>Ga0207644_10000017_pt1 | contig 177818 bp, 192 predicted proteins | sample KBSS73metaG_FD_184326 | JGI IMG/M metagenome (GOLD analysis project Ga0207644, IMG submission 184326) | Switchgrass rhizosphere microbial communities from Kellogg Biological Station, Michigan, USA - KBS S7-3 metaG (SPAdes) (version 2) | ecosystem: Host-associated > Plants > Roots >... | reverse complement strand
ACTTCCCCACTGTCTCCAGGATATGCTCAGCGAAATTGAATTCTCCGTGAAGATGCGGAGTACCCGCGGTTAGACGGAAAGACCCCGTGCACCTTTACTGCAGCTTCAGAGTGGCATTAGGAAAGAACTGTGTAGCATAGGTGGGAGGCTTTGAAGCCAGGTCGCCAGATCTGGTGGAGCCATAGGTGAAATACCACCCTGTTGTTTTCTGATGTCTAACCTCGATCCATGAAACTGGATCAGGGACCCTCTGTGGCGGGTAGTTTGACTGGGGCGGTCGCCTCCCAAAGAGTAACGGAGGCGCGCGATGGTGGGCTCAGGACGGTTGGAAACCGTCTGTTAGAGTGCAATGGCATAAGCCCGCCTGACTGCGAGACTGACAAGTCGAGCAGAGACGAAAGTCGGTCATAGTGATCCGGTGGTCCCTCGTGGAAGGGCCATCGCTCAACGGATAAAAGGTACGCCGGGGATAACAGGCTGATGATTCCCAAGAGCTCATATCGACGGAATCGTTTGGCACCTCGATGTCGGCTCATCACATCCTGGGGCTGGAGCAGGTCCCAAGGGTTTGGCTGTTCGCCAATTAAAGTGGTACGTGAGCTGGGTTCAGAACGTCGCGAGACAGTTTGGTCCCTATCTGCCGTGGGCGTCGAAATTTGAGAGGAGTTGACCCTAGTACGAGAGGACCGGGTTGAACATACCTCTGGTGTACCTGTCATTCCGCCAGGAGTGCAGCAGGGTAGCTATGTATGGACGGGATAACCGCTGAAAGCATCTAAGCGGGAAGCCTCCCTCAAGATAAGATTTCATCGAGCCGTGGTAGACCACCACGTTGATAGGCCGGATGTAGAAGTGCGGTAACGCATGGAGCTAACCGGTCCTAATTGCTCTTTTCGCGCTTTGAGAGTCCCACCATCAATGACAGTCCTGGGCTATTGCCTGTGACGGTTGTTGTGGCTGGATATTGAACGCAACGCCCGATAAAATACCCGATCGGCATTGCTGATCGTAAGGTGCATCGATTTAAAAGCCCGATTTTTCGTTCCCTGCGCCTGCTTCATTGCTTGGTGACCATAGCGTCTGTGACCCACCCGATCCCATCCCGAACTCGGCCGTGAAACCAGACCGCGCCGATGGTACTATTGCTCAAGCACTGGAAGAGTAGGTCGTCGCCAGGCATTGCAGCCGGCGCAGGAAGCGCATCAATCGGACTTTATAAAACCCATTCATAATGCTCAGAGACTTAGGCGCTGAGACCTTCCTGTCGCGGGATGGAGCAGCCCGGTAGCTCGTCAGGCTCATAACCTGAAGGTCGCAGGTTCAAATCCTGCTCCCGCAACCAGGTCTCACCTGCCAGCATTCCAAAATCTTCTAACCAACCTGCTGAAGGCCCTGCTTCAGCGGGCTATTGGTGTTTCCGTCACAGTGGGCCGGTTGGCGTCCAAGCCGCTGGCGACCTGCCGCAGCCATTCTATCACCGCATTGACGCGCGCGACGCGCCGCAGGTCGGCATGGACGACGATCCAGAAGGACCGGGTGATCGTGATGGTCTCCGGCATGAGCGGCACCAGGTCCGGATCGCTCATGCCGATGAAATGGGGCAGCACCGACACGCCCAGTCCGGCGCGGGTCATCGCATGCTGCATGGTGATGCTGGAGCTGGTGAGCCGGGGCTGGAGAGCGGCGTCGACTTCCTCCAGATAACGCAGTTCGTCCGAATAGATGAGGTCGGGAATATAGCCGATCAGCACCCGCTGCCTGAGATCGTCCAGATCTGCCACCATGCCATGGGCCGCGAGATAATCCTGGCTCGCGAACAGCCCCAGCCGATAGTCGGTCAGCTTCTGCACGATCAGGGCGCCGCTGGTCGGCCGCGCGAGCATCACGGCGAGATCGGCCTCGCGCTTCGACGGATTGAGAAATTCGTTGGTGGTCGCGATCTCCAGCATGATGCCGGGATGGCGCGCCTGAAAGATCGGCAGGTTGGGCGCGAATACCCAGGTGGCGAGGCCTTCGGACAGGCTGATGCGCACCGTGCCCGCAAGCTTGCCGCTCTCGCCCCGCAGATCGCCATTCGCGGCGAGGATGGCGCGCTCCACCTCCTCGGCGTGCTGCAACAGCTTTTCACCCGCGGCGGTCAGGCTGTGGCCATGGGGGCCGACCTCGAACAGGGCCGCGTTGAGGCTATGGCCGAGTCGCTCGATCCGCCGGCCGACCGTGGTCGCGTCGACGCCCAGCCGCGCCGCGGCCTTGCTCAGGGTGCGGCCACGCTCCACTGCAAGGAAATAACGCAGATCATCCCAATACATGCATCGCCCCTGCAATTTTGCAGCCACGATTTGCATTAAATCCTGTATAACTGCAAGAAACTTGGGATTAAGCCAGCGGCAGCTTTATATTGGAGAGGGCCCCCATGCGGCAAATTGATCATTTCCTGAGCGGCGGCGTCAGCGTGGCTTCCACCCGCACCGGCGACGTATTCGACCCCAATAATGGCGGTGTGCAGGCCAAGGTCGCTTTGGGCGGCCAGGATGTGCTCGATATTGCCGTTGTGGCCGCGCAAAAGGCGCAGCCCGCCTGGGCTGCGACCAATCCGCAGCGCCGCGCGCGCGTCATGTTCAACTTCAAGGCACTCGTCGAGAAGCATATGGACGAGCTGGCCCATATGCTCTCGTCCGAGCATGGCAAGGTGATCGCGGACTCCAAGGGCGACATCCAGCGCGGCCTTGAGGTCGTCGAGTTCATGTGCGGCGTGCCCCACCTGCTCAAGGGCGAATATACGCAAGGGGCCGGCCCCGGCATCGACGTCTATTCGATGCGCCAGCCGATCGGCATTGGCGCGGGCATCAGCCCGTTCAACTTCCCGGGCATGATCCCGCTGTGGATGTGCGCACCGGCCATCGCGACCGGCAATGCCTTCATCATGAAGCCCTCCGAGCGCGATCCTTCCGTGCCGGTGCGTCTGGGTGAACTATTCCGCGAGGCTGGCCTGCCCGAGGGCATTTTCCAGGTCGTGCATGGCGACAAGGAAATGGTCGACGCGATCCTCGACCATCCCGCCATCGGCGCGGTCAGCTTCGTCGGCTCGTCCGACATCGCGCACTATGTCTACAGCCGCGGCGTCGCGGCGGGCAAGCGCGTACAGGCGATGGGCGGCGCCAAGAACCACGGCATCGTCATGCCCGACGCCGACCTCGACCAGGTCGTGAATGACCTGTGCGGCGCGGCCTTTGGGTCGGCGGGCGAGCGCTGTATGGCGCTGCCGGTCGTGGTCCCGGTGGGCGACGACACCGCCGAGCGGCTGAAGGCCAAGCTGATCCCCGCGATCGCGGCGCTGCGGGTCGGCATCTCCACCGACAATGAGGCGCATTACGGCCCGGTCGTGACCGCTGCCCACAAGCAGAAGATCGAGAACTGGATCCAGACCGCCATCGATGAAGGTTCGGAACTGGTGGTCGACGGGCGCGGCTTCAAGCTGCAGGGGCATGAGGAAGGCTTCTTCGTCGGCCCCACACTGCTCGACCGCGTGACGACCGACATGCAGAGCTACAAGGAAGAGATTTTCGGCCCCGTGCTCCAGATCGTGCGCGCGCCCGACTTCGAAACCGCGATCAGCTATCCGACCAAGCATCAATATGGCAATGGCGTCTGCCTGTTCACGCGCAACGGCCATGCCGCGCGTGAATATGCCAATCGCATCCAGGTCGGCATGGTCGGCATCAACGTGCCGATCCCGGTGCCGGTCGCCTATCACAGCTTCGGCGGCTGGAAGCGCTCGGCATTTGGCGACCACAACCAGCACGGCATGGAAGGCGTACGCTTCTGGACCAAGGTCAAGACGATCACGCAGCGCTGGCCCGACGGTTCGCCCGACGGCAGCAACGCCTTCGTCATTCCGACCATGGGCTGAGCCGGGATGACCCATCAATTCGCGCTCACCGAGGACCAGCTGGCCATTCAGGAAATGGCCCGCCGGTTCACCGCCGAAAATATCACGCCGTTCGCGGCCGAGTGGGACGAGAAGCACATCTTCCCCAAGGACGTGATCAAGAAGGCGGCTGAGCTTGGTTTCGCGGCGATCTATGTCTCGGAGGAGTCCGGCGGCATCGCGCTCGGCCGGCTCGAATCCGCGCTGATCATGGAGGCCATGGCCTATGGCTGTCCCGCCACCAGCGCCTTCATCTCGATCCACAATATGTCGAGCTGGATGATCGACCGGTTCGGCAGCCAGGCGGTCAAGGACAAATATCTGCCCTCGCTGGTCGGCATGGACCAGATTGCGAGCTATTGCCTGACCGAGCCGGGATCGGGGTCGGACGCGGCCGCGCTCAAGACGAGGGCGGTGCGGGACGGCGACCATTATGTCGTCACCGGTTCCAAGCAGTTCATCTCAGGCGCCGGCGCCAACGACATCTATGTGACCATGGTGCGCACCGGCGAGGATGGCCCCAAGGGCATATCCTGCCTCGTCATCGAGAAGCACATGCCCGGCGTCAGCTTCGGCGCGCAGGAGCGCAAGCTTGGCTGGCACGCCCAGCCGACGGCGCAGGTGATGTTCGACAGCGTGCGCGTGCCGGTCGAGAACCTCGTCGGCGCGGAGGGCGAGGGTTTTGCGATCGCGATGATGGGCCTGGACGGCGGGCGGCTCAATATCGGCGCCTGCTCGCTGGGCGGGGCGCAAAGGTGCATCGACGAGGCGGTCAACTACACCAAGGATCGCAAGCAGTTCGGCAAGTCGATCGCCGAGTTCCAGAACACCCAGTTCACCCTCGCCGACATGGCGACCGAATTGGAGGCGGCGCGCGCGCTGCTTTATCTGGCGGCCGCGAAAGTGACCGAGGGCGCGCCCGACAAGACGCGCTTTGCGGCGATGGCCAAGCGGCTCGCCACCGATACCGGATCGTCGGTGGTCGACCGAGCGCTGCAGCTGCATGGCGGCTATGGCTATCTGATGGATTATCCGATCGAGCGCTTCTGGCGTGACCTGCGCGTCCATTCCATTCTGGAGGGTACGAACCAGGTCATGCGCATGATCATCGGCCGGGACCTGCTGCGCTGATGTCGGACGTTGCGCTGAGCGAAGAGGTCCTGTTTCGGACCGAGGGCAGGGCCGGGATCATCAGCCTCAACAAGCCCAAGACCATCCACGCGCTGACGCTGGGCATGGTGCGGGCGATGACGGTCCAGCTTCAGGCATGGGCCAGCGATCCGGCGGTCGAGATCGTGCTGCTGGACCATGCGGACGGCCGGGGCTTCTGCTCGGGCGGCGACATCAACCTCATCCGCGAATCCGCGCTGAACGATGATGGCGCCTCAGGCCGCAACTTCTTCTTCGAGGAGTATCGGCTCAACCATCTGATGCACGAATATGCCAAGCCGATCGTCGCCTTCATGGACGGCATCACCATGGGCGGCGGCGTCGGCATCAGCCAGCCCGCGCGCTATCGTGTCGCGACGGAGAATACGCGCTTCGCCATGCCGGAGACGGGCATCGGCCTGTTTCCCGATGTCGGCGGCGGCTGGTATCTGTCGCGGCTCAAGGGGCGCATCGGCTATTATCTGGCGCTGACCGGCGCGCGGCTGGACGGGGCCGAATGCGTGGCGACGGGCCTCGCCACCCACTATCTGTCGGCCGAGACCCTTCCCGAGGCGAAGCGGCGCATCGCCGGTGCGCCCGGTGATATCGAGGCGATCCTGCGGGACCTGTCGGCCGCGCCGCCGCCTGCGGCCGTCCTGGCGCACCGCGACGACATCGACCGGCTGTTCGCCTCCGGCCGGCTTGAGGATATCCATGCCGCGCTGGCGGCCGATGGCGGCGAATGGGCGCTCAAGCAACTGGCCACACTCAGGACCAAGAGCCCGCAGACCTGCAAGGTGGCGCTGCGGCAGCTCGATCTGGGGCGGGAATGCGCGAGTTTCGCCGACAACATGGCGATGGAATATCGCATCGCCAGCCGCGTGCTGACCCGGCACGACTTCATCGAGGGCGTGCGCGCGGTGATCGTCGAGAAAGACAATGCGCCCAAATGGGACCCGCCGACACCGGAAGGGGTCAGCGAGGCTTTGCTCGATTCCATTTTCGCGCCCCTGCCGGCCGACGAGGAATGGCGGCCGTTTTAGGGCTTGGGCAAGAGCGTCCAGACGGAGAGAAGCAAATGAAGATCGCGATCATCGGGCTTGGCAATATGGGCGGCGGCATGGCCGCGAACCTGGTCAAGGCGGGCCATGACGTCCACGCCTTCGATCTCGCCGAGGCGGCGCTGGCCAAGGCGAAGGAGCATGGCTGCACACCCTATTCCAATGTGCGCGAGGCGGTGGCGGGCGTCGAGGCGGTCGTCACCATGCTGCCCAATGGCAAGATCGTCGACAGCGTCTATGGCGGCGACGTGATCGGCCATGCGCCCGCGAGCGCCATCCTGCTCGACTGCTCGACCATCGATGTCGCGACGGCGCGCAAGGTGACGGCGGCGGCGGAGGCGGCGGGCTATGCCATGGTCGACGCGCCGGTGTCGGGTGGTATCGCGGCGGCCAATGCGGGCACGCTCACCTTCATGGTCGGCGGCACGGATGCGGCGTTCGCCCGCGCCGAGCCGATCCTGTCGGCCATGGGCAAGGCGGTGATCCATGCCGGCGCCAGCGGTGCGGGGCAGGCGGCCAAGATTTGCAACAACATGCTGCTGGGCGCGACCATGGTGGCGACCTGCGAGACCTTCGCCATGGCGCAGAAGATGGGCCTCGACCTCCAGACCTTCTACGACATTTCGTCCAAGGCGTCGGGCCAGAGCTGGTCGATGACGAGCTATTGCCCGGTGCCCGGCGTCGGCCCGCAGAGTCCGGCAGATAACGGCTATCAGGGCGGCTTTGCCACCGCGCTGATGCTGAAGGATCTCGGCCTTGCGGTCGAGGCGGCGCATTCGGTCGATGCGGCGGTGCCGATGGGTGAGCGGGCGGAGCAGCTCTACCGCGCGTTCGCGGAGTCGGGGCATGGGGGGCAGGATTTCTCGGCGATTATCGAGGCGTTGCGGGATGGTGCGCTGGGGAAGGGTGGGGGCGTAACACCTTCCGCATAAACCCGTTCGGGCTGAGCGAAGTCGAAGCCTTGACCTGAGCGAAGGCGAAGGAGGAGCCTCGGCTCCGCTCGGCAGGACCCTTCGACTTCGCTCAGGGCGAACGGAGTGGGGGCGGTTTAAACCCCCAACCGCGCCAACGCCCGCTCCCGCCCGATCAACGGAAGCAGCGCCGCCATATCCGGCCCATGATCCAAGCCCGTCAGCGCGCGGCGCAGCGGCAGGAACAGCGGCTTGCCCTTGCGGCCGGTGGCCTCCTTCAGCGCCCCGGTCAGCGCGTGCCAGACATCGCCGGACCAATCCAGGCCCGCCAGCACCTCGGCCGCCTGGTGCAGATAGGCGCGGTCATCCTCCGGCAGGTCGGCGGGAGGAATGTCGCCCGTCACCACCGCCCACCAGTCGGCCGCCTGCGCCACCGTCTCGAGATTGGGCCGGATCGCCGCCCATGCCGTCTCGTCCATGCCCTCCGGCAGACGCTCTGAGACGCGGGCATAGGGCAGGTGATGCACGATCTTCTGATTGAGTGCCGCGAGTTCCGCCTCGTCGAAGCGCGCGGGCGCCCGGCCGAAATGGTCGAAGGCAAAGCCCGCGATCAGCGGCGCCATCTCCGTTACCGGCTCCACGGACACACTCGTGCCGATCCGCGCCAGCAGCGCGGCGATGGCGATGGGCTCGACGCCCTGCTCCCGGAATGCATCGCAGCCCAGCGAACCCAGCCGCTTGGACAGCTTGCCCTCGCTCCCGACCAGCAGCGCCTCATGGGCGAAGGCGGGCGGCGCCGCGCCCAGCGCCGTGAACATCTGGAGCTGGGTCGCGGTGTTGGACACATGGTCCTCGCCCCGCACCACATGCGTCACGCCCATATCCACATCGTCGATCGCGGAGGGGAGCATGTAGAGCCAGCTGCCGTCCGCGCGGCGGATCACCGGATCGGAGAGATGAGCGGGATCGAAGCGCTGCTCGCCCCGGATCAGGTCCTGCCAGAGGATGAGCGCGTCATGGTCGAGCCGGAAGCGCCAATGCGGCTGGCGTCCTTCCGCCTCGAACGCGGCGATCTGATCGCGGGTCAGGGTCAGCGCGGCACGGTCATAGACCGGCGGCAGACCGCGCCCCAGCAATATCTTGCGCTTGAGGTCGAGTTCCTTGGCACTCTCATAGGCGGGATAGATGTGACCTGCCGCGACCAGCGCCGTGAACCGTTCCTCATAAAGCGCGAACCGCTCCGACTGCCGCGCCTCGCCGTCATGATCGAGCCCCAGCCAGTCGAGGTCCGCCCGGATCGCGTCGACATGCTCCTCCCGGCTGCGCTCGGCATCGGTGTCGTCGATGCGCAGGAGGAAACGCCCGCCATTCTTTCGCGCCCACATCCAGTTGTGAAGCGCGGTGCGGATATTGCCGACATGCAGCCGCCCGGTCGGCGACGGCGCGAAACGGGTTATGATGGTCATGCGGTGCGAAAGGCGTTGGTGATGGGATAGCGCCGGTCGCGGCCGAAATTGCGTCCGCCCAGCTTCACGCCCGGCGGCGCCTGGCGGCGCTTATATTCGGCGACATAAAGGAGGCGTTCGATCCGCACCACGGTGTCCCGGTCAAAGCCGATAGCGACCAGGTCGTCCACCGACTTCTCCTGCTCGACCAGGCCATAGAGGAGTGGGTCGAGCACGGAATAGGGCGGCAGGCTGTCCTCGTCCTTCTGGTCCTCGCGAAGCTCGGCGGAGGGTGGCTTGGTGATCACCCGGTGCGGCATGACAGGGCCGACTGGCCCCATTGCGAAGGCCGGGCGGTTGACGTTGCGCCATTCGGACAGGTCGAACACGGTCGTCTTGTACGCGTCCTTCAGCACCGAATAGCCGCCCGCCATGTCCCCATAGATGGTGGCATAGCCGGTGCTCATCTCGCTCTTGTTGCCGGTGGTCAGCACCATGTGGCCGAACTTGTTGGACAGCGCCATCAGCGTGACGCCCCGGATGCGCGACTGGATATTCTCCTCGGTGATGTCGGGCGCGTGGCCCGCGAAACAGCCGCTCAGCATGTCGTCGAACGCGGCGACGCCGGGCGTGATCGGCACCGTGTCGAGCCGGGTGCCCAGCATGTGCGCGCACTCCGCCGCGTCGTCGAGGCTGTCCTGGCTGGTGAAGCGCGAGGGCATCATCACGCACCACACCCGGTCCGCCCCCAGCGCATCGACCGCGACGGCGGCGGACAGCGCGCTGTCGATGCCGCCCGACAGGCCGAGCACCACGCCCGGGAAGCGGTTGCGGTTCACATAGTCGCGCAGGCCGACGATCATCGCGCAATATATGTCCTCGGGATGCTCCTGGGCGGCGGCGACCTCGCCGGCGTCGCAGATCCAGCGCCCGTCCTCGTCGCGCGACCATGTGGTCGTAACCAGCGCCTCCTCCCATTCGGGCAGGCGGCAGGCGATGTCGCCGGCGGCGTTGAGGATGAAACTCGCGCCGTCGAACACCAGTTCGTCCTGCCCGCCGACGCGGTTGAGATAGAGGATGGGCAGGTTCGTCTCGTGCACCCGCTCGGCGCAGACGCCGGTGATGCGGCGGTCATCCTTGCCGACCTCATAGGGACTGCCATTGATGTTGATGAGGATTTCGGCGCCCCGGTCCAGCAGATGGGCGGTGACGAACGGGAACCAGATATCCTCGCAGATCGGCAGGCCGAGCTTCACGCCCCGGAACTCCACCGGCTCGGGCAGCGGGCCGGGCGCGAACAGCCGCTTTTCGTCGAAGGTGCCGTAATTGGGGAGTTCCCGCTTTTGCCGGACCGCCGCGATGGTGCCGCCGTCGAGCAGGGCGACGCAGTTGAACAGGAGGCCGCCCGCCTCGATCACCGTGCCGACCAGCATCGCCGGGCCGCCATCCGCCGTCGCTTCGGCCAGCCGCACCAGCTCGGCCTCCGCGCGCGCGATCAGCGCCGGCTTCAGCACCAGATCCTCGGGCGGATAGCCGATCAGCTGCAGCTCGGGATAGACGACAAGGTCGGCGCCCTCGGCCGCCGCCCTGGTCCGCCATGCGAGCATGGTGTCGGCATTGGTGCCAAGGTCGCCCATGACCTGATTGAGTTGCGCGAGCGCAATGCGGAGCCGGTCGGTCATCCGCGCATTCCTATGCATTTGCGCCGCCAAAGGCAAAGGTCGAAAGCGCCCCTTTTCTAGAAGGGCTTCGGTCGCTAAAGGCACAGCGGCACGGGACGCGCGCGAAAAGAGCGGGAGCAAGCATGAAGATCATTTCCGGGAACGGCAATCTGCCGCTGGCGCAGGCAATAGCGGATTATGTGGAGCTCAAGCTCACCGATGCGAGCGTCCGCCGCTTCGCCGACGAGGAGGTGTTCGTCGAGATCCACGAGAATGTACGCGGCGAGGATGTGTTCGTCATCCAGTCGACCAGCTACCCGGCCAACGACAATCTCATGGAACTGCTGATCATGATCGATGCGCTGAAACGCGCGTCGGCCAAGCGGATCACCGCGGTCCTCCCCTATTTCGGCTATGCCCGGCAGGACCGCAAACCGGGGCCGCGCACGCCGATTTCCGCCAAGCTGGTCGCCAATCTCATCACGGTGGCGGGCGCCAACCGGGTGCTGTCGGTGGATCTGCACGCCGGGCAGATCCAGGGCTTTTTCGACATTCCCACCGACAATCTGTTCGGTGCGCCGGTCATGTCGGCGGACATCCAGGCCCGCTTTGCCGAGCGTAACATCATGGTCGTCTCGCCCGACGTCGGCGGCGTGGTGCGTGCCCGCGCACTGGCCAAACGGCTCGACAACGCGCCGCTGGCCATCGTCGACAAACGGCGCGAGCGGGCCGGCGAATCGGAAGTGATGAACATCATCGGCGACGTGAAGGGGCGGTTTTGCATCCTGATCGACGACATCGTCGACTCGGCCGGGACGCTGTGCAACGCGGCCGCCGCGCTGAAAGCAGCGGGGGCCGAGGACGTGGCTGCCTATGTAACCCACGGCGTGCTGTCCGGCGGGGCGGTGGCGCGGATCGAGGGATCGGAACTGTCCGAGGTCGTCATCACCGATTCGATCCTCGCGACCGAGGCGGTGGCCGCGAGCCCGCGCATCCGCCACCTCGCCATCGCGCCGCTGCTGGGCGAGGCGGTGAAGCGGATCGCGGACGAAAGCTCGGTCAGCTCGCTGTTCGATTGAGGCGGGGGACAGCCGAACAGTCTCTGTTCAGGTGAGGGGCCCTAAGAGGCAGGGCGACGACATCAGGGAGAAATAGCGATGAAGATTTCAGCGAAACTGACCCGGACCGGACTATTGGCCGCATTTGGCGCAGCGGCGCTGGTGCTGGGCGGCTGCGCGACTGTCAAGGGCGTGGGCCGTGACATCACGTCGGTCGGCCAGGCGGGCTCGGACGCGATCCACAAATAGGCTTGGCATTGCCTCTCACCCGTTCGGGCTGAGCGAAGTCGAAGCCTTCACCTGAGCGGAGGCGAAGGAGCCTCGGCTTCGCTCGGCAGGCCCCTTCGACTTCGCTCAGGGCGAACGGATTGGTGGAGTACGCTCCCCCGGCCTCTACCTCAGGCGTCCGCGTGCCGATGGCTGCTCGCGATCATCTCCTTGAGCACGACGACGCGCCGCTGCTCCTCATCCGTCCAGGCGTGGGACGGCCGCATCTGGAGCTGGTCGAGCAGTACGCGCAGTTCCTTCTTGCGATCCTCAAGCGTGACGGGGTCCATGATGTTCCTCCTGCTTTTTATGGGCGAAGGGAGTACGATTCTGTGCGGGCGAGGTTCCGCATGTCCCGGTAGCGGGGCCGCCCGTACAATGGCGTTTATAGCATGGTGCCGGTCTGGAGTCGCATGGCGCGCATCCTGAAATTCCCGCGCCTCACGCGCCTCCACCCGTTCGCGCTGCTCGCCAGCCTCGCCTGGCTGTGGGCGACCAACACCGGCATGATCGAGCCGGTCGGGCTGATCGCATCCACGCCCGAGCGGGTCGACGAGCAGTTCACCCGCTGCGGACGCGGACGCGGCCATGCCTGCGTGATCGACGGCGACACCTTCAAGCTGGGCGACCGCAAGATCCGCATCATTGGCATCGACGCGCCCGAGACCCACCCGCCCCGCTGCAGGCGCTGCTCAACGAAGGACCGTTCGACGTGGTGGGCAGCCGCGCCGACCTGACCGACCGTCCCTAACCATCCGATCTTCGCGCTCTGAAATATCAGGAATTTGTCTAAATAGACTCGGGACAGCAAACCACTTACTGTTTGCATGCCTTCGGAACAGAAGGTGCTTTCCAAAGTTCTCCTTCGAGAAGGTCCGAAAAAACCTTAGGGCATCATCAAACGATGCTACTGTTTGACTGCTCGGAGGATTTGGCCCCTTTATCAAGTTGGTCTGTTCCCGCTTTGAAATTGTCCCAGACGTCGCCCCACCCCCGCGTCTCTCTCACGCCACCTTCTTCCGGCTCTTTAGTGGAATGACGAGCCGGGCGTTGTCGAACCATTCGTCGGTGAGTTCAGGCGCGGCATCCGGATTTGACGCGATCTGCGCCACGATATCCTCGTCGGTCAGGGCATCCAGCCGGGCCAGATTTTCCGGGGTCGCCCACTCACGGGCGGCCCTGACCGCCTCTTCATGAGAGACTCGCACGATATTTTCGGGTTTCCCGGTCATTGGCTTTCCTGAAACTGATGACGCGGCGGATGCCGTCGCGCCATGTATATACTACCACAAATATGCGATCGCCAAAGAGTGCGATCGGTCCGGTCGCGACAAAGCGGGTTTCGCCATAATCATGGCGATCATCTTCTTCCTCGACGAAAGGCCCGTGAACACCAGTTCCGCAAAATGAAGCGGCAGTTGATGCTTGGCGAGATTTTCGTCGTTCTTCATCGAATCAAATTCGATCATGTCAGAATTGGCGGCTCACTCCGCCGGAATCCCCGCCTTCGCGAACATATCCTCGGTCCCGGCCCCCGGCGCTTCCTCGGCGCCGTCGTTCGCCCGCGCTTTCTTGCGCTGGTCGAAATTCTCCCACACGTCGCCCCAATTGCCCCGGGTCGCGCCCTTGGAATATTCCGTCGCGCGCTGTTCGAAGAAGTTGGCGTGCTCGACGCCGTTGAGGAGCGGGGTCAGCCACGGCAGCGGGTGGTCCTCGATCATGTAGATCGCGGGCAGGCCGAGCTGGCCGAGGCGCCAGTCGGCGATGAAGCGGATGTAGCGCTTGATCTCCTTGGCGGTCATGCCCGGCACCGGACCCATCTCGAACGCCAGGTCGATGAACGCGTCCTCCAGCCGTACCGTCTTCTGGCAGCAGTCGATGATATCCTCGCGCACCGACTTGGTCAGGCACTGGCGCTCGGCGACAAAGGCGTGGAACAGCTGGACGATGCCCTCGCAGTGCAGGGTCTCGTCGCGCACCGACCAGGTGACGATCTGGCCCATGCCCTTCATCTTGTTGAAGCGCGGGAAGTTCATCAGCATCGCGAAGGAGGCGAAGAGCTGCATCCCCTCGGTAAAGCCGCCGAACATGGCGAGGGTCCGGGCGATGTCCTCGTCCGAGTCGACGCCGAAGCGCTGCATATAGTCATGCTTGTCGCGCATTTCCTGATATTCCAGGAACATGCTGTACTCGCTCTCGGGCATGCCGATGGTGTCGAGCAGGTGGCTGTAGGCCGCGATGTGGATCGTCTCCATGTTGGAGAAGGCGGTCAGCATCATCTTGACTTCGGTCGGCTTGAACACCCGGCCATATTTGTCGTGATAGCAGTCCTGCACCTCGACATCGGCCTGGGTGAAGAAGCGAAAGATCTGGGTCAGCAGGTTGCGCTCATGATCGGACAGCTTTTGCGCCCAGTCGCGGCAATCCTCGCCCAAGGGCACTTCCTCCGGCATCCAGTGGACCTGCTGCTGGCGCTTCCAATAGTCATAGGCCCAGGGATATTCGAAGGGCTTGTAGACCTTGCTGGCTTTGAGAAGTGACATGGGAGCGGTCCTTTCAGCGGGTAATGGCGGAATAATCGGCGGGCGGCATCGTGTCGGTGCGCCCGAAAAAGCGGTCGAGATCGGCTTTTGTAGCAGCCTTGCGCGTCTCGGCCGAAATAGCGGCAAAGGCCTCGTCCATGCGCTGGGCGGCTCGCGCGGTGGCGGGGCGGGCGTCGATCGCGGCGCGCCAGCGGATCAGCGCCGGGAAGGCGGCGGGGTCGAAGCCGTGCTTCTCAAGATAGTGCGCCCAAGGGTAGATCGCCATATCCGCGATAGAATAGGCGCCGCCCGCGATCCATTCGCGGCCCGCCAGCCGCTCGTCGAGCAGGCGGTAGAGGCTCTCGGCCTGCTCGTCCTGGGGCAGGCTCCTGAAATGGTTGAGCTGGCCCAGCATCGGCCCCCCCGAGGCCATCTGCACCATCAGCCACTGCATCACCTCGGCGCGGGCGGGATAATCGGCGGGCAGGAAGCGGCCGTGCGTCTCGCCGAGGTAGATCAGGATCGCGGCCGACTCCGCCAGCGGCTGGCCGAGCGCGGGGTCAAGCAGCATCAGCACGACCTTGCGCACATTGGGGCTGTTCATGCCGTAGAGAATCAGGGGCGCCCCCATCAGACGGTCGCGCCCTTGCCGACGGGGAGCGCCTTTACCAGCACCAGCACCATGCGGCACGGCACATCGCCGTCGTTGCGCCAGCCATGATAGGCGCCGCGATCGATCAGGACATCGCCCGTGCGCAGCAAAGCCTCGCCGGTCTCGGTGATGAAGGTCACCTCGCCCGCGACGATGACGGCGTAATCGAGCGTGTCGGTGGCGTGCATCATCGACCCGGCGCCGGGCGCAAATTCATGGACTCCCAGCTGCGTGCCGCCCAGCGGTATGTCGAAGGTGAATGGCACCCCGCCCGCGTCCGCCGTGCCGCTATTGTCGGCGGGCGAGCGGTCGCTGGTCCAGATGATGTCCTTAGACGGGCCGTCGATCAGGATGCAGGAGCGGCCTTGTTCATCGAGACCCGTGACGACACGGCGAGTGGGGCGGCGGGCCGGATTCATGGCTTGCCCTTTGCAAAAACCGGAATCGAAACCTTGGTCGTAGCCCGTGCAACTGATACTCTGTGCACATTATCGAACAGGAAAGGAGCAATCCCATGTTCGAAAATCTCGACATTAAAGAGCAGATGGAAGTGGTCGACATCAACGGCCAGCATATTGGCACGGTCGACCACATCGAAGGCGATGTCCTCAAGCTGTCGCGCAGTGGATTTACCGACGAGCTTCACCATTTCGTGCCGCTCGCGGCGGTGCGAAAGGTCGAGGGTGGCCGTGTCCACGTCGAGCCGGGGAAGGCAACGACGGTTGAAGCCGTCGCGGCCGCCGTCTCCTATGCCCGTGCGCATGCGCGCGGCCGCCGGGACCAGCTGTTCGGCACCAGCGGCCATGGCACCGGCATGGGCGGATCCGGCATCGGCGACTGACAGCGGGCTCATAGGGTCGCGCCCTTGCCGACCGGATCGGCCTTCACGAATATGAAGACCGCCCGGCACGGCTCGGGCCCGTCATTGCGCCAGGCGTGGAGAATGCCGCGGTCGACCACCACGTCGCCCGCGCGCAGGAGCGTCTCGCCCGTCTCGGTGATGAGCGTGATCTCGCCCGAGGTGATGACGGCATAGTCCAGCGTGTCGGTGGCGTGCATGCCCATGGGGCCCGTGGTCCCGTCGGGTGCAAACGCGATGGTGGCCATCAGAGTGCCGCCTTCGGGAATATCGAAGGTGAACGGCGCGTCGCCCGCATCCGCGTTGCTGCTATTGTCGGCGGGCGAGCGGTCGCTGGTCCAGACCACCATCCCGGAGGGGCCGTCGAACAGGATGCAGGATTGGCCCTGTGGATCAAGGCCGGTGACGACGCGGCGAACAGACTGGGTCATGGCTGGTGCTCCCGATGCGATGAAACGAGGAACGGTCCGGCCCGCCGCGCGCTTGAATCGCAGCGGGTGGTTTCCACCAGGAAAGGAACATACTCATGTTCGAAAAGCTGCGAATCAAGGAACATATGGAGGTCTCGGACATCAACGGCCGGCATCTCGGTACGGTCGATTCGGTCGACGGCGACTTCATCAAGCTGACGCGGAGCGATTCCGCCGACGGCCAGCATCATCGCATCCCGATCGATGCCGTCGAAAAGATCGAAGAAAACCGCGTATGGCTGAAGGCTGGCACCGTCGTGCCGCAGGGCCAGACGATGGGCTCGGGCGGTTCGGGCATAGCCCATTGACCAAGCTTGAATGCCGGCAGGGGCCCTGGCGGACACATGTGCCGCCGGGGCCTTGTGCATGGCCGGGCCCTTTGCATAGGACGTAACGGCCGGGTCACTAGCCGGCCGCTCCCGCGCCCGGCTGCGCGTCCAGCCCGATGACCGCGCGCGGTGATAGGGCTGGCGCGGACGTCATTACTGACAGGCCAGGCATTCATCATAGTCGGTCGTGGTGGCGGCCAGCTCGATCTTTTTGAGATCGGGCGTGTTGTCCGCCTCCACGCCGCCTGCGAAACCGGCGCGCTGCATCGACTTGGAACGCAGGTAATAAAGCGACTTGATGCCCAGCTCCCACGCCCGGAAGTGGAGCATGAGGAGGTCCCATTTCTCGACATCGGCCGGGATGAACAGGTTCAGCGACTGCGCCTGGTCGATATAGGGCGTGCGGTCGGCGGCCAGCTCGATCAGCCAGCGCTGGTCGATCTCGAAGCTGGTCTTGTACACGTCCTTCTCCTCCGGGGTCAGGAAGTCGAGATGCTGGACCGACCCGCCCCTCTCCAGGATCGAGTTCCAGACATTGGTCGAGTCCTTGGACTTGGCCTGGAAGATCTTCTCCAGATAGGGGTTCTTGACGATGAAGCTGCCCGACAGCGTCTTGTGGGTATAGATATTGGCCGGGATCGGCTCGATGCAGGCCGAGGTGCCGCCGCAGATGATCGAGATAGAGGCGGTCGGCGCGATCGCCATCTTGCAGGAGAAACGTTCCATCACCCCCTGGTCGGCGGCGTCCGGACAAGGGCCGCGCTCCTGGGCCAAGAGCATGGATGCCTCGTTCGCCTTCGCACTGATGTGCTTGAAGATCTTGAGGTTCCAGCTCTTGGCCATGGCGCCTTCGAACGGGATGCCGCGCGCTTGCAGGAAGCTGTGGAAACCCATCACCCCCATGCCGACAGAGCGTTCCCGGCCTGCAGAATATTTCGCCCGTGCCATTTCGTCCGGTGCGCGGTCGATATAGTCCTGCAGCACATTGTCGAGGAATCGCATCACATCCTCGACAAAAGCCTTATCCCCATTCCACTCATTCCAGGTTTCGAGATTGAGCGAGGACAGGCAGCAGACCGCGGTGCGGTCCTTACCCAGGTGGTCGCGACCCGTGGGCAATGTGATTTCCGAGCACAGGTTCGACGTTGAGACCTTCAGGCCCACGTCGCGGTGATGCTTTGGCATCATCCGGTTCACCGTGTCGGCAAAGACGATATAGGGCTCGCCGGTCGCAAGGCGCGTCTCGACGAGCTTCTGGAACAGGCTGCGCGCATCCACCTTGCCGCGCACCGAGCCGTCCTTGGGCGAGCGCAGAGCGAATTCATCGCCATTGCGCACCGCCTCCATGAACTCGTCGGTGAGGAGGACGCCGTGGTGGAGGTTGAGCGCCTTGCGGTTGAAATCGCCGCTGGGCTTGCGGATTTCGAGGAACTCCTCGATCTCCGGATGGGAGACGTCGAGATAGCAGGCAGCCGAGCCGCGCCGCAGTGATCCCTGGCTGATGGCGAGGGTGAGCGAGTCCATCACACGCACGAACGGGATGATGCCAGAAGTCTTGCCATTGAGGCCGACCGGCTCGCCGATGCCGCGCACCGCGCCCCAATAAGTGCCGATGCCGCCGCCGCGCGCGGCCAGCCACACATTCTCGTTCCACGTGTTGACGATGCCCTCCAGGCTGTCGTCGACGCTGTTCAGATAGCAGCTGATCGGCAGGCCCCGGCCGGTGCCGCCATTGGAGAGCACCGGCGTCGCCGGCATGAACCACAGGCGGCTGATATAGTCATAGATGCGCTGGGCGTGGGGCTCGTCGTCGGCATAGGCGGCGGCGACGCGCGCGAACAGGTCCTGATAGCTCTCGCCGGGCAGCAGATAGCGGTCCTGCAGCGTCTCCTTGCCGAATTCGGTCAGGAGATCGTCGCGCGACGGATCGGTGACGACGGCGAAGCGCCGTTCGGCAACGGTGTTGGACGCCATCGGCCGTGCTTTATCGGCTGCCGTTGCGGGCGCTGCGGGCCGGTTTTCGTCCGGGCGGGTTTCAGCTGAGATCAGCTCTTCGGTTCCTGTCTGCATATCACGGAAATCCATATTGCGCCCCCAAATGTTCTCTATTCGTTCGATTCGGTCAAGCGAACCTTACTCCCTTCGGCGACCCTGTGCCGCAGGCACGTGCCACCCCGTCGTGGGAATGCACTTTCCACGTTGTACCACAATCTGTTGAGTAGTGCCCCTACTCCCGAACACTAGGGATAGTGCCACAGTCGAATCCGGACGCAAGAGATTAAACGCAAGCTTAGCGACTCAGCTCGCCGCTGAAAAGACTCGGCTTATCGACGCATGCTGCACTGCGGCAGGGCGCGACGCGCGGTGCAACCGCCAGTTGCGTCTCGTGCAAGTGGAAAAATGAAAGCCGCGCAAAAAAATTAAATCTGTGGATAAGGAGCCGAGTGGGCCTGGTCATCTTTCACCGCTCGCGCCGCAGGATGACATAGAGAGCGCCGTCGCCGCCGTGGCGGGGATGGGCGACGCGGATGCTGGCGATGCGGTCGGCCAGCGGGGAGCGCTCCAGCCAGTCGCCGATCTCGGCGCGGATGGCGCCTCGGCCGCCCGCTTCGGCGCGGACGCCGCGCGGCTTGCCGGTGACGACCAGCAGCACGCGCTGCCCCTGCGTTACCGCCTGACGGAGCGCAGCCTCCAGCGCGGCATGGGCGCCGCCCAAATTATGGCCGTGCAGGTCAACGCTGTGGTCGGGCCGCAATTGGCCGGAGCGGATGCGCTTTTCCCAGCTGCGGTCCAGCATCGCCACGGGCGCGCGGCGCGGGGTTGGCGGTGGTGCGGGCGGGGCGGTAGGCGCAGGGACGCGGCCCTTGATGCGCTTTGGCGCTGGTGCTGCCGGCGGGGCATCGTTCGGCATGGGGTCAGGCGCGGCCCGCACCCTTGCGCGAAACGGCCGGACGCCCCGGGTCAGCTGAAGCCAGAGCGCCTGCTCCTCGGGGTTAAGGCGTCGATGCGCCATTTTGGCTCGCTAGGCGCGCATAGCTGCCCACCGGCAGCAGCAGCCAGGCGGTGCCGCGCGCCGACATGCCGCCCGCGATCATCCGCGCATCGGCGCCCGCGCCCCAGAAGGTGTCGAAGCGGTTGGCGCCCTTGATCGCGCCGCCGGTATCCTGCGCCACCCAGATGCCGGTCGCTTCGGGGCGGTCGAGCGCCAGCAGCACCGGCGCGCCCAATGGCACGAAGCGGGGGTCGGCCGCGACCGTGGCGCGCGCGGTCACCGGCACGCTCAGCGCGCCCACCGGGCCATCGCCGGTCAGTTCCCGGAAGAACACATAGCTGCGATTCTCGTTCATGATCGCGGCGCCCTCGGCCGGATTGGCGCGCAGCCACGCCATGATGTCCTGCATGGAGCCGGCCTGGATCAGGCCGCGATCCTTCATCAGCTTGCCGATGCCGGTATAGTCGCGCCCGTTCTGACCGGCATAGCCGACCCGCATCACGCTGCCATCGGGCAGGCGCAGGCGGCCGCTGCCCTGTACTTCCAGAAAGAACAGCTCGACCGGGTCGCGGGCATAGGCAAGTTCGAGGCCGCGCCCGGCCAGCGAGCCGCCGATGATCTGGGCGCGGTCGTCATAAGGGACGAATTTCGCGCCGGCGACCTTGCCGCGAATGCTCTTGCCCCTGAGTTCGTCGCTGAACAGGCCGAGGTCGACCGAGATCAGATCCGGCGGCGTCCGGTAGAGCGGCACCGCGCAATCGGTCGTCGGTGCCCGGCATCCGGCGATCTCCGGCTCATAATAGCCGGTCGCATAGGCGCGGGTGTTGCCGATCCCGACCGCCTCGAAATAGCGGCGGAAGAACTCGCCGGCCTGGGCATCACTCCAGCTTGACGCTGCCGCGCAAGCGCCTTGCCAGTCCGAGCCGGAGGTAAGGCCCGACTGGTCGGTGCGGCGTATGAGCGCGGGGCAGCTCGTCCTGAAGGCGCGCAGCGCGCGCGCCAGCTGGTCCTTGTCCGAGGGGAGCAGCGCCGCGAGGTCGGGGCCGCGCGTGAGCCCGGCGGTGATCGCTGTCTCACCCGGCGCTGTGGATGGGGCAGGCACCGGCGTGGCAGGCGCCGGGCGCGGGGTGGGCGCCGCCGTTGGCGCGGGCCGGGGGCTCGGCCTGCCGGAACCGGCCGGTGGAACGATGTGCGCGCAACCGGCAAGCAGTGTTGCCAGGCAGAGCAGAGCGGCCTGGCGGCACCGGAAGCCCATCGATCAGACTTCGTCTGTCGCGACCAGTATCCAGTCGGGATTGCGGCTGCGCAGGTCCCGTTCGAAGGTCCACGCCTCCCGCGTCGGGATCGCGTCTTCCATCGACCCGGCGATGACCGTGCCCTCGGCGTCGCGCGTGATCGCGGCGATGTCCGCTTCGAACAACACGGTGATCTGCGCGGTGCCGCCCGTCAACGCGGCATCCGTGATGCGCGCGTTGTCGATCCGCACCAGCCGGTTGTGCAGGACATGGCCGGCGGCGGTCCGCTCGTCGATCGCGGTCGCGAAGGAGCCGTAGACATCGTTATCGCACAGGTCCTTCAGGCGATCCTTGTCGCCATTCCAGAAGGATTCGAGAATGACGCCATAGGCGCCGCGCGCGCCGGCGAGGAAGCGGGTGACGTCGAAAGCCCGGTCTGCGCCGATAATGGCGCGAACGCCGTTCTGCGCATCGAGCGCGATGATCGAATCGCCGCTGCGGACCTGGTCGGGCCGCGCTTCGATCGCAGGCGAGGGTGCCGGCACGGCGACCACCGGACGATCGTCCACGGGCACGTGCATCTGCCGCTGCTCGTGGCCGGTGCGCTTGCCCAGCACCGAGTACAGCCGCAACGCCAGCAGCGCGAATATCAAGGCGAGAATGACGATGACGGTCACGATTATGTCAAACCTTCCTGTGCGCTTGCCCCGGGAACCACTTCTGCCCGGCGCAGGCCTAACCAAGACATAGGGTATTTGCCTGCATGTTTCAAATCCACGGGATGCCATTTGCGTTCCCGACCCTGTGATCCATGCCATAGCATGACTAAGGCTAGCGCAACATTAACGTAAATGGATGATCGGGGCGGGATCATGGTGTGGGCGATTGCGGGCCGGTCGTGCCCCTGCTAAGCGCGCGCATCACGGAAATTTGCGCCCAGGCGTTTCTGGCAGGAAAGAACTCAGATGACCGAAATTATCGACCCCATCGACCCCATGTCCAACGGCGCCGACGAAACGCCGCAGATCGGGCTGCTTGCCCAATATGTGAAGGACCTCTCGTTCGAGAATCCCAATGCGCCGGCGGTCTATTCCTGGACCGAGCAGCCGCAGATCGACATCCAGTTCAACATCAGCAACCAGAAGGCCGCTGATGATGTGTTCGAAGTGGCCTTGCGCATCACCGCCAAGGCGACGACGGACCAGGGCACCAGCTTTGCCGCCGAGCTGGTCTATGCCGGCCTCTTTGGGCTGCGCAACATCCCTGAGCAGCAGTTGCAGCCCTTCCTGCTGGCCGAAGCGCCGCGCCTCCTGTTCCCGTTCGCGCGGCGGGTGCTCGCCGACGCCGTGCAGGATGGCGGTTTCCCGCCGCTGCTCCTCGACCCGATCGACTTCGGCGCGATGTACATGCAGCAGCAGGCGCAGGCCGGCGCGATGGCGAACGCAGAGCCCGCCGGCCACGCCTGACGGCAGCGTTAAGAGACAATGATCATCCTCTCCGTTCGTGTCGAGCGAAGTCGAGACACGGTTGCACGACCGGTTCTCGACTTCGCTCGACACGAACGGAGAGGGGAGACGGAGCGACACGATCGGGCCGGCGCCCGCATCGAGCCGGTGCCGGCATGAGCCTGCTCCGGGCGACCGGGACCATCGGCGGCCTGACGCTGGTGAGCCGCGTCCTCGGCATGGTGCGCGACATGCTGATGGCGCGCTATGTCGGCGCGGGCTTTGCCTCCGACGCCTTCCTGATCGCCTGGCGCCTGCCGAACCTGTTTCGCGCCCTATTTGCCGAGGGCGCCTTTGCCGCCGCCTTCGTGCCGATGTTCAACCGGGTGATGGCGCAGAACGCGGATCCCGACGACCCGGCGGCCGGCCGCGCCCATGCGGTGCGGTTCGCGGGGCAGGTGCTCTCGGTGCTGGTGCCGTTCCTGGCGCTGTTCACGGCGGTCATGATGCTGGCCGCCGGGCCGGTGGTCTGGGCGATGACCGGCGGTTTTCCCGATGGCGGGCCGGAGAAGTTCGCGCTGGCACGGCACCTGACCATCATCACCTTCCCCTATCTCGGGCTGATCTCGCTCACATCCCTGCTGGGCGGCATATTGAACAGCCTTGGCCGCTTCTGGGTGAATGCCGCCGCGCCGGTGCTGCTCAACATCTGCATGATCGCGGCGATTCTCTTCTTCCGCGGCGATACGCAGGTCGAGACGGCGATGACGCAGGCGGTCGCGGTGACGGTGTCGGGCCTGCTCCAGCTGATCTGGCTGATCTGGTCGTGCCGCCGGGCCGGCGTGGTGCTGGCCCTGCGCGCGCCGCGCCTGACGCCGGACGTCAAGCGCATGCTCGCCCTCATCGGCCCCGCCGCGCTGGGGCAGGGGGCGATCCAGTTCAACCTGCTCATCTCGACCTCGCTGGCCGCGCGGTTCCTGCCGCAGGGTGCCGTCAGCTACATCTATTATGCCGACCGCCTCAACCAGCTGCCACTCGGCCTGATCGGCATTGGCGTCGGCACCGCGATCCTGCCAGCGCTGTCCCGTCAGATCGGCTCCGGCAACGCCCGCGCGGCGAGCGAGACGCAGAACCGCGCGATGGAGCTGGCGCTGTTCCTCTCGCTACCGGCCGCGATTGCATTGTTCGTCGCGGCAACGCCGATCATCCGGGGCGTGCTCCAGCACGGCGTATTCACCGCCCATGACACGATGGGCTGCGCAGCGGTGCTGGCGGCGTTTGCGCCCGGCGTGCCGGCCTATGTTTTCATTAAGGTGCTGACCCCAGGCTTTTACGCGCGGGCGGACACCAGGACGCCGGTGCGGATCGCGCTCATCGCCATGCTCGTCAACCTGATCGGCAATCTCGTCCTGATCTGGCCGCTGGGGCCGGTCGGGATTGCGCTGTCGACGGCGGTTTCCGCCTGGGTGAACGTGGCGCTGCTCTACGTCACCCTCCATCGCCACGACCATCTGCGCATGGACGAGCGGTTCCGGGTGAAGGCGCTGCGGATTGGCGCGGCGGGTGTTGCGATGGGGGCCGCGCTGTGGGGCATGAACGGCCTGCTCGATCCCTATATGGCGGGCGGTTTCTGGACCCGCATTCTCGCGCTGACCGTGCTGTGCGGTGGCGGAGCGGTGGTCTATGGGGTGGCGTCGATGGTCTTTGGCGCCTACCGCGTCTCCGAACTCAAGGCGCAGCTGCGCCGTCCCGCAAAACAAGGCTAAAAGGGCAAAACCCATGCGTATCCTGTCCGGCATCCAGCCGACCGGCAATCTCCACCTCGGCAATTATCTGGGCGCGATCCGCAATTGGGTGGCGATGCAGGACGCGATGGCGGAGGGCAGCCAATGCTTCTTCTTCCTCGCCGACATGCATTCGCTGAGCGAGCATCTCGACCCTGCCCAGCGCCTGCGCAACGTGCGGGAAATGGCGGCCGCTCTGGTCGCTTGCGGCATCGATCCGGAGCGCTCGGTGCTGTTCAACCAGGCGCGCGTGCCTGCCCATGCCGAGCTGCAATGGCTGCTCAACGGCACGGCGCGGGTCGGCTGGCTCAACCGCATGACCCAGTTCAAGGACAAGGCGGGCAAGAATCGCGAGGGCGCCTCGGTCGCGCTCTACACCTATCCGGTGCTGCAGGCCGCCGACGTGCTGCTCTATCGCGCGACGCACGTGCCCGTGGGCGAGGACCAGAAGCAGCATCTGGAGCTGACCCGCGACATCGCCGCCAAGTTCAACCTCGACACTGGGACCGAGCTGTTCATCCTGCCCGATCCGATCATCCCCAAGGAAACGGCGCGGATCATGTCCCTGCGCGACGGCAGCGCGAAAATGTCTAAGTCCGACCCGTCGGACATGAGCCGTGTCAACCTGACTGACGATGACGACATGATCATGCAAAAGATCCGCAAGGCCAAGACCGATCCCGAGCCGCTCCCGGAAATGGCGGCGGGGCTGGAGGGACGCCCGGAGGCGACCAACCTTGTCGGCATCTTCGCGGCTTTGTCCGGCAGCACGCCGGACGCTGTCTGCGCGCAGTTCGCGGGACAGGGCTTCGGTGCGTTCAAGCCCGCGCTGGGCGAATTGCTGGTCGAGACGCTCCGGCCGATCCGGCAGCGTTATGAGGCGCTGTGCGGCGACGATGCGGCGCTCGACGCGATCTTGGTCAGGGGCGCCGCCCGCGCCGCCGCTGCCGCTGCACCGACGCTCGCCGGGGCGTATCGGGCGCTGGGGTTGATGCGATAGAAGTCGTCAGGTGATTCCATCTAACTGAAAATCGCTGCAGAGATTGGCGAATATTAGATAGGATCACATCCTTATCCGTTCGGTTCGAGCGAAGTCGAGAACCGCTTGCGCAAAGTGTCTCGACTTCGCTCGAACCGAACGGTTAATCTAAAGGCATCATGTTGGGGAAAGCCGTGCAAACGCCAGAAGACCGCTTTTTCCTAGTGCTCCTCGCCGGTGTCAGCATCGCGCTGGCGCTCATCATCCTGCCGTTTTTCGGGGCCATTCTTTGGGCGCTGGTCGCCGCGCTCCTGTTTGGGCCACTCAACGACCAGCTGATCCGGATGACGGGCGGGCGCCGCAACGCGGCCGCGTCGCTCACCTTGCTGGTCATCGTGCTACTGGGGGTGGTGCCCGCTATCCTGCTGGGGATGGCGCTGCTGCGCGAAGCGGCGGGCATCTATGAGCGCATCCAGTCAGGCGGTATCAATGTCCGCCAGATTGTCGCGCATTTCCAGGGCCTTTTGCCCAGCTGGGCGGTCGGGCTCATGGAGCGGATGGGGCTGTCCGACGTCAACCTTGTCCGCGAGCGCATGGCAGGGACCATCGCGGGGGGATTTCAGACATTCGCGGCCAAGGCGATCGACCTCAGCCAGAGCGCTTTCGGCTTTTTAATCGCGCTGGGCGTCATGCTGTATCTCAGCTTTTTCCTGCTGCGCGATGGCGAAGAGATGGTCGAGCGGATCGAGCAGGCGATACCGCTCCGGCCTGAGCTGTGCCGCGCTTTCTTTGCCAAGATCGGGGCGGTGATACGCGCCACGATCAAGGGCAGCTTCGTGGTCGCGATCGTGCAGGGGATGATCGGCGGCATCACCTTCTGGGCGCTCGGGATCGGCGGGGCCTTGCTGTGGGGGATCGCCATGGGCTTCTTTTCGCTGTTGCCGGCGATCGGCACCGGCCTGATCTGGGTTCCGGTGGCGCTCTATCTGTTTATTACCGGCGCCGTCTGGAAGGGCATGGCCCTGGTCCTGTGCGGCCTGTTCGTGATCGGCCTGGTCGACAACCTGCTCCGGCCGGTGCTGGTCGGCCGCGACACGCAAATGCCCGACTATGTGGTCTTCATCTCCACCCTGGGCGGCCTTGAACTGTTCGGGTTCAACGGCATCGTGGTGGGGCCGGTCATCGCGGCCCTGTTCATGGCGGTCTGGGACATTTTCACCCGGTCGCAGCAACAAACCACCTGAAGGGCGGCGCTCTCGACCGCGCGCCGGATCGTGCCATCTCAGCGTTCAATTGCCATTCACCTGATAAAGCGCAATATCATGCCGACGGCGGAGAGGGCTTATGCCCTGAAACGCGATGGGACAGGATCATGAAACTCAGGACTTTCTCTCAATTGGTGGCGGCGTCCGCGCTGGCGCTCGCCACGCTTGGCGGCTGTGCGACGAACTTCAACGCCAATGTCGCGCGCTTCCAGCAATTGCCGCCCGCGCAAGGGCAGAGCTTTGCCATCGTCGCGGAGGACCCGCGCAAGGCAGGCGGCCTCGAATTCGGGCATTATGCCGATCTGGTTGCTGAGCGGCTGACGCAATATGGCTATACCCGCGCCGCCGACCCCGCGTCCGCGCAGCTGGTCGTGCGGCTCGACTATGCCGTCGACCAGGGCCATGAGCGCATCGAGCGCACCGGCTTCGCGCGCGATCCCTTCTGGTATGGACCATGGGGCTATCCGGGCTTTTATGGCTGGCGGGGCCGCTATATGTACGGCTTCTACGACCCGTTCCTGTTCGACGGCTATGGCGATGTGACCAGCTACACCGTCTATGGCAGCATGCTCAAGCTGAGGATCGACAGGGCCGGCCAGGGCAAGGCGCTGTTCGAGGGGACGGCACGCGCGCAGTCGCTCTCCAACAGGCTCACCTATCTCGTGCCCAATCTGATCGATGCGATGTTCACCAATTTCCCCGGCAATTCCGGCGAGGAGATCAAGGTGACGGTCGCGCCCGAACCGAAGAGCGCGACGCGGAAGTAAAATCATTCCATTTCGCGTCCGAGCCACTATGAGCGGGGCGTGATGGCGCGCGCGGCAAGGGATATGGATCAACGGTTCGGCACCGGGCGCCGGGTGGTGCTCGATGGTCCGCTCCGGCTGGACAGCGGCGCGGCGCTTTCCCCGGTCGAGATCGCCTATGAAACCTATGGCAGTCTTGCCGAGGATGGCAGCAACGCGATCCTGATCTGCCATGCGCTGACCGGCGACCAATATGTCGCCTCGACCCATCCCGTGACGGGCAAGCCCGGCTGGTGGACGCGGCTGGTGGGACAGGGCCTGCCGATCGACCCGGCGCGGCATTTCATCATTTGCGCCAATGTGCTGGGCAGCTGCATGGGAACCTCCGGCCCGGCGAGCATCGATCCAGCGACCGCCGAGCCCTATGCGATGCACTTTCCAGTCATCACCATCGCCGACATGGTGCGCGCGCAGGCGCTGCTGCTCGATCATCTGGGCATCGAGCGCCTGTTCGCGGTGATCGGCGGCTCGATGGGCGGCATGCAGGCGCTGACCTGGCCGACCATCTTTCCGACCCGTGTCGAGGCGGCGATCGTCATTGCATCGACCGCGCGGCACAGCGCCCAGAACATCGCCTTTCACGAGGTCGGGCGCCAGGCGATCATGGCCGATCCCAAATGGCGCGGCGGCGCCTATTATGTCGATGGCGACGCGCCCGCCGCCGGCCTCGCGGTCGCGCGCATGGCTGCCCACATCACCTATTTGTCCGAAGCGGGCCTCACCGAGAAATTCGGCCGCCGCCTGCAGCAGCGTGATGCCAAGACCTTCGGCTTCGACGCTGATTTCCAGGTGGAGAGCTATTTGCGCCACCAGGGGATCAGCTTTGTCGAGCGGTTCGACGCCAACAGCTATCTCTACATCACCCGCGCCATGGATTATTACGATATCGCGGATGACCATGGCGGGGCGCTGGCGGCGGCGTTCGCGGCGACGCGGGCGCGTTTCTGCCTGGTCAGCTTCGACACCGACTGGCTCTATCCCACCGCCGAATCGCGCATCATCGTCCATGCCCTCAACGCGGCCGGGCGGGAGGCGAGCTTTGTGGAGCTGAAAAGTCCCTTCGGTCATGACAGCTTCCTGCTCGATGCGCCGGAAATGAACCGGGTGATCGACGGCTTCCTGCGCGCGGGCCGCCGGTGAGCGACCAGGGATCAGCCTTGCGCCCGGACCTCGGCGTCATCGCCCGCAATATCGCCACGGGCGCGCGGGTGCTCGATGTCGGCTGCGGCGACGGGTCGCTGCTGGCGGCGCTGCGCGACCTCAAAGGGGTGGATGCGCGCGGGCTCGAGCTCAATGCGGAAAATGTCGCGGCGGCGGTCGCACGCGGGCTGTCGGTGGTGCAGGGCGACGCCGACACCGACCTGGCCTATTATCCAGGCGGCAGTTTCGACTATGCGATCCTCAGCCAGACGCTTCAGACGACGCGGCGGCCCGATCAGGTGGTCGAGGCGCTGCTCAGGATCGGGGCGCGGGCCTTTGTGAGCTTTCCCAATTTCGCGCATTGGCGCGGGCGGATGGCGCTCCTGTTCGGGGGGCGTATGCCGGTCACGCGGCTGCTGCCGGAACGGTGGTACGACACGCCCAACATCCACCACCTCACCATCGATGATTTCCGCGCGCTGGTGAAGGAGCGGGGCTGGCATATCGAGAACCAGTGGTTCCTGAAGGGCGACCGGGAAACTGGCGACGCGAACGCCAATCTGTTCGCGGAGCACGCCGTTTTCCTGCTGAAGGCATGAAGGACTGATCGCCATGGCGGGGCATCATGATCATGGCCACCACCATCATGGACATGGCCATGCCCGCCGAAGCTTCGGCAAGGCCTTCGCGGTCGGGGTGGCGCTCAACCTGGGTTTCGTCGTGGTGGAGGCGACGTTCGGTATCCTCGGCAACTCGCTCGCCCTGCTGGCGGACGCGGGGCATAATCTCAGCGACGTCTTCGGGCTGCTGGTCGCCTGGGGCGCGGTTGCGCTGGGCCGCGTGCTGCCGTCGCAGCGTTTTACCTATGGCCTGCGCGGATCGTCGATCCTGGCGGCGCTCGCCAACAGCGTGGTGCTGATGCTCGCCGCAGGCGCAATCGCCTTCGCCGCCATCGAACGCTTCGACCAGCCGCAGCCGGTGGCGGGCGGCGTGATGATCATCGTCGCGGGCGTCGGCATTCTCGTCAATGGCGCGACGGCGCTGATGTTTCTCTCCGGCAGCAAGGGCGACATCAACATTCGCGGCGCCTTTCTCCACATGACGGCCGATGCGGCGGTGTCGGCGGGCGTGGTGCTGGCGGGCCTTGCGATCGGCGCGACCGGCTGGCTGTGGCTCGACCCGGTCACCAGCCTCCTTATCGTTGCGGTCATCGTGTGGGGGACATGGGGCCTGCTCAAGGAAGCGGTGGCGCTGGCCCTGAACGCAGTGCCGGCCGGCATCGACGCGGCGGCGGTGGAGCGGCATCTCGCCAGCCTGGACGGCGTGTGCGCGGTCCATGACCTCCACATCTGGCCGATGAGCACGACCGAGACCGCCATGACCGCGCATCTCGTCATGCCCGGCGGCAATGGCGTGGATTCCTTCCTGCACGATGTCGCGGCGGCGATGCACGCGCGCTTCGGCATCGGCCACACCACATTGCAAATCGAACGCGACCCGTCGGCTTGTGCGCTGGAGCCGCCGCATATCGTCTGACCTGTCCCGCAATGCCATGGTGCGCTATCATGGCAGTGTGCGTTTCAGGAGAGACCGCCATGCAGGGCACCGGGCCTGACCCCGCCGAAGCCGAGTTGCGCCGCGATCTGGCGGCCTGTTATCGTCTGGTGGCGCATTTCGGCTGGGACGACCTCGTCGCGACCCACATATCGGTGCGCCTGCCCGGTGAGGACGCCTTCCTGATCAACCCGTTCGGCATGCTGTTCGACGAGATCAGGCCCGCCGATCTGGTCAAGGTCGACCTCGACGGCAAGATCCTCAGCGAGACCAGCTGGCCCGTCAACGAGGCGGGTTTCGTCATCCACAGCGCCATCCATCTCGCCCGGCACGATGCGGTCTGCGTTATGCACCTCCACACCCTGGACGGTGTTGCGGTGTCGACGTTGGAGGAGGGCCTGCTGCCGCTCAACCAGACCGCCCTCATCGTCGCCAGCGACATCGCCTTCCACGACTATGAAGGCATTGCCGTCAACCGGGAGGAGCGCGAGCGGCTGGCCGCCGATCTTGGGACCAGGAATCTCATGCTGCTGCGCAATCATGGCACGCTGGCGCTCGCGCCCTCGGTGGCGGAGGCCTTCGCATCCATGTACATGTTTGAGACGGCCTGTTCCATCCAGGTGCGGGCGCTTGGCATGTGCCGCCCGATCCACCCCGTGAAGCCGGAGGTCGTCGCTCTGGCCGGAGCCTTCCGGCAGGGCAGCGGCGCCGCGCTGGCCAGGAACCTCATCTGGCCGGCGATGTTGCGTAAGCTGGACAGGCTCAGTCCAGGTTGGGCGGATGAGGTCGGAGCCTCATGCTGAAACAAGTTCAGGATGACGAAGGGTGGTAATATTCCGGTGGGAGATATGGCCCCTACCGCTCGCGTGTCGCGCTGAAGGCGAGGTCCGGGTTGCGCTCGGACTGATAGCCGACATCCCAGGTCGATCGGGCGAGGAAGACCGGGTTGCCGTCGCGGTCCTTGGCCATGGCGTTGCGGTTGATGCCCGCGAATGCGTCGACCTTGCCAGCCTCGCCCGACAGCCAGCGCGCGGTGTCATAGGGGGAGGGCTCCAGCGCCGCCTCGACCTTGTACTCGGCTTCCAGCCTTGAGATCAGCACGTCAAGCTGGAGCTGGCCGACGACGCCGACGATCCACTGGCTGCCGATCTCGGGATAGAAGACCTGGATGACGCCCTCTTCGGACAGGTCGTCCAGCGCCTTCCTGAGCTGCTTGGTCTTGGTCGGGTCCTTCAGCACCACGCGGCGCAGGATTTCCGGCGCAAAATTGGGCAGGCCGGTGAAGCGCACATCCGCCTTTTCCGACAGCGTGTCGCCGACCCGCAGCGTGCCATGATTGGGGATGCCGATGATGTCGCCCGGATAGGCCTCGTCCGCGATCTCGCGGTCCTGCGCGAAGAACAGGATCGGCGAGTGGACGGCGATGGGCTTGCCGCTGCCCGACGGGACCAGTTTCATGCCGCGTTTGAACTTGCCCGAGCACAGCCGCATGAAGGCGATGCGGTCGCGGTGCTGCGGGTCCATGTTCGCCTGCACCTTGAAGATGAAGCCGGTGACGTCGGGCCGTTCCGGCATGACCGGCGCGGGCTCGGCGGGCTGCGGACGGGGCGGGGGCGCGTGTCGGCTGAGCGCGTCGATCAGCTCCGCGACGCCGAAACGCTTGAGCGCGGATCCGAAATAGACCGGGGTGAGGTCGCCATGGCGATAGGCCGCGAGGTCGAACGAGGCATAGCCGCCCTGCGCCAGCTCCGCCTCGGCCCGGAAATGGGCGAGGCCGTCGGCGGAGAGCATCTCCGCCAGCGCCGGATCGTCGATGCCCGTATAGTGCGAAACGTCGCCGTCCAGTTCCTTGCTGGGGCCGGTGGGGCGCATCAGCCGGTTGGTGGCGAAGTCGTAAATCCCCTCGAACGTGCCGCCCATGCCGACCGGCCAGCTCATCGGGCAGACGTCTAGCGCGAGCGCGTCGGCCACCTCGTCGAGCAGCGAGAAAGGCTCGCGCCCCTCGCGGTCGACCTTGTTGACGAATGTGATGATCGGGACCGAGCGCAGGCGGCAGACCTCGAACAGCTTGCGGGTCTGCGGCTCGATGCCCTTGGCGGCGTCGATCACCATGACGGCGGAATCGACGGCGGTCAGGGTGCGATAGGTGTCCTCGCTGAAATCCTCATGGCCCGGCGTGTCGAGCAGGTTGAACGTAATCCCGCCGCGCTCGAAGGTCATGACCGAGGAGGTGACGGAAATGCCGCGCTGCTGCTCGATCTTCATCCAGTCGGAGCGGGCGCGCCGGTTTTGCCCACGCGCCTTGACCTCACCGGCGAGATGGATCGCGCCGCCTTCCAGCAGCAGCTTTTCGGTGAGCGTGGTCTTGCCGGCGTCGGGGTGGGAGATGATCGCGAAGGTACGGCGGGAGGGTATGGTCATGATCTGTCTTCACTAAAGGTCATTCCCGCGCAGGCGGGAATCCATCTCCTACCGGTTGTGTCTGCTGTGACGCCGGGAGATAGATTCCCGCCTGCGCGGGAATGACGTTCCTTTGGGGGCGGGCCTTAGCCCTGAACCAGCGTCACGTCCATGCGGAAGGACTGGCTCGCGCCGGGCTCGAGCCGGATGATGCCGGGCTTGTCCCAGATCGTTCCCGAGAATCCCAGGGGATCGGCCATGCCCGCCCAGGGCTCGATGCAGAGATAGCGCGCACCGGGCTTCTGCCAGAGGCCGAGCCAGGGCGTGTCGGGGAAGTCGATCTTTAGATGCGGCTGGCCCCGCGCGCCCCAGGTCAGGGAGCGGCTTTCAAGCCTGTCCCAGATCAGCGCATCGGCCTCGAACAGCGCGTGGGTGGGGCTGAGCGTCCGGCCCTCGACGGGCGTCGGGCGCGGTTCCGGCGCGACAAGGCCGGTGGCGAGGTCGAGCTGGCGGATCGGCGCGGGCTCGTCCTTCTCGAAGACGATCCGATGCGCATCGGCCACGCTGCCATAGGGGAGCGGCCAGGCAAAGGCGGGATGATAGCCGAAGCTGAACGGCATCGGCTCGCCGCCGCCATTGGCGACGGTTGCGGTCATGGCGAGCGTCGTACCGTTCAGGCGAAACGCCATGTCGAGCCGGAAGTCGAAGGGATAGGCCGCGCGCGTCTCCGCATCGGGCTCCAGCCGGAACAGCACATGCGCATCGTCCCGCTCGACCAGGGCGAAGGTCCTGCGCCGCGCGAAACCGTGCTTGGGCAAGGTGAAGCTGCGGTCATCCTCCAGCCGGTAGCGATCCTCGCGCAGCGCGCCGACGATCGGGAAAAGCAGGGGCGCACGACCCGTCCAAAAGGCCGGATCGGCATCGGTCATCAGTGCGCGCCCCTCGGCATCGCCCAGTGACGAAAGCTCGGCGCCCAACGGATTGATTGTCGCGGTGAGCGCGGCCGAGCGGATGGTGACGAGGGTCTCAGCCATGGATAGTGTCTCCTGATCGGAACGCGGACCGGCGGGGTATATGGAACAGGTGCAGGGCGCCGCAAGTTCTCTGCCGCGACGGAAATGGAGTCAAACGGCATGGTCGTCAGGGCACCGCTGCTTGCCATACTCCTGCTGGGCTCCACGGCGGCGGCTACACAGGACAAGAAAAAGGATGATACGCTCAAGAAAGCGGGCGAGATCGCGACCCAGCCGGTGCGCGACGTCGGGATCACCAGGATGAGCATCCCGCCCGTCCTGATCGCGGCCGCCGAGGCGCCCTATAAACCACCGGCAAGCCACTGGTGTGCGCCGATCATCACCGAGCTGGCCGACCTGGACGCGGCGCTCGGCCCGGATTTCGGGGCTAGATTGCCCGCCAATGAGAATCGCGCGGGCAAGCTCGCCGCGGCCGGCGGCGAAACGGTGGTGAATTCATTGATCCCCTTTCGCGGACTGGTGCGCGAAATCAGTGGCGCGGCGTCCACCGAACGCCGCCGGGAGGCCGCGATAGCGGCGGGCCTCGCCCGGCGCGGTTATCTGCGCGGCCTGGCGGTGTCACGGCGATGTACGATGCCGCCGTGAGCGGGGCGTGCGGGTTGCGGGCCAGGCGCCATCCGCTCGCTTCCGTGGGGCCTTTCGGTCCCGCTAGCCGCGCAACATGCCGCCGAGTTTCTCGGCTGCCTTCACCACCTTGTCGGCGATCGTCTTAAGGTCCTCATCGCTGAAGCTCTTGTCGCCGGGCTGGAGCGTGACTTCGACAGCGAGGCTCTTCTGCCCCTCCGGCACGCCTGCGCCGGTGAACATGTCGAACAGGCGCGCAGCCACGATATTGGCCTTGTCGGCGCTCCTGACCGCGCGGACAAGCGCGTCCGCTTCCAGGGTGTCGGGCACGAGGAAGGCGAAGTCGCGTGTCACCGCCTGCAGCGGGGGCGGCGCATAGGGTGGGCGCATGAAGCCGCTTTTGCGCTTCGCAGGGATCGCGTCGAGATAAAGCTCGGCGGCGACGACGGTGCCGGACAGGTCGAACGCCTTCGCCAGCGCCGGGTGCAGCACGCCATAGGCAGCCAGCACCGTCTTGGGGCCAAGGCGCAGCGTGCCCGACTGGCCGGGATGATAGCTGGCGCCGGCCTCGCCCATCATCTGCAGGTTCTGGGTGGGCGCACCGGCGGCGGCGAGGAGCGCCAGCGCCTCGGCCTTGGCGTCGAACGCGTCAAAGGGTTGCGCCTTGCCTGTGGCCCAGCCGCGCGGAGCCTTGTCGCCCGCCAGCACGAAGCCGAGGGTCAGGCGTTCCTTGCTCGACCCGTCGCCCTCGCGGAAATAGCGGCGGCCGATCTCGAACAGACGGATGGCGCCAGCGCCCCGGTCGGCATTGCGGCGCGCGGCGGAGAGCAGGCCGGGCAGCAGCGACGGGCGCATGACCTTGAGGTCCTCGCTGATCGGATTGGCGAGCATCCAGTCGCCGCCGCCGACGCTCTGCGCTTCCTTCTCGCTGATGAACGACCAGTTGACCGCTTCGGTGAGGCCGCGGGCGGCGGCGGCGCGGCGGGCGCGGCGCTCGATCATCTGCTCGGGCGTGGCGGTGGGCCGGGCGACTCCGGGCGCGCGGGGCAGGGGTACGGACTGGACATGGTCGAGCCCGAGGATGCGCACGACTTCCTCGACCAGATCGGCCGGGCCGTCGATGTCGCGCCGCCAGCTGGGCACGGTCACGGTCCAGTCGGCCGCAACGGTGAAGCCGAGGCGTTCGAGGATCGCCTTCTGCTCCGGTTCGGGCAGGTCGACGCCGCCAAGACGGCCGCACAGGGCGGGATCGTAGTGAATCATACGCGGCGTGACCGGCGGTTCGCCCGCGCGGGTCATCGCGCTGGCCTTGCCGCCGCACAGGCTCACGACCATGGCGGTGGCGATGTCGAGGCCGTCCGCGAGGAAGGCCGGGTCGACGCCGCGCTCGAACCTTTGCCGTGCGTCCGAGGTGAGGCCGAGCGTCTGGCCGGTGCGCGCAATGCTCTCCGGCGTGAAATAGGCACATTCGATGAGGACACGGCTCGTGCCATCCTGTGCGCCCGAATGCTCGCCGCCCATGATGCCGCCGATATCGTGCACGGTCCCGGCATCGGCGATGACGGTCATGGCTTCGGTGAGGGTGTAGCTCTTGCCGTTGAGCGCGACCACAGCCTCGCCCGCCCTGGCCTGGCGCGCGACGAGACCGCCCGACAGGCTGTCCATGTCATAGACATGCAGCGGCCGGCCAAGGTCGATCATGATGTAGTTGGTGATGTCGACCAGCGCGCTGATCGGCTTTTGCCCAATGGCTTTCAGGCGGCGCTGCACCCATGCGGGCGCTTCGCCGTTGGTGACGCCCTCGACGCTGCGCGCGAAGAAGGCCGGGCAGCCCTCAAGGTCATCCGTGCGCACGTCCGGGCCGGGGCCGTTTTCGGCGATGGCGGGGACGGCGAGGGCTTTGAGCGTGCCGATCCCCTTGGCGGCGAGGTCGCGCGCGATGCCGCGCACGCCCATGCAGTCCTGCCGGTTGGGGGTGATCGAGACGTCGATGACCGGATCGTCGAGGCCCGCATAGTCGGCGAAGCTGGTGCCGACCGGCGCGCCGTCCTCCAGTTCGATGATGCCGTCATGATCGTCGCCCAGCTCCAGCTCGCGGGTCGAGCACATCATGCCGTTGGATTCGACGCCGCGAATGGCGGTCTTCTTGAGCACCATGCCATTGGTGGGCACGACCGCGCCCTCGCTGCCGAACACGCCGAGGAGACCGGCGCGGGCATTGGGCGCGCCGCACACGACCTGCAAGGCGGTGCCGTCGCCCGGATCGACGGTCAGCACCTGCAGCTTGTCGGCTTGCGGGTGGGGCGCCGCGGTCAGCACCCTGGCGATGCGAAAGCCGGAGAATTTCTCCGCCGGATTCTCGACCCCCTCGACCTCATGGCCGATATCGTTGAGTGCGGCGAGGATCTGCTCCAGGCTCGCATCGGTATCGAGATGCTCGCGGAGCCAGCCAAGGGTGAACTTCATGCGCCCACTCCCCCGCTCAGCGTCGGCACGTCGAGCGCCGAGAAGCCGTAATGCCTCAGCCAGCGCAGGTCGCCATCGAAAAAGGCGCGCAGGTCGTTCATGCCATATTTAAGCATGGCGAGCCGGTCGACGCCGGTGCCGAAGGCAAAGCCCTGCCACTCGTCCGGGTCGAGCCCGCAGGCCTCAATGACGCGGCGATGGACCATGCCGCTGCCCAGCACCTCCATCCAGCCGCCGCCCGGCGCGTCGCCGCTGCCGCCGATGACGCGCTGGCCGTTTTCCTGGGTGTAGCCGACATCTACCTCCACCGAGGGTTCGGTGAAGGGGAAATAGCTAGGCCTAAGACGCAGCGTGATGTCGTCACGCTCGAAAAAGGCTTTCAGGAAGGTCTCCAGCGTCCATTTGAGGTGGCCCATGTGGATGCCCTTGTCGATCACCAGCCCCTCGATCTGGTGGAACATCGGCGTGTGGGTGGCGTCGCTGTCGGACCGGTAGACGCGGCCCGGCGCGATGATGCGCAAGGGCGGCGGACTGGCCGTCATGGCGCGGATCTGCACCGGCGAGGTGTGGGTCCGCAGCAGCATCGCGCGGCCCTGCCCATCGCGGTCGGGGAAATAGAAGGTGTCGTGCATCGCCCGCGCCGGGTGCGTCTCCGGAATGTTGAGCGCGGTGAAATTATGCCAGTCGTCCTCGATCTCCGGGCCGGTCGCGACGGAAAAGCCGAGGTCCGCGAAAATCTCCGCCAGCTCGTCCATCACCTGGCTGACCGGGTGGATGGAGCCTGTGGGCGTTTCGGCGGCGGGGAGGGTCATGTCCACCCGCTCGGAGGCGAGGCGCGCATCAAGCGCCGCCTGCTCGAGCGCGGCCTTGCGCTGTGCTATCGCAGCCGTCACCGTCTCGCGCAGGCCATGGATGGCGGGGCCGCGTTCCTGGCGCTCCTCCGGCGACATGGCGCCCATGGTCTTTAGGAGGCCAGTGACCACGCCCGCCTTGCCGAGCGCGCCCACGCGCAGGGCCTCCAGCGCATCCAGCGTGTCCGCCGCCTCGATGTCGGCAAGGAGGCCGTTTCGCAGTGTTTCAACTTCGGTCATGGGCCGGTCCGCTAGCCTAATTCGCACAAACAGAAAAGGGCGCCGAAGCTTTCGCCCCGGCGCCCCTCATGTCTCGTTCTCTCGCTCAGGCCGCGGGGAGCGCGGCGCGGGCCTGGGCGATGATGCCCTTGAAGACTTCGCCCTCGTGCATCGCGATGTCGGCCAGCACCTTGCGGTCCAGTTCGACACCGGCCAGCTTCAGCCCGTGCATGAACTGGCCATAGGTCAGGCCCTCGACGCGGACGGCGGCGTTGATGCGCTGGATCCAGAGCCCACGGAAGGTCCGCTTCTTAACCTTGCGGTCGCGATAGGCGTATTGCCCGGCCTTCTCGACGGCCTGACGGGCGATGCGGATGGTGTTCTTGCGGCGGCCATAAAAGCCTTTGGCCTGCTCAAGGATATTCTTGTGCTTGGCGCGGGTGGTAACACCCCGTTTGACGCGTGCCATATGTCTCTATTCCTTACTTGAGGCCGTAGGGCGCCCAGAGGCGCACATGGGGGGCATCAGCGTCGGATAGGACCGAGGTGCCGCGATTCTGACGGATATATTTCGCATTATGGCTGATCAGCCGGTGCCGCTTGCCAGCGACGCCATGCTTGACCTTGCCGGTGGCGGTGAATTTGAAGCGTTTCTTCACACCGCTCTTGGTCTTGAGCTTGGGCATTTTCGTCTCCTGTGTCTGATGCGCGAACCCGACGGATCGGGCGCGCTGACGATTTGCGAACGAACACGGCAGCCCTTACTGGCCGGCCCGTCCCTGATGTTTCCCGCGCAAGCGGAAAGGCGGCCCTATAGGCGGGAGGCGCGGCCAAGGCAAGGGCCAAAAGGCGCGTTGACTTGCGTCAAGGACCGATCTGGCAGATACTATAGTTTCGTCACTGTGCCTGGCAGCGACACCCCGCAGCCGGCTGGTTGGGGAGACGTGCCATGAAGACAATTCTGCTGATGGTCCATGATGATGCGGGGCAGGAGTCGCGCCTGCAATGCGCGCTCGATATCACGCGCGCAGTGGAAGGCCACCTGCTCTGCCTCGATCTGGTGCGCATGCCGGTGGTGGTGGACGCATATGGTGTCGGAGTCGGGCAGGCCGCCGTCATCATGGACGAGAGCGATCGTGAGGACAGCCATGTCGCGAGGCTCGACACCCGTCTGGCCGGAGAAGGCGTGAGCTATGAGTTCGCGCGCATGCGGGGGGAATTCGACATCGCCATTGCGGAAGGCGGCCGCCTGGTCGACCTGATCGTCGTCAGCGGCCAAGGTATCGCGGATCTCAAGGATCAGAGCGATCTGCCCTCCCGCCTCGCCCAGCTCACATCGGCACCGATCCTGGTCGTGCCGGCCGCGCAGCGCGGGTTCGATCTGTTCGGCAAGGCGATCGTGGCATGGGATGGTTCCTCGCCGGCATCCGCCGCGATCCGGGCGGCCGTGCCCATGCTCACGCACGCGGCCGAAGTCGATGTGCTGACGATCACCGAAAAGGGCAGCAGGGCGGACCCCGAGGACGTGGCCAGCTATCTTGGGCGCCATGGTTGCAAGGTCGGCGCGCGCACGGTTGCCCGCGATGGCGCCGTGGACAAGCAGTTGCTGACGCAGCTTTCGGCCTCCGGCGCGGCCTGGGGCGTGATGGGTAGCTATGGCCATAGTCGCATGCGGGAGCAGATTTTCGGCGGCATCACCCGGACCCTCCTCACCAACAGCCCGATCCCGTTGCTGATTTCGCACTGACAACGGGGCTTGGCGGCCTTATCTTCGGCGTGGCGCCTTGCGTCGCAAAAAAAGATTAGGGAGTTGCCAAGCCATGACCAATCGCCAGACCGATACCGCGCTTCATTCCCTGTTCCTCGACCGCTGGTCGCCGCGTGCCTATGACAAGTCGGTCATGCCGACGGAGGATTTGCGCACCATCCTCGATGCGGGGCGCTGGGCGCCATCATCCTATAACTACCAGCCCTGGCGGTTCCTTTATGCGCGGCGCGGCGATGCCAACTGGTCCCGCTTTCTCGGCTTGCTGGTCCCCGGTAACCAGGCTTGGGCCCAAAATACGTCGGTGCTCCTGTTCATCGTCAGCGACAAATATATGGGACGGCCCGACCGGCCCAATCATGTGCACAGTTTCGATGCAGGCGCGGCATGGGCGATGATGGCGCTGCAGGCCCATATGCTCGGCTATCACGCCCATGGCATGGTCGGCGTCGATTTCGATCGCGCGCAAGCAGAGCTCGGTGTGCCGGAGACGTTCCGGATCGAAGCGGCGGTCGCCATCGGCCGCATGGGCGACCCCGCGACCCTGCCCGATGCCTTGCGCGACCGCGAGGTGCCGAGCGACCGCAAGCCGCTGGATCAGGTGGCCTTTGCCGGGAATTTCGTGGCTTAGGGGTAGCGGGGCGTGGGGGGCTGTGATTCGTCGGGGAGCGGGATGAACTCCGTCTCGCCGGGAACGTCCGGGAAGCGGCCGGCGCGCCAGTCGTCCTTGGCCTGCTCGATCCGGTCCTTCGAGCTGGACACGAAGTTCCAGAACAGGTGCCGTGGCCCCAGCGGCTCGCCGCCGAACAGCATGATGCGGGCGCCGCGGGGGGCGTCGAGCACCACCTCCGCGCCGGGTTTCAGCACCACCAGCTCGCCCTCGGGGAAGGATTCCGGCCGCCCGGCAACGCCGACCGCGCCCGACAGCACATAGAAGGCGCGCTCGGCCGGCTCGCGGGCCACGCGGTAGCGCGCGGCGGGCGCGATGCCGAGGTCCAGGTACAGCATCTCCGAAAAGGTTTCGACAGGGGAGCGGAGCCCTTCGCTCGCACCGACGACAAGGCGCCCTTCGATGCCGTCGCCCTCGAACGCAGGGATGGTGTCGGCAGCGTGGTGAACGAAGGCGGGCTCCGCTTCCTCATGCGCCTCCGGCAGGGCCACCCAGATCTGGAGCGCTGACAGCGTGCCGCCAGCCGCGCGCACCTCCGGCCCTGTTCGCTCGGAATGCACGATGCCGCGCCCGGCCGTCATCCAGTTGATGGCGCCCGGCTGGATCGGCTGGACCGAGCCCAGCGAATCACGGTGCAGGATCTCGCCCTCGAGCACATAGGTCACGGTCGCGAGGCCGATATGCGGGTGGGGGCGAACATCGAGGCCCCTGCCGGGCTCCAGGGTCACAGGCCCCATGCGATCGAAAAAGACGAATGGCCCGACCATGCGCTGGCCGACCGACGGCAAGGCGCGGCGCACCGTAAAGCCGTCGCCGAGATCCCGCACCGGCGGCACGATCACGGTCTGGACGGGGTCGTTTTCCTGTGCGTCGGACATGTGCGAACTCCTGGAGCCTGATCATTGAGGCGGAAGCGCTTTGCGCTTCCGCCGATGAGGTGAATCAGGCTCTTTTCCTATAACTGAAACCTTGATTCACGTCTCGGGCTCCTTCAACCTGAGACGATCAAGGTTTTGTCGCCAGCGGGCTATCGAAACCTGTCCTTACAGGGAATCGACGAGCACGACCTCGCTTTCCTCGATCGCGCGCACCTCGATACTATCCACATCGCTGATCGCAACGCCGTCCCGGGCATTGGCCTCCTGGCCGTTCACCGCGATCCGGCCGGTCGCCGCGACCAGATAGGCATGGCGGCCCGGTGCCATATCATAGCGTGCGGTTTCGCCGGCTTCGAGCGTCGCGGCCACCAGGCGCGCATCGGTGCGGATCGGTAGCGCGTCGCTTGTCGCATCCTCCGCCTTGCCCGAGGCCAGGGTCATGAACCGGCCGGAACGGTCCGCCTTGGGAAAGGGCCGCATGCCCCAGCCGGGCGCCTCGCCGGTCCGGGTCGGCTGGATCCAGATCTGGAAGAGGGTGCACGCCTCATCCTCCATATTATATTCCGAATGCGTGATGCCGGTGCCCGCCGACATCACCTGCACGTCGCCCGCCTCGGTCCGGCCGGCATTGCCGAGGCTGTCCTTGTGGCTGATCGCGCCCTTTCGGACATAGGTGATGATTTCCATGTCGCGGTGTGGATGCGGCGGAAAACCGCTGTTCGGTGCGATCACATCGTCGTTCCACACGCGAATGGCGCCCCAGCCCATGCGGCTGCGATCATGATAGTCGGCAAAGGAGAAATGATGATGCGCGTTGAGCCAGCCATGATTGGCGGCGCCGAGGCTGTCGAAAGGACGGATATCGATCATGCGCGAGCTTCCTTCCTGCGAGCGGTTTGCAGCAGGAGATAGGGACGCGCGCGGGGGTTTCCAGTGGGGTGGCCGTTCCAGCCCCAGTTGGTTTCTGAACAGTCACTGACAGCCGCATTCAGCAAGGCGATAGCCAGGCCCTGCCAATAGGGGGCATCAAATTTAAAAAAGGGGAAACCACATGGCGTTTGTAAGCAAGATCATATTGGCAGGCGCGCTCGGCATGAGCGCCGTCGCTTCGTTCCCGACCGCGGCACTTGCGCATGGCGATTGGGGCCACCGCGATTATCGGTATCATGATGATGACCATGATCGGCATGGGCATCGCGGATATCGCCGCGGCTATGACCGGTCCGCGGAGTATCGCCGCTACCATTATCGCGATGAGCCACGCTATGTCGATCGCTCGCCACGCGAGGGGTGCCGGACCAGCGGCACGACCGGATTGATCGTCGGTGCCGGGGTGGGCGCCCTTCTTGGCCGCGCGATCGATACCCATGGCGACCGCGCGATGGGGACGATCCTGGGGGCGGGTGGCGGTGCGCTGCTCGGCCGCGAAGTTGACAGCAAGCATCGCTGCTGAATCCCGGCGGTGACGCGGCGGCTGCGACTTCAGGCGGGCAGGAACCCTGAACGTTGCAGCCGCTCGACCGAATCGCGGGCCACCGGCACGGACGTGCCGCTCGGCAGGCGGATTTCCCGGTTGCGGCCCGCGCCTGATACCTCGGCGACGGCGCCGCGCGCGACCCACCAGCTGCGGTGCGCCTGTGTGCCCGGGACATCGTCCATCTCGGCAATCGCGTTGCGCAGCCGCAGGAGACTTCCATTTCGCGAAGCGCGAAGCGCGAACATGCCAGTTTTTAGGGGATTTCCAAGCGTTGTCGCTGCGTAACATATTCAGGCTTGCCCGCGATTCGCCAGCGGCCATCTGGACCTCAACGTCGCTGCCGGAGAGCCGGTGGCGAAGAACCCAGAAGGACATTGTAATGACCGCTTATCTCAACACCAAGGATCTCCTGCTCACCCTGGGCTTCACCATCGTGGCACATGTCGGCTCGTTTTCGCTCGCCCTCTGAGGGCAGAGCCATTCTCGCCGCCGCCGTCGGAGGGGTGCAGTTTCCTTGACCAGAGAGGGACTGCCCTTTTCGACAGGCTCACACCAGCCGGTTGAGCCAGCCATATTCGTCCGCAACGCGGCCATATTGGATGCCGACGAGCTTGTCCTTGAGCGTGCGCGCGATTTCGCCGCCTGCGCCATTGCCGATGACGAAGCTGCCATGCTTCGAGCGGACCTCGGCGATCGGCGTGATCACCGCCGCCGTGCCGCAGGCGAAGCATTCCCGGAGTGCGCCGCTCTTCGTGTCGGCCTGCCACTGGTCGAAGCTGTAGCGCTCCTCGCGGATGCGCCATCCCTCCGCACCCGCCAGCGCGATCAGTGAATCGCGGGTGATGCCGGGCAGGATCGATCCATCGAGCGGCGGCGTGATGATGCTGCCGTCGGCCATGACGAACATGATATTCATGCCGCCCAGCTCCTCGATATAGCGGCGCTCGACCGCGTCGAGGAACAGCACCTGGTCGCACCCTTCCTCAATGCCATGCGCCTGCGGCAACAGGCTCGCGGCATAATTGCCGCCGCATTTGGCCGAGCCCGTGCCGCCGGGAACGGCGCGGACATAATCATGGCTGACCCAAAGCGTGACCGCTTCCTTGCCGCCCTTGAAATAGCCGCCGACCGGCGAGGCGATGACGCAGAAGAGATAGCTGTGGGCCGGGCGGACGCCCAGGAATGCCTCGTCCGCGAACATGAACGGGCGCAGGTACAGGCTGCCCTTGTCGGCGTCCGGCACCCAGGGCTGGTCGATCGCAACCAGCCGCCGGATGCTCTCGACGAAAAGCGCTTCGGGGATTTCGGGCATGGCGAGCCGCACGGCGCTCTGGTTGAAGCGGCGCGCGTTCGCCTCCGGGCGGAAGCTCGCAACCCCGCCGTCAGCAAGGCGATAGGCCTTCAGCCCCTCGAAAATCTCCTGCGCATAATGGAGCACGGCAGCCGCCGGATCGAGCGCAATGGGCCCGCGCGGACCGAGGGTCGCGTCGTGCCAACCCTGCCCCTCGGTATAGCGGATCGTCACCATATGGTCGGTGAACACGCGGCCAAAGCCCGGCTCGGCCATCAGGGCGGCGCGATCTTCGGGACTGATGGGTGCGGGATGGGGCGGGGTGGCAAAAACGTGCATTGAGGGAGAACCAGCTTTGTTATCGACGAACTGGGTGCTCGCTAGCATCAGTCCCGCCGCCTGTCATCTGCCGCGATTTGGCGAGGGCGGTTTGGCGCTACATCGCCAGTTCCCTCGACGCGTGCACCAAAGCTGAGGTCGTCCCTCAGATCGCGCACCTTGATCCCTGCCATGACTGCCGCGCCTCATTTATCCAGACGACTACACGCCCTCCATTAAGCGCGAGCCACCATCACCTTGGCCGAGCGCCACCGCTCAGGCGATGACGACGCGCTGTGACGATCCGGCTGCGGCGAGTACACCGACCGGGCCGCCTGCGGTGATGCGCGGGTCGAGCTCGCCTGCATCCATCCCGGCGAGCGCAAGGCCGCTCTGGCAGGCGACGATGTGGACGCCGAGGTCGAGGGCATCATCAATGAGGGCGGTGAGGGTCGGCAGGCCGCAGGCGCGATGCACATCGTCGCGGGGCGCGGGCGTGTCCGGACGCAGCAAGGCGACGGCATCGAGTTGCAGGAACAGCCGCACCGATCCGCCTAGCGCTGCCTCCGCGCAGGCAATGGTCAACGCGCCCCGCAGGCGCTCGGCATCGTCGGTCGTGGCGATGAGGAGAAGCGGCGGGCGCGCCATCTGTCAGATGGCGCTCATACCGGGCAGTCGACCACCGCGCAGGCCGTGCAGGCGGGATCGGCGGTGACCCGCACCGTGCGGAACTGGCGGCCCAGCAGCTCGGCGATCAGCATCTTGCCGCCCATGTCGTCGCCAAAGGGGACCAGCAGGCGGATGACTTCCAGTGCGGCGAGGCTGCCGACCGTGCCGGTCACCGCGCCGACAATGCCCTGGTCGGCGCAATTGACATCGGGTCGCGCGGGATCGGCGCCGACGAGGCAGCGATAGCAGGGCTGCTCCGGCTCCCAGCCGCGCCAGACGCCTACCTGCCCGTCAAAACCGCCCACAGCGGCGCTGACCAGCGGGATGCGCAGGGCGGTCGCCGCGTCCGACACGGCGAGCCGCGTCTCGAAATTGTCGCAGCCGTCGAGGATCACATCGACGTCGCGCAGCAGGACGGCGGCATTGTCCGCGTCGATGCGTTGGTTGATGGCGACGATGTGCACGTCCGGGTTGAGGCGGTTGACCGCACTCTGCGCCGATTCGGCCTTGGGCTGGCCGAGATCACCGGTGCCGTAGAGGATCTGGCGCTGGAGATTGGAGAGCGCCACCGTGTCGGGATCGATCACGCGGATGGTGCCCACGCCCGCCGCCGCGAGATAGGCGATCGCAGGGCTGCCGATGCCGCCTGCGCCGACGATGGCGACATTGGCGGAGAGCAGCCGCACCTGCCCTACACCGCCTATTTCCCGGAGGACGATATGCCGGGCGTAACGCTCGAGCTGGCCGTCGCTCAGGGTCATGTGCTCGCTACTCCTGTAGAACCGAAACCGCCCGCACCGCGGATGGTTTCGTCGAGTGTCGCAACTTCGACGAAACAGGCAGGCTGGACCGGCGCCACGATCAGCTGGGCGATGCGGTCGCCGCGCGCGATGGCAAAAGGCTCGGCCCCCAGGTTGATCATGATGATCTTGAGTTCGCCGCGATAGTCGCTGTCGATCGTGCCCGGCGTGTTGGGTAGCGAGATGCCGTGCTTGAGCGCGAGGCCGGAGCGGGGCCGGACCTGTACTTCGTATCCGGTTGGAATGGCCAGCGCGAAGCCGGTGGCGACGGCATGCCGCCCGCCCGGCCCCAGCGTCACCTCTTCGGCCGCCACCACGTCCAGCCCCGCCGCGCCCTCGGTCGCGCGCGAGGGAAGCGGCAGGCCGGCGCCATGGGGCAGGCGCAGAACTTCAACATCAACCGGCGGGTTCAAGCGCATCGGCAATCCTTTCGATCAGGCGGCGCGCGACCGCGTCCTTGGGGCTTTTATCCCAGCTTTCGACGCCGGCCGCCGTGACGAGGTGCACCCTGTTGTCCGCGCCGCCCATCACGGCCTCGGCACCGCTGCCGGATACGTCATTGGCGACGATCCAGTCGGCACCCTTGCGCGCGCGCTTGGCGGTGGCATGGGCGATCACGTCCTGCGTCTCCGCCGCGAAGCCGATCAGCAGGCCGGGGCGCTGGGCGTGCTTGGCGAGGCTGGCCAATATGTCGGGATTCTCGGTGAGGGAGAGCGCCGGGGCCGCGCCCGAGCCGTCCTTCTTGATCTTCTGACCGGCGCAGTCCGCCGCGCGCCAGTCTGCCACCGCCGCGACCATGATCGCCACGTCGGCGGGCAGCGCAGCCTCGACCGCCGCCTGCATCTCGCGCGCGGTCTCGACATTGACGCGGGTCACGCCCTGCGGATCGGGCAGCGCGACGGGACCCGCCACCAGGGTCACCCGCGCACCGGCCCGTGCGGCGGCGCGGGCGATCGCAAAGCCCTGAAGCCCGGAGGAGCGGTTGCCGATGAAGCGGACCGGGTCGATCGGCTCGTAAGTGGGCCCGGCGGTGACCAGCACATGGCGTCCGAACAGATTGGCGCGGCTGAGATCGGGCGCGTTGATCGTGTGGGTGGTATCGGTGAGGAGACCCTTCGGCGCGGTGGCACCGGCGGCCAGCAGCGCGTCGATCTCCGCCACGATGTCCGGCGGCTCGGGCAGGCGGCCCTTGCCGAACTCGCCGCAGGCCATGTCGCCCTCGGCCGGATCCATGATGTGGATGCCGTCCGCGCGCAGCTGCGCCAGATTGCGCTGGGTCGCGGCATGATGCCACATGCGCACGTTCATCGCCGGGACGGCCAGCACCGGCGTGTCGGTCGCCAGCAATATGGTGGTGGCCAGGTCATCGGCGATGCCGCCCGCCATCTTGGCGAGGATATCCGCCGTCGCCGGGCAGACGACGATCAGGTCGGCATCGCGCGACAGCTGGATATGGCCGATCTCGCGCTCCTCCTTGAGGTCGAACATCGCGCTGTAGACATGGTCCTCCGTTACCACGCCGAAGGACAGCGGCGTGACGAACTGCTTCGCGCCTTCGGTCATCACCGCGCGCACCGCCATGCCCTGCCGCTTCAGGAGCCGGACCAGTTCCAGCGCCTTGTAGACGGCAATGCCGCCCGAGACGATGAGGAGGATGCGGGGTTGGGTCATTGGGGAGGACTATCCAATTCGGCACGGCATATGTCGACCAGTTCGCCGAGATCATTTTGTACCGTGTGCCATAGCATGGGGGCATCGACGCCAAAATAGGCATGGCTCAGTATGTTGCGGGCCGCATAAATTGCCGGCCACGGAATATGTGGATGTCGCGCTTTCAGGTCGTCGCTCAATTTTCTGGTGGCTTCGCCGATGTGCAGCAGGCGGTAGGCGGTCAGGTCTATCTCGTCCACGTCTGCGGCAAAATCGTTCCACGTCTTGTGCGCCAGACGCCGCTGCAGATGCCCGTTGAGCAGCAGGATCAGTTTCAGCAGTTCAAGGTCGCGATCCGCCATCCCCTAGAACACGCGCACCATGTCGGCTTCGGCGGCCTTGAGAATGCCGGGATGCATGGAACGCCGGGGGACGAGATCGACCGGCGCGCGCAGCCTGTCCTGCAGGCGAAGCTGTAAGCCTGCAAATTCGAACAATCCCATCGGTTTTGCCGGGTTGAGATCGCACATCAGATCGAGGTCGGACTCCGGCGCGCTGGCGCCGCGCGCCACCGAGCCGAACAGATAGAGCGCGGAAATGCCGGCCGCGCGCAATTCCGCCTCATGCGGCCTGATCCGGGCTATGGCTTCCTCGCGCGTCATCCCGGCAAGGATAGGCGCAAAAGCCTGTCCGCGCTAGCCATGGCGGCGGCTCACCCCCATGCCCACATTGCCGCTGCGCCAAGCGCTCCCGCCACCAGCGCGACTATGACATAGCCCAGCACGAGCATGCCCCCGCTCGGTTGCTGCCAGACGATGTCGACGGCGGGCAGCGGCGCGTGGGGCGGGGCGCCGCCTTTCTCCGGATAGGCCTCGTCGATCCGCTGCAGGAGCGAGGGCAGGCGTCTGAGCAGGTCCAGGCCGCCGTGGATGGCGTCGGCCGCCTTGGCTTCGGGCCCCAGCTCGTCGCGCAGCCAGGCCTTCACATAGGGGCCGGAGACGTCCCACATGTTGATTCCCGGATCGAGCATGGTCGCCACGCCCTCCACCATCACCATCGTCTTTTGCAGGAGGAGGAGATGGGGCTGGGTCTGCATGTCGAAATCGCGGGTGATCGCGAACAGCCCGTCGAGCATCTGCCCGACCGACAATTCCGAGACCGGCTTGCCGCGCATCGGCTCGCCCACCGCCCGGAGCGCCGTTGCGAACTCGGCGATATTATGGTGCGCCGGCACATATTGCGCCTCGAAATGGATTTCGGCGACGCGCCGGTAGTTGCCGGTGATGAGGCCGTAGAGAATCTCCGCCAGCCAGGCGCGGGCGCGTCGGTCGATGCGCCCCATGATGCCGAAGTCGATCGCGACGATGTCGCCATTTGCGCTCACGAACAAATTGCCCTGGTGCATGTCGGCGTGGAAGAAACCCTCCGCGATCGCCTGCCGCAGGAAGGTGTTGACCAGCCGCGCGGCGATGGCCGGGAGATCATGGCCGGCCGCGATCAGCGCCTCGCGATTGCTGATCTTGATCCCGTCGATCCAGTCGAGTGTCAGCACGCGCCCCGATGTCCGGTCCCAGTCGATGCCGGGAATGACATAGCCCTCGACCGATGCCATGGACTCGGCCAGTTCGGACGCCGAGGCGGCCTCGCGCCGGAGATCAAGTTCGCGCGCGGTCCAGCGCTTGAAATTGGCGATGACAAGGCGTGGCCGCAGCCGCTCCGCCTCGCCCCCCAGCGCCTCCAGATGCGCGGCCGCCCATTCATAGGTCGTGATGTCCCGGGCAAGGCGCTCGTTCACCCCCGGCCGGAGCACCTTGACGGCGACATCGCGGCCCTCGCTCGTGACGGCGCGGTGGACCTGCGCGATCGAGGCGGCGCCGACCGGCTCGTCGTCAAAGCGGGCGAACAGGGCCTCGACCGGCTTGCCGAGGCTGATTTCGATCTGCCGGCGAATCGCCGCGACCGGGACCGGGGGCAGCGAGTCCTGCAGGCTCAGCAGGTCGCGCGCCGGCGCCTCGCCGACCAGGTCGGGCCGGGTCGCCAGCGTCTGGCCGAGCTTGATCGCGGCCGGGCCGATCGCCTGGAACGCCTCGGCATAGCGCGCCTCTTTCGGCACCCGCGCGCCAAGCCGGGCGAGCCGGACGATCCGCCGCACCTGCCGGGGGGTGTTGATGTCCTGCTCGATACCGCGCAGGGCACCGTGCCGCGCCAGCGTCCGGCCCCATTTGAGGATCCGCCAGAGATGGGTGAGATGGGAGGTCATTATTGGACGCGCACGCTCATATCTTCCAGCCGCTATGGATCGCGACGAGGCCGCCCAGAATCGGCTCGGCCTTGACTTGGCTGAACCCCGCCTCGCGGATCAGCCCTGCAAAGGCTGGCATGTCCGGGAAGCGGCGGATCGATTCGATCAGATAGCGATAGCTGTCCGCGTCCTGGGCCAGCAGCTTGCCGACGCGCGGCACGACATGGTGGGAATAGGCGTCGTACACCTCTGCGAAACCGGGCCAGAGCGTCCGCGAAAATTCGAGGCAGAAAAAGCGCCCGCCAAATTTGAGGACCCGGTGGGCCTCAGCGAGCGCGGCGGGAATGTCGGTGACGTTCCTGATCCCGAAAGCGATGGTGTAGGCGTCGAAGCTGCGGTCCGCGAAACTCAGGGTCTCGGCATTTTCCTCGGCCCACACCAGGCCCTCGATCCCGCGCTTTTTCGCGCGTTCCATGCCGACGCCGAGCATGTCGGCATTGATGTCCGCGACCGTCACCTGTGCGCCCGCGCGGGCCAGGCGAAAGGCGATGTCGCCGGTGCCGCCGGCCATGTCGAGAATGGCCTCGCCGGCGCGGGGTTTTACCCGGCGCACGAAGCGGTCCTTCCACAGCCGGTGCGCGCCGCCGGACATGGCGTCGTTCATGATGTCGTAGCGGCGTGCGACGCTCGAAAAGACGGCGCCCACCATGCCGGCTTTCTCGCCGGCCGGGACGTCGCGATAGCCAAAGGATGCTGTGTCGGTCATGGTTGGACTCCCTAGCCAACAGTTGCCCCGCCCGCAAAGGGTGATAACGAGAGGCTGCAATGCCCGAGCTTCCCGAAGTCGAAACCACCGTCGCCGGTCTGCGTGGTCCCCTTGAGGGGCGGCGGCTGATCCGGGTCGAGCCGCGCCGTGCCGACATGCGGCGTCCGTTTCCGGTCGATCTTCGCCAGCGGCTGACTGGTGCACGTGTGACCACGCTCGCCCGCCGCGCCAAATATGGGCTGGTCGAGACCGACCGGGGCGACACGATGATCTTTCACCTCGGCATGTCCGGCCGCTGGGTGATCGACCCCGAGGCGATCGAGCGGCATGACCATCTCGTGCTGGAAACGGAGGAGGGGCAGATACTCAGCCTGCGCGATCCGCGCCGCTTCGGCTTTGTCGATATCGTTCCCACCGCCGCGCTCGACGCCTATCCGCCCTTCGCCGCGCTGGGGCCGGAGCCGCTGGGGCCGGATTTCACCGCCGCCTATCTGGCCGCCGCGCTCGACGGGCGGATCGCCTCGATCAAGGCGATGCTGCTCGACCAGCGGATCGTCGCGGGGCTGGGCAACATCTATGTGTGCGAGGCGCTCAACATGGCGGGGATCGATCCGACTCGGGCCGGGGGCAGGATCGCGCGGCGTCGTCTCGATCTGCTGGTCGAGGCGATTCGCGGCGTGCTGGCGGCCGCGATCATCGCGGGCGGCTCATCTCTGCGCGACTATGTCCGCCCCGACGGCGAGCTCGGCTATTTCGCCAAGGCGTGGCGTGTCTACGGGCGGGAGGACGCATCCTGCCCGTGCGGCGGGACCGTCACGCGGCGCGTGGATGGCGGGCGCTCGACCTTCTGGTGCCCATCCTGCCAGCGGTGAACGCTCGGCCTATTTCCCCGAAACGGTTGACCATCCCGTTCGTCTTGGTTATGGGCGCCAGCTTCGCGGGTTGCGTGGGTCATTGATCCGGCGCCCCTCCGATTTGCACATCTGGAATTTCGAGGACAAGCATGGCCAATACGCCGCAGGCAAAAAAGCGCATTCGCCGCAACGCGCACCGGGCAGAGATCAACGGCGCGCGCATCAGCCGCATCCGCACGCTGGTGAAGAAGGTCGAGGCGGCGCTGGAAAGCGGCGACAAGACCGCCGCCCAGAGCGCGCTCGCCATCGTCCAGCCGGAACTGGCGCGCGGCGTGGCACGCGGCGTTCTTCATCAGAATACTGCGTCCCGCAAATTCGGCCGGCTGACAAAGAAGGTACAGGCGCTCGCCTAACCCCTTTCCTCAGGGCTAATTACAAGACCCGCCAGGCATAGCGCCGGGCGGGTTTTTTGTCGTCCGAAACAGATCGGGTACGCGCGCCAATGCTGCACTGCTCCATGATCACCCCTAAGCGCCGCAAAGGCGCACAAATCCACGATTCGTTGCGTTGCAGAATCAACGCGCATGAAAATATATAATAATTTCAATGAATTAGCGTTATTCGCGGGAATCCCTCGTCAATGCTTTTATTTCATTTTTTTGACATGACTTAGTCTTGATCGGCCATGGAGCCGATGCAACAACGTCCCTCGACGCACCTGCGAATCAGGGTTGCGAAACAGCGGTGAACATCGGTCGGTCTACCTTGACGTGGGGATGTCACGGGCAGGACAGATGTGTCTCCGAATCCGGGGCCCCACTGGGCAAGATGCTTGGGACAGGGAGGTGTTCGGTAAATGGTTCAGATGTTTGAAAAAAATAACGCGGGAGTTCGCGGGGGCATGGTCGAGAACAACATGAATTCAGCGGAGATGGACGCAGCATGGGAAGCCGTGCGTGGAGGGCTGCGCCGCGACATCGGCGCACGGCTGTTCGATCAATGGCTGCGCCCGCTGGGGCTTGGACCCTTTTGCGCGATGACGGGCACGCTGGACCTCCTGGCGCCCAGCGAGTTCGCCGCCAATTATGTCACCAGCAATTTCGGCCTGCGGCTGACCCTTGCATGGCGGACCCGGGAGTTCGGCGTGAAGGAGGTACGCATCGTTCGCCGCGCTGGTGGTGCACGCGCGCTGACGCTGGTTCCACTGGAGCAGGAGGCGCCGGTTGGGGTGCCGGAACCGACCGGTGCCGATCCGGCCAGCGCCATGGTGTGCGCCGATGGCTTTCGCCCGCGCCATGATTTCGCGTCCTTCGTGGCCGATGACAGCAACCATCTGGCGATGACCGCCGCCCAGAGCGTCGCGGCGGTCAAGACGCCGATGTTCAACCCGCTTTTCATTCATGGCGGCACGGGCCTCGGCAAGACCCATTTGCTCCATGCCATTGCGGGCGCCTTTGCCCAGCACAGCCCCGGCCAGTCGATCCTCTACATGTCGGCCGAGCGCTTCATGATGGAATTCGTGAACGCGATTCGCGCCAATGACACCATGACGTTCAAGGCGCGCCTGCGCAGCGCGCGCCTGCTGCTGATCGACGATATCCAGTTCATCGCGGGCAAGGGCCCGACGCAGGAGGAGTTCCTGCACACCATCAACGACCTGGTCGACACCGGCGCGCGCATCGCCATCGCCGCCGACCGGGCGCCCCAGCAGATCGAGGGTGTGGACAAGCGCATCCTGTCCCGGCTCGCCGGCGGCCTGGTCGCGGACATCCAACCGGCCGGTCTGGAACTGCGCCTCGCGATCCTGCAGGCACGCCGCGAGCAGTCCGGATCGAGCGCGGTGGGCGATGAGGTGGTCGAACTGCTCGCACGCTCTATCCGCAGCAATATTCGCGAGCTGGAAGGCGCGTTCAACAAGCTGCTCGCCTATTCGCAGCTGGTCGGCCGCGCGGTGACGCTGGACATGGCGCAGACCATCCTGGCCGATTCGCTGCGCGCCAATGCCCGGCGGATCACGATCGACGAGATCCAGCGTGCCTGCGCCGCCCATTATCGGATCGACAATGCCGAAATGCGGTCCCAGCGGCGCGCGCGCGCCGTCGCCCGGCCGCGTCAGGTGGCGATGTACCTCGCCAAGAAGCTGACGCCGCGCTCCCTGCCGGAGATCGGCCGCATCTTCGGCGGCCGTGACCACAGCACCGTCATCCATGCGGTCAAGACGATCGAGGCCCTGCGCAAGGACAATGCCGACATTGACGCCGATATCCGCACGTTGCAGCGCCAGCTCGAGGGTTAGGCGCTCGGCGCCCCTGGAAAGGGTCCGGCGCAGGGCCTAAAAGGCCCACATGCCCAGCCTGCTCATCGTCTTTCACACGGCCACCGGCGGAACCCGGCAGATGGCCGAGGCGGCGGCGGCCGGGGCCGCGCTTGAGACCGGCGTGGATGTCCGCCTCATCCCGGCGCGGGAGGCCGGGCCGGACCATGTCCTGGCAGCCGATGGCTATATATTCGCGACGCCTGAAAACCTCGCCGCCATGGCCGGGATGATGAAGGATTTTTTCGATCGCAATTATTATCCCGCCCTCGATCGCATTGCGGGCCGCCCCTATGGAACGCTGATCTGCGCGGGCAGCGACGGGACGAATGCGGCACGGCAAATCGCGCGCATCGCCGCTGGCTGGCGTCTGCGCTTGGTGGCGGAGCCGATCATCATCTGCACCCACGCGCAGACCCCGGAAGCCATTCTGGCCCCAAAGACGATTGGCCCGGGCGATCTGGAACGGTGCCGGGACTTGGGCATGTCGATCGCGGCTGGTCTGGCGATGGGGATTTTCTGAAGGGGCTTTCCACCCCCGGCGGAATGCCTACCCCTTACCGAAAAGGCCGTTTGCCAGGATCGAAGCAAATGCCTCCGCCGGATTGCCGCCGCCATGCGTTGCCGCATGGGCAAAGGCTTCCTGCAGCTTCTCGACCGGCAGGCCATGCTCCCTTGCTGTCTCGATCAGGGCTGCCATCTGGTCGTCGCCCCGTCCGATCTTGGCCTGCAATGTGCCTGTGGCACTCTCCAACGCCTCCGGGGAAAGGCCGACCTTATTGGCAATATGGTCTATGTTTTCGAACAACTTATCGAACATTCCGAGTTCCATCCTGGATCGCGCGAACAATGCCGGAATCTACCACGTCCACCGGCTGTTTCAAAGGCACCGCCGCCCAAACATTACCCCCTCGGCAAACATAGCCGGACCATCAGGCCGCCCAGGTCCTCGCTCTCATCGAGGGTCACGCTGCCGCCGTAAATCTCCGCCACGTCCCGCACGATGGCGAGGCCGAGGCCGGTACCGGGCTTGCCGGTGTCGAGCCGGGCGCCCCGGTCGAAGATGCGTTCCCGTTCGGCGGGTGGAATGCCGGCTCCGTCATCCTCCACCAGGATCGCGACCTTGTCCGGCCCCTCGTCCGGCTCGATCGTGACAAAGACGCTGCCGCCGCCATATTTCGCCGCGTTCTCGACGAGATTGCCGAGCATCTCCTCCAGATCCTGCCGCTCGACCCGGACGACCGCCGTCTGGTCGCCGTCGCGGTCGATGCGGGTGTCGGGATAGAGGCGGGCGACCGCGCGCTCGACGGCTTCGACCGAGGGCCAGACCGGTGCCCGGCTCTGTGCCGAGCCGCGCCGGCCGACCGCGCGGGCGCGCGCCAGGTGATGGTCGATCTGCCGCCGCATCGTCGCCGTCTCGCGCATCACCGTGGGGCCGAGGTCGGGCGCCTGCGCGGTCGCGGCATTCATGACGACGGTGAGCGGCGTCTTGATCGCATGGGCCAGATTGCCGGCATGGCGCCGGGCTTCCTCCGCCTGTTGCTCATTATGGGCGAGAAGGGCGTTGAGCTCCTCGACCAGCGGGCGCACCTCGCGCGGCAGAGGCTCGGTCACGCGCCCCTTTTCGCCGTTTCGCATCCGCGCGATTTCCTGGCGGATCTTGCGCAGAGGCCTGAGCCCGTAAAAGACCTGGAGGGCCGCGAGCATGATGAGCCCGAGACCGAGCAGGGCAAAGCTCTTGACCAGGGTCGAGCGGAGCGCGCCGATCTGGGCATCGAGGCCGGCGCGCGCCTCGGCAACGATGAAGGTCCAGTGCGTCTTGCTGTCCGGCAGGATGACCTCCTGCTGCATGACGCGCAGTGGCTCGTCCGGAAATTCCTGGCTGTCATAGACCTGGAACGCCGTCCCCCTGCTCGGCCGGGGCGTGAGCGCCCGGTCCCACAACGAGCGCGATCGCCAGTCGTCATGTCCGGGGCCGCTGACCTGGTAATAGAGGCCGCTGGCGGGCTCCAGAAAGCGCTGGTCGGCGAGCGGGCGGTTGAACAGCACCTCACCCTCCGGCCCGATCTCGGCGGAGCTGATCATCGCGGTCAGCACGAATTTCAGGCCATCGTCAAAGCTGCGGGTCACCGCCGCCGACAGCACCCGGTCGAGCGCGACCCCGCCGCCGAACAGCAATATCGCGATCCACAGGGCGGCAATGCCGATCATGCGCCGGCTGAGCGATCCGGTGGACTTGACCGGACTGATGTCCTGCGGGTCGGTCATGCGGGGGGCCGCTTTTTCTATCCGTTCGGGCTGAGCGAAGTCGAAGCCTCGCCCTGAGCGGAGGCGAAGGCATGTCGCTTCGCTCGATGAAGCCCTTCGACTTCACCCTTGGTGAAGTTTATCCTGAGCGCCTGCTGCAAGCGGGCAGTCGAAGGGCTCTGGACGAACGGATAAAAGAGTCGACTGGTCAACCGATCGGTTCGTCGAGGCTGTAGCCCAGGCCCCGGATCGTCGAGATGACATCGGCACCCAGCTTCTTGCGGATGCGCGTCACGAACACTTCGATCGTGTTCGAATCGCGGTCGAAGTCCTGGTCGTAGATATGTTCGATCAATTCGGTGCGGCTCACGACCTTGCCCTTGTGGTGGAGCAGATAGGAGAGGAGCTTATATTCCTGCGCGGTCAGCTTGACCGGCTCGCCCCGGAGCGTGACCCGGCCGGAACGCGTGTCGAGCCGCACGTCGCCCGCGATCAACTCGCTGGAGGCATTGCCCGAGGCGCGGCGGATGAGGGCGCGCAACCGTGCGATCAGTTCCTCGCTCTGGAAGGGCTTGGCGAGATAATCGTCGGCGCCGGCATCCAGTCCCGCGACCTTGTCCGACCAGCTGTCACGCGCGGTCAGGACCAGGACCGGAAAGATCCTTCCCTCTTTGCGCCAGCGGTCGAGCACGGTGAGGCCGTCAATCTCGGGCAGGCCGAGGTCGAGCACGACCGCGTCATAATTTTCGGTGCTCCCGAGGAAATGGCCGTCCTCACCATCGGTCGCGAGATCGACGGCATAGCCGGCCCCCTCCAGCGTGGCTTTGAGTTGCGGCCCAAGGGTCGGCTCATCTTCGACGATCAACAGGCGCATGAGTCCCCTCTCTTGAAAAAAGTACCGGGCATTGGCCGGTCAGCGGGCCCAGCCGGTGATATCCCCCGTTCGCCCGTCGACATCAACCCACAGTACGTTGCGGTTTCGCATATATTTGAGTCGATAGCTGTTTCTGTCCGGAATGAATTCGGAACCCAGATACTCGGCATCGCCGCCAATCTGCTGTTCGACGCGGCGCTTGAGCACGGAGAAGGGCATGACATAGCCATCGAGCATCGCCTGGCGCGCGTCGTCCTGGTCACTATGGTGACGCATGGGACGCGGCGGGGGATCGGCACGCGCGGGCGCGCCGATCGTAAGGCCGGATGCCATTGCAAGCATGGCCATAAAGAGGGTTTTCCTAATCATCACAGGTGGATGTCATAGCGCGCATCCATTGAACAACCGGTGAATAAGGCGATGGGCTGCCGTTCAGCTGTTCAATGTTCATGCCCGCCCTTGTGGAGCGCCTCCAGCACATCGTCGAGGCGTGCCGGATCGCCCAGCGCGATGACACGCCCGTCGCTGGCGTCGGTCAGCGGGTCGCCATTCCAGTCGCACATGCGCCCGCCCGCGCCCTCCACCACCGGCACCAGGGCCGCGATGTCATGGAGCTTGAGGCCCGTTTCCACCACGATATCGATCTGGCCCGAGGCGAGCAGCGCATAATTATAGCAGTCCCCGCCCCAGACGGTGTCGCGGCACTGGCGTGCGAGAATAGCGAAATGCTCGCCCGTGCAACCCTCGAAATATTGCGGGCCGGTCGAGGCGAGGATTGCCTGGTCGAGCGCCCGGCAGCGCCGCGTGCGGGCAGGCGCGCCGTTGAACAGGGTCGGCTTGCCCATCGCGCCTGTCCAGCGCTCGCCCGAAATCGGCTGGTCGATGATGCCCAGCACTGGCCAGCCATCCTGGCACAGGGCGATCAGCGTCCCGAAAATGGGGCGTCCGGCAATGAAGCTGCGGGTGCCGTCGATCGGATCCAGTACCCATTGCCGCGCGGCATCGGGCCGGACCGTGCCATATTCCTCCCCGACTATGCCGTCCGCGGGGCGCTCCTTTTCGAGCATGGCGCGGATGGCGAGTTCGGCAGCCTGATCGGCCTCGGTGACGGGGGAGGCGTCGTCCTTGTCCTCGATCACGAAAGGCGCGCGGAAAAAAGGACGGATGGCCGCGCCCGCCGCGTCGGCAAGGGCATGGGCGAGGGCGATGTCGTCGGAGATGGCCATGATTGGTGCATTGGCGCGGGACCGATCGGGAAGCAAGTGCAACGGCTTGCTTAATATGACTCACCCGAATCCGTTCTCAACCCCATGACCACCGAGGCTTCCATATGCGCATGATTGCCTGGCTGCTGACGATCGTCTTCGGGCTCGCGGGCCTTGCCCTGCGGGTGCAGGGCGGCATGCCGTTCGCCTTCGAGATCGGCACGGGCCTGCTGATGCTGGGCGGACTCGCCTGTCCGTTCTTCTGGGCGAAGGATTCGGGGCTGCTGGCATGGCTCGGCGCGACCCCGCGCGAGCGGCTGATGCTCGGTCTTGCGCTTATCCTGGCGGCGCCGCTGATCCTGCCCCTGGTCTAAGCCTGCTCTCTAACTGTTTGCCTGTCCCACGGCCCGCTTGACCCTTCCCCCCCTCGCGGTTATAGGGCGCGCCTGCCTCGCGGCATGCCTCCCGAATCCTCAACAGGGCCGGGGCCAGCATCTGCGGGACGAAGCAGAGCTTGAACATTGCCTATGCGCTCGTGGGCCTGGGGGCTTCCAATGGAGGCCACCCGGCTTTTGCCGTTGGAACATATCCACCGGATCGGGATGCGCGGACGGTAAAGTAACTGAAAAGGTGAAGGGCTTCATGCCGACGATTAACCAGTTGGTCCGCAAGGGCCGCGATCCGCAGAAGGCCAAGTCAAAGGTCCCTGCGATGGAAGCGAACCCGCAAAAGCGCGGCGTTTGCACCCGTGTCTATACCACGACACCGAAGAAGCCGAACTCGGCGCTGCGCAAGGTGGCCAAGGTCCGCCTGACCAATGCGCGCGAAGTCATCACCTATATTCCCGGTGAAGGCCATAATCTTCAGGAGCATAGCGTTGTCCTGATTCGCGGCGGCCGTGTGCGAGATTTGCCGGGCGTGCGCTATCATGTGCTGCGCGGCGTGCTCGATACCCAGGGCGTCAAGGACCGCAAGCAGAGCCGTTCCAAATACGGCGCCAAGCGTCCGAAGTAAGGGAGACACAGAAACATGTCACGTCGTCGTCGCCCTGAAAAGCGCATCATCCTGCCCGATCCCCGTTATGGCGATCAGGTGCTTTCGAAATTCATGAACAGCGTCATGTATGACGGCAAGAAGGCCACGGCCGAGCAGATCGTCTATGGCGCGCTCGAAGTGGTCGAGGCCAAGGCCAAGAAGGACCCGATCGGGCTCTTTCACGACGCCCTCAACAATGTGAAGCCGGGCATCGAGGTCCGCAGCCGCCGCGTCGGCGGTGCGACCTATCAGGTGCCGGTCGAGGTCCGCCCGGAACGCTCGCAGGCACTTGCGATCCGTTGGCTGATCACGGCGGCGCGCTCGCGCTCGGAAACGACGATGGCCGCACGGCTGTCGGGCGAACTGCTGGACGCGGCGAACAACCGCGGCAATGCCGTCAAGAAGCGCGAAGATACCCACCGCATGGCAGAAGCGAACCGCGCCTTCTCGCATTATCGCTGGTAAACATTATATGGAGAGCCGGGTTCGTCCGGCTCTCCGATACCGTTCGCCCTGGGCTTGTCGCAGGGTTCTCCTGAGCGCCAGCGAAGGCCCTTCACCGTTCAGGGGAAGGCTGCGGCTACACTCAGCGCGAACGGCAGAAGTTGTTGAATATTCACCCCGCCGCAGTTCGGCAACGGAGTAAGTATCATGGCCCGCAGCCATCCGCTGGAGAAGTATCGCAATATCGGTATCATGGCGCATATCGACGCCGGCAAGACCACGACCACCGAGCGTATTCTCTATTATACCGGCAAGTCCTACAAGATTGGCGAGGTGCATGATGGCGCCGCGACGATGGACTGGATGGAGCAGGAGCAAGAGCGCGGGATCACGATCACGTCGGCGGCGACGACCTGTTTCTGGGGCGACCACCGCATCAACATCATCGATACGCCCGGCCACGTCGATTTCACCATCGAGGTCGAGCGTTCGCTGCGCGTGCTCGACGGCGCGGTGGCATGCTTCGACGGCGTTGCGGGCGTTGAGCCGCAGTCGGAAACCGTGTGGCGCCAGGCCGACAAATATGGCGTGCCGCGCATGTGCTTCATCAACAAGCTCGACCGCACCGGCGCGAACTTCAAATATTGCGTCCAGTCGATCATCGATCGTCTCGGCGCCAGGCCCGCTGTGCTCTACATTCCGATCGGCATCGAAGCCGATCTCAAGGGCCTGGTCGATCTGGTCAACAACCGCGCGATCATCTGGAAGGATGAATCGCTCGGCGCCGAATTCTTCTATGAAGAGATTCCGGCCGACCTCGTCGACGAAGCGGCCATTTATCGCAGCGAACTGATCGAGCTTGCCGTCGAGCAGGACGACGATGCGATGGAAGCCTATCTCGAAGGTAACGAACCAGACGTCGCCACGCTCAAGGCGCTGATCCGCAAGGGCACGCTGAACCAGTCGTTCGTCCCCGTGGTCTGCGGTTCGGCGTTCAAGAACAAGGGCGTCCAGCCCCTGCTCGACGCTGTCGTCGATTACCTGCCGTCCCCGCTCGACATCGAGGACGTGAAGGGCGTGAAGATGGACAGCGACGAGCCGGACAGCCGTCCCGCCGCCGACGATGCGCCGTTCAGCGCGCTGGCGTTCAAGGTGATGAACGATCCGTTTGTCGGCACGCTCACCTTCATCCGCATCTATTCCGGCACCCTGACCAAGGGCACCTATCTGAACTCGGTCAAGGACAAGAAGGAAAAGGTCGGCCGCATACTCGAAATGCACGCCAATGACCGCAAGGACATTGACGAGGCCTTCGCAGGCGACATCGTGGCGCTGGCCGGCATGAAGGAAACCACCACCGGCGATACGCTGTGCGCCGAACGGCAGCCCATCGTGCTCGAGCGGATGGAATTTCCCGAGCCGGTGATCGAGCTGTCGGTGGAGCCCAAGACCAAGGCCGACCAGGAAAAGATGGGCGTCGCGCTCAATCGCCTCTCGGCCGAGGATCCCAGCTTCCGCGTCTCGACCGATCATGAATCCGGCCAGACCATCATCAAGGGCATGGGCGAGCTTCACCTCGACATCATCGTCGACCGCATGCGGCGCGAGTTCAAGGTCGAGGCGAATGTCGGTGCGCCGCAGGTGGCTTACCGCGAATATCTCGCCAAGCCCGTGGACCTCGACTATACCCACAAGAAGCAGTCGGGCGGCTCGGGCCAGTTCGCCCGCGTCAAGGTGCGGGTGACACCGGGCGAGCGCGGCAGCGGCGTCCAGTTCGTCGACGGCATCAAGGGCGGCAATATTCCCAAGGAATATATCCCGTCGGTCGAGAAGGGCATGCGCGAGACCGCGGCGACCGGCAGCCTCATCGGCTTCCCGATCATCGACTTCGCGATCGAACTGTTCGACGGCGCCTATCACGACGTCGACTCCTCGGCCCTGGCGTTCGAAATCGCCGGACGCGGCGCGATGCGCGAAATTGCGCAGAAGGCCGGCATCAAGCTGCTGGAGCCGATCATGAAGGTCGAGGTGGTGACGCCGGAAGACTTCATCGGCGACGTCATCGGCGATCTCAATTCGCGGCGTGGCCAGATTCAGGGCACCGACAGCCGGGGCAATGCCCAGGTGGTCGAGGCGCAGGTGCCGCTGGCGAACATGTTCGGCTATGTGAACCAGCTGCGTTCGTTCTCCCAGGGACGCGCGCAGTACAGCATGCAATTTTCGCATTATGACGAAGTGCCGCAGAACGTTGCGGAAGAGGTCAAGGCGAAGCTGGCCTAAGTTACGGACAAGGGCGCCGCACTTTGGCGCTCCATTCCCGAAACAACGGGCTGGATTTCTGGAAATTAACTGCTATTGGGGCGCCTTCGCGCGGCTTCACCGAGCGTTTGAACCCACGCTATTTGGACGAGAAGAGGTAGGAAATGGCCAAGGCTAAATTTGAGCGGACGAAGCCGCACTGCAATATCGGCACCATCGGTCACGTTGACCATGGCAAGACGTCGTTGACCGCTGCCATCACCAAGGTGCTGGCGGAAACCGGCGGTGCGACCTTCACCAGCTACGACAATATCGACAAGGCGCCGGAAGAGCGCGAGCGCGGCATCACCATTTCGACCGCACATGTCGAGTATGAGACCGTGGAGCGTCACTATGCGCACGTCGACTGCCCGGGTCACGCTGACTATGTGAAGAACATGATCACCGGTGCCGCGCAGATGGACGGCGGCATCCTGGTGGTGTCGGCAACCGACGGCCCGATGCCGCAGACCCGCGAGCACATCCTGCTCGCCCGTCAGGTCGGTGTGCCGCAGCTCGTCGTGTTCATGAACAAGGTCGATCTGGTCGACGACGCCGAGATCCTCGAGCTCGTCGAGCTGGAAATCCGCGAGCTGCTCTCGAAATATGACTTCGACGGCGACAACATCCCCGTCATCCAGGGTTCGGCGACCTGCGCCCTGAACGACACCAACCCCGAAATCGGCCATGACGCCGTGCTCAAGCTGATGGCAGCTGTCGACAGCTGGATCCCGCAGCCTGCGCGTCCGCTCGACAAGCCCTTCCTGATGCCGATCGAAGACGTGTTCTCGATCTCGGGTCGCGGCACCGTCGTGACCGGCCGCGTCGAGACCGGCATCGTCAAGGTTGGCGACGAGGTCGAGATCGTGGGTCTGAAGGACACCAAGAAGACGACCGTCACCGGCGTCGAGATGTTCCGCAAGCTGCTCGACCAGGGTCAGGCCGGCGACAACATCGGCGCGCTGATCCGCGGCGTTGGCCGTGAGGACGTCGAGCGTGGCCAGGTGCTCTGCAAGCCCGGCTCGATCAAGCCGCACACCGAGTTCGAATCGGAAGTCTATGTGCTGTCGAAGGAAGAGGGTGGCCGTCACACGCCGTTCTTCGCCAACTATCGTCCGCAGTTCTACTTCCGCACCACCGACGTGACCGGCGAAGTCGTCCTCCCCGAGGGCACCGAAATGGTCATGCCGGGCGACAATGTGAAGCTGGGCGTCAAGCTCATCGCGCCGATCGCGATGGAGCAGGGTCTGCGCTTCTCGATCCGCGAGGGCGGCCGTACGGTCGGCTCGGGGGTTGTGTCCGCGATCACCAAGTAATATAGGCGCCCGACCGGCCGATCCCCCGACGATTCGGGAGTGATTCGGCCGGTCAGGTTTTTTTACGTCATCCCAGCGAAGGCTGGGATCTCAGGCCTCCAGGTTCGACCAAGAGGATAGAGGCCCCAGCCTCCGCTGGGGTGACTTCGTCAGTTTTATTTTTGGCTCTTTCGCATCGGTATAGTGGAACATGGAAACGCAGAATATCCGTATTCGTCTGAAGGCATTCGATCACCGCGTGCTCGATCAGGCGACCGGCGACATCGCCGACACGGCGCGCCGCACCGGCGCTCTCATTCGCGGGCCCATTCCGCTGCCGACGCGTATCGAAAAGTTCTGCGTCAATCGCGGTCCGCACATCGATAAGAAGAGCCGTGAGCAATTTGAGGTCCGCACATACAAGCGCATGCTTGACATTGTGCAGCCTACGCCCCAAACGGTCGACGCGCTGATGAAGCTCGATCTGGCTGCCGGCGTGAACGTCGAGATTAAACTGGCCTAACCGCCAACGACACAGGGATACCGCACGGTTCGCCCGCAAGGGTTTATTGCCGTGGTCCTGGTCCCCCGTCGCTCTTTCCGTCCGGAAAGAGCATCCAACCCGGACGGGGTGACAGATAGATTTGGGTTGGCCGCACGGGTGGAAATCCGGCGCGGTTTTTTATTGGATATGCCCGCTGCATTGTGCGCCGGGCCTCTGTGGGAGATTGGTCATGCGCACCGGCGTGATCGCTAAAAAAGTCGGGATGACCCGCCTGTTTCAGGACGACGGCCGCCATGTGCCCGTCACCGTCCTGGCGCTTGAAGGCAATCAGGTCATCGCGCGCCGCGAACTGGACCGCGACGGCTATGTAGCCGTTCAGCTGGGTGCGGGCGTCGCGAAAGCCAAGAATGTCGCCAAGCCGCAGCGCGGCCATTTCGCGAAGGCCGAGGTTGAGCCCAAGGCGCTCCTCGTCGAATTCCGGGTGGCCGAGGATGCGCTGCTCGATGTCGGCGCAGAGATTTCGGCCGACCATTTCATCACCGGCCAGCTGGTCGACGTGAGCGGCCACACCCAGGGCAAGGGCTTTGCGGGCGCCATGAAGCGCTGGGGCTTCGGCGGCATGCGCGCGACGCACGGCGTCTCGATCAGCCACCGTGCCCATGGTTCGACCGGCAACCGCCAGGATCCGGGCCGCGTGTTCAAGAACAAGAAGATGGCCGGCCATATGGGCGACCGCGAGCGCACGCAGCAGAATCTCGAAATCGTCCGCACGGATGTCGAGCGCGGCCTCCTTTTCGTGAAGGGCAGCGTGCCCGGCTCGAAGGGAACGTGGCTCACCGTCAAGGATTCGGTCAAGGTTCCACGTCCGACGGACGCGCCCTACCCGGCGAGCCTGAAGAGCGCGGCGAACAATAACCAGGAAGCAGCGGCTGATACGCCCGCCGAGGACGCCGTGGCGCCCGAAGCGACCGAAGGCCAGGAGGGCTAAGCGATGAAGGTTTCCATACAGACCCTCGACGCTGAGAAGGCGGGCGACGTGGAACTCTCCGATGCCGTATTCGGTGTCGAGCCGCGCGCCGACATTCTGCACCGTGTCGTCACCTGGCAGCTCGAAAAGCGTCGCGGCACTGCCCGTGCCGCCCGCGAGCGGTCCGAGGTTGCGCGCACCGGCAAGAAGTTCGGTCGCCAGAAGGGCGGCGGTACCGCCCGTCACGGCGATCGCCGCGCACCGATTTTCATCGGCGGCGGCAAGGCGCACGGACCGCGCGTTCGTGACTTCAATCCCTCGCTGAACAAGAAGGTCCGCGCGCTGGGCCTCAAGATGGCGCTGTCCGCCAAGGCGAAGGCAGGGGCCCTCACCGTGCTCGACAGCCTGGACGTCAAGGAAGGCAAGACCAGGGAACTGGCCGCCAGCCTCGCCAAGCTCAATCTCGGCAGGGCGCTGTTCATTGACGGCGATGCGGTCAATGTGAGCTTTGCCCGGGCATCGACCAATCTTATCGGCGTCGACGTGCTCCCCGCCGTGGGTGCCAATGTCTACGACATTCTGCGCGCGGATACGCTGGTCCTGACCCGCGCCGCGATCGAAAAGCTGGAGGCGCGTTTCAATGGCTAAGAAGCAAGACTCTGCAAAGAGTGGGGCCGTGGCGATCCGCCACTATGACGTGGTGCTTGCTCCGCACATCACCGAAAAGGCGACGCTCCTTTCCGAGCATAACGCCGTGGTCTTCAAGGTCGCCAAGAATGCGTCCAAGCCGGAGATCAAGGCAGCCGTCGAGGCTCTGTTCGGCGTGACGGTCAAGGCCGTCAACACGCTGGTCCAGAAGGGCAAGACGAAGCGCTGGAAGGGCAAGCCCTATACGCGATCCGACGTGAAGAAGGCGGTAGTGACGCTGGCCCCGGGCCAGTCGATCGACGTCACCACGGGCATTTGAGGCAGGACTTAAGGGATCATGGCACTCAAGCATTATAATCCGACGAGCCCGGGCCGACGCGGCCTCATCCTCGTCGATCGCTCCGCTCTGTGGAAGGGCAAGCCTGTCAAGGCGCTGACCGAAGGTAAGCGCAAGACCGGCGGCCGCAACAACAAGGGCCATGTGACCTCGCGCGGGATTTCCGGCGGGCACAAGCAGCGCTATCGCATCATCGACTTCAAGCGTCGCAAATGGGACATTGAAGGCACGGTCGAGCGCCTGGAATATGACCCCAACCGCACCGCGTTCATTGCGCTGGTGGCTTATGCCGACGGCGAGCAGGCCTATATTCTCGCGCCGCAGCGCCTCGCCGTTGGCGACAAGGTGATCGCGGCCAAGAAGACCGATGTGAAGCCGGGCAATGCGATGGAACTGGGCCAGATGCCGGTCGGTACCATCATGCACAATATCGAGATGAAGCCGGGCAAGGGCGGCCAGATCTCCCGTTCGGCCGGTACTTACGCACAGCTCGTCGGCCGCGATCGCGGCATGGTGATCGTGCGCCTGAATTCGGGTGAGCAGCGCTATATCCATGCGGATTGCATGGGCACCGTCGGTGCGGTCTCCAACCCGGACAATGGCAACCAGAATCTGGCGAAGGCCGGCCGTAACCGCTGGCTGGGCAAGCGTCCGCTGACCCGCGGCGTCGCCAAGAACCCGGTCGATCACCCGCATGGTGGTGGCGAAGGCCGCACCTCGGGCGGCCGTCATCCGGTTACCCCCTGGGGCAAGCCGACCAAGGGCGCGCGCACACGCCATAACAAGTCGACCGACAAGATGATCATCCGGTCGCGTCACGCGAAGAAGAAGAGGTAAGCGATGGCTCGTTCCGTCTGGAAGGGTCCCTTTGTGGACCTGCATCTGCTCAAGAAGGCAGAAACCGCGCAGGACAGCGGCGCTCGCGCTCCGATCAAGACCTGGTCGCGCCGTTCGACGATACTCCCGCAGTTCGTCGGCCTCACCTTCAGTGTCTATAACGGCCGCAAGCATGTTCCCGTTTCGGTGAACGAGGACATGGTCGGCCACAAGCTGGGCGAGTTCGCGCCGACGCGTTACTTCCCCGGCCACGCCGCCGACAAGAAGGGCAAGCGCTAATGGGCAAGGAAAAATCTCCTCGTCGCGTCGCTGACAATGAGGCGCTGGCTGTCGGTACCCAGATTCGCGGGTCCGCGCAGAAGCTCAACCTCGTCGCCACGCTCATCCGGGGCCGCAAGGTCGAGGACGCGCTGAACGTGCTCGCCTTCTCCAAGAAGGCGATGGCGGTCGACGTGGCCAAGGTGCTGGCATCGGCCATCGCCAATGCCGAGAACAATCACAATCTGGATGTCGACACGCTGGTCGTCGCGGAAGCATCGGTGGGCAAGGCCTTCACCATGAAGCGCTTCCACACGCGCGGCCGCGGCAAGTCGACACGCATCCTGAAACCGTTCAGCCGCGTTCGCATCGTGGTGCGCGAACAGGCAGAAGAGGCGGAGGCGTAAGTCATGGGTCACAAGAGCAATCCGATCGGGCTTCGCCTGCAGATCAACCGCACCTGGGACAGCCGCTGGTACGCGGAAGGCCAGGACTATGGCCGTCTGTTGCTGGAGGATCTCCGGATCCGCCAGTTCGTCATGAAGACGCTGCCCCAGGCGGCGATCTCCAAGGTGGTGATCGAGCGTCCGGCCAAGCTGTGCCGCGTGTCCATCTATGCCGCACGCCCGGGCGTGATCATCGGCAAAAAGGGTGCGGACATCGAGAAGCTCCGCCGCAAGCTGGGTGAGATGACGACGAGCGACGTCTCGCTGAACATCGTCGAGATCCGCAAGCCCGAGATCGACTCCAAGCTCGTCGCGCAGGGTGTCGCCGACCAGCTCGAGCGCCGCATCGCGTTCCGCCGCGCCATGAAGCGCGCCGTGCAGTCGGCGCTGCGTCTGGGCGCCGAGGGCATCAAGATCACCTGCGGCGGCCGTCTCGGCGGCGCCGAGATCGCACGGGTCGAATGGTATCGCGAAGGCCGGGTGCCGCTGCACACGCTGCGCGCCAATGTCGACTATGCCGAAGCCACCGCGCACACCGCCTATGGCGTTTGCGGTATCAAGGTGTGGATCTTCAAGGGCGAGATTCTCGGCCATGATCCGATGGCCCAGGACCGGCTGATGATGGAAGCACAGACTTCCGGCGTCCGTCCGGCCCGCTGATTTTGAATAGGGCATAAAATCATGCTGCAACCGAAGAAGATGAAGTTCCGCAAGACCTTCAAAGGGCGGATCAAGGGCGATGCCAAGGGTGGCACCGACCTGAATTTCGGCTCCTATGGTCTGAAGGCCATGGAACCCGAGCGGATCACCGCCCGTCAGATCGAGGCGGCACGCCGCGCGATCACGCGTCACATCCGCCGTCAGGGCCGGTTGTGGATCCGCATCTTCCCCGACGTTCCGGTGTCGAAGAAGCCTGCCGAAGTCCGCCAGGGCAAGGGCAAGGGTTCGGTCGAATATTGGGCGGCGCGCGTAAAGCCGGGCCGCATCCTGTTCGAGCTGGATGGCGTACCCGGCCCGCTCGCAGCGGAGGCGTTCAGCCGCGCGGCGATGAAATTGCCGATCAAGACCAAGGTCGTTGCCCGCCTGGGCGACACCTCGCATCTGGGAGCATGAGTGTCGTGACCAAGATTGCTGATTTTCGCGTCAAGAGCGACGACGAGCTGTCGACCGACCTCGGCGAGTTGAAGCGCGAGCAGTTCAACCTGCGCTTTCAGGCGGCGACCAACCAGCTTGAAAAGGCGAGCCGCGTGCGTGAAGTGCGCCGCGACATCGCCCGCATCAAGACGCTGCAAAGTGAACGTGCGGCATCCGCCGCGGAGCAGACCGAGCGCGCCAGCGCTTCGGCCGCTAAGTAAAGAAGGAACGATCCATGCCCAAGCGCGTGCTGACGGGAACGGTGGTTTCCGACAAGGGTGACAAGACGATAGTGGTCCGGGTGGAGCGCAAGGTGAAGCACCCGCTCTACGGAAAGATCATCCGCCGGACGAAGAAATATCATGCCCATGACGATGCCAACGAGTATCGCGAGGGTGAGACGGTCCGCATCGAGGAGACCGCGCCCATCTCCAAGCTGAAGAGCTGGAAGGTGATCGAGCGCGTCAACACGCATGCGGCACCGGAGACGGCGGCTTGAGATAGTAGTTACCGTTCGCCCTGAGCTTGTCGAAGGGCTGTACTTCTTGAAGTGCAAGGGCAGGGCTTCGACAGGCTCAGCCCGAACGGGGTAGGGATTTTGGAGTTGGAACTACCGGGCTCATCCCGGCAAGCCAGGTAAGAAGGAACCGGATCAATGATCCAGATGCAATCCAATCTTGAGGTCGCTGACAACAGCGGCGCCAAGCGCGTTCAGTGCATCAAGGTGCTGGGCGGATCGAAGCGGCGCTTCGCGGGGGTGGGTGACGTGATCGTCGTCTCCGTCAAGGATGCCGCGCCGCGTGGCCGCGTGAAGAAGGGCGACGTTCATCGCGCCGTCATCGTGCGGACCGCCAAGGACGTGCGCCGCGCCGACGGCAGCGTAATCCGTTTCGACACCAACGCCGCTGTGCTGGTCAACAAGAATGCGGAGCCGATCGGCACGCGTATCTTTGGCCCGGTGGTACGTGAACTGCGCGCGCGCAACTTCATGAAGATCATCAGCCTCGCGCCGGAGGTGCTGTAATGAGCGCCGCCAGGATCAAGAAGGGCGACAAGGTCGTCATACTCGCGGGCAAGGACAAGGGCCGCACCGGCAATGTCCTGGCTGTCATGCCCAAGGATGATCGCGTCCTGGTGGACGGCGTCAACGTCCACGCGCGTCACCGCAAGCCCGACCAGGCGAACCCGCAGGGCGGCATCGACCGCAAGCCGGCGCCGCTGCATATTTCCAACGTCGCGATCGCCGGATCCGACGGGAAGCCGACCCGCGTCCGTTTCGAGACGCGCGACGGCAAGAAGGTCCGTGTGGCCGTGAAGTCCGGGGAGGTCATCAATGGCTGACAAGTATATCCCGCGTTCCAGGACGCTGTACGACGAGACGATCGTCAAGGCGATGACGGAGCGGTTCGGTTACACGAACCACATGCAGGTGCCCCGGGTCGAGAAGATCGTCCTGAACATGGGCGTCGGCGAGGCGACCCAGGACAAGAAGAAGGTCACCCAGGCCGCCGAGGAAATGGAACTGATCGCCGGGCAAAAGCCGGTCATCACCAAGGCGAAGAAGTCGATCGCGCAGTTCAAGCTGCGCGAGGGCATGCCGATCGGCGCGAAGGTCACCCTCCGCCGCGAGCGCATGTACGAGTTTCTCGACCGTCTGGTGACGATCGCGATGCCGCGTATTCGAGATTTCCGGGGCCTCAACCCGAAGTCGTTCGACGGGCGCGGCAACTATGCCTTCGGCATCAAGGAGCAGCTGATCTTTCCGGAGATCAACTATGACCGCATCGACAAGGTGCGCGGCATGGACATCATCGTGACCACGACGGCAAGGACCGACGACGAAGCGCGCGAGCTGCTGCGCCTCTTCGGTTTCCCGTTCCCGGTCGAGCAGGAAAAGCAGGCCGCGTGAGCGGTACCGCCTCTAAGGAAGGAAGAGAACTTAAGTCATGGCGAAACTGAGTTCGATCAACAAGAATGAGCGTCGCAAGAAGCTGGTGAAGAAATATGCCGGCCGCTATGCGAAACTCAAGGCGATGGCGAAGGACAACACGCTCGACGATGGCGAGCGCCTGATCGCGCGTCTCAAGATGGCGGAAATTCCGCGCAACGGCAATCCGACCCGCATTCGCAATCGTTGCGAGCTGACCGGCCGTCCGCGCGCTTATTACCGCAAGTTCCGGCTGTGCCGTATTCAGCTGCGTGATCTGGCCAACAAGGGCCTGATCCCGGGTGTTACGAAGTCGAGCTGGTAAGGAACCCCAGAAATGGCATTGACCGATCCCCTGGGTGATATGCTCACCCGCATCCGCAACGGCCAGCAGGCTCGCAAGGACAGCGTGGTTTCCCCCGCTTCCAAGCTGCGCTCGCATGTCCTCGACGTGCTTCAGCGCGAAGGCTATATTCGCGGCTACAGCGAAGAAGCGCTGGGCGCCCACAAGGGCCTGCGCATCGAGCTGAAATATTTCGAGGGCCAGCCCGCCATCAAGCATGTGGCGCGCGTGTCCAAGCCGGGCCGCCGCGTCTATTCGGGCAGCAAGGAACTGCCGGTGGTGCGCAATGGCCTCGGCATCACGATCGTATCGACGCCAAGGGGCGTTCTGTCCGACGCGGAAGCGCGCGACCAGAATGTCGGTGGCGAAGTGCTGGCGGAGGTGTTCTGATGAGCCGCATTGGCAAAAAACCCGTGGCGATCCCGAGCGGGGTAACCGCGACGATCGAGGGCGGACAGCTTTCGGTCAAGGGGCCGAAGGGCACGCTCGCGCTGACGCTGCGCGAAGAGATCAGCTACACGCTCGAGGAGGGCAGCATCCTGGTGAAGCCGGCCGACGGCAGCAAGCAGGCTCGCGCATTCTGGGGCATGCAGCGTACGCTGGTCCAGAACCTCATCACCGGTGTATCCGAAGGCTATACCAAGGTGCTGGAGATCACCGGCGTCGGCTATCGTGCCAACTCGCAGGGCAAGACGCTGAAGCTTCAGCTCGGCTACAGCCACGACGTCGATTTCGCGGTGCCTGCGGGCATCGAGATCAAGACCCCGGACAACACCACGGTCGAGATCAGCGGCATCGACAAGCAGCAGGTCGGTCAGGTCGCGGCGGAAATCCGTCGTTGGCGCAAGCCGGAGCCCTATAAGGGCAAGGGCATCAAATATCGCGGCGAGTATATCTTCCGCAAAGAAGGCAAGAAGAAGTAAGCCATGGCGAAACTCTCTCTCTTCGAACGGCGCCGGCGCCGGGTCCGCAACTCACTGCGGTCGGCTGGCGGCCAGAATCCGCGTCCCCGTCTCAGCGTCCATCGCTCGGGCCGGCACATCTATGCACAGGTCATCGACGACCAGCAGGGCCGTACGGTCGCTGCCGCGTCGACGCTGGACAAGACCGTGCGTGGCAAGGCCGGTGCGACCGCCGAGGCGGCTGCCGATGTCGGCAAGCGCGTCGCCGAAGCCGCAAAGCAGGCTGGCGTCACCAAGGTCGTGTTCGACCGCGGGGGTTTCCTGTTTCATGGCCGCGTGAAGGCGCTGGCCGATGCCGCCCGTGAGGGCGGACTGGAGTTCTGAGCATGGCAGACGAAAACACCATCGAGACCGCAGCAGCTGCGCCTGAAGCGGCACCCGCGCCCGAGGGCCGCGCGCCTGAAGGTCGCGGACCTGGCCGTGGAGGTCGTGGAGGCCCAGGCGGTGGCCGTGATCGCGGTGGCCGTGGTGGCCGTCGCGACGATCGTCGCGGTGGCCGTGGCGGTGACGACGATGGCGGCGAGGAATTCGTCGAGAAGCTCGTCCACATCAATCGCGTCTCCAAGACGGTGAAGGGCGGCAAGCGCTTCGGCTTTGCAGCACTTGTCGTCGTCGGTGACGGCAAGGGCCGGGCCGGTTTCGGCCATGGCAAGGCGCGCGAAGTTCCCGAGGCGATCAGCAAGGCGACCACCGCTGCCAAGAAGGCAATGGTGCGCGTGCCGCTCAAGGAAGGCCGCACGCTCCACCATGATGGCCTCGGCCATTTCGGTGCCGGCAAGGTGACCGTGCGTTCGGCGCCTGCCGGTACCGGCATCATCGCCGGCGGCCCGATGCGCGCCGTGTTCGAGAGCCTGGGCGTTGCCGATGTGGTGACCAAGTCGAACGGTTCGTCGAACCCCTATAACATGATCCGGGCGACCTTCGCGGCGCTCTCCGAGCAGACCAGCCCCAAGTCGGTGGCCCAGCGTCGCGGCAAGAAGGTCGCCGACCTTCTGCGTCGTGGCGGCGCGGCTGCCGATGTCGCGCAGGCTGACGCTGAAGCGATTGCGGAGTAACAGACCATGGCCCAGACCAAGAAGACGCTCAAGCTCAAGCAGATCGGTTCCCCGATCCGCCGTCCCGCCGACCAGAAGAAGATTCTGATCGGCCTGGGTCTCGGCAAGATGCACCGGGTGGTCGAGCTGCAGGATACGCCCGAAGTTCGCGGTGCGATCCGCAAGCTGCCCCATATGGTGGAAGTGGTGGAATAAACCCGTCACCCCAGCGCAGGCTGGGGTCTCAGGCCTCGCGCGATGAGCATGAGGCGCAAGATTCCAGCCTCCGCTGGGATGACGGTCGATAAAAACGCGCGACAAAAGCGAAAGCGAGTGCACGACATGAAATTGAACGACCTCAGAGATAATGACGGCGCCCGCAAGGGCCGCATGCGCGTTGGCCGTGGTATCGGCTCCGGCAAGGGCAAGACCTGCGGGCGCGGCCAGAAGGGCGCCAAGGCGCGGTCCGGCGTCGCGATCAACGGCTTCGAGGGCGGCCAGATGCCGCTCCACATGCGGATCCCGAAGCGCGGCTTCAACAACATCTTCGCCAAGGATCATGCGGTCGTGAACCTGGGCATGGTCCAGAAGGCGATCGACGCGGGCAAGCTCGACGCCAAGGCTGTGATCGACCAGGCGGCGTTGCGCGTGGCCGGTCTGTCGCGCGGCGGCAAGGATGGCGTGCGCCTGCTTGCCAAGGGCGAGCTGACCACCAAGGTGAGCTTCACCGTGGCCGGCGCGTCGCAGAGCGCGATCGAAGCGGTCGAAAAAATCGGCGGCTCGGTGACGGTCATCGAGACGGCGTCTGCCGCCGAAAAGGCAAAGGCCAAGAAGGGCTCCGCCAAGGCCGCCGCGAAGAAGGGCTGAGCCCTGATGTAGCAGTAATGTGGTCCCCGCTGCCCGTATGGCGGCGGGATCACCTCTTTCTTTCGACCTCCTCCAAAGATGGAATTCGTCCTTTTGGCGGATGGCTACGCGAAGGAAGTGACAGGCCTGCACTGCCTCGCTAAGGGATGCGGCAATCGCGCATGAATTTGAAGGTAGGGTAATGGCATCCAGAGCCGACCAGCTTGCATCCAATCTCAGCCTCGCCAAATTCAGCCAGGCGACGGATCTGAAGAAGCGCCTATGGTTTACGGTGGGCGCGCTGATGATATTCCGGCTGCTCAGCTTCGTGCCGTTGCCCGGCGTCGACCCGACGATTTTGGCTCAGCTGTACAAGGGCACGCAAGGCGGTGTCCTCGACATATTCAACACCTTTTCGGGCGGTTCGCTGCAGCGCATGAGCCTCATCGCGCTCGGCGTCATGCCCTATATCACCGCCTCGATCGTGGTTCAGCTGGCCTCCTCGCTGTCGCCCACGCTGGCGGCGATCAAGAAGGAAGGTGAGAGCGGGCGCAAGAAGCTCAACCAGTATACCCGCTATGGCACGGTCGGCCTGACCGCCATTCAAGGCTATTTCATCGCGGTGGGACTGGAAAGCTACGGCGCGCAGTCCGGACTGCAGGCCGTGGTCGATCCGGGCATGCTGTTTCGGGTGGCGGCTGTCGTGTCGCTCATTGGCGGCACCATGTTCCTGATGTGGCTGGGTGAGCAGATCACGAGCCGCGGTATCGGTAACGGCGTGTCGCTGATCATCATGGCGGGCATTGTCGCACAGCTGCCGGTTACGCTGAACAATCTGTTCGAATCCGGGCGCGAGGGGTCGATTTCCGGGCTGCTCATTTTCGGGATGCTCGTGATCGCGATGGGTCTGGTCACCTTCATCTGCTTCATGGAGCGGGCGCAGCGCCGGGTACTCATCCAGTATCCCAAGCGTCAGACCAAGCAGGGCCTGATGCAGGCCGACCGCAGCCATTTACCGCTCAAGGTGAATACGGCGGGCGTCATTCCGCCGATCTTCGCCTCCTCGTTGCTGCTGATGCCGCTGACCATCACCCAGTTCGCGGGCAAGCAGGTCGCCGGCGACAGCAAGCTGGGCGACTTCGTGCTCAGCCTCAACCAGTATCTGGCGCATGGCAGCCCCTTCTACATGGCCCTCTATGGGTTCGGAATCCTGTTCTTCTCCTTCTTCTACACCGCCGTGGTGTTCAATCCGGAAGAGACGGCCGACAATCTCAAGCGCAATGGCGGCTTCATTCCGGGCATCCGGCCCGGCAAGAACACCGAGAATTATCTCGACTATGTGCTGACCCGCATCACGGTGATCGGCGCGGCCTATCTTGCCATCATCTGCCTGATCCCCGAATTCCTGATCGCGCGGGCAGGCATTCCCTTCTATCTTGGCGGGACCAGCCTGCTGATCGTGGTGAACGTAACCGTGGACACCGTGACCCAGATCCAGAGCCATCTGATCGCGCATCAATATGGTGACCTCATCAAGAAGGCGCGGCTCAAAGGCCGCTTGCGATAGTCAAAAAACGGGGCACAGGGGACGAAGAAGGCGATGAATATCATTTTGCTGGGGCCTCCGGGGGCGGGCAAGGGCACCCAGGCGCAGCGCCTGGTCTCTGATCGCGGCATGGTGCAATTGTCGACTGGCGATATGCTGCGTGCGGCCGTCAACGCGGGTACGCCGACCGGGCTCAAGGCAAAGGCGGTGATGGAAGCGGGCGAACTCGTCTCGGACGAGATCGTCTCGGGCATCATCGGGGAGGCGCTGGATGCGTTGCCGGCTGAAACCGGCGTCATCTTCGATGGCTATCCCCGCACGGCCGCGCAGGCGCAGTCGCTCGATGACCTGCTGGCGGCGCGCGGACGGACCCTCGACCATGTGATCGAGCTGGCGGTGGACGAGGACGCCCTTGTCGACCGCATCACCGGCCGGTTCACCTGCGCGCAATGTGGCGAGGGCTATCACGACCGCTACAAGCAGCCGGCCAAGGCCGGCGTCTGTGACAAATGCGGATCAACCGAATTCAAGCGGCGCCCCGACGACAATGAGGAAACCGTTCGCACCCGTATGGCGGAATATCGTGCGAAGACGGCGCCCATATTGCCGATCTATGACGCGCGCGGGATCGTTGCCCGCGTCGATGGCATGGCGGACATCGCGGACGTCACCACGGCGATCGAGGCCATTCTCGATCGCTGAACAGGGCCGCTGTACCGGCGTTTCTCAGTTTCGGCCCGATCTTTGGCCCAAGCTTGAGGGCGCAATGCGATGATACGACCAATTTTCTTCGACCCGAGTGGCCGCCGCGACCGCTGGACCATGCGTCTTTTTCTGGCCCTGGTCCTGCTGGTGGTGGCATCGGCGGTCGTGTTTGCGATCACCGTGGTGGACGTACCTGTGCCGGCCGATCTGCTGCGCTATGCCGAGCATCCCCGCGCGCGCCCGCTGGTGGAGCAAATCTCGCGCACAGGGCACAATGCGCAATGGCAGTTTGGCGCCCTTGCGCGCAATTTCGCAGCCTCACTGCCACGTTCCACCAGCCGGGTGGCCCATGCGCGGAACCCTACCCGCATTGCCTTCTATGCGCCGTGGGACGATGCCAGCGCGGCCTCGCTGCGCCACCATATCAAGGACATTGACTGGCTTGCGCCCGCGACATTGTTTGTCGTTGGCCCCAAACATGCCCTGACCGTCACCCATGATGTGGCGCTGCACCGGATATTGGGAGCGGCCGTGCATCGGCCAAAGGTGATGCCGGTGCTCCAGAATGCGCGCAACGGCCAATGGGACAGGGCCGGAACCGCGGCGCTGCTGGCAAGCCCGGCCGAGCGCAAGAAGCTGCTCGACGGGCTGGAGCATGTCCTTGTCGCACAAAAGGCGGACGGGCTCGTCTTTGACCTGGAGCAGCTGCCCGACAACGCGCTGCCGGCCTATCGGGCACTGATCGCCGCCGCGCGGGTCCGCTTCGCGCCGAGGGGCTGGATCGTGTCGGTCTCCGCCCCTGTCGACGGTTCATGGAACCTGCGGGCTTTCGCCGGGGTCGCCGATCGGCTGATCCTGATGGACTATGACGAACATTCCAATGACGGCGAGCCGGGGCCGATCGCCAGCCAGCTGTGGTTCGATCAGCGTCTTGATGCCGCGCTCCACGCAGTCCCGGCGTCGCAGGCGATCGTCGCGATCGGCAATTACGGCTATGACTGGTCCGCCCCCGGCCGCGGGGATCCGCTGTCGGACGAAGACGCGTGGCGGGTCGCGCACGACAGCAGCGCCACCCCCCAATTCGACAGGCTGAGCGGCAATGCCGGCTTCGCCTATGAGGAAAATGGCGTCCAGCATACGGTCTGGATGCTCGACGCCGCCAGTGCCTGGAACCAGATGCGTGCCGCCTATCTCAAGGGTGTGGCCGGCTTTGCGCTGTGGCGCCTTGGCACCGAGGATCCGGGTTACTGGACCGCGCAGGGGGCCTATCGCAGGGGTCGGATCCCGGACATGCGCGAAGTGCAAAGCATCGGCGAAGTCGACGTGGAAGGGGATGGTGAAATCCTGACGATCACCAGCAGGCCGCAGATCGGCCACCGGCGCTTTGTCCGTAATGCCGACAATCTGATCGTCGATGAACGCTTCGATGTGCTGCCCACCAATTATGTCGTGCAGCGGACCGGCTATCGCCCGGGGCTGGTCGCGCTGACCTTCGACGATGGCCCGGACGCCAGCTGGACCCCGGCGATTCTCGACATCCTGCGGCAAAAGCATGTGCCCGCGACCTTCTTCGTGATCGGGGAAAATGCGATGGCCCATCCCCTGATCATAAAGCGGCTGATCAATGAGGGGCATGAGATCGGCAACCATAGCTTCACCCACCCCAATCTGGCCTGGCTGTCGCCGCAGGAAACAATGCTGGAGCTCAACGCGACGCAGCGGGTGGTGGAGGCCTATGGCGGGCGGGGCATGCGCCTCTTTCGCGCGCCCTATTTCGGCGACGCCGAGCCGACCACGACGGACGAACTCGTGCCCGCCTTCACCGCGCAGCAGGACGGCTATACCAATGTCGGCCTCCATGTTGATCCCGGCGACTGGAAACGGCCGGGCACTGACAGGATCGTGCAGTCGACCGTTGATCAGATCCTCCACCCGGAGGCGGGTCGCGCGGCGCAGGTCGTGCTGCTGCACGATGGCGGCGGCGACCGGTCGCAGACGATCCAGGCGCTGCCCCGGATCATCGACATGCTTCGGGGGCACGGGTTCCGCTTCGTCCCCCTCTCGACACTGGCCGGGCTGAGCCATGCTGCGGTCATGCCGCCGATCAGGGGCACCGATCTGCTGGCAGTGCGGATCGATGTCACCATGTTCCTGATCCTGGCCGGTCTCGAATATGCCCTGCGCTGGCTGTTCTTCGCGGCGATCGCGCTTGGTGTCGGCCGCGCCCTGGTACTGGCCGGGCTCGCGCTCCACAGCGCCCGACCCTCGCGGCGACCGGTGCCTCCGCCGATCGATCCGGCGCTGTTCGTATCGGTCCTCATCCCCTGTTTCAACGAGGCGGCCGTGATCGAGTCGTCCGTGCACCGCGTGCTCGCGAGCCGCGAGACGTGCATCGAGGTGATCGTGATCGACGACGGATCGAGCGACGGCACCAGCACGGTCGTAGAGCAGGCGTTCGCAGGCGATCCCCGCGTCCGGCTCCTCACCCTGCCCAATGGCGGCAAGGCCCACGCCCTCAACCGGGGCCTTACCTTTGCTCGTGGTGACATCGTCGTCGCGCTCGATGCCGACACGCAGTTCGAGCCCGAGACCATCGCCCGTCTGGCACGCTGGTTCACCGATCCGGCGATCGGCGCTGTTGCCGGCAATGCAAAGGTCGGCAACCGTGTCAATCTGGTGACCCGTTGGCAGGCGGTGGAATATGTGACCGCCCAGAATCTGGAGCGCCGCGCGCTGACATTGTTCGACGCTGTCATGGTGGTGCCCGGCGCTGTGGGCGCATGGCGCCGCCGGGCGCTCGACGATGTCGGCGGCTATCCCGTCGACACGCTTGCGGAGGACCAGGACCTGACCATCGCGATCCAGCGCAAGGGCTGGGCCATCACCTATGACATCGACGCGGTGGCATGGACCGAGGCCCCGGAAAAATTCTCAGGCCTGGCCAAGCAACGTTATCGCTGGGCCTATGGCACGCTCCAGTGCCTTTGGAAGCATCGCCGGGTGATGGGGACGCGCCAGCCCCCCGGCCTCGCGCTCGTCGGCATGCCGCAGGCCTGGGTGTTCCAGGTCGGGTTCGCGCTCATCTCACCGCTCATCGACCTTGCGCTGGTCGTGAGCATGATCACGACGGCGATCAATGTTCACGAGCATGGCTGGGCGCAGACCGAGAGCGACCTGCTGCGCATGGCGGTCTATTGGGCGGCATTCCTCGCGATCGATCTGGCCTGCGGCTGGATCGCCTTCCGGCTGGAACCGCGCGAGCGGCGTTTCCCCGCGCTGCTGCTGATTGCGCAAAGATTCGTGTATCGGCAGATCATGTACGGCGTCGTCGTGCGGGCGGTCGCCAGCGCGCTGCGCGGACCATGGGTCGGCTGGGGCAAGCTCGAGCGGAGCGGGCGGGTGGAAGCGGGAACGGCGGGCTGATCCGACGTGCAACTTTAACCAAAGCTGATTAGAGTTGCGGCGCACCGGCTCTCGACTCAATCAGAAGGGCCGAGCATGGGTCGTGCCGAGTAAGCAGCTCAACAGGGGATGACAGCAATGGCCGTAACTGATCACGTCGATTTGCCGCAATTCATGGAAGGGGTCAAAAAGCGCAACCCCAGCCAGCCGGAATTTGTTCAGGCGGTTCAGGAAGTGGCGCAGGACATCTTCGAGTTCATCGCCGACAAGGAACCATATCACGAATATCAGATCCTCCGCCGCATCGCGGAGCCGGACCGGATCGTATCCTTTCGCGTGTGCTGGGAGGATGATCAGGGCAATATCCGCGTGAACCGCGGCTGGCGCGTACAGAACAACAACGCGATCGGTCCCTATAAGGGCGGCATCCGTTTCCACCCGTCGGTCACGGAGAGCGTGCTGAAGTTTCTCGCCTTCGAGCAGACTTTCAAGAACGCACTGACCGGCTTGCCCATGGGGGGCGCCAAGGGTGGCGCGACCTTCAATCCCAAGGGCAAGAGCGACCATGAAGTCATGCGCTTTTGCCAGAGCTTCATGACCGAACTCTTTCGCCATGTCGGCGCCGATGTGGACGTGCCTGCTGGTGACATCGGCGTGGGCGCGCGCGAGATCGGCTATATGTTCGGCCAGTACAAGCGCATCACCAACCAGTTCACCGGCGTGCTGACCGGCAAGGGCCTCGAATATGGCGGATCGCTGATCCGGACCGAGGCGACCGGCTATGGCGCCGTCTATTTCCTGCTCAACATGCTCAAGGCGCAGGGTCAGGATCTGGTCGGCAAGAAGGCGGTCATCTCCGGGTCGGGCAATGTCGCGACTCACGCCGCCGAAAAGATCGTCCAGCTCGGCGGCACGGTGCTGACCCTGTCCGACAGCGCCGGCTTCATCCACGACCCGGATGGCATCACCCAGGAAAAGATCGACTGGGTAAAGGCGCACAAGACCAAGCGGCGTGGCCGCATCAGTGACTATGTCGGCGAGTACAGGAACGCGACCTTCCACGAGGGCAAGACGCCGTGGGGCGTGCCGTGCGATGTCGCTTTGCCCTGCGCCACGCAGAACGAGCTGCTGGGCGACGATGCGCGCATGCTGGTCTCCAATGGCTGCAAGGCCGTGGCGGAAGGCGCCAACATGCCGACCAATCTGGAGGGCGTGCATGTCTTCCAGGAGGCGCGCATCCTGTTCGCGCCGGGCAAGGCCGCCAATGCCGGTGGCGTCGCGGTCTCCGGTCTCGAAATGAGCCAGAACAGCGAGCGCCGTTCCTGGAAGGAGGCGGAGTTGCAGCAGCTGCTGGTCGACATCATGGAAGGCATCCACAACAGCTGCATCGCTTTTGGCCGAGAGCCGGACGGTCATGTCAACTATGTGAAGGGCGCGAACATCGCGGGCTTCAAGAAGGTTGCCGATGCCATGCTGGCCTTTGGCGTGGTGTGATCGGGCCAGGCGCCAAGCGAAAACCGCTCAGGGGGAACGGTTTGGAGTAAGTGATCTGCTGAGGACTTGCGCGGCGCTGTGCCACCACGGGACAGCGCCGCCTTAACCATTTATTAAGCTTTTCGATCGGTTAACGAGCCGGTAACCACAGTGGCCATGAAGAGGCTGCTTGTTCTTGGGTCCGAGGGTGCGCGTCACCCGTTTCGCAGATCGCTCCCGCACCATGTCACGGCGAATGTGCCGCCGTTGCGGGCCCTGCCTTCGTCGGACAAGGACTGGAAGCTGTTCGTGCTGAGCTTCGCCACCTTCTTTACCGCGTTCTACAGCTTCATATTCTGAGCCGCGATCCAGCGGCTGTCACGGCCGCGCGATGCTTTCGCGCGCATGATCCTCGCAGGCCCGGTGCAGGCGCCAGGCGAGCATTGCGGAGAAGACGCACATCACGCTGACGATCAGCAGCGCCTGGCGGTTCGAAAGGCCCAGGCTCATCGCCCCGATGATGATGAGGGCGCCCGCCACCATCGCGCCCGAGTTGACGACATTGTTGGCGGCCACGGTGCGCGCGGTTTCGTCCTTGCCGACAGTGGTCGTCAGGAAGGCATAGAGCGGCACCACGAACATGCCGCCGAACACGGCTATGCCGAACAGCGCCAGGAGCACCCGCCAGCTGTGCGGCTGCCCGAGGAAGCCCGCGACATCATAAAGCGTGCCGGTCGGCGCCGCGGGCCAGCCGACCGTCACATATTCGAAGAACCAGACGAAGCCTGCCATGATGATGACCGATACCGGGGAATATCGCGCGGACACCTGCCCCTGGAGCAATCGGTTGATCGCGACCGAGCCGACCGCGATGCCGATCGAGAAAATGGCGAGGAACATGCTGGCCACTTCCTTGCTGGCGGTGAAATCGTTTTTGACCATCGGCGGGAAGATCACGATCAAGACGGTCGCGACCATCCAGAAAAAGCTTATCGACATGATCGCCAGGAACAGGCGGGGAATGTGCATGGTGCCGTTGATCAGGCGCCATGAGGAGCGCAGGACGTTAAAATCGATTTCGATCGGCGGACCGGCGCGCGGTGCCGGCGGGACCATCCCGCCCGCAAACAGGCCCAGGCCAGCCACGACTAGAACACCCATCGCCGCGATTTGCGGGTTGATCCAGCCGGCGACAATCGTCCCTGCCAGGATCGCGATATAGGTGCCCGCCTCGATGAGGCCGGTGCCGCCCAGCACCTCATGACGATGCAGATGCTGCGGCAGGATCGCGTATTTGATCGGTCCGAAAAAGGTCGAATGGATGCCCATCGCAAAGACGGCGACCAGCATCAGCGCCACACCCGCCGTCGGATGACTCCCGCAAAGCGTGAGGCCGATCGCGCCGACAGCCATGATCGGAATCTCCGCCAGCTTGACCAGGCGGATGATCCGGGCCTTGTCCATATTGTCCGCCAGCTGGCCCGACAGCGCGGACAGCAGGAAAAAGGGCAGGACAAACAGGCCGGTCGCCAGCGCGTTGAAATTCGATTCCTGCTGCGGGTCGCGATAGACGGCATAGGTGGCAAACAGCACCATCGACGTCTTGAACAGATTATCGTTGAAGGCCCCCAGGAACTGGGTGACGAACAGCGGCAGGAAGCGGCGATTGGTGAGAAGACGCAGGGAAACCTGCATGAAGCACGGATCACTTTTGTTACCGGGCGGAACCAGTGCCGTCCGGCGCCGCTTCTAGCGCGTCCCGGCGCCGCAGAAAAGAGCCGAACTTTGCCCGTGCCGGGACAATGTCCACCTGCCGCCGAAGGCAAACCTTGCGGCGCGATTGCCTCTGTGGCACCTGCGGTCCCGTGCTGTTGTTGCCCAACATACTGACCCTGTCCCGCATTTTCGCGGTGCCCATCCTGGTCGCCCTGCTCTGGCCGGTCGAGCAGGGGCGTGAATGGGAAGTCGGCTATCTGCTGGCATTTGCGCTCTATTGCCTGATGGGGATCACCGATTATTTCGACGGCTATCTGGCCCGCGCGCAGGGCGCGGTGTCGCGGGTCGGCGCCTTTCTCGACCCGATTGCGGACAAGATCATGGTCGGCGCGGTCATCCTGATGCTGTGCGCGACGCGCGATATCGCCGGCATCCACATCATTGCCGCGCTGATCATCCTGCTGCGCGAAATCATGGTGTCGGGGCTGCGCGAATTTCTCGCGGGCCTGCGGGTATCGGTGCCGGTGTCGCGCCTTGCGAAATGGAAGACGACGCTTCAGTTGGTCTCGCTCGGCGCGCTGATCCTGGCCGGCGGCGTGCCCTATTGGCCGTTCGTGCATCTGGTCGGCTATGTGACGCTGTGGCTGGCCGCGATCCTCACGCTGATCACTGGCTGGGATTATCTGCGCGTCGGCCTGCCCCATATGGACACCTGATGATGCCCGCTGAACTGCGCCTGCTCTATTTCGCCTGGGTGCGCGACCGGGTCGGCGCGGGCGAGGAGCGGATTGCGCATCCGGGCCCGGACTGCACGGTGGCGGCGCTGCTCGACCGGCTGGCGGGCGAGAGTGCGGGCCATGCCGCGGCCTTTGCCGACCGGGCGCGCCTGCGGGCCGCGCTGGATCAGGATTATGTGCCGCTTGAGAGTCCCATTGGCGACGCGCGCGAGCTTGCCATATTCCCGCCGGTGACGGGGGGATGATCAGCGTCTCCGTCCAGGCGGAGGATTTCGATCCGGGCGCCGAACTCGCCGCGCTCGAACGGCTCGGCGGCGGCGGCATCGCGAGCTTCACCGGCATCGTGCGCGACGACGGGGCGTTGAGCGCGCTCCACCTCGACCATTATCCGGCGATGACGAGAGGCCAGATGGAGCGCGTCGCGGCCGAGGCAGCGGCGCGCTGGCCGTTGCTCGGGCTGCGCGTGATCCACCGCTACGGTACGCTTCCTGTCGGCGCGCGCATCGTGTTCGTCGGTACGGCGTCGCTGAGCCGTGTGCCCGCGCTGGAGGCCTGCGCCTTCCTCATCGACTGGCTCAAGGTCTCCGCCCCGTTCTGGAAACGCGAAATCCGCGCCGACGGCAGCGGCGCATGGGTCGAGGCCAAGGGCGAAGACGACGCGCGCGCGGCGGGGTGGGAGAAGGACTAGCCTGGGGCGAGGATCAGCGCGGACCCCTCCTTCCCCTCAGTTGTCGCAGGCGGAATAGTCACCCGCGCGGCACGCGGCCACGGCGCGGCGCCAATCGGCCATGTCTCGCTCATACTGCTGGCGGTCATGGACATAGTCTCGCGAACGGGCGGCATATTCATCGTCGGCCGCGTAGTTGCGGCCTGCACGCGCCGCGCGCCAGCCATTGCGTGCGTCACGCTGACGGACCCTCGCCATTTCATCGAGGTTAAGCTGGCGGGTCATTGCGCGGTCGCGCGCCCGGGCGGCGGGACTGCGCATCGTCGGATCATGAGGATCATCAGCCAGGGCGACGGCAGGCATCATCGCGGCGGCAATTGCCGCGCAGATAAACGGGCTGACCTTCATCTACTTATTCCCCTTTCAATGCCGCAGCCTCGAATATCAAGGATGGGCAATTCCGCAAATCGATTGCGATAAAGTTCCCGCCGCTCGTCGCTTTCACCGTGCGGTTCGCCGCGAGCGTCGCCGCCTCTGTCGGCCATCTTGCCTGATCAGGACCTGAACGAATGACCATATCGGCCAATCGCCGCAGGTCTGCCATCCACCCGCAGCAGTCCCTCAAGCCGCCTGAGCGGTGTCCGTTACATGCTGGTTTTCAGCAGCGGCGCGCAGGATTCCGGCCATCAGGCGGAACTCCTTTTCGCGGGGGCTGTTGCGGCGCCAGATGAGCGCGATGTCGCGGTGCGCGTGGGGTGAGCGGATCGGCCGCGCGCTGATCTGGGTATTGGCAAGGATGCCGCCCCGGATCGCCATTTCAGGCAGCAGCGTGAGGCCCAGCCCATTGTCCACCATCTGCACCAGCGTGTGGAGCGAGGTGCCCATGAACGACGCTTCCGCACGCAGTTCCGGCCGGTTGCATGCGGCCAGCGCATGATCCTTGAGGCAGTGGCCGTCCTCCAGCAGCAGCAACCGGGTCTCGTCGATCATCTCCGGCAGGATTTCGGCGGGCGGGTTGCGGGGGTCGTCCTTGGGAAAGGCGACATGCAGCGGATCGGAGAACAGGATCTCGCTCTCCGTGTCGCCCGTCGGGAAGGGGAGCGCGAGCAGTACGCAATCGACATGGCCGTGCCGGAGCGACTCGATCGCGGCATGGCTCATCTCCTCGCGCAGGAACAGCTTGAGCTGCGGCCGCTCGGCGCGCAGGCGGGGCAGCAGGCGCGGCAACAGGAAGGGGGCGATGGTCGGGATCACCCCCATGCGCAGGTCTCCGCACAGCGGCTTGCCCGATGCCTGCGCGATCGCGGCGAGTTCCTCCGCCTCGCGCAGGACGCGGTGGGCTTTTTCCACGATGCGGTCGCCGAGCCCGGTGAAGCGGACGACGCGGCGGGTGCGCTCGACCAGCGTCACGCCGATCAGCGATTCCAGCTCGCGAATGCCGGCCGACAGGGTCGACTGCGTCACGAAGCAGGCGTCCGCCGCCCGGCCGAAATGTCCCTGCTCCTTCAACGCCACCAGATATTGGAGCTGCTTCAGGGTCGGCATATAGCTGGACATTGATCGTCTCCGCCGTTGAATGTCGGTCATATAATCGCCTTAGCCGATAAATCAAAGTGGTCCAGGACAGGCCGAATATCGAGGTGGCGACCAGCGCTTGGCACGAAACCCACGCCGCCACTGGAAACTTGGGTCGTTTCACCCTATTTTGACCGGACTGGGGCTTTAAGGATGCGGCGCATGGGCCGACTGACGGACTATCTCGACTCAATCAAGGCGCGCGATCCCGCGCCCCGATCCCGCGCGGAAATCCTGCTTTATCCGGGGGTGTGGGCGCTTACCCTCCACCGGGTGGCGCACCGGCTGTATCTGTGGCGGCTCTATTTCCTTGCCCGGTTGATCAATCATCTGTCGCGCATGCTGACCGCGATCGACATTCATCCCGGCGCCCGCATCGGCCGTCATTTCTTCATCGACCATGGCTTTACGGTGATCGGCGAGACCGCCGAGATTGGCGATAATGTCACCATCTACCAGTGCGTGACGCTGGGCGGCACGGATCCGGCCAACGGCATTGCGGGCAAGCGCCACCCGACGATCTGCGACAATGCGATCATCGGTTCGGGCGCGCAGGTGCTTGGGCCGATCACGGTCGGTCCGCGATCCCGGATCGGCGCCAATGCGGTGGTCACCAAGGATGTGCCCGAGGGCGCGATCATGGTCGGCATCCCGGCGCGGGCGACCCTCGTGGGCGCGGCCGAATATCAGCGCAGCTTCGTGCCCTATGGGACGCCGTGCAGCGAGAATTTCGATCCGCAGACGCAGAAGCTGGAATATCTGCAATGCGAGCTGGAGCGGCTGCGCAGGGAGGTGGCGGCGCTTTCCGCCGCCCAGGCGGAGGAGCGCGAGGATAGTGGCGACAGGCGTACCACCGCCTGATGGGCAGTATCGCCTCTTTCCCGATTCCCGCGCAGCTCCGGTTGCAGACTGTTTTTCACCGTACGGAACTTGCCCGCATCATGGACCTTTATGGCCGCATGGTCTCGGCGGGGCACTGGCGCGACTATGCCATCGACATGCATCGCGATGCGGCGGTGTTTTCGGCATTTCGCCGCGCCGCTGAGCGGCCCGAGTTTCGCATCGAGAAGCGCCCCTTGCTGCGCGGCCGCCAAGGCATGTGGTCACTGGTCGGAGAGGCGGGCGCCGTCCTGCGGCGCGGGCATGAACTGGGCCCCATCCTCGCGCCGGTCGAGCGCCGGCTGATGAAGCTGGTGGGGGATTAGGTAAGGTGCGGTGCGATCACCCGGTCGCGTCGGCATCCAGTGAATAGCCCGCCGAGCGCACGGTGCGGATGATGTCGGGCCGGCCGTCGACATTGATCGCCTTGCGCAGCCGGCGAATATGGACGTCGACGGTGCGCAGTTCGATGTCGCTGTCCCGGCCCCAGATGCTGTCGAGCAGCCGCTCACGCGAAAAGACCCAGCCGGGATGTTCGAGCAGATGGCGCAACAGGCGAAATTCGGTCGGGCCGAGCTGGACCGGCTGGCCCGCCCGCCGCACCTTGTGGCCGACCGTATCCATTTCGAGATCAGCGAAGCTCAGCAGTTCCCCCGCCAGCGCCGGGCGGATCCGCCGCAGGACGGCGCCCACGCGCGCGATCAGCTCGCGCGGGGAAAAGGGCTTGGTCACATAATCATCGGCGCCGGTTTCAAGGCCGCGCACGCGGTCCTCCTCCTCGCCGCGCGCGGTCAGCATGATGATCGGCACGTTCGCGGTTTCCGTCATGCGGCGCAGGCGGCGGCACACTTCGATGCCGGAGAGATTTTCGACCATCCAGTCGAGCAGCACGATGTCCGGCGTCTTTTCCTGCGCAAGGATCAGCGCCTCCTCGCCATCGGGCGTGTGGGTGACGGAAAAATCCTCGCGGGTGAAATGCCAGATCAGCAGTTCGGCGAGGGCGGCGTCGTCTTCGACCAGCAGCATTTCAGCCCGTGCCATGATCATTCACCCTGCGGTTTCAGGCTGTCGGCGCCGCGTGCGCGTTCCGGCGGATGGGTGCCGGTCGCGGCATAATAGACCATCTCGGCGATGTTGGTCGCATGGTCGCCGATCCGCTCGAGATTTTTGGCGATGAACAGGATGTGCGCGCTTTCGGAGATGGTCTTGGGATTTTCCATCATGAAGGTGACCATGGTGCGAAACACGCTGTTGTAGAAATCGTCGACGGCGCGGTCGCGGTCGATCACGCCCATCGCCTTGGCCGGATCGCGCGCGGCAAAGGCGTCGAGCACGTCCTTCATCATTTCCCGTGTGATCTGCGCCATGGACGGTAGCAGCGCCAGCGGCTCCTGGCTCGTGCGATGGCTGATCAGCGGCACGCGCCTGGCGATATTCTTGGCATAATCGCCGATCCGCTCGACCACGCCCACGATCTTGAGCACGGCGATGATTTCGCGCAGGTCGTCCGCGAGCGGGGAGCGCAGCGCGATGGTTTGCACGACCAGCTTCTCGATCCGCGCCTCCAGCGCATCGATCGCCTTGTCGTTGTTCACCACCTTTTCGGCCAGCGCTTGGTCGCGTTGCACGAGCGCGGTCATCGCCTCGGCAATGGCCGCTTCCGCACGGCCGCCCATTTCCGCGATCAGCGCGCGCAGCTCGCCAATCTCATTGTCGAACGCCTTGACGGTATGCTCAGACATCGCCTTCACTCCAAACAGGTTTGGCGTCAGCCGTAGCGCCCGGTGGCCGTTCCCGATCGCGCCATGTGGCATGGATGTTGCAGTTCCATGACAGCGTCACCCTTTTGTCCCGGCGGGCGGGTCGTCGGTGATGGGCAGAGTGACGCTGACCGTCGTGCCCTTTCCGACGATGCTGTCGATCTGGAGGCGGCCGCGGTGCCGCTCGACGATATGCTTGACGATCGCGAGGCCAAGGCCGGTGCCCCCGATCGCACGGCTACGGCTCGAATCGATGCGGTAGAAGCGCTCGGTCAGGCGCGGGAGATGTTCCGGCGCGATGCCGTCGCCCTGGTCGGTCACCGACAGGCGGACGGTATCGGCGCCCTGGCGCTGGACAGCCACGGTTACCGGCGTGCCCGGGCGGCCATATTTCAGGGCGTTGTTGATAAGATTGTGGATAAGTTGGCTGAGCTGGGCGCGGTCGCCGCGAACCGGCGCCCAGCCGATGCCGTCCTCGAGGATGACGTCGCGTGCGCGCATGTCGCCACCCTCGCGCACGATGCTGGCCGTCTCCTCGGCGAGTTCGTGCAGGTCGACGGTCTGGTCGGGGAGGCGGAACTTGTCCGCCTCGATCCGCGACAGGGAAATGAGATCGTCGATCAGGCGCTGCATGCGCCGGGCCTCGCCTTCCATGATCGACAGGAAGCGATCGCGCGTGGAGGTATCGGACCCGGCTTCGCGATCCTTGAGTGTTTCGATGAACCCCAGGATTCCCGCCAGGGGCGTGCGGAGTTCGTGGCTCGCATTGGCGACGAAGTCCGCGCGCATGCGTTCGGCGACCTGCCGGGCGCTCTGGTCGGAGAACAGGACGAGCTGATAGGCGGGCGAGAGCGGTGCGATGCGCAATTCCCAGCTCTGGTCGGGCGCGCCGATGCCGACCAGCTCGATGCGTACCGGCTCCGGTCCCGCCCCGCGGCCGAACAGATATTCGGTGACAGCCGGATGCCGGATTGCAAGGCGCGCATCCTCGCCGATGACATGATCACCCAGCAGGGCCACGGCTGCGCGGTTTGCAAGGGCTATGTGCCCCGATGCGACAATCAGCGCCGGGTCGGGCAAGGCGCCGATCAGGGATTCGAGGTCGGGCTGATCCGATGATGATGCTGGCCTCGCCTCTGCGGATTCGGCGACGGCGGTGCGGGTCTGCTCGCGTCTGAGTGTCATGGCGAGCAAGCCGGCCATAGCGCACACCGCCGCCGCGCTCCATGAGCGCGACAGGTAAAGGACCAAGGCCGCGCCGATCGCAATGGCTGTCAACGACAGGACAAAGGGGCCGGGGGATCGCACCGACATGGTTAGCCGCCTAGATTATTTTGCCATCCTCTGCGATGCATAATATTCGCATGTGACGGCTGTGCGCGCCACGGGAGCGCGCCGGAAGGATTCAGGGCGGGCGATGGACGAGAAGAACGAGCAGGAATCGAGTAACCAGGCCGTTCAAACCGGCGCGGATACGGTGGCAACCCGCCGCCGCGTGCTGATGCTGGGCGCGGCGACCGCGACGACGGTGCTCAGCGTCCGGCCCGCGCTTGCCCAGTCGGCGGCCTCGGTGTTGAACTGCACCATCCCGGTTCCCGGTGCCGGCGAGACAGGCAAGGCGGTCGGGCTCGATGGCGCGCTGGTGCCTGTGGGCACGCCGGATAGTCATCCGGGCGGCCAGATGTTCAGGGGTGAGGATGTGCGCAATGCGCTGCGCGGGCGCAGCCTGCCAGGCACCGGCTACTCGGAAAGCCAAGCCTATATGAACTACATCCGCCGCCTTCAATATGGCCGCAGCGGCTTCACCTGCTATGCGTCGCTGCAGATGCCGCGCTGATCGCGGCGGGCGGGGCGCATGACCATGGATGGCGCGCAGGACCGCTATCGGGCCGCACCGGCAGAGATGCGCCTGCGCCATGATCTCGGCGTCATGACCCTGATCCATCATCGCCGCTCCGGCATTACGCACATGGTGAGCGAGCCGGTGCCGCAGATATTGGAGGCGCTGGATGCGCTCGGCCCCTCGGACGTGGCGGCGGTGACAGCGCATTTGCGCGCGCATTTTGATCTCGCGGCGGAGGACGGATCGGATGCCGCCACCGCGATCCGGGCGCGGCTGATCGAGCTTGCCACGCTCGGCCTCGTGTCTCGCGAACCGGTGTGAGGCACAGCCACCAGCTGCGGGTCGGGCCCGCTGTCTTTCGCGTCGGCTCGGCATGGGCTTCCCCCGTCGCGGCTCTGTCATCGCTTTATGCCGGCTATCCCGAGGCTCTTGGGATGCCCGCCGACTTCACCGTGCGGCTATTGCCAGTGCGACCATGGCGGCAGTGGATCCGGCCCTCGATCTTCATCTCCGGCGATCATTGGCTGGCCGATGCCGCGCCGATGGCGTTGGCGCACGGGTTGCTGGCCGCCGAAATGGGCATGAACCTCCAGATGGCGCTCGGCTGGCGGCGGCACCTGCTGCTCCACGCCTCCACCGTGGAGAAGGACGGCCGTGCGCTCCTGATGAGCGGCGAATCGGGGAGCGGCAAGTCAACCCTCGCGGCGCTGCTGGGGGAACGCGGCTGGCGCCTGATGGGCGACGAATTCGCGCTGATCGATCTGGTGGATGGATCGGTCGTGGCATTTCCGCGGCTCGTCAGCCTTAAAAACGCAGCAATCGACGCAGTGCGGGCGGTGGCGGGGGAGGACCGGCTGGGGCCCTTGATGGCGGCAACGCCCAAGGGCAACATCCGCCATTTCATTCCCCGCGCGGATGCCGTTGCGGCGATGGACCAGGCCGCCACGCCGGCACTGCTCCTCTTTCCCCGTTTTGGGGCGGAGGGGGCAGCGCGGCCGATGGACGGCGCCGAAACCTTCATCCGCCTGACCCACGCCTCGACCAATTATGTCGCGCTGGGCGAGGCCGGGTTTCGCGCGCTGACCAGCCTCGTCAGCGCGGTGCCCGCCGTCGCACTCGACTATGCGACGGGCGAGGAAGGCATTGATATGGTCGAGCAATTGTGGAGCGCATTGCCATGAGCGCGCGGCTGCTGGTTCAGGCGTTGTGCGATCCGGCCAGCGTGGGCGACCTCACGCCGGACCGCTGGACTGAGCTGTTCGCCGCTGCCCGCGCGGAGCGCCTGATCGGCACGCTGGCGCATCGGCTGAATGGCTTGCCCATGCCCGAACGGGCCGCTTTGATCCTCGCCGATGCGTGGGCCGATGCGCAAGGCGAGCGGCGCCAGGCGTTGTGGGAGGCCGACCGCGCCGCCGCCGCGCTGGCGGGCACGGGCGCGGCGCTCATCCTGCTGAAGGGCACCGCCTATGCTGCGGCGGGGCTGACGGCGGGTACGGGGCGCTCGATCGGTGACCTCGACATTCTCGTGCCGCGCGACCGTCTGGACGTGGTGGAGGCCGCATTGCTGGGCGCGGGGTGGGAATGGGTCAAGCCCGATCCTTATGACGATGCCTATTACCGCCGCTGGATGCATGAACTGCCCCCGCTCATCCACCGGGAGCGGGACCGGATGATCGACGTGCACCACACCATCCTGCCGCTCACCGCCCGGCCAAGGCCTCATGCAGCCGCCATGATCGCGGATTCGATCGTGCTGGAGGATGGCCTGCATATTCTCTCGCCCACGGACATGATCTGCCACGCGGCGGCGCATATGCTGGCCGATGGGGGGCTGGAAGGCGGCCTGCGCAACCTCTGGGATATCCATTGCCTGCTGGGTGAATTCGGCGAGGCAGACGGCTTCTGGGCGCGGCTCGATGCGCGCGCTGCGGTCCACCGGCTGACGAGCCCCGTCCGCCGCGCCGCCCGCCTCGCCAATAGGATCTATGGCACGGTGATCCCGGAAGGCTGGCGCGAACGGGCCAGCGGCGATGCGCTGTTCAGGGCGCGGCTGTTCTCACGCGATGGCTGGGGTCGCGAGACGCGCTGGCTGCTGGGGCAGGGTTTTTATGTCCGCTCCCACCTGCTCAGGATGCCGCCGCTGATGCTGGCACGGCATCTCTGGACGAAATGGCGCAATGGCTACAGGCAAGTGGGCTAGAAGCTATGCGTTCGGCAGCATGCGAGCGGTGGGATCCGCCTCGGACTGCACGAATTCCTCGGCCTCCTCGATCGTTGCCAGAAGCGATCCCTTTTGTGTTCTCGGCTCTGTCACGCCGTTTTCTATCATCTTGGTCGGCTTCACTGCCTAATGGGCCCAGTTTTCAATAAGCGGTACAAGTTCATGATAGCCGCCGATCAGCGCATCCGCGCCCAGATCTTTTGGGTCACCCGCGACATAGCCAAAGGACACCGCGACGCTCGGCACGCCGGCCGCCTTGGCGGCGAGCATGTCATTGTCGCTGTCGCCCACGAACAGGGTGCGGCCGCCGCCGGCCTGGTCGATCATGGCGCGTAGCGGCGCAGGGTCGGGTTTGAGCGCCTCGGTGCTGTCGCCGCCCACCACCGTCACGAACCGATCGCCAAGGCCGAGCGTATCGAGCACCAGCCGCGCCAGCCTTTCCAGCTTGTTGGTGCATACCGCAAGCCGGGCCCCGCGCGCTGCCAGCGCGTCCAGCGCATCGACCGCGCCGGGATAGGGGCGGCTCAATACCGCGATATGGGCGGCATATCGGTCGATCAGGATCGGAAAGAGGCGCTCGATCAGTTCCGGGGCGGCCCCGCCGGTCACCGTCAGCGCCCGCGTCAGCGTCACCCGCGCGCCGCGCCCCACCATGCGACTCACCTGCTCCACCGATAAGGGCCCGCGCCCGATGGTGCCCAGCGCGTAATTGAGCGCGGCGGCTAGGTCCCCGCTGGTGTCCACGAGGGTGCCGTCCAGATCGAAACCGATAAGATCAAAGGGGAGCGTCGCAGTTGCCATGCAGTGCTCATGCCGTGTCCGTTATGGAAGTGGCAAGCCAAACATGGCAAACACTGCCGCCGCGTGCTTCGATCAGCCAAGAGGACAAGAGAGTGACCAGCCGCCCCATTGCCATCATCATCCTTGCCGCCGGGCAGGGCACGCGCATGAAATCTGACCTGCACAAGGTGCTGCATCCGATCGCCGGGCACCCGATGCTGCTGCATCTGCTGGCGACTGCGGAGACGCTTGTCCCCGCGCGCAAGGTCGTTGTCGTGGGTGCGGGGCGTGAGCAGGTCGAGGGGGCGGTCGCGGGGAGGGGCGTGGCCATCGCCGTCCAGGCTGAGCAGCACGGCACCGGTCACGCGGTCGCGCAGGCCAGGGCGGCGCTCCAGGGTTTCGATGGCGATGTGCTGATCCTCTATGGCGACGTGCCGCTGGTGCGGGCCGAGACGATGCAAGCCCTGATCGACCGGCTGAACGCGCCCGATGCGCCGGCCTGTGTTGTGCTCGGCTTTCGGCCCGAAGATCCGGGCGCATACGGCCGAGTCATCGCCGATCAGAGCGGCGTCATCGACCGGATGGTGGAGTATAAGGACGCCAGTGCGGCGCAGCGGGCCGTCGCCCTGTGCAATTCCGGGCTGATGGCGGTGCGCGCGGACGACCTGTTCGCGCTGCTGGCCCGTGTAGACAATGCCAATGCAGCGGGCGAATATTATCTGCCCGACATCGTCATGCTCGCTGCATCCGACGGACGCCCCAGCGCAGTCGTCGAAACCGATGCGCATGAAGTCGCCGGGGTCAACAGCCGCGTCGAGCTGGCGGCGCTGGAGGCGGCATGGCAGGCGCGGCGGCGGCTCGAGGCGATGCGGGACGGCGTGACGCTGATCGCACCCGAAACCGTTTTCTTCGCCTATGATACGCAGATCGGCCGCGACGTGACGGTCGAGCCCAATGTCGTCTTCGGTCCCGGCGTTATCGTGGAGGAAGGCGCGGTCATCCACGCCTTCTCCCATCTGGAGGGGGCGATCGTGCGCGCGGGCGCCAGCATCGGCCCCTATGCCCGGCTGCGTCCCGGCGCCGACATCGGCGAAAAGGCGCGGGTCGGCAATTTCGTCGAGGTCAAGAAGGCTACCCTGGCCAAGGGCGCCAAGGCCAATCACCTCTCCTATATCGGCGATGCGACCGTGGGCGAGGATGCCAATATCGGCGCGGGCACGATCACCTGCAATTATGACGGCTTCGGCAAATATGAGACGATCATCGGCGCGGGCGCTTTTATCGGCTCCAATTCAGCACTGGTGGCGCCCGTCACCATCGGCGCGGGCGCGATCGTCGGTGCGGGCAGCACGGTGACGGCCGATGTCAGCGCCGACGCATTGGTGCTGGTACGCCCCCCGCAGCAGGAAAAGCCGGGCTGGGCGGCGCGCTTTCGCGAGATGATGCGGGCGCGCAAGGGATAGGCCGTCAATCGAATTGCTCCCCGGCCCAGCCCCTTCTATGGCGTGGGGCACTGGATCGCGAGGTAAGCGGGAATGTGCGGAATTATTGGTATCGTCGGGCGCGCGGATGTCGCCGACCGGCTGCTCGACGGGCTCAAGCGCCTCGAATATCGCGGCTATGACTCGGCGGGGGTCGCGACCGTCCATGGCGGCGCGATCGAGCGGCGGCGCGCCGAGGGCAAGCTGGTCAATCTCGGCCGCGAACTAGTCGCCCATCCGCTGCCCGGCACGACCGGCATTGCCCATACCCGCTGGGCGACGCACGGCGCGCCGACCACCAGCAACGCCCACCCCCATGCGACGGACGAGGTCGCCCTCGTCCACAACGGCATCATCGAGAATTTCAAGCCGCTGCGCGAGGAACTGATCGCGCGGGGGCGCAAGTTCACCAGCGAGACCGATACCGAAGTCGTCGCCCATCTCATCAGCGAGCAGGTGGAAGCCGGCATGGCGCCCGCCGATGCGGTCAAGGCGGTGCTGCCCCGCCTCCACGGCGCCTTCGCGCTGGCGATCCTGTTTCGCGCCCATCCCGGCATGGTGATCGGCGCGCGGCTCGGCTCGCCCTTGGTGGTGGGATATGGCGAGGACGAGACCTATCTGGGATCGGACGCGCTCGCCCTCGCGCCGCTCACGCAGAAGATCGCCTATCTGGAGGAGGGCGACTGGGTCATCCTGCGCGGCGACGGGGCCGAGATCTTCGACCGGGACAACAATCCCGTCGAACGGCCGGTGACGCTCTCCGGCGTGTCCGGCGCGATGATCGACAAGGGCAATCACCGCCACTTCATGCAGAAGGAGATTTACGAGCAGCCGGTCGTGGTCGCGCAGACGCTGCGCTCCTATCTCCAGCGCATGGAGGACCGGGTCACCCTGCCGATCCCCGATTTCGACCTGGGGAGCATCAAGCGCGTCACCATCGTCGCATGCGGCACCAGCTTTTACGCGGGCATGGTCGCCAAATACTGGTTCGAGCAGTTTGCCCGGGTGCCGGTCGACATCGATGTCGCGTCCGAATTCCGCTATCGCGAGCCGGTGATGGAGCAGGAGGGGCTGGCGCTTTTCATCAGCCAGTCGGGCGAGACGGCGGACACGCTCGCGGCGCTCCGTCACGCCCGGGCCGAGGGGCAGAAGATCGCGGTCGTCGTCAATGTGCCGACCAGCACCATGGCGCGCGAGGCGGACCTGCTCCTGCCCACCCATGCCGGGCCGGAAATCGGCGTCGCCTCGACCAAGGCGTTCACCTGCCAGCTGGCGGTGCTCGCCGCGCTGGCCGCGAATCTCGCCCGGGCCAAGGGCAGGCTGTCGCCGGACGAGGAAAAGGCGATCGTCCACCATCTCGCCGAAGCGCCCGCCGCGCTCAACGCCGCGCTGGCCGAGGACAGCCGGATCGAGGCGATGGCCCACACCATCGCGGGCGCGCGCGACGTGCTCTATCTGGGTCGCGGCACCGATTATCCGCTGGCGCTGGAAGGGGCGCTCAAGCTCAAGGAGATCAGTTATATCCACGCCGAGGGCTATGCGGCGGGCGAGATGAAGCACGGCCCCATCGCCCTCATCGACGACAGCGTGCCGGTGATCGTGATCGCGCCGTCCGGGCCATTGTTCGACAAGACCGTCAGCAACATGGCCGAGGTGCAGGCGCGCGGCGGCAAGGTCGTGCTGATCTCGGATGCCGAGGGCGTGACCCAGGCGGGCGAGGGCTGCATCGCCACCATCACCATGCCCAAGGTGCACCCGCTGATCGCGCCTTTGGTCTATGCGGTGCCGGTGCAGCTTCTGGCCTATCATGTCGCGGTCGCCAAGGGCACCGACGTCGACCAGCCCCGCAATCTGGCGAAGAGTGTTACCGTGGAATAACCGCAGGAGGGTAACAGCATGACCCAAACCCACGCCATGCGCATTCACCAACCCGGCGGACCGGAGGCGATGCGTTGGGAAAGCGTCGACCTGCCCGCGCCGGGGGCCGGCGAAATGCTGGTCGAAAACCGCGCCGTCGGCCTCAACTTCATCGACGTCTATTACCGCACCGGCCATTACAAGGCCCCGCTCCCGTTTGTCCTCGGCACCGAGGGCGTGGGCGTCGTCGAGGCGCTGGGCGCGGATGTGACCGGCTTCGCGCGCGGCGACCGGGTGGCCTATGTCAATCCGATCGGCGCCTATGCCGAGCGGCTCATCCGCCCGGCCGCGCGGCTGGTCAAGGTTCCGGACGCGATCGACGACGTCCAGGCGGCCGGCATGATGCTCAAGGGCATGACCGCCGAATATCTTCTGCGCCGGACGCACCGGGTGGAGGCTGGCGAAACGATCCTCGTCCACGCCGCAGCGGGCGGGGTCGGGCAGATTCTCTGCCAATGGGCGAGCAGCCTCGGCGCGACCGTGATCGGCACCGTCGGCAGCCGCGCCAAGGCGGACCTCGCCCGGCAGGCCGGATGCGCCCATGTCATCGTCATGGACGAGGAGGATCTTGTCGCGCGGGTGCGGGAGATCACCGGGGGCAAGGGGGTGCCGGTCGTCTATGACGGCATCGGTGCGGATAGCTTCGCGCGATCGATCGACTGCCTCGCACCGCTGGGCCTGATGGCGTCCTTCGGCTCGGCTTCGGGTCCGGTGCCGCCGATCGACCCGTTGCTCCTCATGACCAAGGGCTCGCTGTTCTTCACGCGGCCCACGCTGGCGCACTACACGGCGACGACCGAACAGCTGCGGGGCAGCGCCGCGACATTGTTCCACGCCGTGCTCAAGGGCGATGTGACGGTCCGGGTGAACCAGACCTATGCCCTGCGCGACGCCGCCTCTGCCCATGCCGACCTGGAGGCGCGCAAGCTGACCGGATCGACGGTGCTGCTGGTCTAACCTGCAGCGAAGGGCAATATCCCTTCCAACTCCACGAGAGCCGGCTTGCCCGGCACGGCGATGCCGAGGCGCATCAGGTGGACATGGGCTACGATCTCGGCCTGCTGCTCGATGCCATAGCGGGCGAAGGGACGGCCGGGCTCGAACTCATAGGCATAGCGGCAGAAGGGGTGGCGCATCAGCGGCAGATACCAGCGGCCTCGGCTCTGGCTTTGCCAGACATGGGTCATCTCGTGCAGGAAAAAGGCCTGGCCATGCTCCGATGCCGTGGCGAAGCAGTCGCAATAATTGTCGCCGTCCGGATGGAAGTGGATGTGGCCCATCGGCGCCATGGTGATGGCGCGCGGCTGAAGCGGCCACCAGCGCCGCCGCCGGATCCGCACCGGGCCGGGGTCGATCGCGGTGCCGAACATGCCCGCGACCAGCGCGCGTTCGCTTGCCGTCAGCGCTCTCTCGTCCGTCATGCCTGAGAGATAGGCATTCCCGCGTCTCCCGTCAGCTCTGCCTTGCGGCCAGCGCGCGTTCCCACGCCAGGGCATGGGTGACGATGGTGTCGAGATCGTCGAGCTTTGGCCGCCATGGCAGGCGGGCGAGGATCTTGCTGTTGTCGGCGATCAGGGCGGGCGGATCGCCGGCGCGGCGGCCTTCCAGCCGGCGCTCGATCGTCATGCCCGTCACCCGGTCGACCGCGTCGAGCACCTCGAGCACGGAAAAGCCCCGGCCATAGCCGCAGTTCATCAGCAGATTTTCGGACGGGCTCGCGATCAGCGCCTCCAGCGCATGGACATGGGCGGCGGCAAGGTCGCTGACATGGATATAGTCGCGCACCCCAGTCCCGTCCGGCGTCGGGAAGTCGGTGCCGAATACGCCGACATGGCTGCGCTTGCCGAGCACCGCCTCCACCGCGACCTTGATGAGATGGGTGGCGCCTGCGGTCGACTGGCCGCTCCGTCCCGCCGGATCGGCGCCCGCCACGTTGAAATAGCGCAGGATGCAGTAGTTGACGGGATGCGCGGCGGAGACGTCCGCCAGCATCGCCTCGGTCATCAGCTTGGACATGCCATAGGGATTGATCGGCCGGGTCGGCATTTCCTCCCGGCAAGGCGTCTCGTCGGGAATGCCATAGGTCGCGGCGGTCGATGAAAAGATGAAATGGGGCACGCCGCACCGCACCGCCGATTCCATCAGCGCCCGGCTGGCGACGGTGTTGTTGCGGTAATATTTGAACGGATCGGACACGGATTCCGGCACAATGATCGATCCCGCGAAATGCATGATCGCCTTGATGTCGTGATCGCGCAGCACCGCCTCGACAAAGGGCTGGTCGGCGACGTCGCCCTCATGAAAGGCCACGTCATCGGGGACCGCCCAACGAAAGCCCGTGACGAGATTGTCGATCACGGTGACCGGCCAGCCCGCATCCCGCAGCGCCAATACGGCATGGCTGCCGATATAGCCCGCGCCGCCTGTTACCAATATGGTGGGTTTGTCAGCCACGACGCGATTTCTCCTGCCGTTCAGTTGCGCGCGGCAGCTGCCTCAGCCGCCTTTTTGACGAGCTGCGACTTGCCGCGCGGCACGATCAGTATCTCGTCGCCGGACGCCACCACGATCAGGTCGTCGACCCCCACCAGCGATATCTTCACGCCGTCGCTGCGGACAAGGCAGTTGTGCGTCTCGATCAGCGTTGCGGATGGGTCGGCGGCATTGCCGGCGTCGTCCTTGGCGGCAATGCTGTGGAGCATGTCCCAGCTGCCGAGGTCGGACCAGCCCATGTCGACGGGCACGCAGGCGACCTTGCGAGCGCGTTCCATGACCGCATAGTCGATGGAGTCCGAAGTGCAGCTTTCGAAGGCCGCGCGGTCAGGCAGGACGCGCCGGCCGTCGCGGCGGGCCTGTGCAACGGCGGTCCTCGCTGCCGCCAGCATCGCGGGCTGGAACTCATCGAGCGCCGCGAGATAGGCATCGGCGCGGAACAGGAATATGCCCGCGTTCCAGACGTGGTCGCCCGCATCGAGCATGGCTTGCGCCCGCGCCTGATCGGGCTTTTCGACAAAGCGCGCGACCCGCTGCACCCCCTCGCCGAGGGTCTCGCCCAGCGCGATATAGCCATAGCCTGTGTCCGGCGCGTCCGGCGTGATGCCCAGGGTGATCAGCCAGCCCTCCTCAACGAGCGGCATGGCGCGCGCGATGGCCTCATGAAAGGCGGCGACGTCGGTGATGACATGGTCGCTCGGCATCACCAGCAGCGTGGCTGCGGGATCGTCGGCCAGCAGCGCCGCCAGCGCGATGGCAGGCGCGGTGTTGCGCGCGCAGGGCTCGAGGATGATCAGCGCATCGCCGCCTACCTGTTCGTCGATCAGACCGGCATGCGCGCCGTTCGCGACAATGACCGGCCGGGTGCAGCCCGCAAGGCCGGTCGTGCGCGCCAGCGTGAGCCGCAGCATGGTATCGTCGCCAGCCAGCGCGATGAACTGCTTGGGGCGCTCCGGGCGGGAAAGCGGCCATAGGCGCGTCCCCGATCCACCGGACAGGATGACCGGTGTCAGGCTGTAATGCTCGGCATTCATGGTCATTGGCTCCGATACAAGCCGCGATCTTGGGCGCTCCGCTGACTAAAGCCCGGGGCGACAAATGCAAGAAGACTTGGTCGAAGAATGCGACCTTATCGGAAAATCAGAACGCCTTGCTGATCGAACAGGCGGCGGGGCCGAGAATGACCACGAACAAGGTCGGCAGGATGAAGAGGATCAGCGGCACGGTCATGATCGCGGGCAGGCGAGCGGCCTTTTCCTCGGCGCGCATCATGCGCGCGTGGCGGAATTCGGCGGACAGCACGCGCAGGGCCGATGCCAGCGGCGTACCATATTTCTCGGTCTGGATCATCGTGGTGGTGACGCCCTTCAAGTCATCGAGCCTGACGCGCGTCGCCAGGTTTTCGAAGGCCGAGCGCCGCTCCGTCAGGAAGCTCAGCTCGATCGAGGTGAGATGGAATTCCTCGCCCAGTTCCGGATAGGCGTGGCCGAGCTCCCTTGCGACCCGCTGGAAGGCGGCATCGACGGTCAGGCCGGCCTCGGCACAGATGACGAGAAGGTCGAGTGCGTCGGGCACGCCCTTGCGGATTACCTTCGTGCGCTTGGCGATCTTGTTCTCGATGTAGAGGTCCGGCGCCTTGTAGCTGAGCAGCAGCGCCCCCGCGAAGCCGCCGAATCTCATCATCGGACCCCAGGTCGGGAACATGTTCAGGGCATAGATGGTCAGTGCGGCCGCCGAGCCGAACACGATCGGCAGGACCATCCGGCCGAAAATAATGGCGACCGCATAGTCCTTGGACCGTATGCCGGCCTGCGCCAGTTTCACCTGTGCCTGTTTGACCTGGTCGACCTGCAGCACCTTCAGGCTCTGGAGCAGGTTGCGAATCCGGTCCGTGCTCTGGTTCTGGTGCGTGATCTTGGTGCGGCGGCGGCTGGTCGAGGCAGCGATACCGGCCTTTAGATGTTCGCGCCGCTCGTTGAGTGCCTTGACGCGCTTGGCCATGGGATCGCGCACCGTACTCGCGGCATAGAGCGCGACGAGCACGGCCAGGGTCGCGAGCGCGGCCAGCAGCGTGCCGACATCGGCGGCGGTGAGGCCGAAGAGGGTCGTACCAGGATGCGCGGCGGGGTTCATGTCAGCTCCACCATCAGATTTCGAAGTTGATCATCTGGGCCATGATGAAGACGCCGATGCCCATCCAACCCATTCCGCCGATGCCGATCAGCTGCATCAGTCCCAGGCCGAACAGCCCCGCGGGATCCGGCGTGAAGAAGGGCGCCATATAGCCGAAGTTGATCCAGCAGATCATCCCGAACACCAGGAACGGCAGCGAACCGATGATATAGGCCGAAGCCTTGGATTCCGATGACATTGCCCGGATCTTGAGCTTCATCTGCGCGCGCTGGCGCAGCACGCCGCCGAGATTTGCCAGCGTTTCAGCAAGGTTGCCACCCGTTTCCCGCTGGATCGCAAGCGTGATGCAGAAGAATTTGAATTCGGCGGTGCCGAGGCGCTCGGCGGTCTCCAGCATCGACTGCTCCATCGACTTGCCGATCTTTACCCGTTCGGTGATCATGCGGAATTCCTCGCCGACAGGGCCGGGAACTTCGCGCGCGACCACACCCAAAGTTTCACTGATGGGCAGGCCGGAGCGCAGGCCGCGAACGAGAAGATCGAGCGCGTCCGGCAAGGCCGCGGTGAACTTGTCGACCCGCTTTGAAATCATGCGTCCGGTGATCATGTGCGGCAGGCCGAAGCCAGAGGCGGTCGCGACCAGTATCGATGTCACCAGGGAAAAATCGCGCAGCTTGAGGATCGCAAAGATCAGGAGCGTGATGCCGACGCAGGTCATCATATACTGGCTCAGCGTCCATTTGCGGCCAGTCATCTGGATCCGCTTGGCGAGATTCTCCGGATTGGGGATCAGCGAAACGAGCAACTGATGCTTTTCGGCGGTCCGGTTGGAAATCGCCTTGCGCATGCGCAGTTCCATGGACGATTCGCCCGAACCATTATGGCGCCCCTGGATGTCAGACAGCCGCCGGCTGCTGCTGCGCGATGCCGAAGGTCCGCCGAACATGGCAGCAAACAGCACCCCGCACAGCAGGATCAGGAACAGGAGCAGGATCAGCCGGTAGTCCATATGCTAGCGCCGCCTCGCATTGCCGTGGTTGATCACCGTTCCGGTCATGATCAGGCGTCTATAGCCGGAGCGCTCGACGGCTTCTGACGGCCGGGAAGCAGTTTTTTGATATCGGCGAGCCGGGTGACAAGCGACGTGCCGGGCCCTTTTGCTCCGTCCGTGCCGGTGCTGCCCTTGGCCGATCCCTTGCGCTTCGACCCGCCATCGGCATCATCGCCGTTATGGGACAGCACGACCTTGCCGAGCTGCGCCAGTGCCTGGCCCAGTTTGGTGGAACGCGCGGCATCGCCAAGCGCCTTGCCGAGCTTGGCGGCCTGACTCGCCGCTTTGGCGTCATAGGGGATCAGGAGATCGATCTTGCGTTCGATCGACTGCTCGAAATCCTTGCGCGCGATTTCCTGGGTCGCAGTCTGGCACTTGTTGGCGACGACAATGACCCGCGCCTGCGGCGCATTGCTTTTCAGCCAGGCCAGAATGCGGATGGTGTCGCGTGCCGACGCCAGGGTGAACTCGGTGACGAGGACGATCGTGCCGGTATCCTGGACCAGATGCGGGTGGTTGATCATGACGCCGCGCGGCAGGTCGACAACGCTGCACTCGAACGCGCCCCGAAGCTCTTCCTGCAGCTGGTGATAGGCCGATCCATCGGTGAGGATAGGCTGGCTGATCGGTGCCTCCGCCGACAGGATCGCCAGCGTGTCGCTCGCGCGGACCATGGCGCGTTCGATGAACAGCCCGTCGATGCGGCCGGGATTTTCGACTGCGTCCGTCAACCCGCGGCCCGGCTCCAGGTCGAGCGCGAGCGCGCCGGTGCCGAAATGGACATCGAGATCGAGGAGCGAGGTCACGCGCTTCTCACGGCTGCTGAGCTGCCAGGCCAGCGACGTTGCCACCGTGCTGGCGCCCGCCCCGCCGCGCGTGCCGACGACGCTGACGGAGATGTGCGGCCGGTCGGCCGAAGCATCGATCTTGGGCGCATGGAATACTGACTGTGCAGCGGCGATGGTATCGCGCACATGATCGACATTGAGGGGCTTCAGGAGATAGTCCTGAATGCCGCTGGCGAGGAGATCGCGATAGAGGCGTACGTCGTTGACCTGCCCGCTGGCGATCACGACCGTGCCGGGCTCGCAGACTTCGGCCAGGCTGTTGATGTCGGTCAGCGGATCGCCCGATTCCGAGAGATCGACGAACAGGACGTTCGGACTTGCGGCGATCGACAGCGACTGGACCGCGTTGCGCAGTCCGCCGAGATAGACTTTCTCGGTCTGCCAGCCCATTTCGGCGACGACGCTGCGTAGAATTTCGACGCTATGCGGGTCACTTACATAGGCGTGAAAAGGCTCACGATTGGAACTGTCGAGCGGTTTCCAGGGCGCGTTCATGTCCGTTCCCTCACTTCAGGCCGCCGGCGCCGGTCGGCGCGGCGTCGTTATAGACTTTGATGGCGCGGCTGCTGGTCGCGGTGCGCAGGTCGGAGCGGGTCTCGCGGCCCTGCACCAGATCCTCTGGATTGGCGATCATCGCGGCCAGATTGCCGTTGGTGGCGCAGCCATAATTATAGGAAAGGCCGCCCTGAAAATCAGAGTCGGACCGGTCTTTCCAGTCCGGGCAGTCCGGCACACTGGCAATTGAACGGCTGACGACGATGCGTACAGCACCTGATGGGGCCTCGCCTGCGGTGCGCGGGGCGACGCCGGCGAGCAGCAGGCCATAGCGGCCGACCAGATTACCAATCGCGCTCGCCACCGATGAGTGGCCATAGAGCCCGTCATCGGCAATGGCGACACGGTCGCCATAGCTGAGGTGAATTGCATCGAACCAGTCGAGGATGCGGTGCTGTTCGGCTTCCGACAGTCCACTATAACCGTCCGGCGTTGCGTCGAAGACGAAATCGGTGCGCTGGACAACCGGTTGATTAACCGATTCCATGCCGCGATTGCTCGGCTCCGCCGTCGCCGGTGTCCCGGCTACGAACGCAAGGCCAAGGGCGAGAAGGGCCGGGCGGAGAAGGGGCCGGATGGGGCCGTTTTTCATGCTCATGAGCTTATCCTTCATCCTCAGATCAGAAGCTGAAACCGGGCGCGGCCACGACTTTGCCGGGCTTTTGGGCCGATGCAGCGGGTGACGCATTGTTGAGCGCGGGCACGGCGTCCGACGGCACGGTGACCGGCGGTGCCATCTTTGGCGTCGGCCGCGGGGCGCCCGATTTGCCATCGTGCATCTTTCCGCCGAGGTAGCGCTGGATATCATTGGCGTTGCGCAGGCCGTCCGTCGGCAGGTGGATATCGCGCGCGTTGACCGGCTTCACCAGATAGGGTGTCACGATGATGACGAGTTCGGTTTGCTGGCGCCGAAAGCTGGTGGACTTGAACAGGTTGCCCAGGATCGGCAGGTCACCGAGGAAAGGCGCCTTGGAAATGCTGTTGCCGCTTGAGGCGCTCATCAGGCCGCCGATCATGAAGCTCTGTCCCGAGCCCAGCTCAATGGTCGTTTCTGCGCGCCGGGTGGAAATGCCCGGTATCGAAAAGCCGTTGAGCTTTACACCAGCTGAATCGTCGATCTGCGACACTTCGGGGCGGACCCGCATCGAAATGCGCCCGTCCGCAAGGACTGTCGGCGTGAAGGCCAGGCTGACGCCATATTGCTTGTACTCGACTGAAACCTGACCAATGCCGGTCGAAAGCGGGACCGGGATTTCGCCGCCCGCCAGGAAACTCGCCGTCTCCCCGGAGAGCGCGGTCAGGTTGGGATTGGCGAGCGTACTGGCCAGCCCCTGATTTTCCGCAAGGTCGAGCGCGGCCAGAATATTGAGGCCAAACAGGCTGGTGTCGGCAGCGAGTGTCGTGCCGACCGTTTGAGACGACACGCCGGAGCCGATGATTTTGCCAGTGGAATCGGTTATAGGTTGGATGCCGTTGCCAGTGCCCAGGGGGCCGCCGATCGTCCATTTATCGGTGATCATGGAACGGCCCTGGCCGAGGCCAAATTTGAAGCCGCCCGTGAGGTCGGCCGTGGCCAGATTCATGCCGATCTGCTTGCTGATTGACTTGTTCACCTCCGCGATCCGCACTTGCAGGTTGACGGTGAGCGGGGTCGCGGTGCGCAGGCGGCTGACGACAGTGGCCGTCTTGCCCACGAACGCGGTAACGAGGCGCTCCGCCTCTGCGGCATCCTCCGGCGATGCGATCGTGCCGGTGAGCAGGGTCATGCCGTTGAGGGTGCTGACGGTGATGTCGGCTTCCGGCATGGCCAACTTCAGCATCTGGTCGATGCTGGTCAGGTTGGTGCCAACCCGCACCGTGGCCCGATAGATCGGCTTGCCGCCCTCGGTGGTGACGGTGATGTCGGTCTGGCCCGGCCCCTTGGCGATCAGATAGAGCTGCCGCTGCGATCGGACATGGACATCGACGATATTGGGATCGGCGATGATGACGTCGGACATGTTGGCGGTCAGGTTGACTACCCGGCTCGCGCCCACCGACATCAGGAGGACACCATTGTCATCCCGCGTCACGGCGCCGCTATTGTCGCCGGCTGCCAGGGCGGGTGAAGCTGCCCCGGCCAGCAGCAGCAGGGCCGAGCCTGCCTGCAGTGCGCACCGAAGGTTGCGCTTGATCATCGGCTTCATCTTATTTGCCCCCCACAGGAACCGGTGTCACGTTCGTGCCCCGCGCGACCCGGATAAAGGTGGTGTTCTGGGCCGACCTGAGCGCACCCGCAGCCGCGACCTGTGCCAGGTCGATCGGCTTGGCGGGCACCGTGCGGCGCTGGAAATTGGATACGTCGGCGCCGGTCGAGAATGTCCGTCCGCCGTCGACCGGACGACTGGCGATCGCGGTCATCATCGCCTTTTCGGCATTCGGGTCATTGCCCTTCGGCGCCTTTATCTCGCCCGATGCCAGCGCCGATTCGAGATCGGAGCTGCTGTCCGCCAGCGAACGCAGCGACAGCGAAATGGCCCCCAGCGTCTGTGCCACGCTGATCTTCTCCGCCATGCGCGGCGTGACTTCGAGGGTTACGTTGGAATAGGTCACGACGACCGGTTTGCCATCCTCGCCGAGCGGGTTGGTGCGCTGATCGGTCGCCAGCACGCGCAGGTTGCGCAGCACTGTCTCGGACACCTTGAGCGGCGCGCCATCACCGCCGCCCGGAACGCTTTGCGTCAGCATCACGTCGACATGATCGCCCGGGAAGATAAAGCCCGCGACGCTGTTCTGGATCGACACCGGCACCGTCACGGCGCGCATGCCCGGGCCCAATGCCGCCGCCAGGAAGCCACGGTCGCCCGGCTGGATCAGCGACCCTTGCGTCATGGGTTGCCCGGCGGAAACCGCCGTACGCACGACACTGCCTACCAGCTTGGACTGGTCGACCTTGCCCTCGATGAAATAGGCTTCCTCGACCAGTTCCTTGGGCCAGGGCTGATAGCGAAAGCTGTCGGGTCCGACAATCGTACCCACGGGCAGTTGCTTGGTGGCAACCAGGACGTGGGGGAGCTGATTGGGATCGGGCATAGCGGCAGCACCGGCTTCTGGCGCGGGGCTGCCTGCGAACATCGAACGGGCCAGGAACGCGGTCGCGATAGCGACAATCAGCGCACCAACCAGCAGAGCGATCTTCTTGGGTTCCATGACGAATTACGCCTTCCGAATTTGCGGGCGTGGTGCCCGATGCACCAATGTTACGTAAATTGGTTAATATATGGTTCGCCAATGACCCACAGGCCCGCCAGGGCGATTGCGACGCCATAAGGAATTTCGACTTGGCCGATCCGGCGGGTCATGCGGTGATGGATCACGGTGACGATCGTCACTACGCCGCCGAGCAGCGCCATGATCATCAGCAGCGACAAAAGTGCCCCGGCAGGAAGCCAGAGCGCAATCGCGGCGAGCATCTTTACATCGCCGCCGCCCATCATGCCGGCGGCAAAGAGCGCGGCGAACAATATCAGCACGCCGAGCCCGAGACCGAGCTGGATCGCCATGTCCGGCCAGGGTGACAAGCCGGCGCTCCACCAGTAAAGCGGTGCCAGCAGGGCGATCGCGGCGTTGAGCCGATTGGAGATAATCCGCGACCGGATGTCTGTCGCGGCCGCGATGACCAGCATCGCGGCAAGCATTCCTAGCAGGGCAACAGATAAAAATTCCAGGCGCATCGCCAATGAGCTCTAGACCCAACCCCTTTCAAAATCGTAACCGGCCCGCATGAAAGCTGGCTCCATTCCTTGCGAGACGTGGGACATACTGGTCATTGGCGGCGGCATGGCGGGCCTGAGCATCGGCGCCACCCTGGCCGGGGAGGCGCGCGTGCTGGTGCTGGAGGCGGAGGATGCGCCCGGCTATCATGCGACCGGGCGATCGGTGGCCTTCTGGACGGAAAGCTATGGCGGGCCGCTGGTGCAGCCCCTCACGACCGCCGCCGGGCCGATGCTCCTGCACCCTGATCCCGGCTTCAGCGAAACCGGTTTCCTGAGCCCGCGCGGCGCGCTCCACATCGGGCGAAGCGGTGATTCCGAGGCTGCCGCCGACATGATCCGCCAGTACGGCGGGCAGGGCGTGGCGATGCAGAGCGTCGACCGCGCCGCTCTGGAACGGGCGCTGCCGGGACTGCGGCCTGACTGGACGATCGGCGTCGCTGAACCCAGCTGCATGGATATCGACGCGGCAGCGCTGCTCGATGCCCATCGGCGGCAACTCATGAGCAGAGGCGGGGAACTGCGCTGCGGCGTAGCCGTCATCGGCGCGCGGCGGGAGCAAGGCGGCTGGCGCGTCGAGACGAAGGACAGGGCGTTTTCCTGCGGCATCCTCGTCAACGCAGCCGGCGCCTGGGCGGATGTGCTGGCGCGCGCCTGCGGTGTTGCCCCCGTCGGCATCACCCCCCTGCGTCGCACCGTCGTGCAGCTGCGCACCCTGCCTCCGGTACCGGAGGATTTGCCGCTGGTCGTCGACCTTGGCGGGCAATTCTACTTCAAGAGCGTCGGCGGCGGGCGCATCTGGCTGACCCCGCATGACGAGGTGCCGGCCTTGCCGGGCGACGCCGCGCCCGACGAACTGGCGATTGCCACCGCCCTCGACCGGCTCTGCAGCGTTGTCGACTGGCAGGTGGAGGCGGTCGAGCGCAAATGGGCGGGCCTGCGCAGCTTCGCGCCGGATCGCGCGCCGGTCTATGGGTTCGACCCGCTCGCGCCGGGATTCTTCTGGTTCGCGGGACAAGGGGGCTTTGGCATCCAGACTGCGCCTGCCGCCGCCCTGATCGGAGCGGCGCTGGCCACCGGCGCCCCGCCGCCCGAAGCCGTGGCCCATATCGATGTCGCTGCCTATTCACCGGATCGCTTCGACCTCTGAGCTTAGAGGTCGTCGTTAGATCCTACCGCATCGCCTCGGCCGCCGCGCAGGCCAGCGCATCGGCGCGCTCATTCTCCGGGTGGCCGTTGTGGCCGCGGACCCAGCGCCATTCGACCTGATGGCGCGCGGCGGCTTCGAGCAGGGCCTGCCATAGCTCGACATTCTTGACCGGCTTCCTGTCGGCGGTACGCCAGCCATTGCGCTTCCAGCCATGCACCCACTTGGTGATGCCATCCTTCACATAATTGCTGTCGGTGGAGACGATGACCCGGCAGGGGCGCTTGAGCGCGTTGAGGCCCTCGATCGCGGCCATCAGTTCCATGCGGTTGTTGGTCGTCAATGCCTCGCCGCCGGACAGTTCCTTTTCCTTTTCGCCCGCGCGGATCAGCGCGCCCCAGCCGCCGGGCCCGGGATTGCCCTTGCACGCGCCGTCGGTGAAGATCTCGACCTCTGTCATGCCGCGCCCAGCAGCATGGCGGCATCAGCGCCCGCATAGAAATCGAGTCGCCGAAGATATGCGAGCGGGTCCTTGCGCGTCACTATCGCGCCCGCCGGCGTGTTGATCCAGTCATAGGCGCGCGTCAGCAGGAAGCGCAGCGCCGCGCCACGGCAGAGCGTCGCAAAACCGGCGCGTTCGTCGGCGGAGAGCGGCAGCACGCTCTGATAACCGGCCGCCAGCGCCTCGCCCCGGTCGCGGTGATAGGCCTCTCCGCCAGCCGCGAAGCACCAGGCGCCGTGCATGATCGCCAGGTCATAGGCGCGAATGTCGGTGCAGCTGAAATAGAAGTCGATGAGGCCGGTCACCTGCTCGCCCAGCATCAGCACATTGTCCGGGAACAGGTCGGCATGGATCACCGAATGCGGCAACTGGTGCGGCCAGGCGCTCTCCAGATGCGCGAGTTCCTGCCCAACGCGGTCCTCAAGGCCGGGCGCAATCCCGTCGAGCCCATCGCCGCAGGATCGGGCGAGCGGCGCCCAGCCGGCAATTCCAAGGCTGTTCGGGCGAGACCCCCCAAAGTCGCTCGCTGCGCGGTGCATCTCCGCCATGGCCTGCCCTGCCGCATAGGCTTGGCCCGGCGTGGGTTCGGTGACGGATACCCCGGTCAGGAACTCGATCAGGCAGGCGGGCCGGCCGCACAATTCCTGCAGGCGCTTGCCCGCCCGGTCCGCAATGAACAGCGGCACCCGGCATCCGCGTGCGCCGAGATGGTCGAGGAGGCCGATGAAGAAGGGCAGATCAGCCGGGTCGACACGCTTTTCGTAGAGCGTGAGAATATAGCGGTGGCCGCTGCCATCATGGCCGGTCGTCTCGACCAGATAGTTGCTGTTCTCGACCCCCTCGGCAATGCCCTTTTCGGAGACAAGTTGTCCGCAGTCATAGCGTTCGAGAAATATCGCCAGGGCTTCGGCCGGAACAGCGGTGTAGACAGCCATTGCTTGTTCTCAGGCCGCCTCAAGACCGCGTGGCAGCTTGAAGACAAGGTCTTCCTGCGTGGTCATCACTTCTTCTTCCCGTACCGCGAAATGCGCGCCGAGGCAGGCGATCACTTCGCGCACCAGAATTTCGGGTGCGCTCGCGCCGGCGGTGAGGCCGAGCGTCGAGACGCCGTCCAGCCAGTCGAGGGCAATATCGTCGGCCCGCTGGATCAGCATCGCGCGTGCGCCCATGCGCTCCGCAACCTCAACCAGACGCAGCGAATTCGAACTGTTTGGCGCGCCGATGACGAGAACCGCCTCGGCCCGCGTGGCGATCACCTTAACGGCCGCCTGCCGGTTGGAGGTGGCATAGCAGATGTCCTCGCCCTTGGGCGCGACGATGTCCGGAAAACGGCGGCGCAGCGTCTCGACGATTTGCGCCGTGTCGTCGACCGACAAGGTGGTCTGCGTCAGGAAGGCGAGGGGCTTGCCCGCAGGCGGCATCAAAGCCTCCGCGTCGCCGACGGTCTCGACCAGCGTCATCGCGCCCTCTGTAACCTGACCGAAGGTGCCGATGACCTCGGGATGGCCGGCATGGCCTATGAAGATGATGTGGCGGCCGGCCTCCACCTGCCGCTCCGCCTGGCGGTGCACCTTGGAGACCAGCGGGCAGGTCGCATCGACAAAATCGAGGCCGCGCGCCGCGGCATTCTGGGGCACGACCTTGGGCACGCCATGGGCCGAAAACACGACCGGGCGGTCGTCCGGCACTGCGTCCAGTTCCTCGACGAACACGGCGCCCTGCGCGCGCAGTCCCTCGACGACATATTTATTGTGGACGATCTCGTGCCGGACATAGACCGGCGCGCCATATTTGGCGATCGCCCGCTCGACGATGGTGATCGCGCGGTCGACGCCCGCGCAGAAGCCGCGCGGGCTTGCGATCAGGACAGTGAGCGGTCTTTTGGGCACGGTGTCGCTGGACATGGGGCCAGCCAATAGGCGTTGGCGGGCTCCAAGGAAAGCGGGATGACGCGAAATATGGATGAGGCATCGGCGTGACCGCGGGTCTCAAAGGCCGCAAGGGTCCGTCGCCCGGTTCATGGAATCATCGGGTAGTCATCCAGCACGGGTCCGATCCGACGCCGTGCTCATGAGACATTCGACATCCCGGAGGACATTGTCCAGCCGAAGCGCTTCGTCCTCATTGCCATCGACCAGCGCATTCTCGATCTGCCGCCTGAGAACGCCGACAGAAGCCCCTTCGTGCACCGAAACGATCCGGTTTGCTTCATTCATATTAACCAAGCCCTATCCAACCAATCCTAACATAAATTAGTTTGTTAATGCCAAGCTGGGCATTCGTAATCGGTTTCAGGTCCATTTCGGATGTGAAAAAGGCAGAGCCGCCTCACGGGGTCAGGAGAGCGTCCATCAGTTCAACGGCCATGTCGGACAGCTCGATAAAGACTCTGCGCCCGTCCTTCCGATCATTATGCCGTGTCACAAGTCCATTCTGTACCATCATATTGATATACCGAAGCGCTGTGGTCGCCGGAACCGCGGACGCAATGCACAAGCTGGACACGCCTATTCTTATATTCTTGCTGCGCGCCACATAGAGATCCAGCATCATGTCCCAAACCGGCTCGCCAAACACCCCTCCATCATATCCAGCGGTCGCGAATATGGAGTCTCGACGGCGACGGAAACGTAAGTGCAGGCGGGCAATCTCAACGGGATCGGAAAGCTGCGAATGGGATGGAGGCTCAAATTTTCCCAGGAACATGCTCAATGCCGTTCGGGACCGGGCCGCTAAATGCTGAACCTCCAGTAAGCCGTCCATGGCTTTGTCTATCGGGTTGTGGCGATCGTCAGCGTCTTCGCTGCTCCCTAACATGGTGATCGTTCGATCCCGGCATATTCCACCCAGAACAGTTTCATGTTTGAATATATATATCTGATCATCGCCACCTCCTTGTTGAGGAGGTGTGACAATGCCACACCATTGCATTGTATTTCGCCCCGTAGAAACGGGGGGACGGATCGCCCTACCCGACAGCGTCGCGCAGGGTCAGCTGACCGTCGTGGAGCGCGCGGACCACCAGTTGGACGCGCCGGCGAACGTCGTACCTGGTACAGGCATCCTGGATATGATCGCGAACCGTGCTTTCCTTCACGCCCAGAATCGAGGCTATTTCCCAGTCCGTCTTGCCATGCGCAACGAGGGTCAGGCAGTCCAGTTGTCGCGTTGTCAGCTTCGGTTTGGCGGCTGGAGCCCCGCCTTTCCGTGCGATCACCTTCCGGGCGGCTTCAAAGGCAAAGGTCCCGATCAGCTGCGCCATCATCAGATTTGCGGTTGGCACTGCGCGGCCCCGCCTGACGCCAAAGCTGCACGATCCATTGGACTCTCCCGGCAGATGCGCCGGTACCGTAAACCCGTCGCCCAGCCCCTCCTTGCCCGCCTGTGCCAGGACACGACGATGATGCGCCGTGAGTTTGATGATTTCGCCGACTTGCGACCACAGGAATCCCGCGCCGGTTCTTTGACTCGCAAGGTGGATTGGATCGCTGGCGTAGAGGCCCCTGGCGACGTAAGCATCCGCCCAGCTGCTCGGATAGTTCTCCAGCCACACATTTTCAGTAGTGTCGCTGCGTCTGATATCGACGTGCTGTACGAGGGCGTAGAAATCGAACCCCATCTCAAGGGTAATGTCCCCCATGAGTCGATTGAGTTCATTCAGCGTCTTGGCTGCGTTTGTCTGCTCAATAAAGCGCGCGACTTCGGCCATTTGAGGCATGCTATTCCTCCACCCGGAGAAATTGAAGGCATCCTACTCCGAATTTCATTTTCACCGAAATGGAGAGGTATTACGGCATTGTCCACCATTATGAGCGGTGTCCCACAAGTGATCTTCAATGGATCAAATGGATCCTGGAACAGGCCCGTCCCGAGCGCAGTCGAAGGGTTCGAGATGACGACGACCGCGAGCTTGCCGCATAGCCCAGGGAGCCGTTCCTCACGCCACCTTCTCGCTGCCAGTTGCCACCTCCCCTGCCCGCCACTAAGGAACAGTCACGCTGCCGCGCGAGGCGCGGCGCCACGACAAGGACATGGACACGGTGCTCAATCGGAAACTACTTGCCATCGGTATTGCGCTGGCCGTGCTCTCGAGCTGTTCGCGCAAGGGCGAAATCGACGAGACCGGCGGCATCGTGCAGGTGCGGTCGGCTTGCCCGACGGTCGGCATACCGGCCTATACCGGGGACGTCACCCTGTTCAACCCGGCGACCAGTACCGATTCGCGCGCGATCGATGTCGTGGGCGTTATCTCCAATCTGCGCTCGACCTGCAACGACAGCGGCGCGCAACTCTATACCAGCGCGACCTTCAACGTGACGGGCACGCGGCGGGACACCAGCGCGGCGCGTGAGGTGGTGCTGCCCTATTTCTCCAGCGTCGTGCGGGGCTCCAACGTGGTGGTCTCCAAGCGGATCGGCCAGGTCAGGCTGAACTTTGCGCCGGGGCAGGCACGGGCCAGCGCGACGGCGAGCGCGTCAAGCTATGTCGACAAGAGCGCTGCGACGCTGCCCCCGGAAATTCAGGAGATGATCACGCGCAAGCGCAAGTCCGGCGACGCGGATGCGGCGGTCGATCCGCTCGCCCGCCCTGAAGTACGCGCGGCGATCGCCCGCACCAGCTTTGATCTCATGATCGGGTTCAACCTGACGCAGGACCAGCTTCGCTACAACGCCACACGCTGATCGCCCGGACGAGGCTTCGACTTCGCTCAACCCGAACGGGGTTTTCCAATATATTCGGGGAATGGATGTGACCCTCTATACGACATTCGCGATCCATCTCGGCGCTGCGCTCGACCGGCTGGAGGCGCGCGGGGCGCTGCCTGCCGGCCTCGACCGGCGCGCGCTCACGATCGAGCCGACCCGCGATCCGAGCCATGGCGACATGGCGACCAATGCGGCGATGGTCCTTGCCAAGCCCGCCGGCACCAATCCGCGCGCTCTGGCCGAAGTGATCGCCGACGAGCTGCGTACGCTCGACGCGGTCGACGCCGTGTCGATTGCCGGGCCGGGCTTTATCAACCTGGCGCTGTCCCGCGCGACCTGGGAGGCGGAGCTTGCCGCCATCCACCAGGCCGGGCAGGCCTATGGCCGCTGTGATGTGGGCAAGGGGCTGCGCGTCAACATCGAATATGTGTCCGCCAACCCGACCGGCCCCATGCATATGGGCCATTGCCGGGGCGCGGTGGTGGGTGATGCGCTGGGCACGCTGCTCGAATTCACCGGACATGCGGTTACCCGCGAATATTATGTCAACGATGCGGGCGGGCAGGTCGATGTGCTCGCCCGGTCGGCGCATATCCGCTATCTGCAGGCGCTTGGGCGCCATGACGGCGAGATACCCGAGGGGCTGTATCCGGGCGATTATCTGGTGCCCGTAGGCGAAGCGCTCGCCGCTGAATTTGGCGACAGCTTTGCCGATGCGCCCGAGGCCACGTGGCTGACAACCTTTCGCACTCGCGCTGTCGCCGCGATGATGGAGATGATTCGCGCGGACCTCGCGCTGCTCGGCATCCATCACGACCTGTTCTCGTCAGAGGCGGCGCTGCAGGCCGCTGGCAAACCCGCGGAGGCCGAAGCGGTGCTGCGTGCGCGCGATCTCGTCTATGACGGCGTCCTCGAAAAGCCCAAGGGCGAAGCGGCCGACGACTGGGAGCCGGTGGTGCTGCCGCTCTTTCGTTCGACGCAATTTGGCGACGACCAGGATCGTCCGATCAGGAAGTCGGACGGCAGCTGGACCTATTTCGGCGCCGACATGGCCTATCATTTCCAGAAGGCGGAAAAGGCCGACCAGCTGATCGACATCTGGGGCGCCGACCATGCCGGCACGGTCAAGCGCATCCAGGCCGCGGTCAGCGCGCTGACCGGCGGCAAGGTGCCGCTCGACATCAAGCTGATCCAGATGGTGCGGCTGCTGCGCAATGGCGAGCCGGTCAAGATGTCCAAGCGGGCGGGCAACTTCGTCACGCTGGCCGATGTCGTGCAGGAAGTGGGCAAGGACGTGGTGCGCTTCACCATGCTCACCCGCAAGCCCGACGCGCAAATGGACTTCGATTTCGCCAAGGTGGTCGAGGCGTCGAAGGATAATCCGGTCTTTTACGTGCAATATGCCCATGCCCGCATCTCGTCATTGGGGCGCAAGGCGGCCGCAATGTTCGATAGCCTGCCGGAGCCAGACCTGTCCCGGCTTGGGACAGAGGAGATCGAGCTGGTTAAGCTAGCTGCCAATTTCTCGCGTATTGTGGAGTCTGCCGCCAAGAATCACGAGCCACACCGAGTCGCTTTCTATCTTTACGATCTGGCAGGTGCGTTTCATGCTTGGTGGAATCTCGGCAATGACCAGCCCGGCAAGCGGGTGCTGGTCGCCGAGGCGCCGGATGTGAGCGCCGCGCGGCTGTATCTCAGTCAGGGGGTGGCGCAGATCATCCGCAATGGGTTGATGCTGATGGGCGTGGCGGCACTGACGGAGATGACGTGATGGGCAATGGTGATACCGACAGCCTCGACCTGAGCGACAGCGATCGGTTGCCCTGGTTGGAGCCGGCGGACGACGGCTCTGGGGAAGACGGCGTTTCGCTCGCCAGGATCGTGGGTCTGGTGGTGCTCGGCCTCGTCCTGCTCGGTCTCATTGTCGGCGGCGGTTACTGGCTCAAGAATCGGGACGTCGGCCCGGAAACCGAGGCGCGGCTGATCCGGGCGCAGGGCGGCGATTACAAGACTCCGGCCAATGAAGGCGCGGGTAAGACCTTCCAGGGCGAGGGCGATGCCAGCTACGCCACTAGCGAGGGTGTCGACACCAATGGCAAGGTCGACGCCAGCCGCATGCCGGAAGCCCCGATAGCCGGGGTGTCGCGCGGGTCAATCGCGCGCGATGATACGGCAAAGCCGAGCGGCGCCAAGCCTGCCGCGAAGGTCACAGCGACGGTCAAGGACGGAACGTCCACGGCCGCCGGCGGCGCGAAGTTGACCGGTGCTGCGAGCGCGGGCGGAGCGATGATCCAGCTCGGCGCCTATGGTAGCGAAGCCGTCGCGCGGGAGGCATGGGGCAAGCTTTCCAAACGCTTCGACTATCTCGCGCCGCTGTCGAGCAGGATCGAAAAGGCAGAGGTGGGCGGCGCGACCCTCTATCGCCTGCGCGCGGGCGCGGGCAATGCGGCCAGCGCGACGACTTTGTGCGGCCGGCTGAAGGTCGCGGGCGAGAGCTGTATCGTCGTGAAATAAGGGACGTTTCGGAGCAGCTGGGGCGTCAGTCCGCCAGAAGGCCCCGCGCCCAGCTCTTGAGATCCTCGCCCATGGCCGCGTCGCGGCAGGCGAGCGCGAAATTCGCCTGCGCAAAGCCCAGCTTCGATCCGCAATCGAATCGCTCGCCCTTGAAGGTGACCCCATGGAATGGTTGCTTGCCGATCATCTTGGCCATCGAATCGGTGAGCTGGATTTCGCCGCCCGCGCCTGCTTCCTGCGTCGCCAGCGTCGCCATGACCTCCGGCTGCAGGATATAGCGACCCGCAACGATGAGGTTGGAGGGCGCGGTGCCCGAGGCCGGCTTTTCGACCAGCCCCCTGACCTCGGTCAGAACGCCGTCGCGCACGCCGGCATCAAGGACGCCATAGCTCGACGTTTCTTCCATTGGGACTTCCAGAGCGCAGACGAGATTGCCGCCGACCTTGGTATAGGCGTCGACCATCTGTTTGAGACAGCCGGGCGCGCCGACCATGAATTCGTCGGGGAGGATGATGGCGAACGGCTCATCACCGACAATGTCGCGCGCGCACCAGATGGCGTGGCCGAGACCACGGGGTTCCTGCTGCCGGACGAAGATCGCATTGCCCGGCTCCAGTCGTGAACCCTTGAGGGCGTCCAGCGACTTGCCGCGATCGGAGATCGTCCGTTCCAGCTCATAGGCGATGTCGAAATGGTCCTCGATCGCGCCCTTGCCGCGTCCCGTGACGAAGATCATCGTTTCGATCCCGGCTTCCAGCGCCTCGTCGACCGCATATTGGATGAGCGGTCGATCCACGACCGGCAGCATTTCCTTGGGGAGGGCCTTGGTGGCGGGCAGAAACCGGGTGCCGAGACCGGCAACGGGAAAAACGGCTTTACGGATCTTCACTCGGGTTAACTCCGTCAGTCGGCGATATGATGATAGTCACGATACCAGCGGGCAAAGTGCTGGAGGCCGTCCTCCAGCATCACTTGCGGGTGATAGCCGGTGAGTGATTGCAGTTTCGAGATATCGGCGAAGGTCGCGGTGACATCGCCGGGCTGCATCGGTCGCATGACCTTCTCGGCCTTGCGGCCCAGCGCGTTCTCCAGCGCCTCGATCATGGCCATGAGGCCGATGGGGCGGCTGTCGCCGATGTTGAGGACCCGGTGCTCGCTATGCGCCGGCACATGGTCGAGCGCGCCGATGATGCCGTCGACGATATCGTCGATATAAGTGAAGTCGCGCGCCATCCGGCCTTCGCCGTAAACCTCGATCGGCTGGCCGCGCATGATCTTTTCGGTGAAGCTGAAATAGGCCATGTCCGGCCGGCCCCAAGGCCCGTAGACGGTGAAGAAGCGCAGGCCGGTCTGGGGAAAGCCGTAGAGGCTGGCATAGCTCTGGCTCATCAGCTCGCAGGCGCGCTTGGTTGCGGCATAGAGCGAGACTGGATCGGTTGCCGGTTCGTCCTCCGAAAAGCCGCCGCCGCCCATTGGCCGGTCGCCATAGACCGAGCTGGACGAGGCGTAGACAAGGTGCTCGAACCCGTCGGCATGGCGGCTCGCTTCCAGCAGGGCGAGATGCCCGGCGAGGTTGGACCGCTCATAGGCGAAGGGATTTTCGAGGCTGTAGCGCACACCTGCCTGCGCGGCGAGGTGGACGATCCGCCGGACGCCATTGTCGCGCACGATCTTTGCGACGCCCTCGGCATCGGCGATGTCCATGCGGTGAAAGCGAAAGCCGCTCTGGCCTTCGAAGGTCGCAAGCCGCGCCTCCTTGAGTGCGGGGTCGTAATAGTCGTTGACGTTGTCGATGCCGATCACCTGCTCGCCCCGCTCCAGCAGCCGGTGCGCGGTGGCATGGCCGATAAAGCCGGCCGCGCCGGTGACGAGGACCGGATCGGGCCGGTTCATCTGCCGACTGCTGTGTAGGTGAAGCCCGCCCCTTCGACCGCCTCGCGCGGATAGATGTTGCGCAGATCGACGAGAATCGGCTGGCGCAGCAGCGATTTGACGCGCGGCAGGTCAAGCGCGCGGAAGACGTCCCACTCGGTCACGATGACGAGAGCGTCGGCATCTTCCATCGCCGCATAGGCGCTGGTGCAATAGGTGACGTTCGCAAGCACCAGCTTGGCCTGCTCCATGCCTTCCGGATCAAAGGCCCGGACAGAGGCGCCGGCATCCTGGAGGGTCTGGACGACCGCGATCGCGGGCGAATCGCGCATGTCGTCGGTATTGGGTTTGAAGGTGAGGCCCAGGACCGCGATCGTGCGCCCGCGCACATCGCCGCCGCAGGCCGCGATTACCTTGCGACCCATGGCGCGCTTGCGCTGGTCGTTGACCGCGACCACCGTCTCGACGATGCGCTGCGGCGCGTCATAGTCCTGGCTGGTCTTGAGGAGCGCCAGCGTATCCTTGGGAAAGCAGCTGCCGCCATAGCCCGGCCCGGCATGCAGGAATTTTGAACCGATCCGGTTGTCGAGGCCAATACCGCGCGCGACTTCCTGCACGTCCGTGCCCACCTTTTCGCACAGGTCGGCAATCTCGTTGATGAAGGTGATCTTGACCGCGAGAAAGGCGTTCGCGGCATATTTGGTGAGTTCCGCGCCGCGCCGGCTCATTTCGGCGATGGGCGACTTGTTGAGGTAGAGCGGCCGATAGACCTGTCGCATCACCTCCATCGCGCGGGGATTGTCGCCGCCGATCACGATGCGGTCCGGCCGCTTGAAATCGTCGATGGCCGCCCCTTCGCGCAGGAATTCAGGGTTTGAAACCACTGCGAAATCGGCGCCGGGATTGGCTTCGCGAATGATTCGCTCAACCTCGTCGCCCGTTCCGACCGGCACGGTGGACTTGTTGACGATGACGGTGAAGCCGGTGAGCGACCGCGCAACTTCCTGCGCCGCTGCATAGACATAGGACAGGTCGGCATAGCCGTCGCCGCGCCGCGACGGTGTGCCAACCGCGATGAAGACCGCGTCGGCGCCGGCCACGCCTGTGGCGACATCGGTGGTGAAGGCAAGCCGGCCCGCCGCCACATTGGCGGCGACGAGATGATCGAGACCGGGCTCATAGATCGGCATGCGGCCGGCCAGCAACGCGTCGATCTTGCTCGCGTCCTTGTCGACGCAGGTCACATCATGCCCGAAGTCGGCAAAGCAGGCTCCTGAAACCAGGCCGACATAGCCCGATCCGATCATGACGATCTTCATTTGTCGAAACGCTCCGTCGAGTTAGCTGCGGCCAGGCCGCACAATAGGTTATTGCATTGCACCATGGCTTAGAGCGACGGCCTATTTTGGACAAGACTTGTTAAATAATGGCAACATGACATGGATTCGCTATCCCTTTGAGCAGTCAAACAGTCACGAAAAGTTCGTTCACCACCGCCATGAACTTGACCACGGAAATGGGCTTGGAAACATAGGCGGTGGCGCCTGCGGCACGGATGCGCTCCTCGTCGCCGGGGCCCGCATAGGCGGTCACGGCCATGATCGGCACGTTAGCCAGCGACGCACAGTCCCGGAACTGGCGAATAAGCTCGATGCCCGAGACATGCGGCAACTGGATGTCGGTGATGATGATATCGGGCTGGAACGCCACGGCCTTGTCATATGCCTCGCGCCCATCCCGGACGGCGCAGGTTTCATGACCATGGGCCGCCAGTAAATCGCAGAACAATCGCAGATTGAGCGCATTGTCCTCGACAACGAATATACGTTTTGGCACGAGTTCCCCCATGTATCGTAAATGCATCGCAAGAACGCCGACCGCGCTGACCGTGCAGTGACACACGCATATCCCAAGCAGGAGGACGCGCAAACTATTGCCTTAACGGTCATCGGCTGGATCGTGGCGGACACGGGCCGTGCCGAGCGGTTTCTGGCTATGACGGGTCTCGATCCGGACCAACTGCGTGCCGGGATCGGCGAAAACGCCATTCAGGCGGCGGCGATCGATTTCCTGCTGGGCCATGAGCCCGACCTGATCGCGTGCGCCTCGGCGATAGGGGAGAAGCCCGAGACGATCGCGGCTGCGCGCCAGGGCATAGCAGGATGAACAGGCCCCTCATCATCAGCGACTGCGACGAGGTGATCCTCCACATGATGGTGCCGTTCCAGCAGTGGCTGGATGAAGTGCATCATATCCATTTCACCTTCGGCACGCCGTTCGAGGAGGCATTTCGCCACAAGGACAGCGCCGATCCAGTGGCGCGCCACATCATATGGGCGTTGCTCGGCGGATTCTTCGACACGGAGATGCATCGCCAGCAGCCGATCGACGGGGCCTGCGCGGCGCTGGGGCGGCTTGCGGAAATCGCGGATATCGTCGTCCTCACCAATCTGGAAGACCACCGACGGCAGGCGCGCGCGGCGCAACTCGCGGGGCATGGCCTCCACTTTCCGGTCTATTGCAACCGGGGCGGCAAGGGCCCGGCGGTCGCGCGCCTGCTCGCGGAACGCGCGCCCGGTGTCGCTGTGTTCGTCGACGATCTCGACAATAATCATGCCAGCGTCGCCGAACATGTGCCGCAGGTCTGGCGGCTGCATATGGTGGGTGAACCGCGTCTGGCGCCGCATATCCCGACGGTTCCCCAGGCGCACAGCCGGATCGACCAGTGGGCCCAGGCCGAGCGGTGGATAGCGGATCGCATCGCCGAAGCGGGTGCCACTTGACCATGACGCAGCAGCGTGCTGACAGGCGGGCATGAACAGCATCGACACCCATCTGCGCGAAAGCGGTATCATTCTCCCTGAGCCGGCGGCGCCGGTCGCCGCCTATGTGCCGGTCGTGATCCATGGCGGCCTCGCCTATGTCAGCGGCCAGTTGCCGTTCGACACGAGCGGCGCGGTGATGACGGGGCGCATGGGTGCGGGCTATGACCTAGCCCTCGGCCAGCAGGCGGCGGAACGCTGCGGCCTCATGATTCTCGCGCAGCTGCGGGCGGCGCTCGGCAGTCTCGACCGGGTCGAGCGGATCGTGAAGCTGGGTGCCTTTGTCGCCAGCACGGATGATTTTACCGACCAGCCCAAGGTTGCCAATGGCGCCTCGGACCTGATGGTGCGCGTGTTCGGGGATGCTGGGCGCCATGCACGCGCGGCGGTCGGCGTACCCGTGCTTCCGCTCGGTGCGGTGGTCGAGGTCGACGCCATCGTCGCGATCAAGGGCTGAACAGTGATGGCGGCCGTGCCCCGTGCACGCCGCTGGCTGACGGCCCAGCCCTACGCCCATCGCGGGCTGCATGGCGCGGGGGTGCCGGAAAACAGCCTCGCCGCCTTCGAACGCGCGGCGGCGGCCGGGCATGGCATCGAGTGCGACATACGCTGCGCGGCCGATGGCACGCCTTATGTATTTCACGATGATCGGCTGGAACGGTTGACGGGTGTCGCCGGGCGTTTTGGTGACAAGACCAGCGAGGAAATCGCGGATTTGCGGCTCTCCGACGGCAGCAGCGTCCCGACGCTTGTCGCGATGCTGGAATTGGTGGCGGGGCGGGTGCCGATCCTACTGGAAGTGAAAAGCGGGTGGATATCGCCGCTTGCCCTGTGCCGGGCGATTGCCGACCAACTCGCCCATTATGCCGGGCCCGCCGCCGTGATGAGCTTTGATGCCCAGGTGCCCCAATGGTTCGCGCAAGCTCGCCGCCGAATCGCGCGCGGGCTGGTGCTGAGCCGGCGGGATCATCCGCCCGGCGCCGCCTCTCGCCGCCATGGTCTGGCAATTGCGCGGGCGCGTCCCCATTTTCTCGCCTGTGACGTGCGGGATCTTTCCAACCAGCTGGCGATCGAGGCGCGCAGGCGCGGCCTGCCGATTCTGTGCTGGACCGTGCGCACCCATGCCCAAATGCAAAGGGCGAGGCGTTATGCCGACCAGCCGATATTCGAGCAGCGCTGAGAGGTGGATGTGAACGGAGCGGGCCCGACCGTGCGCGTGCTCGACAGCGTCCGCGGCCTTGATGCCGCGCAATGGGATGCCTGCGCGGGACATGCGAACCCCTTCGTCAGCCATGCCTTCCTCTCGATCCTCGAGGAATCGGGCAGCGTCGGTCCCGGCACTGGCTGGCAGCCGCTGCCTTTGGTGGTCGAGCGACAGGATGGCCTGCTGGTCGGCGCCGTGCCTGCCTATGCGAAATCGCACAGCCAGGGCGAATATGTGTTCGACCATGGCTGGGCGGAGGCATGGGAGCGTGGCGGCAAGCGCTATTACCCCAAGATTCAGGTCGCCGTGCCCTTTTCGCCGGTGCCGGGGCCGCGCCTGTTGATGCGTTCGCCGGACGCTGGGCCGTTCCTGCTCGCGGGGCTGGCCGGGCTGGTGGAGGGCAATGGCTTGTCCTCCGGCCATGCGACCTTTGTCGAGGAGGCACAAATCCCCCTGTTTCGGGAGGCAGGCTGGCTTATTCGGCAGGACAGCCAGTTTCATTGGCTCAATGCTGGCTATGGTTCGTTCGAGGATTTCCTGGGCGCACTGTCCAGCCGCCGCCGCAAGGATATCCGCAAGGAGCGGGCCCGCGCGCAAGAAGGACTGGAGATTGTCCATCTGACCGGCGCGGACATCAGCGAGGCGCATTGGGACGCCTTTTGGCACTTTTACCAGGATACCGGCGCGCGCAAATGGGGCCGACCCTATCTTACCCGCAGCTTCTTCTCGATGCTGGGCGAGCGGATGGGCGACAAGGTGCTGCTCATGTTCGCCGAGCGGGCGGGCAGGCCGATTGCGGGCGCGCTCAACCTCATTGGCGCCGACACACTCTACGGCCGCTATTGGGGCAGCTCGGAGGAAGTGCCCTATCTCCATTTCGAGCTGTGCTATTATCAGGCAATCGACGCTGCGATCGAACGCGGCCTCGCCCGTGTCGAGGCGGGCGCGCAGGGCGCCCACAAGCTGGCACGGGGCTATCGGCCGGTGCCGACCTGGTCAGCGCATTTCATCCCCGACAAGGGATTCCGCAATGCCGTCGCCGATTTTCTGCGGCGCGAGGCGGCGGCGGTCGAAAGCGACCGCAGCTACCTCGACGAACGTGCGCCCTTTCGCAAAGGCAGCGACTGTACGGAATGAGCGTCAGGCCGCCTGTCGGTTGTTCAGGTTCAACCATGCGCGCGCCTGGCGCTGAGCCTCGGCGATTTCGCGGGCAGTCATTTCCTCGGCGATCTCGGCACGGCAGGCGTGGCCTTCCTCGCTGCCGCCCAAAGCCGACAGGTTGAACCATTTGTGGGCTTCGATCAGGTCGATGTCGACGCCGCCGACGCCGCAGCTGAATGCTACGCCAAGATCATAGCATGCCTGCATATTGCCACGTGCCGCGTCGCGCAGACGGCTCTCGATAAGGAAGCGCGCACTTTGGATACTGTTACCCATAACAATCCCCTAATTGGTCGTCCCCACGAGGCAAAAGACCATCGCGGACTTAAACTAGGGTTAACGCCAGGGCGCGGTTTTACGGGGTCAAGGATTTCGGTGCGGGGAAATCAGCCGATTTCAAGAGTTAACGGCAATATTGTCGATGAGGCGCGTTTTGCCCAATATCGCTGCGGCCAACAGCCGGGCGGGCCGATCGAGCGAATCGAGCGGCGCGAGGCTCTGCGCGTCGCATAGTGCGACATAGTCGATCCGCGAAAATCCGGCGGCGGTGAGCGCGGCGCGGGCACCGGCGAGCGCCGCCGCGACCGATTCGCCCGATTCGATCGCGCGGGCCGCCGTTTCCAGGGCCCGGGGGAGGGCGACGGCGGCGGTGCGCTCCTCGGCGGAAAGATAGGCGTTGCGGGAGGAGAGGGCGAGGCCGTCGGCTGCGCGGGCGGTCGCGACGCCGACTATGTCGACGCGCAGGTTGAGGTCGATCACCAGCCTGCGGATGACGGCGAGCTGCTGATAGTCCTTTTCGCCGAACAGGGCGAAATCGGGCCGGACCTGGCCGAATAATTTGGCGACAACCGTGGCGACGCCGTCGAAATGGCCGGGCCTGGCGGCGCCGCACAGCCCTTCGCTCACCCCGGCGACATGGATGCTGGTGGCAAAGCCGGCCGGATACATTTCCGCCACGGTGGGCGCCCACAGGATCGCCACCCCGGCGGCGCGCAGCAGCTTCGCGTCCGCTTCCTCCTGGCGCGGATAAGCGGATAGATCCTCATTGGGTCCGAATTGGGTCGGATTGACGAAGATCGAAACGACGACATGGTCGGCGCGGCGCTTGGCCTCGCGAACCAGCGTGAGATGCCCGTCATGCAGCGCCCCCATGGTGGGCACCATCGCGACGCTGCCACCCCCGGACCGCAGCCTGTCCAGCGTCGCATGGAGCGAGGTAAGGTCACGGATGATTTGCACGCCGCCTGACGCTCCGATAAGGGTTCCGGTGAACATGGCGTTCTTGGCGGTTACGCCTTGGCCGGTCAAGCAGGGGCAGCCTGTCTGCAGCAGTATCGGGGTGATAGGGATGGCCAGCAAAGCCGCGCATTGCATAGTATTCGCTAACGAAAAGGGCGGGACGGGAAAGTCGACGACCTGCGTCCACACCGCCGTCGCGCTTGCCGCGCAGGGGTTGCGCGTTGGGGTTCTGGACCTTGATTCCCGGCAACGCACCGTCACCCGCTATCTCGACAACCGCATGGAAACGATGCGCCGCCGCGGCGTCAGTCTGCCGGCACCGGGTTATGCCGTGTTCGAAGGGCAGGAGACCGCGCAGCTGGATGACGAGATCGATCGCATCAGCGCGGAAAACGATATCGTCGTCATCGACACACCCGGCCGCGATGACCCGATGGCGCGGCAGGCCGCGACCCGGGCGACCACGCTGGTAACGCCCATCAACGACAGCTTCGTCGATTTCGATCTCATCGGCCAGGTGGATCCGGAGACGTTCAAGGTCCGCCGCCTCAGCTTCTATGCCGAGCTGATGTGGGAGACGCGCAAGACCCGGGCCAAGACCGATGGCGTGTCGATCGACTGGGTCGTGCTGCGCAACCGCCTGCACCATATGGAGGCGCGCAACCAGAAACGCGTGGGCGAGGCCTTGGCAGAACTCTCCAAGCGCGTGGGATTCCGGGTCATTCCGGGGCTGTCCGAACGGGTGATCTTTCGCGAGCTGTTTCCCTCCGGCCTCACCCTGCTCGACAAGGGCCATCTGGGCGAACTTGGCATCAGCCACATCGCTGCCCGGCAGGAACTGCGCGAGATGGTCGCGGGCTTTGCCTTGCCGCACCAGGGCGAGCGCGCCGCGTCGGAGCGGGACGCGGCCTGAGATCATGGGTTTGTTTGGTGTCCTGATTGTTGCGGTTTTGGGCTGGCTTGTGTTTACGGGCCGGATCGGCCGGCCAAGCACGCGCCAGATGGGGGCACTCATCGTGACGCTGGTCGGGGGTGCGATCGCCCTGCGCGGCAGCGTACTGGTCGGCGGCGGCATGGCGATTGCGGGCTTGGCCTGGCTGATGCGGTCGCCCGCCCTGGCGCGCCGGCCGGTGCGGCCGATCATGGACGATCCCCGTGCGCGCGATGCCCTGGATCTACTTGGCCTTGCGCCCGGTGCTGATCGTGCGGCAGTGGTGAAGGCGCATCGCCGGCTCATCGCGCGTAATCATCCCGACGTGGGCGGAACCGAAGCGCTGGCGCGAAGCATCAATGCGGCAAGAGACTGTTTGCTTGGTAGACTGCCTCGCTGATTCATCGCATTGCAATATTAAAGCTCTAGCCGCGCTGGGAACAGGAGATTGCATGACCCACCAATTCCACCCCTCGTCCCTCCGGGAATATGACATTCGCGGTATCGTCGGCGAAACCTTGGGCGAAGCGGACGCGCGGGCCATTGGCCGGAGCTTCGGTACGCTGATCGCTCGCGCCGGCGGCTCCAAAGTGGCGGTGGGCTATGACGGCCGCGTGAGTTCCCCGATCCTGGAGGCGGCGCTGGTCGAGGGGCTGAATGGGGCCGGCATCCACGCGGTGCGGGTCGGCATGGGCCCGACGCCGATGCTATATTATGCCGAGGCCGTGCTGGACGTGGACGGCGGCATCCAGATAACCGGCAGCCATAATCCCGCCAATTACAATGGCTTCAAGATGGTATTCCAGCATGGCCCATTTTTCGGCGAGGATATCCAGCGGCTTGGCCGCATGGCGGCGGCGGGCGACTGGGTCGAAGGATCGGCGGGCAGCGAAACCGTCGAAATCATGGACCGCTACACCGCGCGGCTGGTTGAGGGCTTCGACGGCAAGGCCTATCGCGTCGGCTGGGACGCGGGCAATGGCGCGGCGGGCCCGGTGGTGGAAAAGCTGATCAAGCTCCTGCCGGGTGAGCATCACACGCTTTTCACCGATGTCGACGGCAATTTTCCCAATCATCATCCCGACCCCACCGAAGAAAAGAATCTCGCCGACCTCAAGGCGCTTGTCGCCGAGAAGAAGCTCGATTTCGGAGTGGCTTTCGACGGCGACGGCGACCGCATCGGTGCCATCGACGGCGAAGGCCGGGTGATCTGGGGCGATCAGCTGCTCTCGATTTTCGCCGAGCCGGTGCTGCGCGAAGTGCCTGGCGCGACGATTATTGCCGACGTCAAGGCCAGCCAGGCGCTCTACGACCGGATCGCCGAACTGGGCGGCAAGCCGCTGATGTGGAAAACCGGCCACAGCCTGATCAAATCCAAAATGAAGGAAACAGGCAGCCCGCTCGCCGGCGAAATGAGCGGCCATATCTTCTTCAAGCACCAATATTATGGCTTTGACGATGCGCTCTACGCCGCCGTGCGCCTGATTCGGGCGGCCAGCACATTGGGCAAGAGCGTGACCGAGTTGCGTAGCGCCATGCCTGCGATGGTCAATACGCCCGAGATGCGCTTTCAGGTCGACGAGACCCGCAAGTTCGCGGTGATCGAGGAGGTGCTGGCGCGCCTGAAGGCGGCGGGCGCGACCGTCAACGATACGGACGGCGCGCGCGTCAACACAGCCGATGGCTGGTGGCTGCTGCGGGCGTCGAACACCCAGGATGTTCTTGTCGCACGTGCGGAAGCGAAGGATCAGGCGGGGCTCGATCGGCTGATGGCGCAGATCGATGCGCAGCTAGCGGAATCGGGCCTGAAGCGCGGCGAACAGGCCGGGCACTGACAGTTTTCCGCGCTTTTCTGGGCATTGTGACTGCCGGCAGATCTGGCAGAGCGGCTGGGGCCGTAACCTGATTGCAATATTTGCAACAGGAATTGCATAATTCGCAGTTGCAATAACTTATGTTGCAGCGCAATAGGATAAGGCCTTTCAGGCATCCTCTCCTAAAACTCGTAGGGCCGTCCGAAAGGGCGGCCCTTTTTTTTTGAGCATGAGCGCCGGCGATTTGCCGGGATAGGGCTTCAATCTCGCCGCTTCAGGCTATAGGGACGAGGCCATGTCACAGCCTCAGCCTCAGCCGTCCCAGACCCTCAAGATCGCGTCGTGGAATATCAACAGCGTCCGCGCCCGCATTGAAATTGTAGAGCGCTTCCTGACCGAGACCTCGCCGGACATCCTCTGCCTCCAGGAAACGAAGGTGGTCGACGGCACCTTCCCGGACGCGATGTTTCGCCGTCTCGGCTATACCCATCAGGTCCTGCACGGCCAGCCGATGCATCACGGTGTCGCGATCGTGAGCCGGGTGCCGATCCATGAGGATGACCGGCTCGACTGGCAGGCCAATGGCGAGGCGCGCCATGTCGGGGTGCGCCTTGACAATGGGCTGAGGCTCGAAAATGTCTATGTGCCCGCCGGCGGCGATGAACCCGACCGGACCGTCAATCCCAAGTTCGGCCAGAAGCTCGACTTTTTCGAACGCATGATCGACTGGTCGGCCAAGCTTGACGGGCCGACGCTGCTGGTCGGCGATTTCAATGTCGCGCCGCTCGAATGCGACGTGTGGAGCCACAAGCAGCTGGTCAATGTGGTCAGCCACACCCCGGTGGAGTGCGAACTGATGGACCGCCTGCAGGCCTCGCACGGCTGGGTCGACCTTGGCCGCAAGTTCGTGCCACCGCCGAGCCGCCTCTACACATGGTGGAGCTATCGGGCGCGCGACTGGCAGGAATCCGACCGGGGACGGCGGCTCGACCATATGTGGGCCAGCCCCGAGGTCGCGGACAAGGCCGTCGCCCATTATGTCGTCGAGGATTGCCGGAGCTGGACGCGCCCGTCGGATCACGCGCCGCTGGTGACCGAGTTTCGCTTCTGATGGACCCGCGCGCGCCCGCCCGCGCTATCGATGCGCTGCGCCGGGGGTGGGCGATACGGATCACCGGGCCGAAAGGCGCCGCGCTGACGCTGTTGCCGGTGGAAGGAATCGGCGCGGACGATCTCGCCGCCTTCGATCCCGCTGGCACCGCGCCCCTGCTGTTATCGGGCGCGCGCGCGGCGACGCTCAAGCTTGTCAACCAGCGCGATGCCGCCGATCCCGAAAAGGCGGTGTTGATCGCGCACCCGCCCGCGCTGGAGCCTGGCGCGGCGGGAACGCTTGCCGCCGCGATGGCGACGGCCGATCCCGTGCTCGATCTCATGACGCCGCTCAAGGGACCGTTTCGCGCCCTGCCGCTGGCCCAACCCGACCTTGCTGCCGCCGCGCTCCGGCTGGCGCGGCTGGCAGGGCTGCTCCCCGCCTTTTTCGTCGGCTCGGACGATGTCGCGGACGCAGTGATCGTGCCCGCCGATGCGCTGGCGGCTTATGAGGACAGCGCGCGCCTGACCATCGCGGCGCGCGCGCGCCTGCCGGTCGAGGCGGACAGCCGGGCGGAGATCGTCGCCTTTCGCTCGCCCGAGGATGCGCGCGAGCACGTCGCGCTGATCCTGGGGACGCCGGACAGCTCGCCGCCGGTGGTGCGCCTGCATAGCGAATGCCTGACCGGCGATGTGCTTGGCTCGCTCAAATGCGACTGCGGACCGCAACTCCACGCGGCGCTGCACGAGATCGGCGATGCCCCTTGGGGCGTGCTGCTCTATCTGCGGCAGGAGGGCAGGGGCATCGGCCTTATCAACAAGTTGCGCGCCTATGAGCTGCAGGATCAGGGCTTCGACACCGTCGACGCAAACCTGCGCCTCGGCTTTGCGATCGACGCGCGCGATTTCTCGGTGGCAGCAAGGATGCTCTCGCTGCTGGGCATCGGGTCGGTCCGGCTCCTGACCAACAATCCGGCCAAGGTCGAAGGCCTTGCGGCCGAGGGCATCGCAGTGGTCGAGCGGCTGCCCCACGCGATCGCGGCGAACCCCCATAATGAGCGCTATCTGGCGACCAAGCGCGACCGGACCGGCCACCAGCTTTGAGCGCTATCGTCGTCGACACCAGGGCGCTCAGCCTGACCCTGGGCGATCTGGTCCTGCCCTGCGTCATTGGCCGGAGCGGCGCTGTTCCCGCCGCCGCCAAACGCGAGGGCGACGGCGCGACGCCGCTCGGGCAATGGCCGGTGCGCGGCGTTTTACTGCGGCCGGATCGCATGGCTCCGGATTGTCTTCCCGCCGTGCCATGGCGCTGGATCCGGCCTGGCGACGGCTGGTCGGACGATCCCGCAGACCCGGCCTATAACCGGCCGGTCCGCCTGCCGCGCGGGACGAGCGCGGAAACCCTGTGGCGTGCGGATGCGGCATATGATGCAGTTATCGTGCTCGGGCATAATGATGCGCCGCCGGTTCCCGGTCATGGCAGCGCGATCTTTTTCCACCAATGGGTGCCGGATGACGATGGCCGGCCCAAGGCGACCGAAGGCTGCGTCGCGGTCGCGCCGGAGGCGATGCGGACGATCCTGCCGATGTTGGTGCCGGGGATGGTCATGCGGATTGCTTAGAGTTGCGCGGACCTATCAAAACACCCACTCCCTCCCAAGGGGACAGAACCTATGCAAAATGTGCGGTATCCAGCAGCGTTTCGGTATCGCCCGACATGGTTTCCAGCAGGCGCCGTTCCAGCGTTGCCAGCCTTGCCTTGCTCTCGATCTTTCCGCCGAACAGGTCGGTGACATAGAATGTGTCGATCGCGCGTTCGCCATAGGTCGCGACATGGGCGCTGTGGACGGTCACCTTGGACTGGAACAGTACGAACGCAAGGCTGAGCAGCAGGGCTGGCCGGTCGCGCGCGGTCAGTTCGATCACCGTGAACCGGTTGGACGCCAGATTGTCGATCAGCACATTGGGGGCCACGGTAAAGGCCTCGGCACGCGCCCGGGCCAGTGGCCGCTGGCGAAGCTTGGTCAGCAGCTTGTGGCGGTCTGACAGGGCGTCCTCGATCGCCTGTTTGATGCGTGCAAGCTGGTCGATATGATCAAAGCGCCCGCCAAGCGGATCCTGGACCAGGAAATTGTCGAGCGCGGTGCCGTCACCGAAGGTATGGATCCGCGCATCCAGGATACTGCCGCCCGCCAGGTGGATGGCGCCCGCGATGCGGTAGAACAGGCCGGGATGGTCGGCCGCCGAGACGGTGACGAGGGTTGCCTCGCGCTCCGGGTCCGCCTGCGTCGTGATGAACAGGGGCGCCTTGTTGGAAGCGATGAGATGGCGGGCGTTCAGCTCCAATATGTCGTCCGGCTCGGCGATCCAGTAGGATTCGGGAAAGCGCTTGACCAGCTTGTTGAAGGCCGGATCAAGCAGGCCGAGGCGTCCGTGCAGCGTTTCGCGTTTATGGGCGATGCGCTCCTTGCGGCCGCGCTGCTTGTGCCCGGGCCGTATCAGTTCCTCGGTCGCGTCGAACAATTCCGCCAGAAGCTGCCGTTTCCAGCCGTTCCAGACGCCGGGGCCCACCGCGCGAATGTCCACCACGGTCAGCAGCAGCAGCAGCCGCAGCCGTTCGATGCTTTGCACTTGCGCCCCGAAATCGAGGATGGTCTTGTAATCGCTGAGATCCCGCTTGAAGGCGGTATCGGACATCAGCAGATGATAGCGCACCAGCCAGGCGACGGTTTCGGTCTCCGCGGCGGTCAGGCCGAGCCGTGGGCAGAGCTGCTCGGCGACCGCTGCGCCCAGCGTGCTGTGGTCGCCGCCCCGTCCCTTGGCGATGTCGTGGAGAAGGACCGCGAGGTAGAGCACCCGCCGCGACACCAGCTTTCCCAGCAGGGCCGTCGCGATCGGATGATCCTGTTTAAGCTCGCCGCGTTCGATGCGCGAGAGCAGCCCGATCGCGCGGATGGTGTGCTCGTCCACCGTATAATGATGGTACATGTCGAACTGCATCTGCGCGACGACGCGTCCGAAGTCGGGAATGAAGCGGCCGAACACGCCTGCCTCGTTCATCGATCGCAAAACCCGTTCCGGGTCGCGCGGGCTGGTGAGGATGTCGAGGAACAGTGCATTGGCGCGCGGATCGGCCCGCACCTTGCGGTCGATCAGCATGGAATCGCGGTTGAGCGCGCGCATCGCATTGGGGTGAATGTCGATCTCGTGCTTGTCGGCGACCGCGAATATTTCGATCAGCCGGACCGGGTCTTGCGCGAAATAGTCGTCGCTGGGAATCGTGATCCGTCCGCGATCCAGGACGAACCCCCCAAGACGGCGCGGGCGCCGAAACAGCGACGCGATATAGCGCCGGCCCCTGCTGCCCATGGTTTCATCGAGATGGGCAAGGAACATGCCCGTCAGGTCGCCCACCTTCTTGGCGTTGAGGAAGTAGAAGCGCATGAACCGCTCCACGCCCGACCGGCCGGCGCGGGCGGTGAAATTCATCCGTCTCGCGACCTCCATCTGCAGGTCGAAGGTCAGGCGATCCTCGGCCCGGCCCGCGATCAGATGCATATGGCAGCGCACCGCCCACAGGAACGCCTCGGCCTTCTCGAACTGGCGCAGCTCCTGCGCGGTCAGCAGGCCGACATTGACCAGCTCCGCGACCGAGCCCACCCGGTTCACATATTTGCCGATCCAGAACAGGGTGTGCAGGTCGCGCAGTCCGCCCTTGCCCTCCTTGACATTGGGTTCGACCACATAGCGGCTGTCGCCCATCCGCGCGTGGCGCCCTTCACGCTCGGCCAGCTTTTCCGCCACGAAAGCCCGCGCCGTGTCGCGCACCACCTCGGCCTGAAAGCGCCGCATGCAGTCGTCGAACAGCGGACGGTCGCCCCAGACATAGCGGCCTTCCAGCAAGGCGGTGCGAATGGTCAGGTCGCCCTTGGCCATGCGGATCGTCTCGTCGATGGAGCGGCTGGAATGGCCGACCTTTATGCCGAGATCCCAGAGGGCATAGAGCATGGTCTCGATGACCTGCTCGGTCCAGCCGGTGGGCTTGTAGGGCGTGATGAACGCGACATCGAGGTCGCTATGGGGCGCCATCTCACCCCGGCCATAGCCGCCCACCGCCAGGATCGCGATCCGCTCGGAGGCGGTGGGATTGTTGATCGGATAGAGATAGGCCGTGGTCGCATCATAGAGGATGCGCAAAAGCTGATCCATTAGGAAGGCCTGCGCCGCCACCGTCTCGCGCCCGTTGGTCGGATGCGCCTCCAGCCGCCGGATCACCTCCTCCTGGCCGGCCGCCATCGCTTCCTTCAATATGGCGACGATGCGCGGGCGCAGCTTCGCCCCGTCATGGCCAAGCTGTTCGGCCTCGGCGGCGATCCGGTCGGCGATGGCGCGGCGATCGATCACGGCGCGCTGGTTGGTCAGACGATACGACATGCGCCCTATCTAGGCTCTTGCGCGCCGTTGACCAGCCGGATCAGACGGTAAAGCGTGTCGAGCGCCTCGCGCGGAGACAGCGCGTCGGGCTCGATCGCGCCCAGCGCCTCGCGCAGCGGGTCGAGGGGCGGGGCTTCCGGTTCCGGGTTCGCGGCGAATAGGGGGAGGTCGTCCAGCCCGGCTGCGATGCCGCCCGTCCTCGCCTTGCCCGCCTCCAGTTTCGCCAGCACCGCCTTGGCGCGGGCCACTACCGGGGGCGGCAGGCCGGCGAGGCGCGCGACGGCGAGGCCATAGCTGCGGTCCGCCGGTCCCTGCGCCACCTCATGCAACAGGACCAGATCGCCTTTCCACTCGCGGGCGCGGACATTGTGGAGCGACAGCGCGGGCAGGGTCTCTGCCAGCCGGGTCAGCTCATGATAATGGGTGGCGAACAGGCAGCGGCAGCGGTTGACGCTGTGAACCGCCTCCACCACGGCCCAGGCGATGGCAAGGCCGTCATAGGTCGAGGTGCCGCGCCCGACCTCGTCCAATATCACGAAGCTATCGGGCGTCGCCTGCGCGAGGATGGCGGCGGTCTCCACCATCTCGACCATGAAGGTGGAGCGGCCGCGCGCCAGATTGTCGGACGCACCGACCCGGCTGAACAGGCGGTCGACCGGGCTGAGCGTCGCCCGCGCGGCAGGCACGAAGCTGCCCGCCTGCGCGAGAATGACGATCAGTGCGTTCTGGCGCAGGAAGGTCGACTTGCCGCCCATATTGGGGCCGGTGACGAGCCACAGCCGGTCCTCCTCGGCCAGCCCGCAGTCATTGGCGACGAAGGCCGTGCCGCTGGGCGCTAAGGCTGCCTCGACGACCGGATGGCGGCCCGCCTCGATGCTGAGGCAGCGGCCAGCCGCGAAGGCGGGGCGGCACCAGTTGCCCTCGATCGCGCGTTCCGCATTGGCGGCGGCGACATCGAGCCGGGCAATGGCATCGGCGGCGGCGGCAATCGCGTCGCGGCGCTGGGTCACCGCTTCGGTGAGGTCTTCCAGATGGGCGGTCTCGGCGGCGAGCGCGTGGCCGCCCGCCTGCGCAATCCGCGTCGCCTGCTCGTGCAGTTCGGGGGCATTGAACCGCACCACGCCCGCCAGCGTCTGCCGGTGGGTGAAGGCACTGTCCGGCCCCATCAGTGCATCGCCATGCCTGGCGGGCACCTCGATATGATAGCCGAGCACGCCATTGTGGCGGATTTTGAGCGCGGCGATCCCGGTTTCCCCGCGGTAGCGCGCCTCCAGTGCGGCGACTGCCCGCCGCCCGTCCCCCGCCATCCGCCGCAGTTCGTCGAGCGCGGCGTCATATCCCTCGGCGATGAACCCGCCATTGGCGCTTTCGGTCGGCGGGGAGGGGACGAGCGCGCGGGTCAGCTGGTCGACCAGCGCGCCATGGCCCTCCAGCGCAGGAAGGAGCGTGCCAAGCATCGCTGGCGGCTCCTCGACGCTCCGGAGCCGCTCGCGCAGCAGCCGCGCTTCATTGAGGCCGTCGCGTATCTGTCCCAGATCGCGCGGGCTGCCCCGGCCGATGCACAGGCGCCCCAGCGCGCGGCCGATGTCCGGCATGGCCCGCAACACCGCGCGCAGATCGGCGCGGGCCATGCCGTCGCGCATCAGCCAGTCGACCAGCTCAAGCCGCGCCTCGATCGCGCGGGTGTCCAGCAGCGGTGCCGACAGATCCTCGGCCAGCAGCCGCGCGCCCGCCGCCGTCACCGTCCGGTCGACCGCCGCCAGCAAGCTCCCTGTTCGCGCGCCCGAGATGGTCTGGCAGATCTCCAGGCTCTCCCGCGTGGCCGGATCGATCGCGAGATGGGCGTCGGCGGTGGTGCGCACCGGCGGCTGCAGGAACGGGATAGTGCCGCGCCCCACATGGTCGAGATAGGCGATCAGCCCGCCCAGCGCCGACATCTCCGCCCGGCTGAATGCGCCAAAGCCGTCCAGCGTCGCCACCCCGAAATGGGCGCGCAGCCGCTCCTCGGCGCGGTCAGAGTGAAAGTCCTTGCTGTCGAACGGCGCCGCGCCCGGCACGTCTCCGGCAATCGTCGGCCGCGCCAATATTTCGCGCGCGTCGATCCGCGCCAGTTCCGCGTCCAGCGCGCCCGGATCGCAGGCGCAGACCGTCAGCCGCCCGGTCGAGATATCCGCCGCCGCCACCGCCAGCCTGCCGCCCGCCTCGCCCACGGCCGCCAGCATATTGGCCCGTCGCGAATCGAGCAGGTTTTCCTCGGTCAGCGTCCCCGCCGTCACGAACCGCACGATCGCGCGCGAAACGAGGGACTTGCTCCCCCGCGCCCTTGCCTCCGCCGGGCTTTCGGTCTGTTCGGCGATGGCGACGCGGTGCCCCGCGCGAATGAGCCGCGCCAGATAGCCCTCAGCGCTGTGGACCGGCACGCCGCACATCGGAATCGGCACGCCGCCATGCTCGCCCCGCGAGGTGAGGGCGATATCGAGCGTCGCCGCCGCCGCCCTCGCATCGTCGAAGAACAGCTCGAAAAAGTCGCCCATGCGGTAGAACAGCAGGCAATCGGCCGCGTCCGCCTTGAGCGCAAGATATTGCGCCATCATCGGCGTTACGGAATTGTCGCTGGTCATGCCTGTCATCTTGCAGCACGTCCTAGCCTTGTGCCGCCGCGCCGCCAAGCATGTGTTCCGCTCTGATCCGGCACATAGGCAAATCCGCTCTTGTCGGCCCCTGCGCATTGCCGCTAGGGCGTGGCTGTCAGGAGCTGGTAATCGCGCGGACCCTAGATCGCGCTTGAGGGGTACAGGAAATGACCGAAAAAACGGGCGTCGAATTTTCGGAGCGCGAGGCGCTGTTCTTCCACTCGACCGGACGGCCCGGCAAGATCGAGATCATCGCGTCGAAGCCGATGGCGACGCAGCGCGATCTGTCACTCGCCTATTCCCCGGGCGTCGCCGTGCCGGTCCTGGTCATCGCGGACAATCCGGCGGCCGCCTATGACTATACCGCCAAGGGCAATCTGGTGGCGGTCATCTCCAACGGCACGGCCATTCTTGGCCTCGGCAATCTCGGCGCACTCGCGTCCAAGCCGGTGATGGAGGGCAAGGCGGTGCTGTTCAAGCGCTTCGCCGACGTCGATTCCATCGATATCGAACTCGACACCGAGGACCCGCAGGCCTTCATCGACGCGGTCGCCCTGATGGAGCCGACCTTCGGCGGCATCAACCTTGAAGATATCAAGGCGCCCGAATGCTTCATCATCGAGCAGGCGCTGAAGGAACGCATGAAGATCCCCGTCATGCATGACGATCAGCATGGCACCGCGATCATCTGTGCGGCGGGCGTCATCAACGCCTGCTACCTCACCAGCCGCAACATCAAGTCGGTCAAGGTCGTCGTGAACGGCGCCGGCGCCGCCGCCATCGCCTGCACCGAGCTGATCAAGGCGATGGGCGTGCCCCATGACAATGTCATCATGTGCGACCGCAAGGGCGTCATCTACCAGGGCCGCGAGGATATCGACCAGTGGAAGTCGGCCCATGCGGCCAAGACGAACGCCCGCACGCTGGAGGAAGCGCTGAGCGGCGCCGACATCTTCCTCGGCCTGTCGAGCGCGGGCGCGCTCCTGCCTGAGATGGTCAAGGACATGGCGCCCCGCCCGATCATCTTCGCCATGGCCAATCCCGACCCGGAAATCACCCCGCCCGACGCCAAGGCCGCGCGGCCCGACGCCATCGTCGCCACCGGCCGGTCGGACTATCCCAACCAGGTCAACAACGTGCTGGGCTTCCCCTTCATCTTCCGCGGTGCGCTCGACGTGCGCGCGACCGCGATCAACGAGGCGATGAAGATCGCGGCCGCCCAGGCCATTGCCGAACTGGCGCGCGAACAGGTGCCCGAGGAAGTGGCGCTGGCCTATGGCGGCATGTCGCACAGTTTCGGCAACGACTATATTATCCCCGCCCCCTTCGATCCGCGCCTGATGGAAGTCGTGCCGATCGCTGTCGCCAGGGCGGCGATGGAGAGCGGCGTCGCCCAGAAGCCGATCGAGGATTTCGACGCCTATCGCCAGGCGCTCAAGGCCCGGCTCAACCCGACGACATCGGTCCTGACCCTGGCCTATGAAGGCGCGAAGGCAAGCCCCAAGCGCGTCGTCTTCGCCGAGGCGGAGGAGGAAGTCGTGCTGCGCGCCGCGATCCAGTTCCGCGACGGCGGCTATGGCACGCCGGTGCTGGTCGGGCGGCAGGAAGTGTACGACCGGTTGCGCGCGCTGGGCGTGCAGGACGCGGAGAGCTTCGAGGTCCACAACAGCGTCAATTCGCCGCTCGTGCCGCGCATGGTCGACATGCTGTACGAACGCCTGCAGCGGCGCGGCTATCTCCGCCGCGACTGCGAGCGCATGGTCAACCGCGACCGCAACGTCTTCGGCGCCCTCCTCATCGAGATGGGCGAGGCGGATACGATGATCACCGGCGTCACCCGCACCTATGCGCAGACCATGCGGGAACTCAGGCGCGTGATCGGCAAGAAGGAGGGGCGCACCCCCTTTGGCGTCCACATCCTCGTCGGGCAGTCGCACACGGTGTTCATGGCGGACACCACCGTCAACGAACGGCCGAGCGCGCGCGAGCTGGCGGATATCGCCATCGGCACGGCCGCCGTGGCGCGGCGCATGGGCCATGAGCCGCGCGTCGCCCTGCTCAGCTATTCGACCTTCGGCAATCCGGCGGGCAACTGGCTCGACAATATCCGCGACGCGGTGGCGATCCTGGACGCGGACGAGACCATCGACTTCGAATATGAGGGCGAAATGGCCCCCGACGTCGCGCTCAACCCGCGCGTGATGAAGAGCTTCCCGTTCAGCCGCCTGTCCGGCCCGGCCAATGTGCTGGTGATGCCCGGCCTGCAATCGGCCAACCTCTCGGCCAAGCTGCTGCGCGAATTGGGCGGCGATGCCGTGATCGGCCCGATGCTGGTCGGCATGGACCGCCCGGTCCAGGTCGCGACCATGGCGGCGACGGCGTCCGAGCTGGTGACGCTGGCGGTGCTGTCGGCGGGGGGGATTGCGGTCTGAGGTGAGGGGTGGTTGTTGGGGTGAGGGGTTATTGCACCTGTCACCGTATTCAGGAGCCAAGATAATGCTGACCGCTGAACAGATAGCTGCCGCGAAAAAGGGTTTCCGCTACTCTCATCCCGCCGATACCGTTCATGAGCACGACGACTGTATTCGTATGGCTTACGAATGGCTGGACGCCCAAATGACTATCGCTACCCCGAACCGGAAACTCCGCCCGCTTAAGCACATCATCGAAAAATGGGCGGGCCGCTATATCTCGCAATCCGATGTAGAAGTCGCGGCTTCGATGCACCCGCGCATCAGCGGCACCTATCCGATTTTCAACCTGAGCGCCCGCCTTGTCCTACCGTCCGACCAGCGACTTAAGGACATTGGGGAAGCGTTGACGCAAGGCTATCGGGAGCGCCTTGAACCGGAGGTCTATGCTACACGGGAGGGCTAGGCCTAATCTCGCGACATTACTTTGGAAGTGATTTCGCTCGCTCCTCGACAACCCAGCTTACCGCATTCTCATTTATGTGCTGAGCTAACGATGCCTCAATATCATCGGCGCTGCTCAATGGAAGTTTCTGACCTCGGACTGAGTATCTAAGGGCGGTGCGCAGATTGCTTCGGTAGACTTGGCAGGATGTGACCGCCGCCGCTGCTATGGTTTTGGCGTCCTCCTTGAGCTTTGACCATGCCAACACCTTAACACGTACGCACTTCGACCATTCCATCGTGGAAACCTTCAACCTGATTTCCGAAAATTGAGGTTTCGCAAGAATTTTGTCCACATGGCCGATGTAGGTCTGCCGTAATCCTTTCAACTCGTCATTCGTGAGCCGGTCAGCTTCGCTGCGAGCCTTCTCCGGCGGCCAGCTATTCGACAGAAGTTTTGTGGTCGCAGACCGCATTTCGTCACTCACAGGCGAACATGTTTTCAGTGCGGCATCGGTTACTGTTTCTGGCGTGGCGTCGGTTATATGAGCCTTTAGCTCAACCTTAACCGCTTCATCCATGCAGTCAAACATCTTGCTATAAACGACGTTCTGGGCCTCTAGACCCTGCTTCACGGCTTCGGCTGATAGGTCAGCCGTCGAGGCCTGAGCAAGCAATGCAATGAAGATCATGATTTCTTCGCCCTCAATATTCCTGACCTCTACCGCGAGTTTTGGCCATAAGCTAGTAGATCGAATCTAACACTTGGTGGAATTACGGTGACAGGTGCAAAAGCCCCCTCCGTCCCCCTGAACTTGTTTCAGGGTCCATTTCTCCCCACGCACCTCCGCAACGGGAGGCACCATGGATGCTGAAACAAGTTCAGCATGACGAACCTTATGTGGCGAACTTAAGAACCACCTGACCGGTGCTGTCCTACAGCCTCCAGCCCATGCCATGACCCTCCAGCGTCCGCCTGTGCAGACGTGATGGAGGCACGACGATGGCAAGAAAGCGGTCCATGCTTATCGTATCGCTCGATAGGACGCGGGCCACCGGCCGCGCGTTGGGCGGGGAATGGAAAATATGTTCAGGGCGTAACCTTCGTAACCTTCGGGCAAGGCATCGCCCGCATGGCAGGGCGCTACCCGGCCGCGCCGACATTCGTGCAACCCATTGCAAGGCGGGACGCTCAGGCTTGCAGTGCGGCCTTCGCGGCATCGGGCAGATGGGCGATGACGCTGAGATAGGCGCTGGCGGTGGCGTCGGGCTGACGCCGCCCCTGTTCCCAGCCTTTGAGGGTGGCGAGCGGTATCCGGTAGGCGTTGGCGAAGGCGTGCTGCGAGAGGCCCAGCCCTTCGCGAATGGCGCGGACATCGGGCACCTCCACGACATGCGCGCACGCGTCGGTCTGCTCACCGCGCGCGTGGGCGGCGGCCTCCTCCATGCTGGCGATCAGGTCTTGTCCAAGTGTGCTCATCGCTTCTGCTCCTTCTGTCCCGCGCCCTTGATGACGGCTGCGAGGGTGGTCACGATCTTCTTCTCGTCCGCGCTCATGTCGCTGGCCTGGGCCTTGGCATAGGCCAGCAACAGATAGAGCGGGTGGTCCATATCATGGTAGAAATAGATCACCCGCGCGCCGCCGCGCTTGCCGCTGCCCGGTCGCCCCCAGCGCATCTTGCGCACGCCCCCGGTGCCTGGGATGACATCGCCGGCTTCCGGGTTGCGGGCCATCTGATCGACAAGGGCGGCGCGATCCTCGTCGTTCCATATCTTCTCCGCCTGACGCAGGAACATGCCGGTCTCGACGACCGTGATCGGGCGGGTCTTCATAGACCATGATATACGTCAATGACGCCCAAACAGCAAGGCGTTGTTAACCAGGCCACCAGCGCGCGCCAAACTTCTCGTGATGGAGGGAGCGTCGGAATTACGGTGACAGGTGCAATCCTGTCCTACAACCTCCCGCCCATGCCATGACCCTCCAGCGTCCGCCTGTGCAGACGTGATGGAGGCACGGCGATGGCAAGAAAGCGGTCCATGCTTATCGCATCGCCCAATAAACACAGGCTTCGGCCGCGCGTTGGGCGGGGAATGGAAAATATGTTCGGGGCGTAACCTTCGTCACCTTCGGGCACCACGAAACGCCTGCCAGCGCCATCTTTCATCGCGCTAACCCGCCCGCGCCGACCCGCTCCGCCCCCCGCCCTTGCTGCCCGGCATCAGGAAGTCGACCTGCTTCAGCCCGAAGTCGATCGCCACGCCATCAAACAGGCGCAGGATCTGCATGCCAAGGAACATGGCTGGCTGGTCGGACAGCTTCAGGGTGTCGAACGGGGCGGCATCGGTGAAGATGATGGGCACGCCCGATACCGTCATCGGCCCAACCGTCAGCGTCTTGACGACAGCGACCTGCGCCGCGACCATATCGCCGGTCACGCTGATGAGGTTGATCGGCCGTGGCGCCATGGTCAGCCGGTCGGCGCGCAGCTTGCGGAACAGCGCCATATTGCCGATGCTGAACTGCGCGCCCGTGTCGAGGATGACATTCACCTTTTGCCCGGCCGCCCGGCAATTGACGAGGATGAGCTGGCCGTAGCGGCTCTTGGCGCGCACGACGATGGCGCCGTCATCCTCGCTCCTGTCCGGGTGCCGCACGCTGTCCTTTATGTCGATGCGCCCGTCGCGGAATTTCAGGTCGAGCCGCTTGTCCTTCAGGCTGTCGAGACCCAATATGCCGGGGCCGCCCAGCAATGCCTCGTTGATCACCGGCACGCGCAGGTCGCGCACTTCCTCCTTGCCATAGCGCAGATGGGCGATCTGGACGGTGGAGAGATTGGCGGGGCCGCTGAGGCTGACGATCCGCACCTCCTCCCCCGCGGGCAGGGCGAGGGCGCGGGCGATTTCGGCCGAGAGGATCGTCCGCTGCGAGCCGGTGTCGATCACGAAGGCATAGGGCCCCTGGCCGGCGATATGGACGGGCAGCGCCATGCGCAGGCTTGTGTCGGACGTGGCGGCGATGGTGCGGGGCGGATCGGCGGCGGGATCCTGCGCGGCAATCGGCGCGGCAAGGAAGGCAGCTGCCGTCAGGGCCGCGCCGACTCCGATGCGCCGCATTGCCGGATGGACCGCCATGGCCCCGTCCTCTCCTTATGGAGCGATCATAGCATCATTCCCGCGCCATGGCGATGCGGGCGAGCTCCTCCGCCTCGATCAGGATCGTCTCCTCCGCCTCGCCTTGCGCCACATGCTCGCGGCCGATCATGATGAGGACCGGCACCGCCATCGGGCTGACATGGGGCAGGTCGACGTGCAGGATGGTGCCCGCCGCCCGGTCGATGAGGTCGCCGAGCCGCCCGACATCGGTCATCCGCGCGCGCGCGTCGGCCCAGGCGGCTTTCAGCAGCAGATGGTCCGGCTCATAGCGGCGCAGCACGTCGTAGATGAGGTCGGTGGAGAAGCTGACCTGCCGCCCGGTCTTGCGCTTGCCGGGCTGCTGGCGCTCGATCAGGCCGCTGATCACCGCCACGTCGCGAAAGGCGCGCTTGAGCAGGCTGGAGCTTTCCACCCATTGGACGAACTCGTGCTCGAGAATGTCGGCCGAGAAGAGCGCGGCGGGGTCGGGGACGGGCTTCAGGCCATAGACGGCGAGCGCATAGTCGTTGGAAACGAAGCCGACCGGCATCAGCCCGCGCTCCTCCATCCGGCGGGTCAGCAGCATGCCGAGCGACTGGTGCGCGTTCCAGCCCTCGAAACTGTAGATGACCATATGGTGCAGCCGCTCGTGCGGAAAGGTCTCGATCAGCAGCTGGTCGGGCCGGGGCAGGACGGAGCGATAGCGCTGCATCGCCAGCCATTCGCGCACATCCTCGGGGAAGCGGCGCCATTCCTCCGGCGCCGCAAGGAGGTGGCGTACCCGGTCGGCGAGATGGGTCGACATCGCCATGCGCGTGCCGCCCCAGCTCGGGATGCGCGCCGGTTTGGAGGTTGCGCGGACGACGAGGTCGCTCTCGCTCTGCCGCACCAGCTCCAGGCTCATGCCGGAGAAGAAGAAGCGGTCGCCGGGGCTGAGCGTGGCGGCAAAGCTTTCCTCCACCGTGCCGAGCTTGCGGCCATTGGCGAAGCGGATGTCGAGCGCCGGCTGGTCGACGATGATGCCGGCGTTCAGGCGGTGCTGTTGGGCAAAGCGCGGGTGGGAGAGGCGCCAGCGACCGTCCGCTTGCCTCGTCAGCCGCTGGAACCGGTCATAGGCGCTGAGCGCATAGCCGCCATGGGCGATGAAGGCGAGCTGCGCGTCCAGCGCGGCCCGGTCGATGTCCGCATAGGGCGCGGCGGTCCTGATCTCGGCGAGCACCGCGTCGGGCTCGATCGGCGCGGCGCAGGCGAGTGCCATGATATGCTGCGCCAGCACATCGCGCGCGCCGGGGCGGAATATGTCGGCGTCGCGCGCGCCCTCGGCCACTGCGTCGAGCGCGGCTCTGGCCTCTAGATATTCGAAGCGGTTGCCGGGGATGATGAGGGCGCGGCTGGACTCCTCCAGCCGGTGATTGGCGCGGCCGATGCGCTGGAGCAGGCGCGACGATCCCTTGGGCGCGCCCATCTGGATGACGCAGTCGATATCACCCCAGTCGACGCCGAGATCGAGGCTGGCGGTCGCGACCAGCCCGCGCAGCCGTCCCGCCGCCATCGCGGCCTCCACCTTGCGCCGCGCCTCGCGGCTGAGGCTGCCATGGTGGATGCCGATGGGCAGGTTATCGTCATTGACCGCCCACAGCTCCTGAAAGATCAGCTCGGCGAGGCCGCGCGTGTTGCAGAAGACGAGGGTCATGCGGTTGGCGGCGATCTCCGCTATCACCTGGCGCGCAGCATAGCGGCCGGAATGGCCGGACCAGGGCACGCGGTCCTCGGGGATGAGGATGCGCACGTCCGGCGGCGCGCCCGGCTCGCCCTCGACCAGGGTCACGGTTTCGGGGTCGCCGCCGGGCGCGAGCCAGCGGCGATAGGCATCCGGTTCGGCCACGGTGGCGGACAGCGCGACCCGGCGCAGCGCGGGGTTGATCGCCTGCAACCGCGACATGGAGAGGGAGAGGAGGTCGCCGCGCTTCTCCGGCGCGAAGGCATGGACCTCATCGACGATGATGGTCCGGAGGTCCGCGAACAGCATTGGGCTGTCGGGGTAGGACAGGAGGAGCGAGAGCGACTCGGGCGTCGTCAGCAGCATCTGCGGTGGGCGCGCGCGTTGGCGGGCCTTGCGGTCCGACGGGGTGTCGCCGGTGCGGGTCTCGACGCGGAGAGCCAAGCCCATTTCCGCGATGGGGGTGAGGAGGTTGCGCTGCACATCGACCGCGAGGGCCTTGAGCGGCGAGACGTAGAGGCTGTGGAGGCCCTCGCGGGGATTGGCGGTGAGGTCGGCGATGCTGGGGAGGAAGCCCGCGAGCGTCTTGCCCGCGCCGGTGGGGGCGACGAGGAGGGCGTGGCGGTTGGTATGGGCCGCGTCGAGCATCGCGCGTTGATGCTGGCGGATGCGCCAGTTGCGGGCGGCGAACCAGTTGGTGATCTGGGCGGGGAGGGAGGGGTGGTTCACCCGGTTGTTATAGGTGGCCAGGGTGGCGGGGGCCAATCCTCCGTTCGGGCTGAGCTCGTCGAAGCCCCGTACTTGTCTTCAAGGAGAAGAACAGCCCTTCGACAAGCTCAGGGCGAACGGAATTTGTCGTAGTGCCTCGTTTATGCAGCGCGGGGGACGATCCGGTCCAGTTCGCCGTTGAGCGCGCGCTTGGCTTCGATCAGCTCGTACTGATCCTGCAACCTCAGGAAAAATCCTTCCGACATAACGAAATAACGGCCGAGGCGAAGATCAAGCTCGGCGTCTATGGGTTCAACGCCCTCGATCACCGCCTGAAGCCGCGTAGCAGGTACGGCTATGGCGGTTGCCAGCGATTCGATGGACATTTCCAACGGCTCAAGGAATTCGGACAGCAGCAATTGCCCGGCATGCGAATTGGGCAGCCAGTCAGGGTTAGTGATAGTCGACGATCTCGACATCATGTGCGTCTCCGTCCTTCCAGACGAAGCATATACGCCATTTCATGTTAATTGAAACTGAGTGCTGGCCTGCACGGTCGCGATCAAGCGGGTGGAGCCGGTTGCTTGGTGGATTTTTGAGGTCGTCGAAACTGGTGGCGGCGTGGATGAGTATCAGCTTGTCGAGGACTCGAGGTTGAATCTCCAGCGGCAGCTTGCGACTGCGGACGCCGGTCCAGATTTTTTCAGTTTCGGGATCGGCGAAGGAGCGGATCATGGCTCTCTCAGTTCATCCATACGCATCCAGTTGGAGTCCCCCGGGCGTTGGACGTGCCAGAATCGCCAGCCGTTCACATTAGTGCCCGATATGGCACCCGCGGCATCTGACGGGCTTGTTCTTTCTACACCATCATCTCCCATCCATACTCCATTCTCTATCTGAGCATTGTGCGTTCTTCCCTTATATGTTGCCCGAAACAGCGTGCCTTCAGGAAAATGAACATTTCCGAACCATGCGCCTTGAGTTCCTAGATACATATCGCGCAAGGCAGGGCTTTGGCGGGAAAGCTGGCGGCCCAGCGCGCTCAGCATGGCGTTTGGGTCAGGGGAGGACTCTGCTACGGGCGGTAAATCAAGCAACCGTCGGATAACTTCATTGTACGAATCTGTTTCGGATTGGCGTTGGGCGGTCAGCGCCTTGAATACCTCGAAATCAATCGAAATCTGCATAGTAATTCTCCAATTCTCTTAGAGAGAGAATAGAGGAGAAAAAATAGATGTCAACCCTCTGTCCTTGCTGCGATGCGCCCTTGTGGGATGACAACGCCGTCTCAAAACTTCCTCTGCGTCTTCCCATACCGCAGCTTCCGCGTCCCCGGCTTCCCCTCGCTCGCCCGCCCCCTCGGCGACGCCACCCTTTGCTCATGCGGCAAGCCAAGCTCGTCCGCCTCCAGCCGCCTGATCTCGTCCCGCAACCGCCCAGCCTCCTCGAACTCCAGATCCGCCGCCGCCGCGCGCATCTTCTTTTCCAGGTCCTCGATGTGGGCGCGCAGATTGTGGCCGACCAGATGCGGGGTGTCGTCCAACCCGGTGTCGACCGTCACCTGATCGCGCGATGCCACATGGGCGATGATGTCGCCGATGTGGCGCTTGATCGTGGTCGGCGTGATGCCGTGGGCTTCGTTATAGGCGGTCTGCTTTTCGCGGCGGCGGCTGGTTTCGCCCAGTGCGCGTTCCATGCTGCCGGTGATGCGGTCGGCGTAGAGGATGACGCGCCCGTCAATGTTGCGCGCGGCGCGGCCGATGGTCTGGATGAGCGACGTCTCCGAACGCAGGAACCCCTCCTTGTCCGCGTCCAGGATCGCGACCAGCCCGCATTCGGGGATGTCCAGCCCCTCGCGCAGCAGGTTGATGCCGACCAGCACGTCATAGACGCCCAGTCTGAGATCGCGGATCAATTCGATGCGCTCCAGCGTCTCGACGTCCGAGTGCATGTAGCGGACCTTGATCCCTGCCTCGTGCATATATTCGGTCAGGTCCTCGGCCATGCGCTTGGTGAGCGTGGTGACGAGGGTGCGATAGCCGTTTTTCGCGGTCTCCTTGGCCTCGTGGATGAGGTCGTCGACCTGGTCCTCGACCGGCTTGATCTCGACCGGCGGGTCGATGAGGCCGGTCGGGCGGATCACCTGCTCGGCAAAGACGCCGCCCGCCTGCTCCATCTCCCACGGGCCGGGGGTGGCGGAGACGCAGATGGTCTGCGGGCGCATGATGTCCCATTCGTTGAACCTGAGCGGCCGGTTGTCGATGCAGCTCGGCAGGCGAAAGCCATATTCGGCCAGCGTGATCTTGCGCTTGTGATCGCCCCGCGCCATCGCGCTGATCTGCGGCACCGTCTGATGGCTCTCGTCGACGAACAGCATCGCGTTTTCGGGGAGATATTCGAACAGGGTCGGGGGCGGCTCGCCCGGGAGACGCCCCGTCAGGAACCGCGAATAATTCTCGATGCCGTTGCACGAGCCGGTGGCGGCGATCATTTCCAGGTCGAAATTGGTGCGCTGTTCGAGCCGCTGGGCCTCGATCAGCCGCGACTCGGCGACCAGTTCCTTAAGGCGCTCGGCCAGTTCGAAACGGATCGCTTCCGCCGCCTGCTTCATCGTCGGGCCGGGCGTCACATAATGCGAATTGGCGTAGACGCGGATGGAGGTGAGCTTCGCGCCGGTCTTGCCGGTCAGGGGGTCGAACTCGGCGATCTGCTCGATCTCGTCGCCGAAAAAGCTGATCCGCCAGGCCATGTCTTCGTAATGGGAGGGGAAGATCTCCAGATTGTCGCCGCGCACCCGGAAATTGCCGCGCGCGAACGCGGCGTCGTTGCGTTTGTACTGGAGGGCGACGAGCTTGCGGATCAGGTCGCGCTGGTCGACCGTTTCGCCGGCCTTGATGTCGAAGATCATCGCCGAATAGGTCTCGACCGAGCCGATGCCGTAGAGGCAGGACACCGACGCCACGATCAGGACATCGTCCCGCTCCAGCAGCGCCCGGGTGGCCGAATGGCGCATCCGGTCGATGGTCTCGTTGATGCTCGACTCCTTCTCGATATAGGTGTCGGAGCGCGGCACATAGGCTTCCGGCTGGTAATAGTCATAATAGCTGACGAAATATTCGACCGCATTGTCCGGGAAGAAGCTCTTGAACTCGCCATAAAGCTGGGCTGCGAGGATCTTGTTGGGCGCCAGCACCAGCGCCGGGCGCTGCACCGCTTCGATCACCTTGGCCATGGTGAAGGTCTTGCCGGAGCCGGTGACGCCGAGCAGCACCTGGTTGCGCTCGCCCGCCTCGGCCTGTTCGACCAGTTCGGCGATCGCGGTTGGCTGGTCGCCCGAGGGTTCATAGTCGCTCACCAGCTTGAACGGCTTGCCGCCGTCCGCCTTGTCCGGCCGCGCGGGCCGGTGGGGGACGAAGGACTCGCCGGTCTGCGGTTCGTCGAGGCTGGTGCGGATCTGGATGGCCATGCGGCCAATATGGCGCCGCTTTAATAGACAAACAATCAGGACGAGCTATGGGTCAGGCGGTCCCACGGAGGAATCGATGGATCAGATACGCTCCCACACCGGCTTGCGGGGTATCGCGGCGCTGCTCGTGGTGCTGTATCATATCCACTTTGCGCAGCCCCATCTGCCGTTCGAAGACTGGTCGGCCTTTTTCAAGCGCGGCTATCTGATGGTGGATCTGTTCTTCGTCTTGAGCGGATTCATCATCAGCTATGTCTATAATGTGCCCGGCAAGCCTGTGATGAAAGCGGGACCTTTTTTGGTAAAGCGGTTGATCAGGCTCTATCCGCTGCATGTATTCTGCCTGTTCTTGTACCTGTTTTTGAAAACCCTCCTGTTTCTGCTCTTTTTGGCGTCGGGAAAGCCGATGGAGAATTTCTGGCAGGGCGCCGATCCGATGATGTTCCTCGCCCAGCTGTTCCTGATCCACCCCTGGCTTCCAACAGCGAGCGGCTGGAACATACCGAGCTGGTCAATCGGCACGGAGATTTTCGCTTATTGCCTGTTCCCGTTCGCCGCGCGGACCCTGCGCAAATGGCCCGGACCTGCGAGCGCGGCGTTCCTGGCCGCGAGCCTGTCCTATTATGCCTATGTCGGCGCGCACACGGGCTCGCTGGACGTCGTCTTCGGCACCGCGCCGCTGCGCTGTGTTGCCGGTTTCCTGCTCGGCATGCTGGCCTATCAATATCGGTGGCACGCCGCCGCCCTGCCGTTGCTGGCGGTATCCGTGGGGCAGTTCCTGGCGTTGGCGGCGATCCTGTTGTTCCTGGTGATGCGGGTCAATGACATCGTCATCATCCCGCCATTCCTCGCGCTCGTCATGCTTACCTGGACCGACACCGGCTGGCTTGCCCGCTTTCTCGCGCGGTCTCCGTTCCAGTTTCTCGGCGAGATTTCCTATTCGGTTTACCTCACGCACGTCCCGCTATTGCTGTTGCTCTATCCGCTGACCCTGGCGGTGGGCAACAAGCTGGGTGTGGACCCGATGGCATTGCGCGCGTTCTGGATCCTGTTCGCGACGATTGCCGTGATCGTTTTTTCGTTCGGCACCTACCGATGGGTCGAGAAGCCGGCGCGCAAATGGCTGACGCGCAAATGGGAGACGTGGCGCGCGGACCAGGGGCTGAGGCAGGGCGCGGCGATCGGGTGACGACGAAAGCCCGGCGGTCCGCTTTTTTGCATTTTTCAATCGAGCGAGACTGCTGGTAAGAGCACAGGAAACCAAATTCGAGCGAAGGAAAGCAGCCCGATGAGCGTCATCATCCCACAGGAAAAGGATGGCTATATCTCTTTCGACGAGGCGCAATGCGTCGCCGCCGGCACGGCGCTCGCCCGGCAATATCAGAATGCGGAACCCTTTCCGCATATCGCGATGGATGATTTCCTGCCGCCGGATTTCCTGCGCAGCCTTCTGGGCGAATTCCCCGACAGCAATGGCAAGAGCTTTTTCGACCGGTCGCAGGAGCGGCTGAAGTTCCAGTTCCCGCCCAGCGAGATACCGGGCCGCCGCCTGCGCAACCTGGTGGTGGAGTTGAATAGCGCGCCGATCCTCAAATTTCTCGAAGCAATGACGGGCATCCCCGCACTCATCGCCGACCCCTATTATGCAGGGGGCGGCCTGCATGAGATCAAGCGCGGCGGCCATCTCGGCGTTCATGCCGATTTCAACGTCCACAAGGGACTGAATGTCGAACGCCGGCTCAACCTGCTCGTCTATCTGAATGACGACTGGGATCCGGATTTTGGCGGCAATCTCGAACTCTGGGACCAGGACATGAAGACATGCCGTCACCGGATCGCCCCGACGATCGGCCGGGCCGTCGTCTTCAACACCTCGCTGGACAGTTTCCACGGCCATCCCGACCCGCTGAACTGCCCGCCGGAGCGCTCGCGCCGGTCGATCGCGACCTATTATTATACCGCGCGCCAGGATGGCATCGCGATGCTGTCCGACCGCACCACCGTGTTCAAGCCCCGGCCATCCAGCGGCGACAAGGCCGACCGCAGGATTCAGTTCGACCATTTCCTGCGCGATTGGGTGCCGCCCAAGCTCTATCGCTATGCGGCCCGGCTCAATCGCTTCAAATGACGAGACGTCTAGCTTTTTAGAACGGCCTTTTGGGAGGGGAAAGACATGCGCGTGATTTTCAATATGGTGCCCGTGATCGGTTGCGCGCTACTCGCGGCCTGCTCCCCGCCCGGTGGCGACAAGGCGGCCGGCAACCAGTCCTCCGCAAGCGAGAGGACGACCCCCGACTCGAGCAAGGGGGGCAAGACCATATCCATGGACGAAATGGCGCAGTCCGCGCAGTCCATGGGTCTCAAGTCCGGCACATGGAAAGTCCGGGTCGAGATCGCCGATATCCAGATGAAAGGCATGCCGGGCGGCGGCGGACAGGAGCAGGCGATTGCCGACGCCATGAAAAAGCGCATGGCCGCTCATGAGATAACAAATTGCATCACGCCCGAGCAGGCCGCCAAGCCGAGCGCCGAGATCCTCGCGGCGCGGGACCACGCCAATTGCACCTATGTCAACACGGTCATCTCCGGCGGCAAGATCCATGCGGAAATGACGTGCAAGCCCAGGAACGGGCCGGCGGGCGCGATGTCGGCGGTGATGGACGGGACTTATGCGCCCGAGCACTACAGCATGACGATGGACTTGAATTCGGCCGGCGCGAACGGCGCGGGCATGACGATGAAGTCCAGCACGGTCGGCACCTGGGTCGGGCCGACCTGCGCGCCCAAGGGCTGAGGGAGGCTGTCGGTTTCGGGCCACCACATGCTGGCAGATTATCTCCGCCGGATCGGGCTTGACACCGCGCCCTCGCCTGACGCGCCGGGCCTGGGGCAACTGCAGCGGGCGCACCGGCTGGCCATTGCGTTCGAGAATCTGGACATCATGCTCGGGCGCGGCATTCGGCTTGCGCCGGACGCGATTTGTGCAAAGCTGGTTGGCCTCCGGCGGGGCGGCTATTGCTTCGAGCAGAACAGCCTGTTCCTGCGGATGCTCCGGGCCATGGGCTTTGCGGCGAGGCCCCTGCTGGCGCGCGTCTGGCTGGGGCTGGCGGGGGAGGTGCCGCCGCGCACCCTTATGCTGCTCCTTGTCACGATCGATGGCGAGCAATGGATCGCCGACGTCGGTTTCGGCGGCAGTTATATTCCGCCCATGCCGCTGGCCGATGGCGCGCGCGCCGAAACGCCCGACGGCGCCCGGCATCGCCTGCGCCGGGCCACGCTGCCGGGCGATCCCGACGGCGTCTGGCTGCTCGGGCGGGCGGGTCCGGTTGCCGCCACCGATGGGCGCTTTCGGGATAGTGCGGACTGGCAGGCGCAATATGGCTTTGCGGAAACCGGGGTCGCGGCGGCGGATATCGAACAAGCCAATCACTGGACCGCGACCCGGCCGGGCGCCCGTTTTACCAGCCTGCATGTCGCCAGCCGCGTGCTGCCAGCGGGTTTCGCATCGCTCACCGATCGGCAGTTGACGGTTTATGACGACGGCGCCGGCCATGCGCGCGCGATTCGCGATGCTGTCGAGTTCCGGCAGGTGCTGGACGAGATTTTCGATGTCGCGCTGTCGGTGGACGAGGTCGCGCGGCTGCCGCTCTTTGCGGATCAGGGGTAAGCGGTCACTTCCGGCGAGTCGTTGCGGCAGGCGCTGGCCGGAAGGCGCGGCGGGACCATGGGCGCGGGCGTAGAGGGGACCGTCACCGGGACGCCCGGTCGGACGCCGGCAAAGCGGCGCGGGTCGACGCCGCTGCAATTCTCGAACAGCCGGAGCAGCGCGACGGGTGTGCCCCACGCCTCGGCCGACAGGCGGAAGGTGCCCCAGTGGAGCGGGATCGCGCTTGCGGCGCCCAGTTTCTGGAACACATCGACGGCCTCGCGCGGGCCGATATGTGCGCCGTTCACCATCTGGCCCGGCACGAAACGGAACGCGCCGATCGGGAGGAGCGCAAGGCGGATCGGTCCCCAGCGCCGCGCCTCGCGCGGCCAGCGCATATCGCCCGGCCCGGTGTCGCCAGCGAAGAAAATGTTGCCCGCAGGAGTCTCGATCACGAAGCTGCTCCAGAGCGCCCGGTCGCGATCAGCGAACCAGCGTGAACTCCAATGGTGGCTGCGGGCGACATGGACCGTCGCCCCGCGCAGGCGGAGGGCTTGCCCCCAATCCAGTCCATGCGCGCTTATTCCCCGCGTCGCCATCAGCCGGTCATTGCCGAGCCCGGTGACGATCACCGGCCGGTCGCGCCGCCAGAGCCGCTCAAGGGTCGGCAGGTCGAGATGGTCGTAATGATTGTGGCTGACCACGACGAGGTCGATCCGGGGCAGGGCCTCGAAGGCCACGCCCGGGGCCGTCACCCGGTGCGGACCAATGCCGAAGGGCCCGGCGACATCGCTCCAGATCGGGTCGGTCAGGATGTTGAGGCCGGGCGTCTGGATGAGCACGGTTGCATGGCCGATCCAGATCACACGCATCTCGCCGGCCCGGAGCGGCGCGAGGCGGCGGGGATCGATCGGCCGCACCGCGACTGTCCGGGGCCAGGGCGGGCGCATGACTCCGCCCGGAATGAAGCGTGTCAGCACGCCGCCGCGCGGGCCTGACAGGCCGGGGATGGGATCGCCATCGGGATTGAAGAAGCGCGCGCCGTTGAAATGACCGCTTGCCGGGCCTTCATAATAGTGCCGGTCCAGAAAGGCCGGGACGATCGTGATCGCCAGCAGCAGCAGGATCAGCGCCCAGATGAGGAGCGTCCCCAGCCCACGCGCGATAAGGGACAGCACCCGCATTTTTCTTTGGAACGGGCGCCGATCGAGTGTGCCATCGCCTGCAGGCAGTCGCCTGGCGGGCGCATTGGGAGGCAGGACCCGCATCTCTTTTGCGATCAGTCGACCGAGCGCGGCCGCGCTTGCGGATAGCTGCCGAGCAGCCGCATCCATTTGCTGTGGAACTTGAGCTCCTCGAGCGCGCGGTCCACCGCCGGGTCACCGGGCATGCCTTCGATGTCGGCATAGAATTCCGTCGCGGCAAAGCTCGCGCCGCGCTGATAGCTCTCCAGCTTGGTCATGTTGACGCCGTTGGTGGCAAAGCCGCCCATCGCCTTGTAGAGCGCGGCGGGCACGTTCTTCACCTCGAACAGGAAGCTCGTCATCACCGGCTGGCTGCGGTCCGGTACGACCGGCTCGCGCGCCAGCACGACGAATCGCGTCATATTGTCGTCGCTGTCCTCGATATTCTCGGCCCGCAGGACGAGGCCATAAATCTCGGCGGCGAGGCGCGGCGCGATGGCGGCGGCGCCGGGCTCACGCACTTCGGCCACCAGGGCGGCGGCGCCGGCCGTGTCGACATCGTTGATCGGTCGGATGCCATGCTCGCGCAGATAATGGCGGCACTGGCCCAGCGCCTGCACATGGCTGGCCGCCGAGACCAGCGGCGTATCGGCATCGATGGCCATCAGACAGTGGTGGATGCGCTGGAAATATTCGTCGACGATCGCCAGGCCCGATTCTGGCAGCAGGAAATGCATGTCGGCGACCCGGCCGTGCAGCGAATTCTCTATGGGGATGATCGCGCGCGCCGACTGGCCCTCGCGCACGGCATCGATGGCGTCCTCGAAGGAAAAGCAGGGCAGGGGAATGGCGTCCGCGTCATAGCCGATCGCCGCGAGATGCGAGTTCGCGCCGGGCGCACCCTGATAAGCGAGCGCGCGCGCGGGATCGGCGGCGGCCGCCGCCGTCATCTCGGCAACCAAGCGGCGCGCGGGGAGCGGATAATTGTCCATAGGTCAGGCGCGATTAGGCGAGGCTGAATGAAGGTGCAAGCATGGCTTGCACAGCTTCGGTGCAGCGACTAAGGCATCGCCCAGTTCGGTCGGGGCCCTTGAATGCGGCGCGGCCGCGCGTCTGACAGGGTTTGGAGAAAGACTAAAGCGCATGGCCGACCGTTTCAACACAGTGGCCGGGTGGGCCCTTTTCGCCGGTATCGTTGCTCTGGGTGGAGGGATCATCAGCAGCAAGATGTTCCATCAGGAACGTCCCGAGGAAATGGGCTACGCCATCGAGGGTGTCGAAGCCGAAGGTGAAGGCGGCACCGCAGCGGCCGGGCCTCCCTTGCCCGTCCTCCTTGCCAAGGCCGATGTTGCGGCGGGCGAGAAGGTTTTCGGCAAGTGTGCGGCCTGCCATACCATCACACAGGGCGGCCCGAATGGCATCGGTCCCAATCTCTATGCGACGGTCGGCGAGACGATCGCCACCGGCAAGGGCGGTTTCGCATTCTCCGACGCCCTCAAGAAGGTCGGCGGCAAATGGGATTTCGAGACGCTCAACAAGTGGCTGACCAGCCCGCGTGAGTTCGCGCCCGGCACCAAGATGACCTTTGCCGGGCTTGGCAATCCGGTCGATCGCGCCAACATCCTCGCCTATCTCAACGCGCAGGGCTCGAACTTGCCGCTACCGGCGGTTGCGGCGGAAGCGCCCGCTGTGGCCGGCAAGGCCGCTGCCCCGGCGGAAGCCGCCAATGCGGCGGCTCCGGCGGGCAATGCGACCGCGCTGGCGGAGAAGAAATAGGCTCTCATGTTGCCCAGTGGCAGCACGGTGCCCATCCACCGTTCGTCCTGAGCGAAGTCGAAGGATCCGCAGAGCCGAAGGCGAAGCGTTCTCGCCTTCGCTCGAAGTAGGGCTTCGACTTCGCTCAGCCCGGACGGTTCTGGTTTAGCGCATATCGCACGGGCTCTAGCCCCCAGCGGCGCCCATCCGCCCCCGCGCGTCAACGCGGTTGCCGCTGGCCCTCGCGCAGGCCCGCTGCCTTGCCCAGCCCAAAGGGCGGCATGGCCACATAGATGCTCTCGTGCGCCCCGGCCGGGATCACATAGGTTTCGTGGAAGATGCCAACCGCGTCATTGCCCTTGACGCCGCGGTTGAACGCCCGCCAGGCCGGCATATGGGCCAAGTCCGGGTCATGGGCATAGGCATGAAGCCCCTCGAAATCCCGCCAATATTGCATGGTGACGATGGTCCTGAGGCCCGCCCTCAGCAATTCCCAGCCGAGCAGGCCCCTGTCCGGACGCTGCGCCAGCTCCTTCAGCATCACCGGCATGGCCCGGGCGACGGGCAGCCATTTGTCCGGCCGATGGAGCCGGTTGATCCGCATGCCGATGATGAAAAGGGTGATCGGGCCGTCATGCGCATCGCATCGACGACCGGGCGCGAGAGGGGAGGACTCGGTGGACATGACCCGAGTCTCGCGTATTAGGTTGCAATTAGCAACTTAAAAATCCGCGGCTTTCAGACGGGGCCGGCCGAACCATTGTCGCGGTAGAAACTCTCCACCGCCGCCCATGCCTCCTCGGCCGTTTCCACCCAGGTCAGCAGGTCGAGATCGCGCGGCGAGATGACGCCTTCTTCCGCGAACGCCTCGAAGTTGATGAGGCGCGACCAGAATTCCCGGCCGAAGATCAGGATGGGGATGGGCTTGATCTTGCCGGTCTGGACGAGCGTCAGCAGCTCGAACAGTTCGTCGCAGGTGCCGAAGCCACCGGGAAAGACGGCCAGCGCCCGCGCCCGCAGCAGGAAATGCATCTTGCGCAGCGCGAAATAGTGGAACTGGAAGGACAGTTCCGGCGTGACATAGGGATTGGGCGTCTGCTCGTGCGGCAGGACGATGTTGAGGGCGATGGACTGCGCGCCTTCATCGGCGGCGCCGCGCGCGGCTGCCTCCATGATCGACGGGCCGCCGCCCGAGCAGACGACGAAGTTGCGGCAGCCGGCTTCGTTGACGGGGTAGCGGGCCGCGATTTGCGCGAGCTTGCGCGCCTCTTCGCAATATTTGGCCTTGGCGGCGAGGCGCTCCGCGACCTTTCGCTCCGCCGGATCGGTGGCGGTTGCCAGCAGGTCGGCTACGTCCTCGGGCAAGGGGATGCGGGCCGATCCGTAGAAGACGAAGGTTGAAACGATTCCCGCCTCGTCGAGCAGCAGCTCGGGTTTCAGCAGTTCGAGTTGGAAACGCACGGGCCGCAGATCCTCGCGCAGCAGGAAATCCGTGTCCTGAAAGGCGAGGCGGTAGGATGCGCTCTGTGTCTGTGCGGTTGCGGTGGCCTTGCGGGCGTCTTGCGCTTCTTGCCGGGCCGGGCGGAACTTGCGTTCCTCGATCGTCTTCTTGCTTGCCATCCGGGGGGCCGTACCGATTTTTGCCGCGCGTGGAAACGCTTTAGCGGCAATAGATGCCGCGGCCGCCCATGTCGAAGTGGAGATGGTTGTAATGCGCGGCATTATAGTCCGGGCTGAGTACCGAGCGGAACCGCTTGCAGGCGCTGGCGCGAATCACGTGCAGGAACTGGCTGGCCGGGCTGTCCTGCGTCCAGTCGTTCTGGATGGTGATCCGCCGCCCGTCGGACAGGACGAAGCCCGACACGTCGACGGCATTGGCATGGGCATGTTCGGAGCGTCTGCCCGCGATGTTGGGGTTGCCGATGATGTTGCGGCAGGCATAGGTGCCGAACGTCTCGATCCGCACGACGTCGGCGCCGAGATAGAGCCGCGCCGCCGGTGCGACGCCATAGCGCGCCCATGCGGCGAAATTGGCCGCGAGCGGGCAGGTCATCGGTCCCAGATTGGTGGATGGCACGCCGAAATCCATGAGCTTGATGGTATCGATGAGCGTGCATCCGCCCCCCTTGTCCTCATTCGGCAAGGGTTGATAGCGTATCGCGGCGGCATCAAGCTGGGCGGCGCATTGCCGGAAGCCGAGATTGTCGTGCGGCACGGGCCGGGTGGACGCGGACCGGATCGGGCGGCGCTGTTCGACGCCGCCGACGCAGGCGGACAGCAGCGCTGTCATCAGCAGCGCCGCGAAGGTTGCTCTCGCCCGTGTCCCAAAGCCCCGCATGCGGGACATGTTGCTGGAAGATGGTTAAAGAAAGGTTAACTCGGCCGAGCCGGTGCGATGAGCCGAGTCGACGGGGCGATCAGACGGCGTTTGTAGAATTGTTTTCGCGCAGAGACGCAGAGGCGCGGAGATGTCGCGCCTGCGGCGAAGCCCGTGATTCTTTCAGCGGCGTTGCTGTGCCTTGCTGATCGGCAAGAGTGAAAAGGGCCTGCGGCGCGGGCGTGACTTCTCCGCGCCTCTGCGCCTCTGCGCGAACCAAATCCTGCAGCATTTCATTTGACATTCACCCTTGAGCCTCTAGGGCCGTCGACGGGCCACGCGGTCCCAACGCCGCGCGTGCTCTCTGCAAGGAGAAGCATATATGACTGAGCATACCAAGCCGGGCGTAAAGCCCGCACGACCCTATTTTTCGTCCGGCCCGTGCGCCAAACCGCCCGGATATGATCCCTCCAAAATCGCTACCGCAGTCCTCGGCCGCTCGCATCGCAGCAAGCTCGGCAAGGCGCGCCTCCAATATTGCATCGACCTGATGCGCGAGCTGCTGCGCCTGCCCGACAGCCATCGCATCGGCATCGTGCCGGGTTCCGACACCGGTGCCTTCGAGATGGCGATGTGGACGATGCTGGGCGCGCGCGGCGTGACCATGCTGGCCTGGGAAAGCTTTGGCGAGGGCTGGGTGACGGACGCCGTCAAGCAGCTCAAGCTCGACCCGGCCGTGATTCGCGCCGATTATGGCCAGCTGCCCGATCTGGCCGCGATCGACTGGTCGACCGACGTGCTGTTCACCTGGAACGGCACCACGTCCGGCGTGCGCGTGCCCAATGGCGACTGGATTCCCGACAATCGCGAGGGCCTCTGTTTCGCCGACGCGACCTCGGCCGTGTTCGCCTATGACATCCCGTGGGACAAGATCGATGTCGCCACCTTCTCCTGGCAGAAGGTTCTGGGCGGCGAGGGTGCGCATGGTGTCCTGATCCTCGGCCCGCGCGCGGTCGAGCGGCTGGAAAGCTATACCCCCGCCTGGCCGCTCCCCAAGGTGTTCCGCCTCGTCTCCAAGGGCAAGCTCACCGAGGGCGTGTTCAAGGGCGAGACGATCAACACACCATCCATGCTGGCGGTGGAAGACGCGATCTTCGCGCTCGAATGGGGCAAGTCGCTGGGCGGGCTCGAGGGGCTGAAGGCGCGGTCCAACGCCAATGCCGATGCGCTCGATGCGCTCGTACGGGACCGCCCATGGCTCGGCCATCTCGCCGCCGATCCGGCGACGCGGTCGACCACCAGCGTGTGCCTCACCGTGGAAGGTGCCGACGAAGCGCTCATCAAGAAGATAGCGAGCCTGCTCGAAGCGGAGGACGCGGCCTATGACGTCGCGGGCTATCGCGACGCTCCTGCGGGTCTTCGCATCTGGTGCGGCGCGACAGTCGATGCCGCCGATATCGCGGCGCTCGGTCCCTGGCTCGATTGGGCCTATGCCCAGGCCAAAGCTTCCAACTAATCCCGTCATCCCAGCGAAGGCTGGATCTCTCGCGGCACAACACGACGCCTGAGATCCTGAAGCGAGGCAAGTGACTCGCTTCAGCCTTCGTCAGGATGACGAATTGCAAGAAAGGCAATTCGTCATGCCCAAAGTACTGATTTCCGACCAGATGGACCCCCAGGCCGCCCAGATCTTCCGGGATCGCGGCGTCGAGGTCGACGAGATCACCGGCAAGACGCCGGCGGAACTCATGGCCATGATCGGCCAATATGACGGCCTCGCCATCCGCTCCTCGACCAAGGTGACCAAGGAGATCCTGGACGCGGCGACCAACCTCAAGGTCATCGGCCGCGCCGGCATCGGCGTGGACAATGTCGACATCCCCTATGCGTCCGCCAAGGGCGTGGTGGTGATGAACACCCCGTTCGGCAACTCGATCACCACCGCCGAACATGCCATCGCACTGATGTTCGCGCTCGCCCGCCAGCTGCCAGAGGCCGATACCTCCACCCAGGCCGGCAAGTGGGAGAAGAACCGCTTCATGGGCGTCGAGCTGACCGGCAAGACGCTGGGCCTGATCGGTGCGGGCAATATCGGATCGATCGTCGCCAGCCGCGCGCTTGGCCTCAAGATGAAGGTGGCGGCCTATGACCCCTTCCTGACGCCCGAGCGCGCGATCGAAATGGGTGTCGAGAAGGTGACGTTGGACGAACTGCTGGCCAAGGCGGACTTCATCACCCTGCACACGCCGCTGACCGACCAGACCCGCAATATCCTGTCCCGCGAGAATATCGCCAAGTGCAAGAAGGGCGTGCGCATCATCAACTGCGCGCGCGGCGGCCTTGTCGACGAGGCGGCGCTCAAGGAGGGGCTGGAAAGCGGCCATGTCGGCGGCGCGGCGCTCGACGTGTTCGCGGTGGAACCTGCCAAGAATAATCCGCTGTTCGGTACGCCCAACTTCATCTCCACCCCGCATCTCGGCGCGTCGACCAACGAGGCGCAGGTCAATGTCGCGCTGCAGGTGGCCGAGCAGCTCTCCGACTATCTGATGACCGGCGGGGTCACCAACGCGCTCAACATGCCGAGCCTGTCCGCCGAGGAAGCGCCCAAGCTCCGGCCCTATATGGCGCTTGCCGAAAAGCTGGGTTCGCTGGTCGGGCAGCTCAATGGCGACAAGATCCAAGGCATCGCGGTCGAGACCGAGGGGCAGGCAGCACAGCTCAACCAGAAGCCGATCGTGGCGGCGGTGCTGGCCGGCCTGATGCGCGTCTATTCCGACACGGTGAATATGGTCAACGCGCCCTATCTCGCCAAGGAGCGCGGTCTCGACGTGCGTGAGGTGCGCCATGACCGCGAGGGCGACTATCACACGCTCGTTCGCGTCACCGTGACTACCGTTGACGGCGAACGCTCGGTCGCGGGGTCGCTGTTCGGCAATGCTCAGCCGCGCCTCGTCGAGTTGAACGGCATCAACATGGAAGCCGATCTGGCCGGCACGATGCTATATATCGTCAACCTCGACAAGCCGGGCTTCATCGGCCGCATCGGCTCCACCCTGGGTGCGGCGGACGTCAATATCGGCACCTTCCACCTCGGCCGCCGCAATGTGGGCGGCGAGGCGGTGCTGCTCTTGTCCGTGGACGGCACCGTGCAGGAACCGCTGCTGTGGGAAATCTGCCGGCTCGACGGGGTGAAGGACGTGAAGCTGTTGAAGTTCGCTTGAACTAATAGCCCTCCCCCTCGGGATCGATGGGAGTCACGTGCCTCCCATCGAGGTTGGGAGAGGGGGCGCCGGTGCGACTTGATCCGACGCTGAAGCAGCGCGCGAGACATATGCGCGCCAACCCGACACCAGCGGAACAAAGGCTGTGGCTCGCCTTGCGTGCGAACCGTCTGGACGACTGGCAGTTTACGCGCCAGACCGTCATCGACCGGTACATCGTCGACTTCGCGTCGAAGGCGGCAAGATTTGTGATCGAAGTCGATGGGGATACACATTCGGCGCAGGGGCGCTATGACGGCGCATGAACCGAGCGTCTCGCTCAACTGGGTTTCAGGGTCATGCGGTTTAACAATTTGGACGTTATGGGTAATCTCGAGGGCGTGTTGATGGCGATCGCCGAAGCGATGTGCCACGCCCCCCTCTCCCCGACCCTCCCCCCAAGGGGGGAGGGAGCAGTGTCATGACCACGCTACTTCCACCCGGCCTCCTGCCCGAGGGGCTGTCCGACCGCCTGCCACCCGTCGCGGAGGCGTCCGCGCGGCTGCTGCGCGACGTGCTCGATACGGTGGCGGCGCATGGCTATGGCCGGGTGATGCCACCGCTGGCCGAGTTCGAGGAGACGCTGACCCGGCGGCTCCAGTCGGCGGGCGCGCAGGACCTGTTCCGGGTGGTCGATCCCATTTCGCAGCGCACCCTCGCCCTGCGCCCCGACATGACCGCGCAGGTCGGCCGGATCGCCGCGACGCGCCTAGCCGCCGCCCCGCGCCCGTTGCGGCTCTGTTATGCCGGACCGGTGATGCGGCTGCGCGCCGACCAGCTCCATCCGGAACGCGAGCGCATGCAGCTTGGCGCCGAACTCATCGGATCGGACAGCGTCGCAGCGGCGGTGGAGATCGTGAATGTCGCGATCGAGGCGCTGCAGAGCGCGGGCGTCACCGGCATCACGATCGATTTCACCCTGCCGGACCTGGTCGATTGCCTTGCGGACGGCCCGATGCCGGTCGGCCTGGGCGAGCGCGATGCACTGCGCGCCCGGCTGGACGCTAAGGATGCGGGCGCGGTTGCCGCGCTTGGGGCCGCAGCGGCGCCCTATCAGCCGCTCATCGCGGTTACCGGGCCGTTCCATGCCGCGATGACGGCGCTGGAAGCGTTCGACTCGGGGCCGGCCGGGGGCGCGATTTCGAGCCGGATCGCGGGCCTGCGCGCCATCGCCAAGCCGATTGGCTGGGACATCACCCTGACCCTCGACCCGACCGAGCGCCATGGCTTTGAATATCAGAGCTGGTTCGGCTTCTCGATATTCGCCGATGGCTTCGTAGGCGAGATTGGCCGGGGCGGCAGCTACGCCATTTGCCGCGAGGATGGCAGCATGGAGCCCGCCATGGGCTTTTCGCTGTACCCCGACCCGCTGATCGACGCCGGTTTCGGCAAGGGCGAGGAACAGCGCATCTTTCTCCCGCTGGGCCACGACGCCGAGCGGGCGAAGGTTTTGCGCGCCGAAGGGTGGGTGACGGTGGCGGCACTATCGGCCGCGGACGACGGCGCGGCGCTCGGCTGCGGGCACTGGCTCGATGGGAATGACGCGCGGGCTTATTGAAGGGGTTCTGTCCGGACCGCAGCTTGCGCGCGCCGCGCAAAACGCTAGAGGATCGCCGGACATTTTCGCAAAGGAATATTCGTGGCCAATGTGACCGTGATCGGGGCCCAGTGGGGCGACGAGGGCAAGGGCAAGATCGTCGACTGGCTCGCCAGCCGCGCCGATGTGGTCGTGCGCTTCCAGGGCGGGCATAATGCCGGGCACACGCTGGTCGTCGGCGACAAGACCTATAAGCTCTCGCTGCTCCCTTCGGGGATCGTCCGGGGCACATTGTCGGTCATCGGCAACGGCGTGGTGCTCGACCCCTGGCATTTCCGCGAGGAGGTCGCCAAGCTCCAGGGGCAGGGCATCGCCGTCGACCCGGACAAGCTCCACATTGCTGAGAATGTGCCGCTGATCCTCCCCTTCCACCGCGATCTCGACGGCTTGCGCGAGGATGCGAGCGGCGCGGGCAAGATCGGCACGACCCGGCGCGGCATCGGCCCCGCCTATGAGGACAAGGTCGGCCGCCGCGCCATCCGGCTATGCGATCTGGCCCATCTCGACGACCTCGGTCCTCAGCTCGATCGCATCTGCGCCCATCACGACGCGCTGCGCGCCGGTTTCAACGAGCCGCCGATCGACCGGCAGCGGCTGCTCGACGATCTGGCGGAGGTTGCGGGCTTCATCCTGCCTTACGCCAAGCCGGTGTGGGTCACGCTCAACCAGGCGAAGAAGCGCGGCGACCGCATCCTGTTCGAGGGCGCGCAGGGCGTGCTGCTCGACGTCGATCATGGCACTTACCCGTTCGTCACCTCGTCGAACACGATCGCGGGGACGGCCTCGGGCGGATCGGGGCTAGGGCCGTCGTCGGTCGGTTTCGTGCTCGGCATCGTCAAGGCCTATACCACCCGCGTCGGCGCCGGTCCTTTCCCGACCGAGCTTGAGGACGAGACGGGCCAGCGCCTTGGCGAGCGCGGCCACGAATTCGGGACGGTGACGGGGCGCAAGCGCCGCTGCGGCTGGTTCGACGCGGTGCTGGTGCGTCAGGCGGCGGCGGTCAGCGGCATCACCGGCATCGCGCTCACCAAGCTCGACGTACTGGACGGGTTCGAGACACTCAATATCTGCACGGGTTATATGGTCGGTGATCGCAGCTACGATTATCTGCCGCCGCATCCGCAGGATCAGGCGCGGGCCGTGCCGATCTACGAGACGATGGACGGCTGGCAGGAGACCACCGCTGGCGCGCGCAGCTGGGCCGAGCTGCCGGCGCAGGCGATCAAATATATCCGCCGGATCGAGGAACTGATCGAATGCCCGGTGACGCTGGTCTCCACATCGCCCGAGCGGGACGACACGATATTGGTGCGCGATCCGTTCGAGGATTGATCAGTGAAAGAATAGCCAGAGCAGAAGGATGATGGGGATCGGGACGCCGATCAGCCATAGCAGAAGTCCTTTTCCCACGTCCGTCTCCTCCGTACCGCGCAACCTGCCCATTCCAGAGACGTTTGCGCGGCGGGAATAGTTCCAGCCGCGCCGTGGGGCTCCGGCCCTATTTCGGACGGTACTGCGTTAAGCTGCCTCCGCCCGGTGCAAGCATGCCGGGCTCAGCCTGATGATCTGGCGAAGCCGATATTTGCGCGCGAGTGCTGTATAGGCCTCTACCAACCGGTCGTGCATCATCCGCTCGTCCGCGTCGGCGGCACTGCTGGCGAGCCGGCGATGTTCGCGCGCGCGGCGCTTGTAATAATCATGTTTGGTCGGGATCATGGCATCCTCCTTGCTTCCCGTTTCGCGCCGAACGGCCGCCCGATCATTGACCAGGATCAAGGACCGGCAAGGGCCCCCACCGACCGGACGCGCCGCGTCATGGTCCGTTGCCCTTTGGCGCCGCCCGCTCTAAAGCGCGGCTTGTCATGACCCAGCCGATCATCTTCGCCATTCCCAAAGGCCGCATCCTCGACGAGGCGCTGCCGCTGCTCGCGCGCGCCGGGATCGAGCCGGAGGCGGACTTCCATGCCAAGTCCAGCCGCGCGCTCAAGTTCGCGACCAATGTCGACGGGCTTTCGATCATCCGCGTGCGCGCCTTTGACGTGGCCACCTTCGTGGCGCACGGCGCCGCGCAGATCGGCATTGTCGGCTCCGACGTGGTCGCCGAGTTCGACTATTCCGAGCTGTACGCGCCCGTGGACCTCGATATCGGCCATTGCCGCCTGTCGGTCGCGGAGCCCGTGGGGCTTGCCGCCGAGGATCAGGCGGGCTTCAGCCATGTGCGCGTTGCGACCAAATATCCGCACCTCACCCGCCGCCATTATGAAGCGCAGGGCATTCAGGCCGAATGCGTGAAGCTGAATGGCGCGATGGAGCTTGCGCCCTCGCTCGGCCTGTCGCGGCGGATCGTCGACCTCGTTTCGACGGGCGCGACGCTCAAGGCCAATGGGCTGGTCGAGACGGCGACCATCATGGACATCAGCGCGCGGCTCATCGTCAACCGCGCCGCGATGAAGATGCGTGCCGCCGAACTGGTGCCGCTGGTCGAGCGGTTCCGGGCGGCGGTGGAGCGGCGCGATGCCGCTTAGGCTCGACGCGCGCGATCCTGAATTCGCGGCGGCGTTCGACGCGCTGGTCAACGCGCGGCGTGAGCCCGACAGCGATGTCGAGGACACGGTGCGCGGCATCATCGCGCAGGTGCGGGACGGGGGTGACATGGCGCTCGCCGACCTCACCCGGCGTTATGACGGGCATGATCTCGACACGACCGGCTGGCAGGTCACGCAGGCCGAGCGCAATGCCGCGCTGGCCGGGCTTGATCCGGAGCTGCGGCGCGCGCTCGACCTCGCCGCCGCGCGGATCGCGACCTATCATGAGGCGCAGCGTCCCGCCGACAGCGACCGCATCGACGAGGCCGGGGTGCGGCTTGGCGCGCGCTGGCTGCCGGTCGATGCGGCCGGCCTTTATGTGCCGGGCGGCAATGCGGCCTATCCCAGTTCCGTCCTGATGAACGCGATACCGGCCAAGGTCGCAGGGGTGGCGCACATCGCGATGGTCACGCCGACGCCCAACGGCGCGATCAATCCGTTGGTACTGGCGGCCGCCGAGATTGCGGGGGTGGCCGAGATCTGGCGGGTGGGCGGCGCGCAGGCGATCGCGGCATTGGCCTATGGCACGGCGCGGATCGCGCCCGTCGACGTGATCGTCGGGCCGGGCAATGCCTGGGTCGCAGAGGCCAAACGCCAGCTTTACGGCGTGGTCGGCATCGATATGGTCGCCGGTCCCTCAGAGATCGTGGTGGTCGCGGACGGTGAGAACGACCCCGAATGGATCGCCGCCGACCTGCTATCACAGGCCGAGCATGACCCCACCAGCCAATCGATTCTCATCACCGATGATGCGGCCTTTGCCGATGCAGTGGCGGCGGCGGTCGAGCGACAGCTTGTTATACTTGCGACCGGGCCGCGTGCGCGGCTGAGCTGGAACGATTTCGGCGCGATCATCCTGGTCGGTTCGCTCCTGGATGCGGTGCCGCTGGTGAACGCCCTCGCGCCCGAGCATCTGGAGATCGCGACCGCCGACCCCGAGCCGTTGTTCGCACAGGTCCGCCATGCCGGCTCCGTGTTCCTGGGCCGGATGACGCCCGAGGCGGTGGGCGATTATGTCGCCGGGCCCAATCACGTCCTTCCCACCGGGAGGCGGGCGCGCTTTTCATCCGGGCTGTCGGTGCTGGATTTCATGAAGCGCACCAGCTTTCTCTCGCTTGACCGGGCGGCGATCGACGCGATCGGTCCGGCGGCGGTGGCGCTCGCGCGGGCGGAGGGGCTGCCCGCCCATGCCGAGAGCGTGCAAAGAAGACTAACATAATTCCGTTCGCCCTGAGCGAAGTCGAAGGGTCCTGCCGAGCCGAAGGCGACGCACCTTCGCTCCGCTCAGGTCAAGGCTTCGACAAGTTCAGCCCGAACGGCTAAGGAATTACCATGACAGACCGTTCCCAGACCCGTTCCGCTGCCCGGCTTGCCGCCGCGCAGGCGCTCTATCAGATGGAGATGGAGGGCACGCCGATCGCGCAGCTGCTGCATGAATTCCACCAGCACCGCCTTGGCGCGACCATCGAGGACGTGACCTATGCGCCCGCCGAACAGCCTTTCTTCGACGACATCGTCTCCGGCGTCGATGCCCGCCGGGAGGAGATCGACACCCTGATCGTCGCCAAGCTCGCCAAGGGCTGGACGCTGGAGCGCCTCGACAGGCCGATGCGCCAGATCCTGCGGGCGGGCACCTATGAGCTGCTGGCGCGCGCCGACGTGCCGACCGCCAGCGTCATCACCGAATATGTCGATGTCGCCCATGCTTTCTACGACAAGCGGGAAACGGGCTTCGTCAACGGCCTGCTCGACGCGATTGCCAAGGCGGTGCGGACCTAACCGCCCGATGGCGCGGGAAATCGCCTTTATAGAGGCCCTGCGCGCCTATGCGACCGATCCGGCCGCGCGGGGCCTGATGGATGATGCGGCGGTGCTGCAGCTCCCCGGTGGCGACCTCGTCCTCACGCACGACATGCTGGTCGAGGGGGTTCACTACCTGCCGGACGACGCCCCTGCCGATGTCGCGTGGAAGCTGCTCGCGGTGAACCTCTCCGACCTCGCCGCCAAGGGCGCGGAGCCGCTCGGCGCGCTGCTCGGCTATGCGATGACGGATGATGCGGCCTGGGACGCGGCCTTTGCGCGCGGCATGGGCGAGGCGGCCGAGGCGATGGGCCTGGCGCTGCTGGGCGGCGACACCGTGCGCATGCCGGCCGGAGCGCCGCGCGCGCTGGGGCTGACCGCGATCGGCAAGGCCCCTCCATCCGGCGCACCGTCGCGTGCGGGCGCAAGGGCGGGCGACAGGCTCTGGGTCTCCGGCACGGTAGGCGATGCCGGTCTTGGCCTCGCGATTCGGCAGGGGCGGATGCAGGGGGATGCCGCGCTGGTGGCCCGCTATCTCCGCCCCGCACTGCGCCTGACGCTGGGGCAGGCGCTCGCGCCACTGGTGACGGCCATGGCGGACATATCGGACGGCCTGCTCATCGACGCGCGGCGGATCGCGGCGGCCAGCGGCTGCGGGATGACCATCGATCTCGGCGCCGTCCCCCTGTCCGGCGCCTTGATCGCGGCAGCGGGCAGCGATGTGGCGGCGCGGCTGGCGGCGGCCACCAGCGGGGACGATTATGAGCTGCTGTTCACCGCCCCCGCCAGCCGAGACAGCGCCATTGCCGCTGCGGCGAGTGCGGCGGCCGTGCCCGTAACGCCGGTCGGACTGTGCGTCGCGGGCGAAGAAATCACCCTCACCTTGGAAGGCGAAACAATTGCGCTGCCCGATCATCTCGGCTGGCTGCACGAATAGTCCGCCGGAATTCTTGACCTGTCGCAGCTTCGTCGCGCGATTTAAACCGCTTGACGTCTGATCTTCCCCCGATAGTCTCCTGTCCGTGCGAATGTTACCCGGCGTCGCGCAATCAAAAATAAGGGGGAGAGTGATTGTCATGACATCGGTTTTGATTGCCATTGGCTGCGGCGTGATCGCCGTGCTCTATGGCCTGGTGACGAGCCGCCAGGTATTGAGCGCCCCGGCCGGGAACGAGAAAATGCAGGAAATCGCCGCCGCCATCCAGGAAGGCGCAATGGCCTATCTGGCCCGGCAATATCGCACCATCGCCATGGTGGGCGCGGCCGTGGCGGTGATAATATTCTTCACCCTCGGCCTCCTTTCGACCGTGTCGTTCCTGATCGGCGCGGTCCTGTCGGGCGTCGCGGGCTTTGTCGGCATGCATATTTCGGTCCGGGCGAACGTCCGCACCGCGGAGGCCGCGCGCACGTCCCTGCAGGGCGGCCTGACGCTGGCCTTTCGGTCCGGTGCGATCACCGGGATGCTGGTGGCGGGCCTTGGCCTGCTCGCGATTGCCGGCATGTTCTGGTATCTGACCAGCGTCGTCGGCCTCGCACCTGACGACCGGACGATCACCTCGGCATTGACCGCGCTGGCTTTCGGTGCGTCGCTCATCTCCATCTTCGCGCGTCTCGGCGGCGGCATCTTCACCAAGGCGGCGGATGTCGGCGCCGACCTGGTCGGCAAGGTCGAGGCTGGCATTCCGGAGGACGACCCACGCAATCCCGCCGTGATTGCGGATAATGTCGGCGACAATGTCGGTGACTGCGCCGGCATGGCCGCGGACCTGTTCGAGACCTATGTCGTGACGCTCGGCCTCACCATGGTGTCGATCGCGCTGCTGGTGAAGGCGTCGTCCGCCGAGCTGATGACGCTGATGTCGCTGCCGCTGGTGGTGGGCGGCGTCTGCATCCTCACCTCGATCATCGGCACCTATTTTGTGCGCCTCGGCTCGTCCAACTCGATCATGGGCGCGCTCTACAAGGGGTTCCTGACGACGGCGCTGCTGTCCGTGGGCGGCATCTATTATGTCACCTGGCAGTTGTTCGGCGGCGACATGAAAAGCGCCATCGGCGCCGTCCCCGGCATCAGCTCCGGCTATACCGGCATGGACCTGTTCTGGTGCATGCTGATCGGCCTGATCGTCACCGGCCTGCTGGTCTGGATCACCGAATATTACACCGGCACCAACTATCGGCCGGTCAAGTCGATCGCCAAGGCGAGCGTCACCGGCCATGGCACCAACGTCATCCAGGGCCTGGCCATCAGCCTTGAATCGACGGCGCTGCCGACCCTGGTCATCGTCGTTGCGGTGATCGCCACCTATCAGATCGCCGGGATCATCGGCGTCGCCTTCGCCGCCACCTCACTGCTCGCGCTGGCGGGCATGGTGGTCGCGCTCGACGCCTATGGGCCAGTGACCGACAATGCTGGCGGCATCGCCGAGATGGCGGGCCTTCCCGACGATGTGCGCACCCGCACCGACGCGCTCGATGCGGTGGGCAACACGACCAAGGCCGTGACCAAGGGCTATGCCATCGGTTCGGCCGCGCTGGCCGCCTTGGTGCTGTTCGGCGCCTATACGACCGACCTCAAGGAGTTCTTCCCGCAGGTGCAGGTCGACTTCTCGCTCAGCAATCCGTTCGTGATCGTCGGTCTGCTGCTCGGCGCGCTGCTGCCCTATCTGTTCGGCGCGTTCGGCATGACGGCGGTGGGCCGTGCGGCGGGGGCGGTGGTGGAGGATGTGCGCGAGCAGTTCCGCACCAACCCCGGCATCATGGCGGGCACATCCAAGCCCAATTATGCCCGCACCGTCGACATCGTCACCAAGGCCGCGATCAAGGAGATGATCATCCCGTCGCTGCTGCCGGTGCTGTCGCCGATTGCCATCTACTTCATCGTGACGGCGGTGGCGGGGCAAAAGGAGGGCTTTGCGACGCTGGGCTCGATGCTGCTGGGCGTGATCGTCTCCGGCCTGTTCGTCGCCATCTCGATGACGAGCGGCGGCGGCGCATGGGACAATGCCAAGAAATATATCGAGGACGGCAATTATGGCGGCAAGGGATCGGACGCCCACAAGGCGGCCGTGACCGGCGACACGGTGGGCGACCCGTATAAGGATACGGCCGGCCCGGCGGTCAACCCGATGATCAAGATCACGAACATCGTGGCGCTGCTGCTGCTCTCCGCGCTGGCGCATGGGGGGATGTGACTGGGTATTGCAGCGTTTGATCGAATAGGGGGAGGAATCCGCCCGGTGGTGACGCCGGGCGGATTTTTCGATTTAGGGCGCCGGAAGTATACGAAGGTTACGCCCTAAACACTATTCCCGTCTGCCGCGTAACCCGGGTGGCCGACGGCCTGCGCCACATTGGGCGATATGCTAAACAGGGAGCGGCTTCTTGCCATCGTCATACCTCCATCGCACCCGACAACTGGGCAGCGAAGGACCATGGCATGGGCGGGAGGCTGTAGGACAGGAAGTCGGGGCGTTGCGCCCAGATCTATTCAGGGGCGATCAGACCTGTCATCGCAATTGCAGACCCGAAATTTCAGATCCCCGGAGCCGATATTTGATGGCGCCGCGTCCACCGGCAACGCCGACAGGCATTACATGCACCGGTCCGGGCAGCTGATATTTGATAGCACCGCGTCCGCCAGCAACGCCGGCAGGCATTATACGCACCGGTCCGGACAGGCGATAAGGGATCGCGCCACGCCCACCGATAATAATCGTGGGCATGGCACGCACCGGAATTGCGGTAGGATTAAGTGATGACGGATGTGGCTGTTTTGACTGGCTTGGCATGCCGGAAAGGGCAGGCGACGAAACACTGACCGCCAGAACGGCAGCAAATAATAAATTTGTCATTCTGGCACTCTCCCTGACTCGGTCAATTTGTCGGGGACGGCGAGCCTCAGCCTCGCAGTGAGCCTATTACAACAATGTCACATTGAGATCGTCGCGTCCGAAATATTTACCTGGAACGAGACTCATATATCGCTGTTGCAGGCGACGACCTGATCGTTCGTATAGTTGAAATGCATAAGAAGCGTCAACTATATTATAGGGAAATGAAGGCATATGCCAATATTTTACCATGTGACATTTGTATGTCATGCAATGCACCATGAATGCCAGCCTTGATCAACGCTCTGTCCTGGCATAGGACCTCGCATATTCGGGCGCGTAACTTCCTGACATTTCACGAATAGCATTCCGTGCCCGGCGACATGGTGGGCGGCGCTGGCGCATGGGGGACGGGTCAACCCGACCTCGATCTGCTCTGATAGACAACCCCACCTTTTGCGTCGCCGCCACCATCGGCCTATAGCGCAATCATGGCCGACCCGCTCTCCTCCCTCTCCCTCCGCCTGGCCGCGCTCGACGCGCGCGGGCGGCGGCGTGTGCTTTCCGGCCGGGTGGGCGTGGATTTCGCCTCCAATGACTATCTCGGTCTCGCCGCCGATCCCGCCATCGCCGCCGCCATTGCCGACGCCATAGCGCGCGGCGTGCCCGTCGGCGCGGGCGGGTCGCGGCTGCTGCGCGGCAATGCGCCCGAGCATGAGGCGCTGGAGGCGAAGGCGGCGGCGTTCTTTGGCGCTGAGGCGGCGCTGTTCTTCGGCAGTGGTTTTGCGGCCAATGCGGCGCTGCTCTCCACCCTGCCGCAGCCGGGCGACCTTGTTGTCGCGGACGCGCTTATCCATGCCAGCGTGCATGAGGGCATTCGCCTTTCCCGCGCGACCCATGTGCTGGCCGCGCATAACGATGCCGATGCGGTGGCGCAGGCCATCGAGGCGTGGCGCAAGCATGGCGGGCATGGCACCGCCTGGATCGCGGTGGAGAGCGTCTATTCGATGGACGGCGACATCGCCCCGCTGGCGGACCTCTTCGCCGTGGCGGACCGGCACGACGCGGTCCTGATCGTGGACGAGGCGCACGGCACAGGCGTGTTCGGTCCCGGCGGGCGGGGTCTGTGCGCGCCCTATGAGGGCCGCGACAATATGATCGCGCTCCACACCTGCGGCAAGGCGCTGGGGGTGGAGGGCGCGCTCGTCACCGCCCCGCGCCTGGTGGTGGACTATCTGGTCAACCGGGCGCGCGGCTTCGTCTTTTCGACCGCGCCCTCGCCGTTGATGGCGGTGGCCGCAAGCGCCGCGATCGACCGGATCGCCGAGGCCGACGACCTGCGCGCGCGTCTCGATGCGCTGCGCGTCCATGCGGGGGCGGTGCTGTGCGCACCGTTGGGGTTGCCGGAACCGCCAAGCCCCATCCTGCCGATCATCCTCGGGGCCGACCGGCGCGCCATGGCCGTCGCGGCGGCATGTCAGGCGGCGGGCTTCGACATTCGCGGTATCCGGCCGCCCACCGTGCCGCCCGCCACCGCGCGGCTGCGCCTGACGCTGACGCTCAATGCCACGGCCGCCGATCTCGACGCGCTCGCCCCCGTGCTGCGCGCGGCGATGGAGGCGCATCCGTGACGAGCGGCGTCCTGGTCGTCACCGGCACCGACACCGGCATCGGCAAGACGGTGGTCGCCGCCGGCCTCGCGGCGGTGCTGGGTGCGGCGTATTGGAAGCCGGTGCAGGCGGGCATCGAGGATGGCACCGACAGCGCGACAGCGGCGCGGCTGGGCGCGCCGGCCCGGTTGATCCTGCCCGAGGCGCACCGGCTCGCCCGCGCTGCATCGCCCCATCTCTCGGCGGAGGTCGAAGGCCTGACCATCGATCCCGGCGACCTCGCCTTGCCGCCAGTCCCGCGCCCCCTGATCGTCGAGGGCGCGGGCGGGGTCATGGTGCCGATCCGCCGCGATCCGCCCTGGTTCTACCTCGACCAGTTCGCCGCCTGGGATGCGCCGGTGCTGATCGTCGCGCCGACGGGCCTGGGGACGATCAACCACAGCCTACTCAGCATCGCGGCGCTGCGGTCGCGCCATGTGGGGGTGGCGGGCATTGTCTTTGTCGGCGATGCGGACCCGGACAATGAGGCGATCATTCCGGCATTGGCGCATGTGCGGCGGCTGGGACGCCTGCCGTTGCTCGATCCGCTCAATGCCGCCAGCCTGGCCAAGGCGGTAGCGGAGCATATCGACCTGGCCGCGATCCGCGAGGCGATGGAATGAGGGGGGGAATGAGCGGCTCGCCGGTCTGGCATCCCTTCACCCAGCATGGTTTGCGCGAGCCGATCCCGCAGATTGTCTCCGCGTCGGGTGCGCATCTGACCTGCGCGGACGGCACGACCCTGCTCGATGCGATCTCAAGCTGGTGGGTCATCACCCACGGCCATTGCGAACCGCGCATCGCCGCTGCGATCGGGGCGCAGGCGGGGAGGCTCGATCAGCTCATCTTCGCCGGCTACACCCATGAGCCGGCCGAAATGCTGGCGCGGTCGCTGGTGGAGCTGGCGCCGCCGGGATTGGCCCATGTCTTCTTCACCGACAGCGGATCGACGGCGGTCGAGGTGGCGATCAAGATGGCGCTCGGCCATTGGCACAATCGGGGCGAGGCACGGCACCGCATCATCGTGATGGAGCACAGCTATCATGGCGACACCATCGGCGCGATGTCGGTGGGCGCGCGCGGGGCCTTCAACCGGCCCTATGAGCCGCTGCTGTTCGACGTGGAGAGCGTGCCCTTTCCCGCCGCCGGCCAGGAGCAGTTGACGCTCGATGCGCTGGCGGCGCTGTGCACCGCGTCGCCCAAGCCGGCGGCGTTCATTGTCGAGCCGCTGGTGCTGGGCGCGGGCGGGATGCGCTTTTATAGTGCCGGCACGTTGCGCCAAATGGCGGAAATCTGCGCATTGCACGATGTCCTCTTCATCGCCGACGAGGTGATGACCGGCTGGGGCCGGACCGGCACGCTGTTCGCCTGTGAGCAGGCCGGCATCGCCCCCGATCTGATGTGCCTCGGCAAGGGACTGACCGGCGGCGCCGTGCCCTTGGCGGTGACGCTGGCGAGCGCGGCGATCTTTGCCTCCCATCATAGCGACAGCCGCGCGGATATGTTCTTTCACTCGTCGAGCTTCACCGCCAATCCGATCGCCTGCGCGGCGGCCAACGCCAATATCGCGATCTGGCAGGGCGAGGATGTGCCTGGCCGTGTGGCGGCGCTCGGGCGTGCGCTGGACGACGGCCTCGCCAGCCTCGCCGGCCATCCGCGCCTGGTCAATGCCCGGCGCATCGGCGGCATCGCGGCGATCGACCTCGATGTGGCGGATGCGGGCTATCTGTCCGATGCGGCCGTGCCCCTGCGCGCGCATTTTCTTGCGCGCGGCCTGTTGCTTCGACCGCTCGGCAACACCATTTACGCCATGCCACCCTATTGCATGGGTGGCGCCGACATTGCCCGCATCTTTGCGGCGATCGGGGAAGTGGCCGACGCCATGGCTTGACGCGTGGGGGGCTTGACGCGCGATATCGCCGTCTTTTCTTTCCTTGGTAGCTGTTTGACGCTATGGCCCGCGGATTCGCCCACTTATCGGATGATTATGGCTAAAGAAGAACTTCTCGAAATGCGTGGACAGGTCGTTGAGCTGTTGCCTAACGCCATGTTCCGCGTTCGCCTCGAAAATGACCACGAAATATTGGGACACACCGCCGGCAAGATGCGCAAGAACCGCATCCGCGTGCTGGTCGGCGACGAGGTTCTCGTCGAACTGACGCCCTATGACCTGACCAAGGGCCGGATCACCTATCGCTACATGCCCGGACGCGGCGGGCCCGGACCGGCCTGACCGCCGACCGCATGACCGACCCGACAAGCGAGCGGCCGCGCCTGATCCTCGCGTCGGCGTCGCCGCGCCGCCTTGATCTCCTCGCCCAGATCGGGGTGACGCCGGACGCTATCGACCCCGCCCATATCGACGAGAGTCCGCGCAAGGGCGAACTGCCCGAGCCCCATGCCGTTCGCATGGCTGCTGAGAAGGCGGAGGCGGTCGCTGTGCGCCATGCCGGCGCGGCGGTTCTCTCGGGCGATACGGTGGTTGCCGTGGGACGTCGCATCCTGCCCAAGGCGGAGGACGAGGCGACGGCGCGCGCCTGCCTCGCGCTGATGTCCGGCCGCCGCCACCGCGTGTTGAGCGCGGTGACGCTGATCGATCCGGCCGGCATGGCGCGCCACCGGCTGTCGACCAGCATCGTCATCTTCAAGCCGCTCCACGCCCGCGAGATCGACGCCTATGTCGCCAGCGGCGAATGGCACGGCAAGGCGGGCGGCTATGCGATCCAGGGCAAGGCGGCGGCGCTGATCCGCTGGATGTCCGGCAGCCCGTCCGGCGTCGTCGGCCTGCCGCTGTTCGAGACGCGCGCGCTGCTGATCGCCGCAGGGCTGATCTCCGACAATGGTTGAGATGCCAAGCCAGCCGCACTGGCTCTATGAGGATGGCATTGGCGAGGCGCGCGCCGCGTTCGTCAGCAATGGCCGCATCCTCGAGGCCGTCATCGAGCGGGAAGGCGGCGGCGCGCGTGCCGGCGCCATATTGCCGGGTCGCCTCGCGGAGACCATCGTGCCGCGCCGCCGGGGTATTGCGCGCCTCGACAGCGGCGAGGAGGTGCTGATCGAACCGATCCCGCCCAAGGTGGCGGAAGGGGCCGCGATCCTCGTCGAGATTACGCGCGAGGCCATCTATGAGCCCGGCCTCGACGGCGTGCGGCCCAAGCGCGCGCTGGGCCGGGTCGCTGGACCCGGCGTGAAGGCGGCGCCCGGCCCCTCGCTGCGCGACCGGCTGGCGGCGGGCGATCTGCCTGTACATCTCTGCGCCGCGCATGAGCCGGACTGGCTGGAGCACTGCGGCTGGAGCGCGCTGTGCGAGGAAGCCATGACCGGCGAGATCATGCGCGAGGATGCGGCCCTGCGCATCTTTCCGACGCCCGCGATGACGCTCATCGATGTCGACGGCGTCGCGCCGCCCGCGCAGCTCGGCCCCAAGGGCGCGAAGCTTGCCGCGCAGGCGATCCGGCGGCTGGGCATTACGGGCTCGATCGGCATTGACCTGCCGACGATGAACAACCGCGACGAAAGGCTGATCGCCGCCGCGCAGATCGACAAATATCTGCCGCTGCCCTTTGAGCGGACGGCGGTGAACGGCTTCGGCTTTGTCCAGATCGTCCGTCGGCGCGAGCGCCCCTCCATGATGGAACTGCTGCGCGGCGATCCGGTCAGGACGGCGGCGCTGGCGGCGCTTCGGCTGGGGGAGCGGCATGGCGCCGGCATGGGAACCGTGACGCTGACGGTGGCGCCGGCGGTCTGCCAGCTGCTGGAACGAAATCCCCCATGGCTGCATTCTCTGGAAAAGCGCCGGGGCGGGTCCGTGACGCTGCGCACCGACGCGGCGCTGAACGAGGGAGGTTTCCATGCAGGCTAAGGCCAAATGTCCGCTATGCAAACGGCCAACCGATCCCGCCTTTGCGCCTTTTTGCGGGCGGGCGTGCCGGGACCGCGACCTGCTGGCATGGCTCGGCGAAGGCTATCGGCTTCCGGTCCGGGCTTCAGAAGACGAGAATGGCGATACCGACGCGCGGTTGGGCGAGGATGACGATTGAAAGCCTGCAATTGGGGCTGGACAGGCGCTTTGCCCCACGCCTATAGGCATCGCTCTTCACGAGAGCGGGGCGGCACTGGCCGATCATCGCGAACGCCCGTGCCCGGGTAGCTCAGTTGGTAGAGCATACGACTGAAAATCGTAGTGTCGGTGGTTCGAAACCTCCCCCGGGCACCATTAATTTTAGACTTTGAAAGCATCGCCAAAGGCCAGTTTCCCTTCGCGGAATTTCCGGCCATTTTCCGGGACTTTGGCGCAGCGGGTGCATCGCGAGCCTTGCTGAGAGACCGATCCGACGGGCTACGGAAGGCACAAGTCCGGCCGTTTTCTGCATTGGCCGATGTGGCGGTCGTGAGCTGCGATGCGCAGCAGCGGCGCACCAACACCGAGGTCGCAAACTACGCTGGAACACAGAACGCGACCCTGCCCCAGCAGAGAACAGGCTCTGTAACTGCCCTATTTGCTCGATCCCGCCTTCAAGTCGACGTAGTGGATGTCGCCGCCGGTGAAGGGGAAACCCACCGCGCTGCCTGCTGGATAGTCCTTCACCGGTGATCCACTATCGACACCGACGTCGAACGTCTCGACCCCGCCCTGGCTGAAAAATCCGGCTGTTTCCCCCACAGTAACCGTGCGTGACATTCGTCCTTCATCTACCGTCTTGTCATCGACAACCAGCGTGAGGTTGGCACTCTTTCCGCTCGCTGCATCATCCTGATCATATCTTAATGCAATGCGGTGTTCGCCCGGCGAGAGCGGGCTCTTTGCGCGCAAGCGCAGGGTTTCAGCCTCGTACAGCCGATAGGTGAATGCCGGCACATTGTTCTCGATGGTCATGACCCAACCCGCTTCGCGGCCGCCGTCCGCCACGATCGCGCCGCTTGCGGCGTCAGTGACGTTCAGGCTAGCGGTCACGGACCACGAGCGTCCATAGAGTCGGGGGATGTTCCGGTCAGATACTCCGAATGTGCCGGGGTAGTAGCGCACCGCCGTGCTGTCAGCGCGCTGGTTCGTGGGCAGGACACTGGGATCAAGGCTGGGCTTCAGCGGCAGGACCTGGTTGCGCAGTCCCTCCTGCTCGAACAACGCCTTCATCACGGCCAGGCGCTTGGACTCCTGCTTTGCCAGATCGTGCGCCTGGGAGAAATCCCTGTCGAGATTGTAAAGCTCCCACTTGTCATCAGCGAAAGGCCGGTTCCGCAATTCCATCTGCCACATCGAGTTATGGAATGCCGATGCCAGCCAGCCGGCATGATAGATCGCCCGATTGCCATAGGTTTCGTAGATTTGCGTGGTTCGGCGGCTGGCCGCCCTGGGATCGGCAAACGAATAGGCAATGCTGATGCCGTCGAGGGTCGGTTGCTGCACCCCGTTCAGCACGTCCGGCGCGGTGATCCCGGCCTCCTCCAGCACAGTCGGCATGATGTCCGTCGCGTAGGCATATTGCGTCCGCAAGCCGCCCTTGTCCTTGATCTGATCGGGCCACGTGATCACCATGCCATTGCGCGTCCCTCCCAGGTGCGAGGCGATGACCTTGGTATATTGCAGCGGGGTGTTCATCGCCCACGCCCAGGCTGGCGGATAGTGCGGGCTGTCGCCGCCCTTCGGGCTATTCACCCTGTCGAGCATAGTGTCGGGATTGCCACCCAGCCCCATGCGCTGGGCCCAATAGCTGCTTGCGCCGTATATTGGGCTTTCGCCTGAAGCGCCGTTGTCGCCGACGATGTAGAAGAACAGCGTGTTGTCGAACTGCCCGCGCTCCTTGAGGTCCTGGACGATCTTGCCGACCTGGGCATCGATGTGGCTCAGATAGCCGGCATAAAGCTCCATCAGGCGCGAAGCCGTCCGCTTCTGAAGCGGCGTCAGGCTGCTCCAGGCAGGCAAGCCGGCGGGGCGAGCAGTAAGTCCGGTGTCTGGCGGGATGATCCCCAGCTTCTTCTGCCGGGCAAAGGTTTCCTCGCGCATCCGGTCCCAGCCCTGGTCGAACTGACCCGCATAACGGTCCGCCCAGCCACGCGGCACCTGGATCGGCGCATGGGTGGCGGTCGGCGCGAAATAGAGGAAGAACGGCTTGTCGGGAGCAAGCGAGTGCTGCTGGCGCACCCAGCTGATTGCTCGCCCGGCAAGGTCTTCGCTCAGATGATAATCCTTGCCGGCCGGCCGGAGCACCGGATTGGTACCATCAGTCAGGGTCGGGTCGAACTCGTCGGTTTCGCCGCCAAGGATTCCGTAGAACTTCTCGAACCCCTTGTTCGTTGGCCAACGGTCGAAGGGCCCGGCCTGGGTGAGTTCCGAATCCGGCACCAGATGCCATTTCCCGAACAGCGCGGTGTTGTAGCCGGCGCGGCGCAACAACTCGGGCAGGGTGCTGATGCCTTCGGGAAGCCTGGCGTTGTAACCCGGACGGGTATCCGACGCGTTGGTGACGCCGCCCATGCCGACGCGATGCTGGTTGCGGCCGGTGAGCAATGCCGCACGGGTCGCCGAGCAGATGGCTGCCGTGTGGAACCGGCTATAGCGCAAGCCCTGGCTGGCCAGCGCTTCGAGCGCCGGCGTGCTGATCGGGCCCCCGAAGGTGGACGAGGCGCCGAAACCGACGTCATCCAGCATGACGATGACGATGTTGGGGGCGTCTCGATGAGCCTGCGGGACAGCCGGCGAAGTCGGCGTTGTCGCGGGAGATGGCAAAGCCTGCTGTGCGTGCGCTGGAGGCTGCATCATCAGGGCGCAGATTGCCGACGAAATGCTGTATCTCGATTGTTTCATGTCGGCCCTATCACGCCATCATGCGAGCGCGCGCATGACAGCAGGATTAAACCATACACTTTATCTGTCAAATTGCATTGCCCCAGAAATTTGCGCAAATGGCGGTGGCCAGAGCCGATATGTTAAGTCGTGAGGATTAATTGTGGGTGTGAAAGAGCCATGTCAGGCGAGTCGGTGACGCCTCAGCCAAAGCCCGATTTGCCTGGCTTCAGCCAGAGCAAGGTCGCGTTGATCGTCGCGGCAGAACGCCTGTTTGCCCTCAACACCATCGCTGGGACTTCACTCCGCCAGATCGGTGAAGCGGCAGGCCAGAAAAATTCTGCCGCCGTGCTCTATCATTTTGTATCGCGAAACGGGATCGTCAGAGCCATTCTGGACTATCGCATGGGTCCCATCGACCAGCTGCGCCGGCAGATGCTTGATGATCTGCTGGGGCGTTCTGCTCCGATCGGCATCCGCGATTTATTGAATGTGCTCGTAATGCCCGCAGCCAATGAACTTCGCCCCCGGGACGGAGGGAACTATTATTTCCGCTTTCTGCATCAGCTTTTCCGCAATCCGGCTTTGCTCGAGGAGCTTTTGACGCCGCACGCTGAGGCTTGGCTGACGGCCGAAGGCATGGTCAAGGAGCAGTTGAGATGGCTACCATCGGAATTTGTGGAAGTGCGGGTCAAAAGCCTGGGGCTTCAGAACATATTCTGGATGTCCTCGATCGAAAATGATTTCGACACCAACCGGCTAAGTGTCCAGCATGTCAGTTTCAGGGTCGAATGTGCGATCGACGCGATGCATGCATCATTGATCGGGCCGGTCAGCATGGAGGCACTCGCTGCCGCTGCCGATGCCCAAGTCGTCCTCTGAAATCTTTTCAGCTGTATGGCATGCCGCACATTCCTGCCTGCGGGGCGACCGATATGCGCAAAGGCTTCGACGGGCTTGCGTGTGCCGGTGATGGGGCAAAGTTTCGGCGGGTGGAACACTCTGGCGCTGGCAACGATGGCACCCCCCCAAGTCAAAGGCGTGGTCAACTTTGTCGGCGGCATTCGCACCAGCGCATGCAATCGGGGGGACAAGGCCATGTTCGATGCGATGGACACATTCGGCCGCGACGCGCGCGTGCCCTCGCTCTGGTTCTATGGCGAACGCGACAGCCTATTCTCGGAACCAGTTTGGCGTACCGATTACGAGCACTTCACCCGCGCAGGCGGCAAAGCCGAACTTGTCGATTTTGGCGATATGGACGATGCTCACAACCGCTCGGTCACGCCGGCCGTATCGACCGCTGGGTGCCGAAACTTGATGCCTATCTGGCCGCGCGGGGGCTCCCGCATCTGGCGATCTATCCTGAATATATGCCGCCGCCACGCCCACCGACGACCAATTATGCGGCGCTGGACTTTATGGTATCTCCCCATTTGGCCGGCGCTGCCCTGCCGGGCCGAGATCTATCGAGACCTTTTCCAGCGTGCCCTTGAACCCGCTGGCGCCGGACGGCGCCTCGACCACCGGTACGCCGGTGTCG
>Ga0207644_10000013_pt1 | contig 185370 bp, 164 predicted proteins | sample KBSS73metaG_FD_184326 | JGI IMG/M metagenome (GOLD analysis project Ga0207644, IMG submission 184326) | Switchgrass rhizosphere microbial communities from Kellogg Biological Station, Michigan, USA - KBS S7-3 metaG (SPAdes) (version 2) | ecosystem: Host-associated > Plants > Roots >... | reverse complement strand
TCGAATTTTAATCCGAGTGGTGAAATCGACCAGCTACCCGCCCATGCCGAGGTCATCATCAGCCAGGCGCTCGGCGGCAGTTTTTCCGTCGAATACGAAGGCCGTCTGTATCGCATCGATGGCCTTGATGCCGACGCGCTCGGCAAACCCACACTCGAATTAAAATTCGATGACGCCGAGCCCGGCATCATCAAACTCGAACACGTCGATAAAGTTTTACGCACGGTTTACGACCCGGAAATTCCCGTCAATATTCTCGATCTCGGCCTCGTCTACGCACGTCGCGTCGAAGGCAAAAATGTCTCGATCGATATGACGCTTACTGCGCCCGCGTGCGGCATGGGCGACGTACTACGCGCTGAAGTCGCGCGACGCTTGAAACAGGTACCGAATGTCGAACACGTCGAAGTGAACCTGGTGTTCAAGCCGCAGTGGAATCGCAGCATGTTGTCGGAAGTGGCGAAGCTGGAATTGGGGATGTTTTAACCCGCCGACCATAAAGCTCGCTCAGACCAATTGAATTTAATTTACCTTCGTGCCGCGCCACAACAAAGCCGCCTCTTTCGCAACCCCGACTGGATGACTATGCTTAATCCCTCGATTCGGCTCGCGCATTAAGGAAAGGGAATGCATATTCGAACGATAACTGAGCAAGAAGCGCTTTCAATCTGCTCAACACAAGAATCCCATTTCTTTGACCGTAAGGCCATCTCTATAGATGGAAAAAAGTACAGAAAATTGCGGTAGCGTTTGCCAATGCGGATGGCGGAGAGTTTGTTATTGGTATCGCCGATGACAAAGACGAAGTCAATCCTAACTTACGTTGGAAAGGGGAGAAAAACTTGATGACCTTAACTCTTATTTGCAAGCTCTATTTGAAATCCATCCTAGCCTTGATCTGCGGTATGAGATATTAAAATGCGACGGAAAACCAGGTCATGCCCTCAGGGTTATTGTTGAAAAGAGCTCAGGGGTTCATAAAACATCTGATGGGACCGTCTATCAAAGATACGGAGCACAATCGCTACCGATAAAAGATCCTCAACGAATCACTGAACTCGCATTTGCCAAAGGCGCGTCTTCTTTTGAAGATCAAATTCTCAAAGATATGCCGCCAGAGCAAATCGTCGACGCTTTCGAGTTAAATAAATTTCTTAAAGACTATTCTCCGATAACCCACCCATTAGAGTTTTGTCTCAGCCAGAACCTTCTTGACTACCGGACTTGGGAACCCCGTGTGGCTGGAGCGCTGTTGTTTCATCCATGTCCAAGCGCAGTAATTCCGCGGAAGTGCGCAATCAAAGTTACACGTTACGAAACGAAAGATGATGACCCAGAAAGAGAGCATCTAGCAGAGCAAGTCACTGTTGAGGGACCACTCTACAACCTTATTCACGAGACAATAGGCGCTATTAAGAAAATGATGGCGGCTGTTGCCATTTGGACAAGTGATGGGTTAAAGAAAGCAGAGTATCCCCCAGAAGCAATCTGGGAAGTTCTAGTTAATGCAGTTCTACACAGAGACTACTCAATATCAGATGATATTCAGGTACTAGTTTACGACAACCGAATTGAAGTTCTTAGCCCTGGCCGCCTGCCTGGTTATGTAACGGTTAGCAACATACTCGACGCAAGGTTTTCACGTAATCCAAAACTGGTTAGGACCATAAATCGATACAAAGATGCTCCGAACAAAGATCTCGGCGAGGGCCTAAATACCGCTTTTCAAAAAATGAAAGAATGGGGGCTGAAGGCTCCAACCATTAGTGAAGATCGCGGATATGTGTGCGTTATATTGCCACATACTCCACTCGCAAAACCCACCGAACTTATTCTTAACTTCCTAACAAAGCATGACTGCATAACAAACAAGCAGGCACGTGACATCACAGGAATAAGATCTGAAAACTTGGCAAAAATCGAATTCTATAAATTGCGTGACGAAGGTCTACTTGAGCGAATTCCAGGCCTCGAGGGGCCTAGATCAGCTTGGCGACTTATTGAGAAAGGAACTTTCGAATCAAATCGCTACAATAAAATTATCTAGATAGCGCAGGTTCGCAGGACACAATAAATGAAATGCATTGTGCCAAGTATCGGATGACGATGATCTTTCCCCCTGTAATTAGGCCGACGACAGCAGTGAGATTTCCAAGAAAACGGGGACGGATTTATTTTTTAACCCGATGCGCGAGCGAGCCGCAACTTGTGTCAGGCATACTGTTGCGCAATCTTCGCCCCTGCGGTTGCGGACGTATTTACCCGCGAAATGCAAATCGGAATCCATAGAGATCTCACCTCGACATGAACGGCATCATTGAGAAAACCATTTATTGCCCCTATTGCGGAGAATCTATCGAAGTTTTAGTCGAGGCCGCCGACCACGATCAGGAATATATCGAAGACTGCCAAGTCTGCTGCAGACCGATTACATTCAATGTGAGCCGTGCAATGGAAGGTGATTTAACGATATCGGTGCGCACCGAGGACGATAGTTATTAAAGAAAAACTCGTTGCTCGTTTAGAGCGGCGGATCAACCGCCGCTCTGAATTTCGTCCTTAGCGAACCTTCGCCATCACCTCATTCGCATACCACTGCATTTGGCCGATTTTTTCTTCGACGCTTTTATTATCCGGCTCACTTTTATACACGTCGCGAAACGCTACCATTACTTCATGCACACCAATATCGCGCAGACGTTTAACGCCGTCAGCGCTGAAACCCTCCGCACTACCGGCATGAATTTCGAATGGCAGATGATCGCGCTGATATTCTTTGCGCAGCTCGTTGATGCGATCGATCATTTTTTTCAACGACTCAAGATCGCCACCCGCCGCTATCCAGCCGTCGCCTAAACGTGCGGCGCGTTTTAATGCCGGCTCGGCGTGTCCGCCCACTATTAGCGGCACTGGGTTTGCCGGTACGGGTGTTAATTTGAGTTCGGGAATATCGAAAATTTCGCCTTTGTAGCCGAAGTATTCGCCACTCATCAGGCCACGTACGATTTCGAGCATTTCATCCATGCGCTTGCCGCGTTTGTCCCACGGGATTTGCGATACGGTGAAATCCTCCGGCCACGGGCTGATGCCGACGCCAAATTTAAAGCGATCGCCAATCATCGCGACGAGGCTGGTTAATTGTTTGGCGACGATTACCGGCTGGCGCACCGCAAGTTTCATCACCGAGGTGCTGAAGCCGATTTTTTTCGTCTGGCCCGCCAGAAAAGCAGTGAGAATAAATGCATCGATGAACGGCTCGCCGTCGAGGAATTCGCGCGAGCCGTCTTCGTTATACGGATAATTCGGATCGCCTTCCTTCGGATAACAAATACTATCCGGCATCGTGATCGTATCGTAGCCGAGCTGTTCCGCCGCCAACGTTAACGGCAGATATTGTTCGGCAGGGCACATGCTGTGGTGATAAGCGAATCTCATGGCAGTCTCCTCAAAGCGATTTGAAATAATTTGCGCGCAGGCGATTGATCATCCCGCGACAACCTAAAGCTGAATACCTTTTGCGAAAGTATCGCAAGACTTCATCGAACCCGATTCCAAGCCGCGTCGAAACCAGCGCACGCGCTGCTCGGCGGTACCGTGAGTAAATGTCTCCGGTACCGCATAGCCGCGCGCCTGCTTTTGCAACATATCGTCGCCAATCGCAGTGGCGGCACGCAGCGCTTCTTCGACGTCGCCGCTTTCCAGCACGTGCCGCGCGGTATCGGCGTGATTCGCCCATAATCCGGCAAAACAATCGGCCTGCAATTCCACTCGCACCGACAGCGCGTTGGCTTGCGCCTCGCTGAGACGTGCGCGCGCACGCTGCACCTTGTCGGCAATACCGAGCAGGTTTTGCACGTGATGTCCCACTTCGTGCGCAATCACATAAGCTTGCGCAAAATCGCCGGGCGCTTGAAAACGGCTTTTCAATTGCTCGTAAAACGTCAGATCGATATAAACCTTTTGATCGGGCGGACAGTAGAACGGGCCCATTGCTGCCTCGCCCATACCGCAGGCGGTTGGATAGCTGCCACTGAATAACACCAACTTCGGTTCGCGATATTGCTTACCGCCGGCTTCAAAAATCGCATGCCATGTAGTTTCAGTGTCGGCTAACACCATCGACACAAAACGCGCCTGTTCGTCATTGGCAGGCGGTGCCGCAGCAGGCGTGGCATTCGGCGCCTGCTGCTGAAATTGATCGACGGTCTGCAATACCTCGCGTGGATCGAAACCGAAATACCAGGCGGCCAGTGCGATCACGATGGTGCCGATGCCGATATGGCCGCCACCGATACGGCGGCCCGATTCGCCGCGGCGATCTTCGACATTGTCACTTTCGCGTCCATCTTCAAGGCGCATGTTTTATCTCCGCTGAATCGCTGACGAATTTACTTAGATAACACCGCTCGCATGCAACGTTGCCATCTCCACCGCGTCGAGACCTAACAACTGCGAAAAAATTTCCACGTTGTGACTGCCCACCGCGGGTCCGGTCCAATCGGTACGGCCCGGCGTTGCGGTGAGGCGCGGCAGCATGGCCGGAATCGTCAGCGGTTTGCCGTTGACCTGAAATTCTTCGAATAAACCGCGTGCATGAAAATGCGGATCGTCGAACATATCCGCAACGTTGTAGATCGGCCCGACCGGTACCTGCGCGCCATCGAGCAATGCGATGACCTGCGCAGAATTCAATCCGGTACACCAATGCGAAATTGCATCGTCAATTTCGCGCTCGCGTTGTACCCGACCCGGATTGTGCGCGAGATCTTCATCAGCGGCCATATCGGCGCGGCCGATGGTGTGCATCAGCCGTTTGAAAATCGAATCGCCATTACCGCCGATCACCACATATTTATCGTCTTTGCAGCGATAGGTGTTGGTCGGCACGATACCGGTGACCGTGGTGCCGGCCGGTTCGCGAATTACACCGGCGCCGGAATATTCCGGCACCACCGCTTCGAGCAGATTAAACATCGATTCGTAAATAGCGACATCGACGACCTGCCCCGGCTGCGCGTGATTTTTTCGCGCCAGCAGCGCGAGTACGGTACCAAGCACTGCGTGTAATGCGGCAATGGTATCGCCGATGCTGAGGTTTGGTCGTACCGGTGCCTCGTTCGGAAAACCATTCACATAACGAAAGCCGCTGATGCCTTCGCACACCGAGGCAAAACCCGGCTTCTGCGCATACGGGCCGGTCTGACCATAACCGGAAATACGCGTGTAAATCAGCTCGGGATTTATCGCCTTAATCTGCTCGGGACCGAGCTGCCATTCCTCCATCACACCGGGGCGAAAATTTTCGACCAATACATCGCATCGCTTCGCTAAATCACGTACCAATTCCCGACCACGCGCTTGCTTCAAATCGATCGTGATGCATTTTTTATTGCGACCGACGCTGTGCCACCACAACGACGAACCATCGCGCACCACGCGCCACTGCCGAATCGGATCACCTTTGCCGGGCGGTTCCACTTTAATGACTTCAGCGCCGAAATAAGCGAGCATCGAGCCGGTAAATGGTCCCGCGATCAACTGCCCCAGTTCGAGTACGCGAATGCCTTCGAGCGGGCGCTTTGCGGCTTCATTCATCGGTATTCCTTTTTTAAATTAATGGTATGCGCGTTTCAGTTTAATTTTTTATGCAGCTCGTCGATTAATTCGCGAATTTCGCGCTGCCGATTTTGCACGGCGAGCGATTGCTCGGGCGGATAGGGCGGTTGTGCCTGCGCCGCGCGCTCGGCGTAATTCAATGCTTGTCGGTAGTCTTTTTTTTCGGCAAAAAACTTTGCATTGAAATAATTGATATTCATGCCGTTAGGGCTGAGCGCCAACCCTTTCTGCAGTAATTCGCGCGCTTTTTTATTATCGCCAAACGCAATCGGCCAGCCGGGCACTTTCGCGTATAACATGCCGAGCACCGCGTACGCGTAGGCCTCTTCGGCAGTGGGATCCAGCGCCAGCGATTTTTCCAGATTCGCGCGCGCCTCCTTGGCGATACCGAGTGCACTGAGGCCGTTAACGCTTTCCGCCAATGAACCACGCACGATTGCGGCCCACAAATACGCATCGGCGCTGTCGGAATTTTTCTGCACCAGCACATCGGCATCGACGATCAAGGCGCGCAACCTTTTTTGCTGATCGCTGTCTTTCAACTGATAGCGCGCTGCCGCCCATTCCTGCTGCAGCGCATACAAGTCACTGCCGAATTCCGCCTGTGCCGTTACCGCAAAACCAATCGCGAGTAATACAACCGCTATGCGATACGCTCGACGCCACATGATCGTCTCCTTATGATTATCGCTAGCCTGCGTCATGACCATCTGCTGCATAATGGCTATAGCCAGCGCATAGCAGCCGCATTGTTGATCAATGCTGCGGCGCTGCCAAGTCAGCGTAGCGCGCTCTGCATTCACGTTACGGCCGATGCAAAACCTCGTCCTCAAACCACCCAGCGAAAGGTCCAATGATTATGCGCATCTTTGCTCGCACCGGTCGCTATATCGCGCTTGCGCTATTTGCCGGCGAAATACACGCCGAAGCTTTCGATGAGTGTCTGCTGAACGCAGTGCAATCGGCAACCGCGAGCACAACAGTGGGTGAGCTGCGCACACTATGCGAGCAAAAACTCGCAGCGCCGCAAAACGAACCGGTAATTGCCACCGAGCAGGCCGCCGCTGCCGCATCAAACTCACCGGGCGTGGTCGAAAAGCGCCTCGCGCTCGAACGCTATACGCATGACAATCCCTTTGTACTGACGCCGCATCGCCCGAATTATTTATTGCCGGTAGTTTATTCTTCGCATCCGAATCAGTCCGCATTTCCCGATCGAGAGCTACAGAATACCGAAGTGCAATTTCAATTCAGCGTTAAGGTCCTGGTCGCGCAAAACCTGCTAGGCAATAACGGCCATCTCTCGTTTGCTTATACCGATCATTCATTCTGGCAGGCGTACAACCGTAACATTTCGGCGGCGTTTCGCGAATCCGATCACGAGCCAGAATTGATTTTTACACTCGAAAACGATTGGCAACCGCTGGGTTTACGTAATTCGGCCAATCAATTTATTTTGAACCATCAGTCCAATGGACGCGGTGGTGAGCTATCGCGCAGTTGGAACCGCGTGATGTTTAACAGCATTTGGGAAAAAGATAATTTTGTAATGACGTTACAGCCGTGGTATCGCATTCCCGAAGATAAAAAACGCAATCCTGGCGACCCCAATGGCGACGATAATCCGGATATCGAAAAATACCTGGGAAATTTTGAGTTGCGCGGTATTTATCAGGTCGAGCATGGGCAAACCATCAGCCTGATGCTGCGCAATAATTTACGCAGCGATAACAAAGGCGCGCTCGAAGCAGCGTACAGCTTTCCGATTGGCGGCACTAAATTGAAGGGCTATCTGAAATATTTCAACGGTTATGGCGAAAGCCTGATCGATTACAATCACCACACGCAAAGTTTTGGCGTCGGCTTTCTTATTAGCGACTGGCTGTAAAAATCGAACGAGATTAATCCATGAAAAAAATGCTTGTTATCACCGGCGCGAGCCGCGGCATCGGTCTGGCGACTGCAAAACTATTTAAAGATAACGGTTTTGAGATTATCAATCTGTCGCGCTCGAAATCGCCGCTGGTCGGTGTGCATCATATCGACCTCGATTTAAGCAGCCGCGGCTGGGAACAAACGATCACCGATAAATTGCTACCAATGCTGATCGACACTGAACAAATTGCGCTGGTCCATAACGCGGGAGCGATCATTAAGGACTCCTTGCCGAATTTGGTTGTCGATGAATTTCGACGCGTGCTGGAATTGAACGTGGTCGCGCCGGCGCAATTGTCCCATTTGTTATTACCCGCCATGAAAGCGAGCTCGTCGATTATTTATATCGGCTCCACACTCGGCGAAATCGGCGTGCCGAATTGTTGCGCTTATGTCACGTCAAAGCACGCAGTGATCGGCCTGATGCGATCGACATGTCAGGATCTCGCCGGCACTGGCATTCATAGCGCCTGCGTATGTCCCGGTTTTACCGACACCGAAATGCTGCGCGCGCACGTCGGCCACAGCGAAGAAATTCTGCAGGCGATCGCCAATGGCATTACTCAGAAGCGTTTGATTCAGCCGGATGAAATTGCGCGCACGGTGTATTTTTGCGCGCAAAATTCGGTGATTAATGGCGCGGTGATTCACGCCAATCTGGGGCAGATTCAATCTTAAAAAATCAGCAACCAAGCTATTATTTTCCGGGATAGTTTGGCTTACGTTTTTCCAAAAATGCGTTGATGCCTTCGATGCAATCGGCACTGGTCGATGCGATATCCTGCATTTGCGCTTCGAATGCGATCGTCGCCGGCAACGATAATTCCAACGCTTGGCGCAACACGCGCTTGGTCAGTGTATTCGCGGTCGGTGATAACTCGGCAATTTGTTCCGCCCATTGCCATGCGCGGGTTTGCAAATCGACACTACTGACGACTTCGTTGACGATGCCGTAGTGCAAGCATTCCTGCGCGCTCAAGCGGCCGGCATCCATCAACAAACGGAATGCGCGTTTGTAGCCGACCGCTCGCACCAATTCCCAACTGACGCCGCCATCCGGCACCAACGCGATCTTGCTGAACGCCAATTGCAAATACGCGTCCTCGGCCATCACCGCCAGATCGGTCGCTGCCAATAAACCACAACCGATACCCGCGCAGGCGCCGTTCACGGCAGCGAGTACGACTTGATCGAGTCGCCGCAGGCCGAGCAAAAACGGCTCGTATTCATCATGGATTTGTTGCGATACCGCAGGTGGAATACCTTCGCGCAGATCGGCACCGGCGCAAAAACCTTTGCCATTCGCGGTAAGAATAATGACGCGAATATCGTTGCGCACTTTCAGCGTATTGACCGCGCGCAGCATACCGGCGCGCAAATCGTGATTGAACGAGTTGTACGCCTCCGGGCGATTCAACGTGATTTGCGCGACACGGCCGCGATAGTCGATTTGTACCGATGGGTTGCTCATAACCTTACTCTCGATGATGCAGCGCTCGCGATGATCCCGCTCTCGCGCCAATTCCAGCTCTCGTAGTTACATCAATCCCGCTACGGGGATCAACGCGCCGTGAATAGCGCGCGCAGCGTCGGAAGCAAGAAAACAAATGACATTGGCCAGATCTTCCGGTTTCAGCCATTTATTGAAATCGGCATCTGGCATATCGGCACGATTGCGCGGTGTGTCGATCAGACTCGGTAAGACAGCATTCACGTTGACGCCGTGCTGTTTCACTTCTTCCGACAGCGATTCGGTGAGCCGCATCACCACACTTTTACTCGCGCAGTACCCGCCCATGTGGCCCTGACCTTTCAACGCGCCGAGAGCGCCGACATTCACGATGGCGCCGCGTTGTTGCGCAATTAATTTCGGCACAGCGGCGTGCAGCACATTTTGCAGCGTGCCGACATTCATCTTGAATAAAAAATTCCATTGCTCATCGGTGGTTTCATACACGGCGGGACCCATAGTAAAACCGCCGGCAAGATTGAATACGGCATCGAAATGCGGCAATTTTGCGAAGCATTCCTGCGTAGCGGCGGCGCTACCGAGATCGACCGCGAATTTTGCAATATCGGCGGTGCGTTCGCTCGCATCCTCCGGTGCAAAGCCGATATCGAGCAATAGCAATTTCGCGCCGAGTGCATGCGCAGTATTCGCGACGACACGGCCAAGCGCGCCGTTGGCGCCGGTGATAACGATGGTTTTTCCATTCAGATTGACCATATTGTCCTCCGAATTTTTCGGTGCGGCGGTGAGGGTTCGCGATCGAGTTTAACGCTCACGCGAACAGCTCGCGAGTGAAATTCATATCGCGAAGCGGACATCTGAACAGCCAAAGGATTTGTATCGAACTAAAAACTACGAACCAAGAGCAACGATGTTCAGGCGGCAACCCAGCAGAGATTACGGCCGCCCTGCTTGGCTTGATACAGCGCGGTATCGGCCCGCTCGAAAATATCGTCCGATGTGACGCCGTTGCTAAACGCGGCAATGCCGATCGAGAGCGTGACTGCCACCGGTTTATCGCGAAAATGAAAGGGGCTCGCCGCCACCGCTTCGCGAATCGCTTCGAGTGTTTGTTGCGCCTCTTGCTGCTCGGTTTCCGGCATCAGAATGACGAATTCTTCGCCGCCAAAACGTGCGACGAAATCGGTTTTACGTAACCGCTTACGCAGCGTTTTGGCGATGATGCGCAACACTTTATCGCCGGCGAGATGGCCGAAATTGTCATTGATCAATTTGAAATGATCGAGATCGCAGACCGCCAATACCAATGGCCGCTGATAACGCTGCCAACGTTCAAATTCATAGGCCAGGCGTTGCTCGTAGGCATTGCGATTTGGCAACTGCGTCAATGAATCGAGCAGGGCGAGACGCTGCTGTTCAAGCATGCGCTGTTCGATCAACGCCGATTGCGATTCCATTTCGCGCAGCCGCTTGTTCAACGTATCGAGCTGCACCTCGAGATCCTGCTGGCGGCGCTGCTCGGAAATTTTGTGCTCATCGAGCGCGCCGACGATCGTATCGAGGCGCGAGCCGATATCGGTTTTCAATTGTTCGAGATGCGATGCCTGCTCGACACTCACTTGCATTTCGGCAATTTCACCGCGTACCGCTGCGTTCAAATGCGTATCTGCATGCTGGCGCTGCAGCTGATTTTCGCGCGAGAAATCGAGCGCGCGGTGCGCATCGCTGAGCCGCTCATTGATGCCGACCAGGAACTGTTGGAATTCGACTTCACTGCGTTGCAGTGCGGCCAGCACGATCATGCTGACCTGTTCCAGCACCGAGACGAACTCGTACCAATTCAAACCTTTTGAAATCTGCTCGCAGGCGCGGCGATGATCATCGCTTGCCGACGGCGGCGGATCGATCTGCTTCAGCAAATGATCGAGCACCTCGCACACCGCATTACTGATGCGAGTGAATGGCACTTCGCTGTTGTCGCTAACACCCTCAGCAACGATGGCATCGTTTTCTACCGGATTTTCTACTGCATCGCCTACCGCAGTGGGTTGCGCAAAGGTCGTCTGCTCATCCACAACGCGTCGCGAGCGCGCGTCATCGCTGGTAATGGTTGCGGCATCAATTGGTGTTTGCTCTGACACGACGCGGGTAAATGCTATTTCGTCAGTGTCTTCGTCGTCGTCATCAAGTGCAGCAGCCGAGGAGGAGGGGCGCTCGTTACGCGCTACATGCTTGGACTCTTCGGCGCGACCGAACCAGCGCGCCAGCATGCCGCTGCGCCCGGAGCCCACATCCTCGGCGAGCACGCGCGCTTGCAATACCGGTAGCCGCGACAATAGTTTCATTTCATTGCCGTCGGGATCGATGTGTTTCAACTGCTTTTGCATTGCTTTCAATTCGCGCGCGATATCGCTCTGCGGTTTGCAGTCGAGTAATTGCGCGGTCAGCCGTTGCAATGCGGTTTGAAATATCTCACTACGATGGTCGCGTTCGTCATCGACCACTTTGATACGCGCATCGATTTCATCGATCAGTCGCGAAAGCGTGTCAGGATCATCGATATCGCGACGCAATACTTGACGCAATTCGGCCAACTGCCTATCGAGTTGGTGATCGATGCCATGTGCAGCAACGGCAATTCGCGAAGCGGCACGGCACAGCAATCGTTCGATTGCTTGTCGGTCCCCGCCTGAATTGCCGTTGCCGCGCGAATCTGATGCCATTGTTGTTATTGTTTTTTCACAAAGTTTGTTTTTTCACAAAGTTATTTTTTGGTTTTTTGCTGCCGTTCTTTGGCGATTAAGAAGTCGGCAATTTGTAGCATTTTTTGATGCATGTCGCGTTCGCTCATGTTCGATCCCGCGAATGCACGACCATCGATGCGATATTTGCCCGCAACAATGAGCTCGGGTGTGCCTTCGATCTTATAGCTCAATGCGCGCGCTTTTGCCTGATTGATTTGGCTGGTTACGCCGAATGAATCAAAGGCTTTATCGAATTGATCCGCGGTGACGCCGGCAGTAGCGAATATTTGCTGAATCTTCTCTTTCGAATTCAGCGGATTACCCTGCTCATGAATTGCCGCAAACATCGGCTCATGCGTTTTGTTGAGCACACCGAGCGCTTGCGCCGCAAAGAAAGCCTGAGCATGCAATTGGCCCGGTCCATTCCAGATCACTGGCAACTGGTAGAAATCGACATCGCTCGCCAATGTTTTGCGCCATGCCGTCAACAGCGGTTCAAACCGATAACAATGTGGGCAGCCATACTGAAACACTTCGACGACTTCGATTTTGGCCGGATCGCGCGGTCGAACCTGATCGGCTATGCGCTGATAATGGGTACCTTCCTTGAACGGCTCGGCGGTCGGCTGCGCGTGCGCATTGGCCGCGAGTAACAAAGCAAAAACGGACAACAACAAATATTTGATGCGTTGCATTGCTAAAGCTCCAAAGTGAATTCCCGGCGTTGGACTCGTTGTCGGGCACGGCGTTTCATTTTTTATCGACTGTAGCCGTTCAGCGCCAACGCCGACCATTTTCCACATAAAACTATTTTCTACGTAAAAAAAAGGTGGCTCTCGGCCACCTTGGTATGCGATCTGACGCAGCGTCTTAATGCAGGCCAGAAATATAGTTGGCCAGCGCGGCAATTTCACTATCGCTGAGACGGGCGGCGATGCTGCGCATCGGCTTGGCATCGCCATCGTTCGCGCGCGCGCTGGTATCGCCATCCGCGGCGGCGCGATAACCTTTCAGCTGCGTCGCAATATAATCGCCATGCTGGCCGCCGAGGCGCGGAAATCCAGCCAGCGCATTGCCGCTGCCAGTCGGCAGGTGGCAAGCAGAACAGGCCGGAATGCCTTTCTCACGAATGCCACCGCGAAAAATCTGCTCGCCCTTCGCCAACGTCTCCTTTTTTGCCTGATTGACCGAACCGGTCTGCGCGGCGAAATAAGCCGCGATATCGGCAATGTCTTGTTCGCTGAGGTTATCGACCATCCCGGCCATCGCCGGCACGACGCGCGCCTTGGTTTTGATGTCGGTAATTTGCTTGGTCAGATAGCGCTCGCCTTGACCCGCCAATTTTGGAAATGTCGGCGCGGCGCTGTTGCCGTCCGGACCGTGGCACGCACCACAGGCGGTGGCTTTGGTTTTACCTGCAGCAGCATCCCCGGCAGCGAGCGCCAGTTGGCTGCTCACGCCCAACAAGATTGCACCGGCTAATACGATTATTCTCATTTATTTGCACTCGGGATTGACGATGGCGCGTCGCGTCATTCGGAAATTATTTTTTCGGCGTCGACATATAGGTGATCAAGGCTTTGTAATCGGCGTCGGTGCAATCGTTACACATACCGCGCGGCGGCATCGCGTTCATGCCGGCTTTAACGCTGGCAACCAGCGTATCCATTCCCTTTGCCAAACGCGGTTTCCAATCATCTGTGAAAGCTTTCGGCGCATTGGCCACACCCGCAGCATGGCACACCACACAAGTCTTGTTGTAACGATCTGCGACAGCCTGATCCGCGGCGTTAACCACGCACGAAGTGATCGCAAATGCTGCACCGATAAACAATCTTTTCATTGCGGAGCCTCTTACGGGGGCGTGGGGGTGACGCGTATTATGATCGGGTTCTGAAGGCTCAAAATCCAACGGTTCAAATACAGAATCGCCAGTAGCCGTACGAAAACCGCGGCATTATAACTGATCGCTGCTTTGAGTCACCATCCAACCCGGTCAAAAAATCCCATGTTTTCAACGCAAAAATCCAGTATCAATTATCGCGCCGCCCATTTTCTGACGAGCGCACCGACGCTGCGCGAATGCCCTCCGGACGAAGGTACTGAGGTTGCGTTCGCCGGTCGTTCGAACGCCGGTAAATCGAGCGCGATCAATGTGCTGACCGGTAACCATAAACTGGCGCGCACCAGTAAGACCCCAGGGCGCACGCAACTGCTGAATTTTTTTGCGCTCGATGAAACTCACCGGCTGGTCGACTTACCGGGCTACGGTTTTGCGAAAGTCCCCCTCGCCGTAAAAGAGGCTTGGCAGAAACATCTCGAGGCCTACCTCAGCGCGCGCGTCAGTTTGCGCGGCCTGGTTTTGCTGATGGATATCCGCCATCCGCTGCAGCCCTTCGACGAACTTCTGCTCGATTGGGCTGGACGCAGCAAAATGCCGGTGCATGTGCTGCTGACCAAAGCCGATAAGCTCGCGTTTGGTGCGAGCAAGACGGCATTGCTACAGGTACGGCAGATGTTGGAAGCAAAGAAAGGGCTGAGCGTGTCAGTGCAGTTGTTCTCTGCGCTGGATAATCGCGGGCTGGAAGAGCTGCAACAGCAACTCGATGGCTGGCTACTGGACGCGCCCAGCGCGGAAGCATAATCAAGCGAAAAAAGACTCGGCACGTATTGGGGGATAGCGTGCCGAGCTACCAGCTCTTCTGGGGGAAACACTGGAAAAATCCGATCGAGCCCTTGGAAACTCGATCGAATCGTGGCAGGAGCCACATCGCTATGACTAACCTCGCGGGCGCAAGTTCATGCGCTCAATGCGCTTGATCCCAGTTGTCGCCGATACCCGCCTCGACCACTAACGGTACCAGCAGTTCGGCGGCCGTCGCCATGCGCGCGATGACCTCGGCACGAAACGATTCGACCGCATCCGCCGCCACTTCGAATACCAGCTCGTCATGCACCTGCATGATCATCCGCGCCGGCACTTGTGCCTCATACAGCCAGTGATCCAGCGCAATCATCGCCCTTTTGATGATGTCGGCAGCGGTGCCCTGCATCGGCGCATTGATTGCGGTACGTTCCGCGGCCTGGCGGCGCTGCGCGTTACGAGTATTGATTTCGGGCAGATACAAACGTCGGCCGAACAGCGTTTCGACGTAGCCGCGCTGTGCCGCCTCGGTACGCGTGCGATCCATAAATTCGCGCACCCCCGGATAACGGGCGAAGTAGCGATCGATATACGCCTGCGCCTCGGAGCGACCGATTTCGAGCTGCTTTGCCAACCCAAACGCCGACATGCCGTAGATCAAACCGAAGTTGATCGCCTTCGCGCTGCGGCGCTGATCGTGGGTGACCGCATCCATCGACGCGCCGAATACCTCGGCCGCTGTGGCGCGGTGAATATCCTCGTCGTGCGCGAACGCATCGAGCAGGCGCGGATCGCCAGACAGGTGCGCCATGATGCGCAGCTCGATTTGCGAATAGTCCGCCGCGACGATGCGATGGCCGGGCGCCGCAATAAATGCCTGCCGAATGCGGCGACCTTCCTGCGTGCGCACGGGAATGTTCTGCAGATTGGGATCGCTCGACGATAATCGCCCGGTCGCGGCCACGGCCTGATGGTAGGACGTATGAATGCGACCGGTGCGCGGATTGATCATCTCCGGCAGCTTGTCGGTATAGGTCGATTTCAGTTTCGACAGGCCGCGGTACTCCATCAATACGCGCGGCAGCTCGTACTGCTCGGCAAGTTCAGCGAGCGCATCCTCGGCGGTCGACGGCGCGCCGGTCGGCGTTTTTTTGGTGACCGGCAAGCCCAGCTTGTCGTACAGAATTTCACACAGCTGCTTGGGCGAACCGAGATTGAATGTTTGGCCCGCCAACTCGTGCGCCTGTTGTTCGATCTGCAGCAAGCGCAAGCCGAGCTCGTGGCTCTGCTGTACCAGCAGTTCGCGGCTGACCAGCGCGCCGTGCCGCTCGATCCGCGATAGCACCGGCACCAGCGGCATATCGATGGTCTCGAATACTGAGCGCAGACTCGGCTCCGCCTCCAGTTTCGGCCATAGCGCGTGGTGCAGCTGCAGCGTGATATCGGCGTCCTCAGCGGCATACTCGCCGGCCTGATCGATCGCGACCTGGCTGAATGAAATCTGTTTGGCACCTTTGCCGGTAATGTCTTCGTAATGAATGGTATTCACGCCGAGATATTTCAGCGCGAGGCTATCCATGTCGTGACGCGTGGCAACCGCATCGAGCACGTAGGATTCGAGCATGGTGTCGTAGACGATGCCGTTCAGCTCGATGCCGTGATTGGCCAGCACACTCTTATCATATTTGAGGTTTTGCCCGATCTTGGCACGCAGCGGGTTTTCCAGCAGCGGCTTCAGCTGAGCGAGTACTTGCTCGCGCGATAGCTGTTCAGGAGCCCCAGGATAATCATGTGCCAATGGAATGTATGCGGCCTCACCGGCATTGATCGCGAACGACACGCCGACGATTTCAGCCTGCATGTAATCGAGGCTGGTGGTCTCGGTATCGAATGCGAATACCGGTGCGACAGCGAGGCGCTGCAGCCATGCATCAAGCTCCGCCTGCATAACAATCACTGCATAGGTGCGCGGCGCGGGCGCCACTTCGACCGCTATCGGCGCCTCCACGCCTTGATCGAGCAGCTCGGATATCCAGCTCTTGAACTCCATTTCTCGAAAAGTTTCCAGCAAGTCTTCGCGGCTCGCCTCCCCGATAGCGAGCTGGTCGAATTCAAACGGCAACTCCACATCAGTTTTTATTGTGGCCAGCAGGTACGACAGGTAGGCCTGCTCGCGCTCGGCCGCTAACTTCGCGGCCAAGGTCTTGGCGCCACGCACATTCAACGTCGCCACCTTATCGAGCTGCTGATACAGCTGATCGAGACCGCCGATTTCGATCAGCAGCGGCACCGCGGTTTTTTCGCCGATGCCGCTGACGCCGGGAATGTTGTCGCTGCTGTCGCCGACCAGCGCCAGATAATCGATGATCAAGCTCGGCGGCACGCCAAATTTGGTCACGACGCCGACCTCATCCAGTACGCTATTGGTCATCGTGTTAACCAGCGTGATGTGCGCATTGACCAACTGCGCCATGTCCTTGTCGCCGGTCGAAATCACGACGGGCTGACCCAGCGCGGCAGCTTTGCAGGCGAGGGTGCCAATCACGTCGTCAGCCTCGACCCCATCAACCACCAGCAGCGGCAGGCCCATCGCTCGCACCAAGCGGTGAATCGGCTCGATCTGTACACGCAGTTCGTCGGGCATCGGCGGCCGGTGTGCCTTGTACTTATCGAACAGCTCGTCGCGGAAGGTTTTTCCCTTGGCATCGAACACCACCGCCATCGGGCTGCCGGGATAATCCTTCTGCAGCCGGCGCAGCATGCTGATTACACCCTTGACCGCACCGGTCGGCTGACCCTTCGAGTTGGTCAGCGGTGGCAGCGCATGAAATGCACGATAGAGATACGAGGAGCCGTCAACGAGGACGAGCGGGAGAGGCTGAGTCATTTCGGCTATGGCGGTTGCTATCGAATGGCGGCAAAGTGTATCACGCAGGTTGCGAGCTTCAGGGCAGGTCGATGGCGGTATATACCCAACTGGAAATGGCAGAGTTAGCGGAGGCGGTAGCGCCATTGGGATTGGGCGAACTGGTGACCGCGCAGGGGGTGGCGGCAGGCATCGAAAACACGACGTATTTTCTGACCTTCTCGCCAGACCAGCATACGCAGATACGGGAGTTTGTACTTACTATCTCCGAAACTCTTTCTGCGCCGGATATTGAGTTCGTCGCTACGGTAACAAGTTATCTCGGACGTTATGGGGCTCCGGTTCCGGCGCCAGTAGCAACCGCCTTGGGGCAACGCGTGTTATCGATTGGCGGCAAGCCCGCGCTAATTATCCCGAAGGCACTGGGACGCCATCCCGGACAACCGACGCCAGCGCAATGCGACGCGATTGGCCGTGCAGTGGCCCAATGTCACGCAGCGATGCAGCAAGCAGGTTTCGCGCATCGAAGCCATCGCGGCCTCGATTGGGTAGCGACAACCGGCCAGCGCCTGCTCGGTTTGCTGGGACCCGCCGATCAAACCCTGTTAGATGCTGAGCTACTCTCACTCGCCAAGTTTGTGAATACTCACAATCAATTGCCGTGCGCGGTTATTCACGGCGATTTATTTCGAGATAACGCGCTGTTTATCGGCGATCAGCTCACCGCAATCATCGATTTCTTCAGTGCCGGCACCGGCTATCTGATGTTCGATTTGGCAGTGATTGCCAATGACTGGTGCTTGCGCATATCCGCAGTCGGGCAAGCGCAATGTTTGCGAACGCTAACCGCTGGGTATGCTGCCGTCCGGATGCCCGACATAACCGAACAACAGTTATGGCCGGACTTTCTTGCTATTGCTGCGCTGCGTTTTTGGGTGTCACGCCTCGCGGATCGACTACTGGCGGACCATCGACCCGCGCAGCTGCGTGCCGACAAAGATCCGAACGAATACCGTGAATTACTGCTGCAACACCGACACTCGCCAATTCTCTGGGTTTGACTCACTCGCCGCTCTCATTTCGTCGTAAGTGTTACCGAAATTTAACTCGACGAAGATCCTGTTGCAGACCAATATGTAAAACAACAACACAAAATATAAAATTTATTTTGTTAAAAAATCTTAATGAAAAACAGTTAATTAACAATTGCTCATGTGTCATACATCACGCAATCGAGACTCGTGTTCCAAATGTAACGAAATGTTAATGGTTTTTGCTTGCTTCCGTCATTATCCATTGTTACCATTCGTATCAAGTTAAGTAACAACGCGATTGACGCTGGTCACAAGCCGGTGACAATCAAAACCCAAGGAGAAAGTCCATGAGACGTGCAGCAGTAGTAGCAGTACTGGTCAGTGCTTTAGTAGGTGCAGTAGGCGCTGAGTCAATCATCAAAGCTCGTAGCAATTCGGCGCTGCCGAAAGCCACTATCACAGTCGAAGAAGTCGTCGACTCGGTAACGGTTGAAGTTTCCGCAATGAATACCGCGAGCACCACTGCAACCCAGGCAGATAGCCGATCAATGAGCGAACTGACTTATGCAGCCAATTGATAAATAACACCGGGGTCCCAACCAGGCCCCCGGTTTTTTTTATTTTTCTACATTCTGCAATCGTAAACACTTCGTCACCGATCGCCCCAGTTGGCGATAAAACTGAACCAATCCTTCCTCGGATAATGGCTGCGCCAGCGCCAACGCATCGATCAACTCAACGTTTACCGTACGACCCGACAGCAATCGGTTCATCGCTCGTGTTTCCTGCTGCTCGCGCCACACACAGCCGATCGTCCCGCTATTAAGCAATTGCTCGATATGCGCAAGCTGCGCCGGTGCCGGCGGTAAATCCGCGCTATCGGTCAGCGCCGCCTGGTGCTGCAATCCGTAACGCTGTTCGAAGCGCCGATAGGCGTCGTGCTCGACCATGAAACCGCGCAATTTCCCCGCTGCCGCCAATTGTTGCCGCAACGCCCGATCTTCATCGAGCAGACGCTGCTGGATCCGATCGGCATTGCGATGAAACTCGCCGGCCTGCTCGGGACGAAGCTCGGCCAGCGCCAGCGCCAGACGCTGCGCTGAATCGCCCATTGCTACCGGATCCAGCCAAAGGTGCGCGTCGCCGGCATCCTGCAGCGCAATAACGCGGGTGCGCGCGGGCAGCGAGCCTACTAACGATTGCAGGAACACCTCGAGACGGGGACCGATCCATACCACCAGATCGGCTCCATCCAGCAAACGGCGATCCGACGGGCGCAATTGATAATCGTGCGGCGAGACGTTGGGCTTCAGCAATGCATCGGCGATCACGGCGTCACTGCCGACAGCGATCGCCAGCAGTTGCAATGGTTTTATCGTCGCTACAACGCGCAATGGCTCGGCCGCACCCGTCGTCCAAGATGCCCAAGGAAGGGCGATAAAAAGCAGCCATTGGAGAAACCGTTTGTTCATCGTATTCGACCGTTACAAAAAGTGTAACAATATAACATTCCTTTCAGGGTCGATCCGATGATGTCGCAACCTATGGATGTTGCTCTACACGAGCACGACCATTCGCACTGCATCGAACATGCGCTGCAAATTGCCAAAGACGTCTGCACCACCCACGGCGTGCGCTTAACGCCACTGCGCGAGCAGGTGTTGCAGCTGGTGTGGCAGAGCCACAAGCCACTCGGCGCCTACGCAATTCTGGAAATGCTGAGCGCGGATCCCGATCGACACGAGAAACGACAAGCGCCGCCGACCGTGTACCGTGCGCTGGAATTTTTGCAGGAGCACGGCCTGGTGCATCGCATCAATTCGCTGAATGCGTTTATCGGTTGCACCCAGCCGCATGCGTATCACAACAGCCACTTTCTGATCTGCCAACGTTGCGCAATCGCGGTCGAGATTACCGATGACAATCTCAATCGCGCGATCGATCAAACAGCGCAAGCAGCACAATTCGCCAAACACAGCGCCTGTGTCGAAATCCTCGGCCTGTGCACCAACTGCCAGCAGACCCATGATGAATAACGCACTGCTAACTTTCGCTAATGTTGGCGTCCGCGAAGCGGGGAAAACCATTCTCGACCGCGTATCGCTGACATTACGCAAGGGCGAAATTCTTACCGTGATCGGCCCGAACGGTGCCGGCAAATCGACCTTGCTGAAAGTTGCGCTAGGTCTGATGGCTCCGTCGACCGGCACAGTTCATCAACATGATGGCCTGCGCATCGGCTACATGCCGCAGCGGCTGCACATCGAACCAGGCCTGCCGCTGACGGCGCGGCGCTTTCTGCAACTCGGCGGCGCTTCGGCGATGGCGATCAACAATGCCCTCAACGAAGTCGATATGCGTGGCGCCGCCACCACCGCGCTGCAAGCGTTGTCCGGCGGCGAATTGCAACGCGTGTTACTCGCGCGGGCGCTGCTGCGCGATCCTGATTTATTAGTGCTCGACGAACCAGCGCAGGGCGTCGATCTCGCCGGCCAAACGGCGATGTACGACTTGATCGGCAACGTACGCGAACGCCATCGCTGCGGCGTCCTGATGGTGTCTCACGATCTGCATTGGGTGATGGCGCAAACCGATCATGTCCTCTGTTTGAATCAACATATCTGCTGCGAAGGTCATCCCGAACACGTCGGCAGCGATCCCGCCTATCGCGCACTGTTTGGCGAAATTGGCGTGCACGCGATTGCGCCGTATCAGCATCACCACAACCACCGTCACGATCTCCATGGCTGCGTGCAACCGGAGCAACCCCATGCCTGATTTTCTGCTGTACGCACTGATCGCCGGCGTGCTGGTGGCTGTTATGGCGGCGCCCCTCGGTGCACTCGTGGTGTGGCAGCGGCTCGCCTATTTCGGCGATACGCTCGCGCACTCGGCGCTGCTCGGCACTGCCATAGGATTACTGCTGCATATCAATCCATGGTGGACAGTCTTCGGTGTCGCCATTGTCGTCGGCAGTTTGCTGGCGCTGTTGCAGAATCGCCCACAACTCAGCGCCGACAGCCTGCTCGGCATTATTTCGCACGGCAGTCTCGCGCTCGGCCTGGTGGCGATCAGCTTCAGCGAAACGCGTGTCGATCTGAACAGTTATTTATTCGGCGATTTGCTGGCGGTCACACGCGACGAGCTCGTGTTGATGGGGGCAGTAGCGACGGCCATTGGTAGCTTGCTGTGGCGGTACTGGGATCGTCTCCTGGCGCTCACTGTCCACGCCGAGTTAGCGGCGGTCGAGGGCTTGCCGGTGGCGCGGCTGCGCCTCTTGCAATTAATTATGCTCGCCCTGCTGGTCGCCGTGGCGATGAAAGTGGTCGGCGTACTACTGATCACGGCGCTATTAATTATTCCTGCCAACATCGCGCGGCCGTGGGCACGCACGCCGGAGCAAATGGCCTGGCTTGCGATTGTGCTGGGCACGCTGTCGGTATTACTCGGCATCGCGTTATCGATGTGGCTCGATACGCCGACTGGCGCTTCGGTCGTGCTCGCGGCGACATTGGCATTCGTCGCCTCGCTCATTGCGCATCGAGTAAAAACCGCATGAGTGCGCGCGAATTTCACATCACCATCGACGGCACCACCGTCACCGCCATCGATGCGCTGGCGGCACACACCGATTTATCGAAGGGACGTATTAAGGATGCGCTCAACAAAGGCGCGGTATGGTTGCGCGATCGCAGCGGCGAACACCGTCTGCGCCGAGCCACGCGCACGCTGACTCACGGCGAGCGCATTTCGTTGTATTACGACGAAGATATTCTGCAGCGCGAATCACCGGTACCCGCATTGATCGCCGACGAAAACTATTTCAGCATTTGGAATAAACCCGCGCAGATGCTCGCACAAGGAACACGCTACGGCGATCATTGTGCATTGCTGCGCTGGTGCGAAAAATATTTTCAGCCGCCGCGAAAATGTTTTCTGGTGCATCGACTCGATCGCGAAGCAGAAGGCTTAATGCTGATCGCGCATACGCAAAAAGCTGCCGCGACTCTTTCGACGCTGTGGCAGCAACGCGCCATCGAAAAAAAATACAGCGTTATCGTTGAAGGCATCGCGGGAGAAGTGGGCAGCACTCACCGCATCGATAGCGAGCTCGACGGCAAACCGAGCAGTACGGAATTTATCGTGAGCGCGTGCGATGACACGAATCGTCGCAGCATTCTGCTAGTGACATTAATCACCGGCCGCAAACATCAGATCCGCCGCCATCTTGCCGGCATCGGCCTTCCTGTTATTGGTGACTATCGTTATGGCCGGGGCGGCGAGGAACTTAAACTGCGCGCGCTTTCGCTGCGCTTCGATTGCCCATTCGATCAGCAGCCGAAACATTATGCGATTGCGCCGTATGCGTGAGCCGACCACTCAATCGCGCGTGATGCGAATCGATCGATAATTTTGCGTCAGTTTGTCGAGCTCATGCGGTGTATTGAAGAAACCGATGTAATGGCCGGCGGGATCGATGATCGCAATGCTGCCGCCGTGCTCGATCTGATAGTTCTCGCCACCATCGGGTAATTTGCGAAACGGAATATTTAACGAGGTCGCAAACTGCTGCAGGGCAAGAAACTCGCCGGTGACGCCGCGAAATTGCGGATTAAAATAGCGTACATATTCGCGTAATTTTTCCGGTGTATCGCGAGCCGGATCGACGCTCACCATAACGACCTGCGTATCCTTGGCATACTCTGGCGGTAGCTTGCCATAAAGCTGACTGAGCAGCGCCATCGTGGTCGGGCACACATCCGGGCAATAGGTGTAACCGAAAAATAACAGCGACCATTTCCCCTTGAGCGACGCCGGTGTAAACGGCTGATTATCGTCATCGACCAAAGCGAAATCGCCGATGTCGCGCACCTGCTCAAATAAAAAAGCATTGTTAGCGCGCATGGCCGCATCGGAGAGCGGTCGGGGCTTGGCCATCGTATAAACAAAACCACCGACGAGCACCACCACGAAAACTATCAGCAGTACGACGGTAGTTTTGATACCGCGACGCTGCGCTGTCTCAACTTTCGGCAACGGTTCGGGGTGACTCATCAGCGCTGCAACTCAAGAATAACGTGGGTTGGAAAGAGATAATGATCGAGCAGCATGATCATGAATAACGCCATCAGATAAATAATCGAATAGCGAAATGTCTGCATCGCCGCGTTCGGATTTTTGCCGATCAACATCGCCACCGCCCAATATAAAAAGCCGATGCCGAGCACCACAGCACCCAACAAATAAAGCGGTCCGCTCATATGAGTCGCGTACGGCATCAGCGCGACCGCAAATAAAATCAGCGTATACAGCAGTGTGTGAATTTTGGTGTAACGAATACCGTGCGTGACCGGCAGCATCGGAATATCGGCTTTTGCATAATCATCGCGACGATGCACGGCGAGCGCCCAGAAATGCGGCGGCGTCCACGCGAAAATAATCAGCACCAACAGCAGGCCGTGGCCGTCGATCGAACCGGTCACCGCCGTCCAGCCGAGCAACGGCGGCGCCGCACCGGCGAGTCCACCGATAACGATATTTTGCGGCGTCGCGCGCTTCAGCCACATCGTATAAACCACTGCATAGCCAAGCAGTGATATTAGCGTCAGCCATGCGGTCAATTGATTGATCAGCAGAATCAGCATCGCCATACCAGCAACGCCGAGCAGCAACGCGAATGCGATTGCATGCATCGTATCGATGCGCCCCTGCGCGATGGGGCGATCATGCGTGCGCGCCATGAGCAGATCGATGCGACGATCGACCAAATGATTGACTGCCGCAGCAGAGCTCGCGCATAACGCGATGCCGAGATTGCCGAAGAGCAACACTTGCCAAGGCACCATGCCCGGCGTTGCCATAAACATGCCGATAACCGCGGTCAGCAACATCAGCAACACTACGCGCGGTTTGCACAGTTCGTAGTAATCGCGCCAGGTTGCCGAAGCAGCGCCTGCCAAAGCAGCGGATTTCGCCATGACGGTACTCTCTTCTATAGAGGTTGCGCGGTGAAGACGCGGTGATTAAGCGTGACGAGCGCGAGCAATAATAACGCGCCCACCAAATTATGTGTGACCGCAACCGCGAGCGGAAAATTAAACACGATATTGCTGACGCCGAGGCACAGTTGCGCGATCAGAATCGCGGCGATCACTATCGCGATGCGCCGAGTTTCCGGTAGCGCGCCCTGTGTACATAACTTCCAGATTAAAAACGCCAGATAAAGCGTTACCGCCACAGCGCCGAGGCGGTGACTGAAATGAATGGCCACGCGCGCGCTGTTGTCCATCATGCCGCCGAGATAATTCGGACCGATATGTTGGAGCAAATTAAAACCATCGCTGAAATCCATCACCGGCCACCATTGTTGCTGACAGGTTGGAAAATCCGGACAAGCGAGCGCGGCATAATTCGAAGTGGTCCAACCGCCGAGACAGATTTGCGCGATAACCAAGAGCAACCCGAAAACAGCGAAACGCCGCAAACTCGATACGCTTACCAAAGCACGATCGGGCAAGCGCCAACATTGGTTATTCAAACGCAATGTCAGCAGCCACAACGAACTCAGCATCGTAAAACCACCGAGCAAATGCAGCGTTACGATTTGCGGCCATAACTTTAAGGTGACCGTCCACATCCCGAACAGCGCTTGCAGAACAATAAATAGAAAGATAAAGATCGGCAGCTTTAATGGCTGCGCTGGGCGATGCCGGTATTTAATCGCGAGCGCAACAATCGCGAGCGTCATCAACACAAGGCCGCCAGCAAAATAGCGGTGAACCATTTCCGGCCAGGTTTTATCGAGCTGAACCGGCATCGTGGGATATGCTTCATTGGCGCGCGCAATTTCATGATCGGCCTGCGGCGCCCACACATGACCGTAACACCCGGGCCAATCGGGACAGCCGAGACCGGCATGCTTGAGCCGCGTAAAAGCCCCGAGGCCAACCACGACGATCGCCAGCATGCTGGCAATTAGCGCGAGATAAAATCCGCGCTTACGATTTTGCGGCTGATTAAACAACGACATTAATTTTTTCCTTGCTGTCCGGACGAGTTGGAAAGCAAAAACTTCAAATCTTTGACGACCGCTTTAAATTCGTGGTGCGGCTCGTAATACATCATCAACCATCCCATTGGATCGACGAGCAAATACTGATGCTGCTGCGCCGGTTGCAATTTGATGCGACCAAAATAATTTACATAATCGGCATCGGTTGTTTTTAACACGACAACATTGGGGTGCTGCTTTAATAAATTTTGAAAGTCCGCATCCAGCGGCAATTGCGTCGTCAACACATACCGTCGTACGCGATCCGTATCTTTGCCGAGCGCGATATGTATTTGTCGGGTCAGATATAACGTTTGCTCACATTGAGCATCGCAATGCGCGGCGGCAGGAACAATGATGCTCCACAGTTTTTCCTGGCTCGCATAATTGAACGGCTCGCCATTACTATCCTGCAACGGCAAATCGGCGATCGGTTGCGGCGGCTTAATCAATACCCCGTTGTTTTTGGTGCCGAGCACCGCCGGCAGATCAATCTTACCGGTCACCGCCGCGCGAAAAAGCAATGTCGATGCAAACACTACCAACACTAGCGACCCCATAATCAAGGCCGGCACACGCCGATTATTTTTTGTCGACGCCGAGTTATTTGTCATTTTGTTTTTGACCTCGTATTACTTGCCAGACATTGCTATTCAGCAGCAGCCACATCACCACCACGGTGATTGCCATTGCAAACCACGTCACCGCATAGGCGATATGTCGCTCAGGGCCGAAACCGATATTAAATACCTGCCATTCGGCGCGATATGCACCCGCACTATTTGCATCGATATGCACTACAAAAGGCAGCAACTCTATTCCAAGCTGCGCCTGTAGATCTGATAGCTGCAGGCTTTGAATCAGACGCGGCCATTGTGTTTCGCGCGTGTTATCAAAAAAATGGAAGCGAGCGGTATCGCGATACACCATGCCGGTAATTTCCACCGCGCCTTCGACCGGTGCAATCGCGGGACGTTGCAAACGCGAGCGATCGCCTTCGACCCAGCCGCGATCGACCAGCACCGGCTGTGGCGAATCATGCGGCAGAAAAAGCGTAATGATTTCATAGCCGAAACGGCCATGCGAAAACCGATTATCGAGCAGAAAATTATGTGCATTATCGTAGCGACCGAACATTTTGATGCGCGTATACATCGGCGCATCGACCGGTAATCGCATCAATTCGATCGGCGCTGCACTTTGATTGTTTTCAAATGCAGTCTGCGCAATGCGTTTCTGCTCCGCACGCTGCAACTGCCAATTGCCCAAGCCCAAAAACAACAACACGAACAATAGAGTCAGCGCGGTAAGCGGGGCATGAATTTTCCACTGCAGGGCCACTGACGACATCGGGGCTACATCGAGTGAGGGCGTAACGCTTGTGTATACTGCGCGCACGCTATCAATAAAAAAACAGAATCTCTGGGGTGTTCAAGCATGTGGCTAAAAGCGGTCATTGTGGTGCTATTTTTTGCTCTGGTGGTCAGCTTATTTAGCGGCTTCGTGTTTCTAATGAAGGATAAGGGGGCGACGCGTCGCACCTGGAATTCACTGACCGTGCGCTTGTGCTTGGCTGCGCTGCTGATGGGCTTTTTAATTTACGGCATTTATACGGGGCAGTTGGGATCGAAGGCGCCGTGGGATGCGCAACGCGCGCCCCACGTGCAACCGCAATAACAATTACAGAATATAAACAAACAAGAACAGACCGACCCACACCACATCGACGAAGTGCCAATACCACGACGCCGCCTCAAAGCCGAATTGGTCATCAGCACTGAAATGTCCAGCGACGCTCGCGCGTAGAAACTGCACCAACAAAATCGTAGCGCCCATGATCACGTGAAAACCGTGAAAACCGGTGAGCATGAAGAACGTGGTGCCGTAAATGCCCGACTTCAACGTCAAGCCCAACTCGGTGAACGCTTCGTGATATTCGCGATACTGCAGAAATACGAAGGTAAGGCCGAGCAACACAGTAACGCCCAGCCAGAATTTCAACTGACCACGGTTGTTGTTTTTGATGCCCATATGCGCGAGATGTACTGTAAAACTCGACGAAAGCAGCACAATCGTGTTCCACAGCGGCAACCAGTGCAGCAAATTATTCCAGCCCGGGAACGACAAGTTTTCGTGCGGACCGGTAAACGCGCCGTTGTTCGCCATGTATTGCTTGGCGATACCCACTGCCTGCTGCGGAGTTTCCATCATTGGCCACTGGTATTTGAAATCGCCCCACAAACGGTAATTCTCGTTGTGCGCGCCTTCGCTGCCGAGCCATGGACCGGCCAACAGGCGCACGTAAAACAACGCGCCAAAAAACGCGGCGAAGAACATCACTTCGGAGAAAATGAACCACTGCATGCCGATTACATACGAATGCTTCAGCTGCGCGCTGTTCATGCCCGCCATATTTTCGCGGATCGTCGTGCGGAACCAGGCGAACAAAGTAGCGACAAATAACGTGAGCCCGGCGAACAAGATAAAACGGGAATTAGTGTGCGTGCCTGCCGGCAGATGGCTATCGATAATGACATGGGCCGCGCCGAACACCGACAGAAACAATCCAAATGCAGCGCAGATCGCCAGCTTGCTCTGCTCAGGGACATGATAGTGCTCGTATCCCGAAGTATTGCCATGACTTGCCATGTTATGTCTCCGCTTTATGACACCGGTAACCGGCGCAAATCATTGAACCATTTAACGACTGGCAACACCTTTACCAGCCTTGTCCATCGCCGTCACATCAAAAATGGTGTACGACAACGTAATTTCATTGACCTCGGCGGGTAGCGCCTGGTCGACAATAAACTGTACGGCCAACTTCGTTTCTGCACCGGCTTTCAACGGTTGCCGCCGAAAGCAGAAGCACTCGGTCTTATGAAAATATTGCGCCGATCGTGCCGGCACAAAACTCGGTACCGCCTGCGCCACCATATCGTTGCCGGTGACATTTTTGGCGTAATACTCGATCGTCGTCACTGCACCCGGATGTACTGACACCACGTGCTCGACCGGCGAAAACTGCCAAGGCATGCCTTCGGCGTTCGCTGCGACGAACTGCACTTTCACCGTGCGGCTCTGATCGACCTTAGCCTGCACCACTTCATATTGCTTGCCGTTGTACTTGCCGTTTAAGCCCAACTGCTCACACAGCGTGTTGTACAGCGGCACCATCACCACGAATACGAACGCGAACATCCCGACGACAACGACCGATAGCTTGCCGACAGTTTTGGCGATCGTATTTTTTGCCATTGATGCGCCCTACCAAGACAACCGGGCTTGCGCAGCGCAAACCCGGGGCGATCCGAATTACTTAACTTCCGGCGGTGTACTGAATGTGTGATGCGGCGCCGGTGTCGGCACTGTCCATTCGAGACCCTGAGCACCTTCCCACACTTTTGGATCGCTGATCGGACGACCCGATGTGATCGTCCGCACGACATTAAACAGGAACAGAATCTGGCTGGACCCGTAAATGAACGCACCGATCGAAGACATCATGTTGAAATCGGCAAACTGCAACGCGTAATCCGGGATGCGGCGCGGCATGCCGGCGAGGCCGACGAAATGCTGCGGGAAGAAGGTCAGGTTGAAGCCAAGGAACGACACCCAGAAGTGGGTTTGACCCATCGCTTCGTTATACATCTTGCCAGTCCACTTCGGTATCCAGTAATACACCGCGGCAGACATCGAAAAGATCGCGCCGGCCACCATGGTGTAGTGGAAATGCGCAACCACGAAATAGGTGTCCTGATACTGGAAATCCACCGGCGCCATCGCCAGCATCACGCCCGACAAGCCGCCAACGGTGAACAGAAATACGAAGGCGATCGAGAACAGCATCGGCGTTTCGAAAGTCATCGAGCCACGGAACATCGTAGTGATCCAGTTGAACACCTTCACTCCGGTCGGTACTGCGATCAGCAACGTTGCGTACATGAAGAACAGCTCACCGGTGATCGGCATACCTACCGTGTACATGTGGTGCGCCCACACGATGAACGACAGGAACGCGATCGATGCGGTCGCGTACACCATCGATGCATAGCCGAACAGCGGTTTGCGCGCGAAGGTCGGAATGATCTGCGATACCACGCCGAAGCCCGGCAGAATGATGATGTATACCTCGGGATGGCCGAAGAACCAGAACACGTGCTGGAACAGCACAGGATCGCCACCGCCCGCGGCCGAGAAGAACGATGTGCCGAAATGAATATCCATCAGCATCATCGTCACCGCACCGGCCAATACCGGCATTACCGCAACAAGCAGGAACGCGGTGATGAACCAGGTCCATACGAACAGCGGCATTTTCATGTAGGTCATGCCGGGGGCGCGCAGGTTGATAATGGTGGCGATGATATTGATCGATCCCATGATCGACGACGCACCCATGATATGCACCGCGAAAATGAAGAACGTCACACTCGGCGGCGCGTAGGTCGTCGACAGCGGCGCATAGAAGGTCCAACCGAAATTCGGCGCACCGCCTTCCATGAACAAGGTCGACGCGAGCATTGCGAACGCGAACGGCAGAATCCAGAAGCTCAGGTTATTCATGCGCGGCAACGCCATATCCGGCGCGCCGATCATCAGCGGAATCATCCAGTTCGCGAGGCCGACGAACGCCGGCATGATCGCGCCGAACACCATCACCAGGCCGTGCATCGTCGTCATCTGGTTGAAGAATTCCGGACGCACAAGCTGCAGTCCCGGCTGGAACAGCTCGGCGCGAATAATCATCGCGAACGAGCCGCCGAGAATGAACATCGCAAAGCTGAACCAAAGGTACAGCGTGCCGATGTCTTTATGGTTGGTGGTGAAGATCCACCGCGTCAAACCTTGTGCAGGTCCGTGATGATGATCACCAGCGTGAGTAGTAGCCATAGTGATTCCCCTTACTGACCTTTCTTGAGTTTGTACACGTCGACCGGCTGCGCCATATCGCCCATGTTGTTACCGAAGGCGTTGCGCTCGTAGGTGACCACCGCGGCGAGATCGACATCATTCAGCTGACCACCGAACGCCTGCATCGCTGTGCCGGCCTTGCCGTGCACCACGATGCCGAGGTGCGTTTTCAGATCACCGGTGGCAATCGGACTCTTCGCAATCGGTTTGCCGACGCCGCCCTCACCGTTCGCGCCATGACAGGCAACACAGGTGCGGTCGTAAACGCCTTTACCGCGCTCAACCAATTCGGTCAGCGTGAATTGTTTTTCCATCAACGCTTTCAGCTCGGCAGCTTCGGTCTTTTTCTTCCCTAGCCATTCGTTGTATTCGTTTTCCGATACGACGTTAACCACGATCGGCATGAAACCGTGGTCGCGGCCGCAAAGCTCCGCGCACTGACCGCGATAAATGCCGGTTTTGATCGGGCGTGCTTGCGCTTCATTGACGAACCCAGGAATCGCATCGCGCTTGACCGCCAACTCGGGCACCCACCACGAATGGATGACATCGTTGCCGGTCACCAGAAAGCGTACTTTCTTATTGACGGGGAGATAGAGCGGCTCATCGACGTCGAGCAGGTAGTTTTCGCCTTTTGGCTCTTCGTTGTAGATCTCCGACTGCGGCGTGCGCAGCGAGCTGAAGAAGCTGACGTTATTGCCTTGCGGATCGATGTACTCGTATTTCCATTTCCACTGGTAGCCAGTGACCATGACATCGATATCGGCGTTTTTGGTGTCATACACATCCAGCAATGTGCTGGTAGCAGGTACCGCCAATACCACGAGGATAACGAAGGGAACCACGGTCCATGCGATTTCAAGCGTAGTGCTTTCGTGAAAATGATCGGCAACGGCACCACGCGATTTGCGATGTGCGAAGACCGTGTAAAACATCACCCCGAAAACCACCACGGCGATCGCCAGACATATCCAAATAACGAACATGTGCAGATCGTAAATTTTTTCGCCGACGTCAGTGGCGCCCTTTGGCAGATTGGTTTGGAACCGATGACGCCAGGATTCGGCCTCACCTGCCCACGCACCGGTAGTGACCAGGCTGAGTAGCAACAGCACAGGACCAAGCGCTAGCTGTGAAAGCTGCTTCGCTTTTTGGTACATCTCCCGTGTCTCCAAGGTTGTTGTATTAATAGGGCCCACTGGCACGGCAAACGCCCGGAACAAAAACAATAGAGGCAAGACCAAATTGCTGCCGATCTGAATCGAGCTGCTGCTGAAGCAGATATTGTTCTTATTAGTAGCCGCTAAAGCAGCTGACGGCCGGGGGCGTTTGTCGCGGATATGCTAGCGGGGTGCGACAAAACGCCGCGATTATAACCATGATCTAAAGGCTTATGCCATACAATCGCCGCAAAAAGCCATAGGGATAAATCAACATTTTCTTTTTGCAATAAACCCGCGAATGCACAGCTCGTAAATAACACCAACGGGCATGTCCGATTTTTAGCCAACATGTAACGGCACTAACAACGCACGCCCGCCACATATTTAGCCGGTGTCGATTTTTCCGACTTCGATGAATCACCGACATCCGTTAGCGCACGCTTGTCCGCTTCGCCAAACATCGTTGTTTCAAAGCGATCCGCCAATTTGTCGACTTCCGGATCGGCCGTTGCGCGCGCCAGACGCAAAACCTCGCGCGCATATTCGCGGTTCTGCGCAGCCCACACCGTATCGATGGCACGGCCGCTCTTGCGACGCATCAGCACGTATAAATGCGCGGCTGCGGCGAATGTTTCATCGCTCGTCATTGAGCGCTCCCCCTGAGTTAAATCTGCAACTTCGGTAGCCGCTGTCGATGTATGCGATAAATAAAATGACAGCAGGACTCCGGCACCATTCAAGTGTCGACGCCGCAATAGACAAGGCAGAATAGATGCCAACTCTTTCACAATTAAAATGTGAAAAAGAGAATGTGTGGCGGAATGCAGATTTATCGCGTGCAGAAAAATATTTTTATTTTTCGTCAAAATTTTGTACGCACAATTGCGCGCGATTTTGCGCCGCTCGAATAAGCGACGCCCTATAACGGAACTTCAATGATCGCGGCGATTTAAGCCCGGATTGGTATCAAGTACACGCACGATCGATATTTCATCTTCGTGCGCGAGCGATTGTTCACCGGGGCGCGGCTGATTGACCCGCGTCGGTAATTCGATCGGTTTACCCGATGCATCGAGCGCATCGCGATAACCGCAATTGACGCATTCGCGCACGCGCTGACCGAACTCATCGTCGTACATGACAATCTTGTCCATCTGCGCGCAACGCGGACATACTGCACCGGCGATGAAACGACGTTGAATCATGCTGCTTTCGCTCCGATCCCGCAGTGGCGCAGCAGCGCATCGACTGCAGGTTTGCGACCGCGAAACGCGACGAACAACGCCATCGGCTCGCGCGCGCCACCGCGCTCCAGAATTTCATGCAGAAAACGTTGGCCGGTATCGCAATTGAAAATCCCTTCTTCCTCGAACGCCGCGAAGGCGTCGGCAGATAACACTTCAGCCCATTTGTAACTGTAATAACCCGCCGCATAACCGCCGGCGAAAATATGCGTGAAGCTGTGTTGGAACCGATTGAATGCGGGCAGCGGATACACCGCGACTGCGCGTCGAACTTCATCGAGCACTTGTTGAATCGGTTGCGGCTGCGCGGTGTTGTAGTCGCGGTGCAATTTGAAATCGAACAGCGCGAACTCCAGTTGCCGCATCATAAATAAGCCGGATTGAAAATTTTTGGCGGCGAGCATTTTGTCGAGCAGCATTTGTGGCAGCGGTTCGCCGGTTTGGTAATGCCCTGAAATCAACGGAATCGCGTCCGGCTCCCAGCACCAATTTTCTAAAAACTGACTCGGCAATTCGACCGCATCCCACGCGACGCCATTGATACCCGACACCGGCATCACATCGATTTGCGTCAGCATGTGATGCAGGCCGTGACCAAATTCGTGAAATAGCGTGGTGACTTCGGAGTGCGTCAGCAGCGACGGCCGCGCCGCGCTCGGCGGCGTGAAATTGCACGTTAAAAATGCGACCGGCAATTGCAAACTGCTATCGCGATTGCGGCGTCGTGAACGGCAATTATCCATCCAGGCACCGCCGCGCTTGCCGGCACGCGCATACAAGTCGAGATAACAGCGCGCAATGATATTGCCGTCGCGCTGCACATTGAACACCTGCACATCGGTATGCCAGGTCGCGATCGTGTTATCAACAACGAATTGCACGCCAAACAGACGACCGACGATTGTGAACAAACCCTCGATCACTTTCGGCGCCGGAAAATACGGGCGCAATTCTTCCTGCGACAACGCGTATCGAGCGAGCCGCAATTTCTCGCTTGCGTATGGCACATCCCACGCCTGCAAATCGGCAATGGCCAAATCCTGCGCTGCGAATGCGGCCAGCTCGCGATAATCCTGCTGCGCCAATGCGCGTGAACGCACCGCGAGATCGTTAAGAAAATCGAGCACCTCATCGCTGTTTTCGGCCATTTTGGTGGCCAGCGAATAGTCGGCGTAATTATTGAAATCGAGCAGCCGCGCCAGCTCGTGGCGCGCGGCGAGAATTTGTTCCATCAATGCGGAATTATCCCAGCGACCGGCGTTCGGCCCCTGCTCGGAAGCACGCGTGGTGTAGGCCTCGTACAACTCGCGTCGTAGGTCACGATCCTCGGCGTACTGCATCACCGGCAGATACGATGGCGCATCGAGCGTGATTACATAACCGTCGAGCGAACGGTCCTGCGCCGCCTGCCGATACATTTGCACCGCTGCTTCGGGCACGCCGCGCAACGTGTCCACATCCGGTACTTGCTTGATCCAACCTTGCGTCGCATCGAGCACGTTGTTCGAAAATTTCGTCGCCAGATCGGCGAGCAGTTTGCGCAATTCACCGTAGCGCTGCTTCGCCGCGCCTTCGAGTGCGACGCCCGACAAGCGAAAATCGCGCAAGGCGTTATCGATTACTTTGCGCTTGGCGTCATCGAGCCGCGTGTACTCGGCGCTGTTCGCGAGCTTTTGATACATCTCATATAGGCGACGATTCTGGCCGAGCTCGGTGCTGTATTCGGTCAGTTGCGGCAGTACTGCTTCGTACGCTGCGCGCCACTCCGGCGTATTTGTCACGCCATTTAAATGGCCGACCGGCGCCCAGGCTTTTTCGAGTCGATTATCTAATTCTTCCAAGGGCTCGATCAGCGTCTGCCAAGTCGGCTCACCGACGTTATCTAACAGTTGCGCTATGGCGCGACGATTATTCGCGAGCAATTCGGTAAACGCGGGCTCGACCCACTGTGGCTGCAGCGCTGGAAAATCCGGCAGCTCGGCATCGCGAAGAAAAGGATTTTGCGTCGATTCGTTAACCGTCATCGATCTAACCTCGAAAGAATCGTAATTACCGGCGCCGTTAATGGCCGGCGAGAACGGCGCGCAACATATCGATCACCGGCCGCGTGGGTGGACGCACGCCGCGCCAGATGCAGAACGACTCGGCCGCCTGCTCAACCAACATACCGAGACCATCCGCTACCGCCCACGCGGCTTCGCTGGCCGCCCAGCGCATGAACGGAGTCGGCTGCGCGCCGTACGTGAGGTCGTAACAGCAGCAGCCCTCAGCGAGCATATTCTCCGGCAGCGGTGGCATGGCGTTCTGTAACCCGGCGGAGGTGCCGTTGATCACCAGATCGAACTGATTGCCGGCCAGCGCTTCGAAACTACACGCGCGTAGCGCACCGAGATCGGCAAATTCACGCACCAATCCCTGCGCTTTATCGAGGGTGCGGTTGGCGATCACCAGCAGTTTCGGGTGATGCCGCAGTAGCGGTTCGAGAATGCCGCGGACCGCACCGCCGGCGCCGATGACCAGCAAACGCCGGCCGCTGATTTCCCATGTCAGGTTCTGATCGATGTCGCGCGCCAAGCCCACACCATCGGTGTTATCGCCGTAGATACTGCCATCGCTCTGCACCGCGAGCGTGTTCACCGCACCGGCCCGGCGCGCGCGCCCACTCAGTTCATCGGCAAAACTGAAGGCATCGAGCTTGAACGGCACTGTGATATTCAGCCCTTTGCCGCCGCCATCAAAAAAAGCGCGCGCGGCTGCCGCGAAGCCACCGAGCTCGACCAGTTGCGCTCGATAGCTCAGGTTCTGGCCGGTGTGGGTCGCGAAAGCGGCATGGATCTGCGGCGATCGGCTTTGCTTGATCGGATTGCCAAATACCGCGTAACGATCCGGCTCTGCCATAACTTCCTGCGTCATCAATCCATTACCCAGTCTTTTGGTTTCAAGAAATACTCGGTCAGTGCCGCTTCGGCGCTACCGGGTTCGGGTTGCAAATTGTAGTCCCAGCGCACCAGCGGCGGCAGCGACATCAGAATCGATTCGGTGCGCCCGCCGGTCTGCAGGCCGAACAACGTGCCACGGTCATACACCAGATTGAACTCAACGTATCGACCACGACGCAGCAGCTGAAATTCACGCTCGCGTTCGCCATACGGCATATTTTTGCGGCGCTCGACAATGGGCAGGTAGGCATCGAGGTACGAATCGCCGACCGCGCGCAGCAAGCCGAAACAACGCTCGAAGCCGCCCTCGTTCAGATCGTCGAAAAACAAGCCGCCGATGCCGCGCGGCTCGTTGCGATGCTTCAAAAAGAAATAGTCGTCGCACCATTTTTTGTAGCGGGAATAGACATCGGCGCCAAACGGCGCGCACGCTTGTTGCGCCGTGCGATGCCAATGCACGCAATCGTCATCGAAACCGTAGTAGGGAGTTAGATCGTAACCGCCGCCGAACCACCACTGCGGCGCCATGCCTTCTTTCTCGGCAATGAAAAAACGCACATTGGCGTGACTGGTCGGCACGTAGGGATTGCGTGGGTGAATCACCAGCGATACGCCAAATGCCTGCCACGACGCGCCCGCCAAATCCGGCCGATGCGCGGTTGCCGACGGCGGCAACTGGGTACCGTGCACATGGGAGAAGCCGACGCCGGCTTTTTCGAATACCGCGCCAGCGGCCAATACCCGCGAGCGGCCACCACCGCCGCCGGGACGCTGCCATACATCTTCGGCGAATTCGGCAGCACCATCGGTCGCGGCGAGACCGGTGCAAATCCGATCCTGCAGATCCATCAGATAGGCTTTCACCGCTGCGCTATCGACCGAACTCATGCTTGTTCTCTCACTGTGCGTGTCACCTCATCGCGAAAACGTCGGCTCACCGTGAAGCGGCAGCGATAGTGCTGGATTGACTTTGCAAACGCGTGAATGGTGCGTGGGGGCGCGAGTTTATCACTAACCACCACGGCGCCAATCGCCGCTGCGCAGATCGCGGATCGGGGTCGGGCCGTGCTGTCCGCCAAGGTGACCAGGCAACAGATAGTCGAGCTGATCGGGAAAGTAGCAACGCACACGCAGCGCCGATCGCGCCGGTGGTCGCGCACTCGGATTGGCCGATGTCGACACCACCGGCCCGCCAAAGGCGCGCGCCAGCGCCGCCACCAGAGGATGGGCGCTGATGCGCAGCGCGACGGTGGCGTGGCCGCCGGTGATCCATACCGGAATCGAGCCGTTATGCGGCACTAGCCATGTCTGCGGACCAGGCCATGTCGCGTGTAGACGCTCACGCTGTGCGGTGGTCAGCGGCGCCAGATAAGGTTCGATTTGCGCCCAATCGGCGGCAATCAATATCAAACCTTTAGCCGGATCGCGTTGTTTCAGTTCGAGCAGCCGGCTTACAGCCTGCCTATCGAATGGATCGCAGCCGAGCCCCCATACGCCCTCGGTCGGATACGCAATGACGCCGCCGGCGTGCAATGCCCGCGCGGCGAGGCGAACGTGGAGATTGATGAGCATAGGTAGGAACGCCAGGGAATCGATGGCGGCGAACTTACTTAACCCGTTGGCTCAACGCAAGCATCGGCGCAGCGCAGATAATTACCGGCGCGGTTTTCGATGACGCCGGCCAGCTCCAGCTCCGCCAGCGCCACTAAGATGGCCGGCAGTGGCTGTTGCGCCCGATCGATGATGCAATCGAGCGGGGTCGGCTGAAAGCCGATCGCTTCGAAAACCGGCGCCTGCTGCGCGGAAAGCGTCACGGCTCGGGCCGGTTGCACCGCAGCAACCCGTGACGCGGAGCCAGTTTCTGGCGGCCGCATCCAGCCACGCAGCTCGGCCAGGATATCGTCCACGTCCTGCACTAGCGTGGCGCCGTTGCGAATCAGCGCATTGCAGCCGCGACTCACCGGATTGTGAATCGATCCGGGCAGCGCGAAAACCTCGCGATTTTGTTCGGCGGCCAAGCGCGCGGTGACCAGCGACCCACTTTGCAATGCCGCTTCGACCACCAGCACACCGAGACTGAGACCACTGATGATGCGATTGCGGCTGGGAAAATGCGGCGCCCGAGGTGGCGTGCCCAGCGGAAACTCAGTGATCAACGCACCGCTTTGCCGCACGGCCTCTGCCAGCTCGCGATGTTGCGCCGGATAAACGCGATCGATGCCATGACCTAGCACCGCGATGGTCTTGCCACCCGCAGCAAGTGCCGCTCGGTGCGCTGCCGCATCAATACCCAGCGCTAAGCCGCTGGTAATCACAAAGCCAGCGCGCGCCAGTACTGAGGAAAATTTGGTGGCATCGCCGCATCCTTGTCCGGTCGAGCGACGGCTGCCGACAATCGCGAGCTGTGGTTGCGCCAAGCACTCACAGTCGCCCCACACGTATAGCAACGGGGGCGGATCGGGGATTTCGAGCAATAGCGACGGATAGGCTGCATCGCGCATTGTCAGCAACCGCACCTGCCGGGATTCGATCCATTCCAGATCGCGCAACGCCTGCTGCGCAATGGGGCTGTTGGTACGTTGCCGGCGCCATTGGTCGGCGGCGGCGAGCGCTGCATCGCCGGCACCGCAGGCGCGCAGCCGGGTCGGTGACCACGACAGCCATTGCTCTGGACCGACGCTGCTGTCGCTCGCCAACAGACGGCGTTGGGTCGCGGCAGTGATGCCGGCCTGCTGAGCCAACAACCAATAAAACGATGAGGGGAGGGTGGTCATCCTGACTCCTTGCCGCCGAGTTGGCGGTGCCGCATTCCCTGCGGCGCTAGATATTAAAGCGGATAGTTAATTAATTAAGGATTGCGGACGGAGTCGTTCACTTTCAGCGGGCGCTCGGCACGCAGTACAAGGCCATAACTGACTTTGTCGAACACGCGGAACACCATCAGCAAACCAGCGCGAAAATCCGGCGTTTTGACCACATCGTTGTTCAGCGGATCGCTGACTGTTTCGCCCGTTTTGTAAATCGCCAATAGATTGCCTTCTTTCAGGCCTTCGCGTGCGCCCTTGCTGATCACGACAACGCTCATGAAACCGATCTGGCTGACGCCGCCTTCGACCGCAAGCAAGCGGCCTTTTAGATCTTGTTCGGGAGCGCTGGGGAAGAAGTTCGCGTTGATTTGGCGCTCTTCCTCGGGCAGCAGGCGATCACCGCGCCGCACTTCCTGCGTCGAACGGTTCAGCGCCAAGGTCGCGACATCCTTCTCGACCGATAGCAGTTTGCCCAGACCGATATCCAGCGCTTGCACGCCGAGCACCTCTTTGCTATCCGGATCGACGAAAACCTCGCCTTTGCGGAAAATGCCGTAACTGACTTCAGTATCCGCAGCGAAAGTGCCACGGCCATAAATCTCATCACCGGCTCCCCCGACGATGTGACCTTCTTTGCCCGACAACACATACGGCGCCTTCTCGAGCATGCCCGGTGCGACGATGCGCCCACGGTTCAGGAAAGCGTTGATGGCTTCAAGCGGAATGGCCGGAATCGCCCGCTCAATCGGCGTCGCCCGCACTTCGGGTTCGAGTTTGATATCACGCCCACGCGACAGCACCAGTTGCGGCTGTCCATTGACATACACCAAATTCAGCACATCGCCTGGGTAAATAAGGTGGGGATTTTTGATTTGGGGATTGGTGTGCCACAACTGTGGCCAGTGCCACGGATCTTTCAGGAACACGTTGGAGATATCCCAGAGCGTATCGCCTTTTTTAACCACATACGTTTCGGGATGATCGGGCTTCAGCGCGAGTACATCGGCAACGGCAGAACACACCATCGCCAGCGCGAGCAAGCTGCCCAATATTAGTTTTCTCATAGCATCATTCCTTTCCGGGCCAAGCCTCTGCGATTGAGTCCCAAAGGCATCCGCCGGGTGTTTCCCGGTCGGCAACCTGTATACTATAGCAGCGAAAAAACGCGCCGCCCGGGACGATCTGGGCAATGTATTTGCTGTTTGATCATTACTTTAGCAGCCGTTTTTAGAATCACACTGGAAATGCTTCACAAACTGCAATGGCGAAACTGACCATCCTCGAATTCCCCGATCCTCGATTGCGCACCGTCGCCGCACCGGTCAAAGTCGTCGACGACAGCATTCGTCAACTCATCGACGACATGTTCGAAACCATGTACGACGCACCCGGCGTCGGCCTCGCGGCTACCCAGGTCGATGTGCACCAGCAAGTCATCGTGATCGACGTCAGCGAGGAAAAAAACCAGCCGCTGGTATTCATCAATCCGGCTATCGACGTGCTCGACGACGAGTTGCGCGAATACGACGAAGGTTGTCTATCGGTGCCCGGCTTTTACGAACCCGTGTCTCGACCAGCACGGGTGCGGGTGCGCGCGCTCGATCGCGACGGCAAACCGTTTGAGCTTGAGCCCGAGGATTTGCTGGCCGTCTGTATCCAACACGAAGTCGATCACCTGCGCGGCAAGCTCTATGTGGATTACCTGACGCCGCTGAAACGCAACCGCATTCGCCACAAGCTCGAAAAACAGCACCGCCGAGCCTGATTCCGGAAACCCATAATGATCGATCGACCGCTGCGCCTCGTTTTCGCTGGCACGCCGCCATTTGCCGCGCTGCATTTGCAGGCCCTGCTCGACTGGCCGGGCTGCGAGGTTATCGCCGTCTACACCCAACCCGATCGTCCGGCGGGCCGCGGCAAAAAGCTCGCGCCAAGCGCGGTTAAGGAGCTGGCGCTGCGGCACGATCTGCCGGTGTATCAGCCGGCGACGCTACGCAACGAAGCGGCCCAAACCGAACTGCATGCGCTCGCCGCCGATGTGATGGTGGTGGTGGCCTACGGCCTGATCCTGCCGCAAGTGGTGCTCGATACACCTAAGCTCGGCTGCATCAATGTGCACGGCTCGATCCTGCCCCGCTGGCGCGGCGCCGCGCCGATTCAGCGCGCCATTCAAGCCGGCGATCAGGAAAGCGGCGTCACCATCATGCAGATGGATGCCGGTCTCGATACCGGCGCGATGCTGACCGTCGCTCGCTGCCCGATCGCCGCAGATGAAACCGCCGCCACGCTGCACGACAAGCTCGCGGCGATCGGGGCGCCTGCGTTAATCGCCACTTTGCAAGCGCTCGCTAACGGCAGCGTCCAACCGCAGCGGCAAGACGATAGCCAAAGTTGCTATGCCGCGAAGATCGACAAAACGGAGGCGCTGATCGATTGGCGCCAGCCTGCCATCACCCTCGACCGCCTGATCCGTGCCTTCAACCCAATGCCCATCGCATACACCGAATTGCATGGCGAACGCGTAAAGATTTATCGCTGCGCGCTCGGCCCTATCACAAGTGCGGTCCCCGGCACCCTTATCGCCGCCGATCGCGAAGCTCTCACCGTTGCCTGCGGCGATGGCACCAGCTTGCGCCTGCTGCAATTGCAGTTGCCGGGCGGCAAAGCATTAACCAGCGCGGAATTACTCAACGGACGCGGCGATCTGTTCCAGCCCGGCCAGCGCTTCGATGATGCTTGATTGCCGCGCCGCTGCGGCGCAGGTACTCGCTGGGGTCACTGGCGCTGGTCAATCGCTCGAACGCCAGCTCGCCCGCATCGAACCAACCGTGCGCGATCGCGATCGCGCCCTGCTGCGGGAACTGTGTTACGGCAGCCTGCGCTGGCAGCCGCAATTGCTCGCGCTCATACAGCCCTCGCTGCAAAAACCGCTCAAGACCCGCGACGCCGATATCGAGCAGCTGCTGTTAGTAGGCGCTTACCAATTGCTGCATACACGAATTCCGCCGCATGCCGCGCTGGCTGCGACGGTGGAAGCGGCGCGTCACCTTGGCAAGAATTGGGCGGCTGGATTGATCAATGCGGTGTTGCGGCGCTTACAGCGCGAAGCCGAAACACTGCTTCCACAACTGCCGCCCCCGGCGCGCGATGCGCATCCCGAATGGCTATGGCAGCAGTTGCGCACTGCATGGCCGGAGCAAGCAGACACGCTATTCGCAGCGAATAACGCCTATCCGCCGATGTGTCTGCGCGTCAACTCACTCCGCGCTGAGCGCGATGAATATTTACAGCGGCTCAATGCGGCGTCCATTGCCGCGGCAGCGTGTATTTATAGCGACGACGGCATTCGACTCGACCAACCGTGCGACGTGACGATGCTGCCGGGCTTTGCCGATGGCGCCGTCAGCGTGCAGGACGAAGCGGCGCAACTGGCTGCCGGCTTGCTCAACGCACAACCGGGCCAGCGCGTACTTGACGCCTGCTGTGCCCCCGGCGGCAAGACCGGCCATATTCTGGAACGGCAGCCCGCTCTCGGCGAACTGATCGGGCTCGATGTCTCGGCCCAACGGTTACAGCGCGTCGCATCGAATCTTGAGCGGCTGCAATTACACGCAACCTTGCGCGCCGGCGATGCGCTAGCGCCCCACACATGGTGGGACGGCCAGCCTTTCGACCGCATTCTGCTCGATGCACCCTGCTCGGGTACCGGCGTGATTCGCCGTCATCCGGACATCAAGTGCCTGCGCAAACCCAGCGATATCGAACCACTCGCCCGGACGCAGTTAACGCTGCTCGAAACATTGTGGCCGCTGCTCGCCGATGGCGGTGAATTGCTGTACGCCACGTGCTCGGTGCTGCCGGCGGAAAATACTAGCGTCGTCGAGCGCTTCCTCGACGCTACGCCCACGGCCAGTGAAATACCCATCACCGCGGCATGGGGTCTGCCACAACCAGCGGGCCGACAGCTATTGCCGAGCGTCGATGGTTGCGATGGCTTTTATTACGCGCGGCTGCGAAAAATCACCGCTAATTGAGAAACAGTTCTCACCGCACGACTTTCGATTTCCAGCTATGCCGGCTTTCTTCTTAACTTAGCCATCCAGCGCTTTGAAAAATAAAAATTTCTTTGCGCAACAACCATAACAACACGGACATGGACGACGCAGCCCCTCCCGTCGGACGAACGCTGCCTCGCGCACATGCCCACGGATGTTTCGATAGCCGATGCCGTCGCTTAAACCGCAAGTCGAAATCGCCATTTATCTGGCTGCCACCATCATCCTGACCGGGCTCGCTTCGGCGCTCGGCATTTTTAATTACACCACCCTCGATGGTGCCTGGGTCGCACCGCTGCTGGCGTGCTGTCTATTGTTGATCGTGAGTCTCTGCATTTCATTTTCGCGACGCACCCGGCTCTACCACACCGAAAACTGGGCGCGGCAATTGGCGGAAGCGGAGATGCAGAAGCTATCGCTGGTGGTCGAACAGAATCCTACCGCGGTCGCGATTTTGGATACTCAGGGTGTCATCGAATACGTCAATCCGAAGTTCTGCATAGCGAGTGGTTACACCAGCGGCGAACTGCTCGGTCGCCATTTTCAAGACCTGCTGCACGACAGTGTCGGGCGCGAGGTACCACACGATATCCTCAACGCCGCACAGAATGGCGCGCCGTGGCAGGGCGAGCTGATCTATCGGCGCAAGGACGGCGGCCAATTTCACGTCGCCGCGACAATTAATCCGATCACTGGCAGCGGTGGGCAGACCACGCAGCTGGTCGCGTTACTCGAAGACGTTTCCGATCTGGTGGCCTATAAGGAGCGGCTGTTTCAGCAGGCCAATTTCGACAAGCTCACCGGCCTGCCGAACCGCGCGCTGGCACTCGATCGTCTAGCGCAGGCCATCAACAGTGCCGAGCGGCATCAGCGCGCGCTGACCGTGCTGTTCATCGATCTCGATCGCTTCAAGCTGGTCAACGACTCACTCGGCCATCAGTTCGGCGACGCGCTGCTCGGCGAAGCGGCGCAACGGCTACTGCGCTGCGTGCGCGACGAAGACACGGTCGCTCGCCTGGGCAGCGATGAATTTCTGGTGCTACTAGTCAATCAGCGCACGGCGGGCGATTCGACGCTGATTGCCAGCAAGATCCTCGATGCAATCGCACAGCCGTTTGAAATCGGCGGCCGCGAACTCAATGTCAGCGCCAGCATCGGCCTGACGGTATTCCCAAATGACGGCGCCACCTCCGCCGATCTTCTGCGCAATGCCGAGGCGGCGATGCATCTCGCCAAGCAGCAGGGTCAAAACGCCTATCACTTTTTCACCGCAGAGATGAATCAGCGTTCGCTCGAGCGCCTGAATATCGAAACGCAACTGCGCCATGCGCTGCGCCGCAACGAGCTTGAACTGCATTATCAGCCCTTGATCGAGCTCAGCAGCGGCAATGTCGTCGGCGCGGAAACGCTGCTGCGCTGGCGCAACGGCAGCCTCGGCAATCCCTCGCCGGGCAAATTCATTCCGATCGCCGAGGAGACCGGGCTTATTGTGCCGATCGGCCAATGGGCGTTACGCCAGGCCTGTCGGCAAGCGCTGGAATGGCAGCAGGAAGGCTTTCCACCGTTGCGGATCGCAGTGAATATTTCGTCGCGTCAGTTCGTCGGTGGCACCATTGCCGCGGTGGTCGAACAGGCGCTGCTCGCCAGCGGCTTGCCCGCCCATCTGCTGGAACTGGAAATTACCGAGGGTCTGCTGCTCAACGATGATCCGCATACGCGGCAGATACTGATGCAACTGAAAAAACTCGGCGTGCGCCTGTCGCTCGACGACTTCGGCACCGGCTTTTCATCGCTGAGTTACCTGCGCCGCTACCATTTCGATGTGCTGAAAATCGATCGCAGCTTTATCAGCGATCTGGAGCGCAAGCCGGAGGCGGCCGGACTGGTGAAGACCATCATCGCGCTTGCGCATAACCTCGGTCTCGAAGTAATCGGCGAGGGCGTCGAAACGCCGCTGCAGGCCGAATTCATCCGCAATCGGCACTGCCATTTCGCGCAGGGCTATCTATTCAGCAAACCATTGCCGGCCCCCGAGTTCGGTCGCTGGTTGCAGGCGCATCGCGCCGCGCAATTGTTTACCCAGTCCAACGGCGTCAGGTAGCCGCGCGCATTTTTTGAATCAGCTCGTACGCCGCCTGAATTTCCTGTGTCTTTTCCGTCGCCAGCTTGATCATGTCGGGCGGCACGCCCTGCGCGATCAATTTGTCCGGATGGTGTTGGCTCATCAGCCGGCGGTACGCGGTTTTGATATCCGCATCGCTCGCCGCCGCGTCGACACCGAGCGCTCGATACGCATTCGCCAGCGCATCCGGTGGCGGCGTTGCCGCCGCGTAGTCACGCTGATGAAACCGCTGCTGCGCCTGCAACATATCGAGCAAGCGCGCGAACTCGGCCGGATGCATGCCGAGCGATGTCGCCACGCGTTGCAGAATCTCGCGCTCAGCGATGTGCAACTCACTATCGGCGAGCGCGAACACCAGCAGGTACTCGAGCAACACACCCTTGAGTTCGGGCTGGAAGGCGCTGTGCTGCTGAAACCGCGCCAGCTGCGACTCGATGTCGAACTCGCCGGTGGCGCCGCGCTTGAATAAAGCGATCGCTTCGGCGCGGGTCGCACCATTCAAACCAAACTCGGACATCATGCGCTCGGCACCGGCGATTTCAGCTTCGCTGATGCGCCCGTCGGCTTTGGCGAGGCGGCCGGCGAGGGTGAATACGGTCGCGAAGAACGGATGCTCGGCGAGCGGTACGTCGGTCCGTTGCAGCGGCGATGAGCGCAGACCGCTAAAGCCTTTGTCGAAGTAATAACCCGCTACATAACCGATGATTGCGCCAAACCAGCGCGCCGCCAAAAATCCGAGGATGGCGCCAATCACTCTGCCGATAATCATGAGAATCCGCTGTGAAGTCGTTGAAGGAATCCAGTGAAGGAATGGGTTAATCAGTTAATAAACAGGGGGTAGACCGGGTGGCTGGCGCTTGAAGCGTTTGTATTCCCACTGATATTGCTCGGGTGCGACCCGCACCACCGCCTCGATGCTGCGATTCAACCCTGCCAGCGATTGTTGCAAATCATCCGCATAAATCGCGTCATCGGCCTCGGTGAACACCAGCTTGAAACCGCCGCCGGGCAACCGCAATGCCACGCACATGATCGCCCGCGCCTGCGTTTTTTGCAGCAGATTGCTCACTAACGTCATCGTCAACGCGGGCTGACCGAAGAACGGCGCGAACTCCGCGCCCTGGCTCGGTACCTGATCGGGCAATACACCGACCAGGCCGCCTTGTTTCAAGGTTTTATACAAACTGCGCACACCGCCGGCATCGGCCGGTACTAGCTTGGCACCATTACGACTGCGCGCAGTGCGCACCAGCGCCTCGATCTCGGGACTTTGCGATGGCAAATACATCGTGGTGATGCCGTAATGCTCGGCCAGATAAATCCCCGCCACTTCCCAGTTGCCATGATGTGGGGCTAGCACCATAACGCCGCGCCGTTTGCACAACTGCTGCAACATCAAGCCCTCGCCCTCGATGGCGCGAATCTGTGCTTCCACCACCGACGATGGCGATAACCACAGCTTCGGCAGCTCGAATGCCATCAGGCCGAAATCGACGAGACTCGCACGCGTCAATTCGTCGCGCGCGGCCGCATCCAACTCCGGCAGGCATAACGCGATATTGGTGGCGGTGACAAGTTTTTCGCGGGTATCGAAGCGCCAGAAAATCCAACCCAGAAATTGACCCAGTGCGCGCAACCACGACCACGGCAACGCCGCGACGAAACGCATCGTCAAGACAGTGAGGCGAAATTTCAGCTTGGGCACTTACAGAAGATTCCCGGCGGATAAAGCGGGCGCCATTGTATCGGAAAAAATTGCCCGCGCTTTTGGCCCGTCGCAACGGCAACAGTTCCTTAACCGTGGCTTGCGGCTCTCTGTATAATCGCGGCTTTTTCCGCGAACCCTGTTTTCTCGAACCGAATCTCTTAATTCACAGGACAAGGTCGACGCCGTGAGCGCACCACAGATTGATACATTTCAAGGCCTGATTCTCGCGCTGCAACAATTCTGGGCCGAGCAGGGCTGCGTGATTCTGCAACCGCTAGACATGGAAGTCGGCGCCGGTACGTTTCACCCCGCGACATTTCTGCGCGCGCTCGGACCGGAAATCTGGAATGCTGCGTATGTGCAACCGAGTCGTCGTCCCGCCGACGGTCGTTACGGTGAAAACCCAAACCGCTTGCAGCACTACTACCAGTTTCAAGTGGTGATGAAACCGTCGCCGGGCAATATTCAGGAGCTGTATCTCGACTCTTTGAAGCAACTCGGTTTCGATCCGCTGGTCAACGACATCCGCTTCGTCGAGGACAACTGGGAATCGCCGACGCTCGGCGCGTGGGGTCTCGGTTGGGAGGTGTGGCTGAACGGCATGGAAGTCACGCAATTCACGTATTTCCAGCAGGTCGGCGGTATCGAATGCTATCCGGTCACCGGCGAAATCACGTATGGCCTCGAACGACTCGCAATGTATTTGCAGGGCGTCGACAGCGTGTATGACCTGGTATGGGCGAAGGGACCGCAGGGCATCGTCACCTACGGCGATGTGTTTCATCAAAACGAAGTCGAGATGTCGCGTTACAACTTTGAAGAAGCAAACGTCACGAAACTGTTCGAGCTGTTCGACTTTTACGAAAGCGAAAGCCAAAAATTAATCGAGAAAAATTTGCCGTTGCCCGCTTATGAAATGGTGATGAAGGCATCGCACTCGTTCAATTTACTCGACGCGCGCAAGGCGATTTCGGTGACCGAGCGTCAGCGTTTTATTTTGCGCGTGCGCGGACTTGCACGCGCGGTGGCGCAAGCGTATTTCGATTCGCGGCGTGCGTTCGGCTTCCCGCTAGCACCCGAAGCGCTGCGCAACGAAGTGTTAGCAAGTCTCGCCGCCAACGAAAATAAAGCAGGGAGTGCAGCGGCATGACGCAGGCATTTCTGGTCGAACTCGGCACCGAAGAGCTGCCGCCGAAAGCGCTGAAAACGCTCGCGCAAAGTTTTGAAAATGGTGTGGTTGCAGGTTTGACTACCGCGAACATTGCGTTCGGCAAAGTCCATGGTTTCGCGGCACCGCGCCGACTCGCGCTGCTGATCGAAGACATGACCGAACAGCAACCCGATCAAGCCATCGAAAAACTCGGCCCCAACGTCAGCGGTGCGTTCGATGCCGAAGGCAAACCGAGCAAGGCGGCCGAAGGTTTCGCGCGTTCGTGCGGCGTCGAGTTTGCGCAATTACAAAAAACGCAAACCGACAAAGGCGAACGCCTGGCTTATCGCAGCACGCAAACCGGCAAATTAGCGATCGATTTATTGCCGTCGATTGTCAGTAGCGCGCTCGACCAACTGCCAATTCCCAAACGCATGCGCTGGGGCGCGCGCCGCGAAGAATTCGTGAGACCCGTGCAATGGCTGGTCATGCTGTTCGGCAAGCAAATTATCGATTGCGAAATTCTCGGCATCAAAGCCGGACGCGAAACACGCGGTCATCGTTTTCACTGTAATCAGTGCATTGCACTAAACAGCCCAGCCGATTATCAACTGACGCTGGAAAACAAAGCGTATGTGATCGCCGATTTCAATGAGCGTCGCGGTCATGTGCGCGCGCAGGTTGAAGTCGAAGGCAAAAAACTCAACGGCATTGCCGTGATCGACGAAGACTTGCTAGACGAAGTGACCGCGCTGGTCGAATGGCCGGTCGCACTGAGCGGTAGTTTCGAGGCGCGTTTTCTCGACGTGCCGCAGGAGGCGCTGATTTCGTCGATGAAAAATCACCAGAAATATTTTCACGTTGTCGATACCAACGGCAAACTGCTGCCACATTTCATCACGGTCGCAAATATCGAAAGCAAAGATCCGCGCAAAATTATCGACGGCAATGAGCGCGTGATTCGCCCGCGTCTCAGCGACGCCGCGTTCTTCTATGAAACCGATTTGAAAATGCCACTGGCGCAACGCCGCGAACAATTGAAGACGGTCGTGTTTCAGGAAAAGCTCGGCAGCGTGTTCGACAAAACCGTACGCATCGGCGCGCTGGCAAAATTCATTGCTGCACAGATCGGCGGCAACGGTGAGTGGGCGCAGCGCGCCGGCGAATTAAGTAAGGCTGATCTGATCAGCAACATGGTTGGCGAATTCGACGAAATGCAGGGCATCGCCGGCGGTTATTATGCGCGTCACGATGGTGAAGCCGATGAAGTGGCGACTGCATTACGAGAACAATATCTACCTAGCTTTTCGGGTGATGAGTTGCCGCACACTAAGGCCGGCATTGCTGTCGCGCTGGCTGATCGTATTGATACGCTAGTTGGTATTTTTGGTATCGGTCAATTACCTACCGGTTCGAAAGATCCATTTGCATTACGCCGCGCCTCACTTGGTGTGTTGCGCATTATTGTTGAGCGCAGACTTGATCTCGACTTGCGAGATCTTTTGCAGGAGTCACACGATCTGTATGACCTTTGGTACCACGAAGAACGGTTAATTGATCCTAATGTACTTGCTTATATTCTTGAACGTTTTCGCGCATGGTACGAAGAAGATCAAATTTCATCAGAAGTCTTTTTAGCAGTGCAAGCAAAAAATCTGAGCAAGCCGCTCGATATTCATCAACGTGTGCAGGCCGTGCATAGCTTCAGCCATTTACCCGAAGCACAGGCACTCGCGAGCGCAAACAAACGCGTATCGAATATTTTGGCGAAAAGCGGTGATGCCGAGTTGCCGGCTCTGCAAACATCATTACTGACCGAAATGGCCGAAAAAGAATTAGCAGTGCAACTCGCTTCGCTGCAAAGTAAAGTGCAGCCGCTGTTCGCCACGCGCAAATATCGTGAAGGTCTTGAACAGCTCGCCAGCTTGCGCGGAGCCGTCGATGCGTTTTTCGATAACGTGATGGTGATGGCGGATGACGTTGCGGTTCGCAACAACCGGCTCGCGCTGTTGTCGCAATTGCGCAATTTGTTTTTGGAAGTCGCCGATATTTCGTTGTTAGCACCGACCACGAAATAATTTCGAATCAACCGTGGACCGCCTTCATCAAGAGGAAGTGCTTTTCAAAACCGTCGGCGACAGGACGTCGCCGACGGTTTTGAAAAGCACTTCCTCTTGATGAAGACTCCGAGGCAACTGGAAAGTCCTGATGCTCGTAATTCTCGACCGCGACGGCGTCATCAACGAAGACTCCGACGCGTACATTAAATCGCTCGACGAATGGCGCCCGATTGCGGGCAGCATCGATGCCATCGCGCGTTTGAGCCGCCATGGTTTCAATGTTGTCGTCGCGACCAACCAGTCTGGGCTCGGGCGCGGATTATTCACGCTCGACGATCTCGAAGCGATGCATCATCGATTATGCGAAATGGTGGAAAGCGCCGGCGGCCATGTCGCCGGTATTTTTTATTGTCCGCATATCCCCGACGATCATTGCGATTGCCGCAAACCGAAAGCGGGTTTGATCGACGCGATCGAACGCGAATTGAACACGAGTGCGCGCGGCGCATGGTCGATCGGCGATTCGTTACGCGATCTCGAAGCGGCGCACACAAAACATTGTCAGCCGGTACTCGTGTTGACCGGCAAAGGCCAAAAAACGCAACGGCAATTACGTGACGATAGCAGCGGCAAGTGGAGCGATGTGCGCGTATTCGATAATCTCGCCGCCGCCGTCGATGCGTTGATTGCGGAGACTCCCGCATCGTGAGTTATCTCACTACACAACTGTCGCTGTTCACATTGCTGTGGCTCGGCCTGCGCACGTCGGTTTTCTATCTCGGTTATTCGATGATCACCGTCTGGTTTAGTGTAACCGGCTCGCTATTTTGTCGGTTGATGCCCTACCGCGCGCGCTATGTCTACCTGACGTGGTGGAACCATATGGTCATGTTCTGGCTGCGTATCACCTGCGGCATTCACTGCGAAGTTAGCGGTCGCGAAAATATTCCGGCCGGGCCGTTTGTGCTACTCGCCAAGCATCAAAGCCAATGGGAAACGTTTTTTCTACAGGTACTGCGGCCGCCGATTGCGACAGTGCTAAAAAAAGAATTGTTGAAGGTGCCCTTTTTCGGCTGGGGGCTGGCGCTACTCGAACCGATCGCGATCGATCGGAATAATCCGAAGCAGGCATTGCGGCACATCATCGACGAAGGGCAACGGCTCATCGGCATTGGACGGTCAGTAATGATTTTTCCGGAAGGTACGCGCACACCGGTCGGCCAGACCGGTAATTACGCACGCAGCGGTGCAACGCTCGCGTGCAAGGCCGGCGTGCCGATTCTGCCGGTGGCCCACAACGCGGGGCACTACTGGCCCGCCAAGAAATTCCTGAAATATCCCGGGCTGATACGCATCACCATCGGGGCGCCCATCGATACGGCCGATGGCGATTCGCGCGCGCTGACCGAAACGGCGAAACAGTGGATCGAAAATGAGGTCGCCCGTCTCCGGGCGACCTCAATGCAAGACCGCCTGCAATGACTGGAAACCTGCGCAAGCCTGCACTGATTTTCGTTTTCATCACCGTCGTGCTCGACATGCTCGCGCTCGGCATGGTGATACCGGTATTACCGAAACTGGTGGTGACATTCGCGGGCGGCGATACCGCGCGCGGCGCAGCGATTTTCGGTTTATTCGCGACCGCCTGGGCGTTCATGCAATTTGTATTTTCGCCAGTGCTCGGCGCGTTGTCGGATCGCTTCGGTCGGCGGCGGGTGATTTTGATTTCGAATTTCGGGCTCGGTTTCGACTACATCCTGATGGCACTGGCGCCGAATCTGATCTGGCTGTTCGTCGGCCGCCTTATCTCCGGTATCACCGCCGCCAGCATCAGCACCTCGTACGCCTATATCACCGATGTCACGCCGCCGGAAAAACGCGCGGGAGCTTTTGGTTTGATGGGCGCTGCCTTCGGTCTCGGTTTTATTCTGGGGCCGGGCGTGGGCGGCATTCTCGGCAGCGTCGATCCGCGCCTGCCCTTTTGGGTGGCGGCGGGACTGAGCCTGGCCAACGCGCTGTACGGGTTATTCGTGCTACCGGAATCGCTGCCCCTCGATAAGCGGCAGTCGTTCTCGTGGCGCCGCGCAAATCCGTTCGCATCGTTGAAATTCCTGCATCGCCAGCGCGAATTGTTCGGACTGGCGAGCATCGGCTTTCTATCCAATCTCGCGCACGTCGTACTCAACAGCACGTTCGTGTTGTACGCGGGGTATCGCTATCAGTGGAACGAGCGCGAGGTGGGGTTGGCACTGGCGCTGGTCGGCATCTGCAGCATGATTGTGCAAGGCGGTTTGGTGCGGCCATTCGTCGCGAAATACGGTCCGCGCACTGCGCTGATGGTCGGTCTCGGTGCCGGGTTGGGCGGGTTCGTGGTGTTCGGGGTCGCGACGAGCGGCGGGATATTTCTACTGGGGATTCCGTTGCTGGCGCTGTGGGGCTTTGCCGGCCCGTCGGTGCAGAGCCTGATGACGCAGCGCGTGTCGGCAATCGAGCAGGGTCGACTGCAAGGCGCGAACAGCAGCCTGACTGGCGTCGCGCAGATGATAGGCCCGAGCCTGTTTACACGCGCCTTTGCCTTCTTCATCGGCCCCGCGCGCCCGCTGCATCTACCCGGCGCACCCTTTCTGCTTGCGGCCGCGTTACTGATCGTCGCGATCGGCATTGCATTGCGGGCGGCGCGAACCGACTGACCACGTCAACCGCTTTTATCGTTGGCCGCTGCCCTATCGTGCGCCAGCCGCGCCAGAAAACGCTCGATTGGGCGGCCCACAATCAGCGTAACCAAAGTCAAAAGCACACCAGCACCCACCACGAACAGATCGCCGACACCACAGACCAGCCCGAGAATCGCACAAATCCACACCGACGCCGCCGTCGTCAGCCCCTGCACATGCGATTCGCCGTCGCGCATGATCACGCCGGCGCCGATAAAGCCGACCCCGGTCAGCACACCCTGCGCCACGCGGCTGATTGCCTCCTCCCCAGTAAATAGCAACGCGGCTATCGCGGCCCCCATCGCCACCAGCGCATGCGTGCGCATACCGGCGGATTTGTGGCGCAGAAAACGGTTCAGCCCGATCGCAGCACCACCCAATAGTGCGAAGACCATGCGCAATAATTGATCGGCGTAATCGGCTGATAGCCAATTGGTCATAGTCGTCTCCAACGTATAAGCGTGCCCAATACTAAGCGTTGCGCACCGCCGCGACACGAACCGCCGAGTTGTTGACAACAATTCTCATTAGCACTACGATTCTTAACACAGTCAAACCGAGCGCGTTCGCCACCATGTACGTCTGTCTTTGCAAAGGCATTACCGATTCGCACATCCGCACTGCCATCGCGGACGGCATGACCAACTATCGCGAGTTGCGGATGGCACTCGGGCTCAGCTCACAATGCGGTCGCTGCGCCGTGCACGCACGCGAAATCTTTCGCGAGGAAACACAAGGCGTGTACGACACTTCGCTGTTCTATGCCGCAGATCATCCCGCCGCGCGCGCGGTTGCCTGACGCGCACAGTTCCCATCCGCTTTTTCCTTTTACGCTTTTCCTTCTGCGCGTTTGACACACTTCCAACGCCCGCCGACAATCCCTCGCATGCTCATCGAAGGGAGAAACAACAATGAAAGGCGACGCGAAAGTTATCGAACTGTTAAACAAAGTGCTCGGCAATGAGCTGATCGCGATCAATCAATATTTTCTCCACTCCCGCATGTATGGCAACTTCGGTCTGAAGGAACTCGAAGAGCACGAGTACCACGAGTCGATCGACGAGATGAAGCACGCTGACAAGCTCATCAAGCGCATTCTGTTTCTCGAAGGTCTGCCCAATCTGCAACACCTCGGCAAATTGCTGATCGGCGAGAATGTCGTCGAGATGATCAAGTGCGATCTGCTCCTCGAACAAAAAGCGCTGCCCGATCTGAAAGAGGGGATCGCGCATTGCGAGAAGGTCGGCGATTACAACAGTCGTGAATTATTCGAAGACATCCTCGATAGTGAAGAAGAGCACATCGATTGGCTTGAAACTCAGCTCGGCTTGATCGATCAGCTCGGTCTGCAAAATTATCTGCAAAGCAAAATGGGCTCGTAATACGAATTAGCGAAGCCCATCGTCACGGACGCAATTCACATTTCGCGCAGCGGCGACGTTACCCAACAATAAATACATTCTCACGGTCAGCGCGCTGTCTACACTGACCATTCAACCTCCTCGGATTGGCGACCACGATGAGCACGAAATTCGTTCCTGCGCTGCTGCTGACACTGCTGCCGCTGACGGCCAGCGCTGAACTCGGTGGCAATGCCGCGTCGGTGCAAACCGACAACAACAAACTGCACGCGGTCATGCGCGCAACCGTCAGCAACGGTTACACCGTGCATGCAATTCAGACCGAATCGGGCATTACCATTCGTGAATATCTGAGCACCGCCGGCAAGGTATTCGCGGTGAGCTGGGATGGACCGGTAATGCCCGATCTGCAGCAACTGCTCGGGCAATATTTCCCCGCCTTCAGCGAAGCCGCCGCCGCACGCCGCCACGCGGGCATTCGCGGCCCGGTCGCAATCGCGCAGGACGATCTGGTGGTGCAATCGGGCGGACGCATGCGGGCATTTGCTGGCCGTGCGTATGTGCCAAGCCTAGTGCCGCCGCAAGTGACCATCGACGAAATTCAATGACGGGGAGAATTACGGTGCGGCGTTGCTGTGGATTGAATTACCAACTGATTGCTTTGGTGGTGTCGACATTGCTGACCGCGTGCGGGGGTGGGGGTGGAGGAGGAGGTGGCGGTAGTGTCACCGTCACCACGCCGACCGGCGACAACGTGGCGCCGATTGTGGTCAATGGCGGCTTGAACGGAAACGTCAATCAGGCGTTTGTGAGTGTTCAGGTCTGCGTGCCCGGCACAGCCCAATGTCAAACGATCGACAACATCTTGATCGATACCGGCTCAGTAGGATTGCGATTGGTGTCTGCAGGCCCATCTGCACCCGGTGGACTATCGCTAACACTGCCGCAACAAAGCGCGAGCAACGGCGATGCACTGGCCGAATGCGTTGAATTTGTCGACAACTCGCATGCGTGGGGTCCGCTGCAGATGGCCGATGTAAAAATCGTCGGCGAAACCGCGAGCGCCATTCCAATTCAACTAGTCACCAGCACATCCGCGATCGGCGCAGAACCGTCCACCTGCGGCGGTGGCGATACCACCAAAAATTTAACGACGCCGGCCAAGCTCGGCGGCAACGGCATTCTCGGCATTGGTAATTTCCAGGAGGATTGCGGTCCCGGTTGCACTACCATCGCCAATAATGGATTTTACTATCGCTGCCCCATCAGCGGCTGCATTCAATCGATAGTGACATTGGCGAATCAGCTGCAAAATCCGATCGCGAAATTTTCGCAAGACAACAACGGATCGCTCATTCAGTTACCGGCAGTTGCCGGTAGCGGTGCGGCTAATGTCAGCGGCTATTTAATTTTTGGTATTAATACGCGCAGCAACAATCAACTCGGTGCTGCAAGTCCGCAATATATTCAAAACAACGGCCGCATCTCAACCACATTCAATGGCCAGACTTATACACCGCGAGCTTCATCGATAGGCTCGAATGGTTTGTATTTTCCCAACGTCAACGCACCGACAATTACCGAATGCCAAACACTTGTAGGATTTTATTGCCCGTCATCGACACTAAGCAAAAGCGCAACAATTTTTGGGGCGGCGCCTAGCGCCAACGCGAATATTACGTTCAACGTCGCAAATGCCGAATCGCTGAATGGCAATTTCGATGCATTCAATAATTTGGCCGGCCGCTACGATAACGGCTTCGACTGGGGTCTGCCGTTTTTTTACGGCCGCAAAGTATTTACATCGATCGAAGGCACATCGGGCATTAGTGCTCCCTACGTCGCCTTCTGATAGTGCCCGCCACGCTGTACTGTTAGTTATGAAATAATGACGCGGAAGTTCCGCGTCATTGCTGCAGGTTTACTCATGACTCCACCGCATTCCTCCACCACAAAACGTCCCGCTACCGGCGATTGGCGCGTCGTTAAAATGCTGGTGCCCTATCTGTGGGAATATCGCGGCCGCGTCATCATCGCGACGATTTTTCTGGTCATCGCCAAACTCGCCAATATCGGCGTGCCGCTGTTGATGAAGCGCATCGTCGATAGTTTGAATCCGACGCAGGCGACGCTCGCAGTGCCAGTTTCGCTGCTCGTCACTTACGGTTTGCTGCGTCTGTCATCGACATTATTCGGTGAATTGCGCGACATCGTATTCGTGCGTGTCACCCAGCGCGCCATGCGGCGCGTGGCATTGAATGTTTTTCGTCATCTGCACGAACTCAGTTTGCGTTTTCATCTCGACCGGCAAACCGGCGGTGTGTCGCGCGATATCGAGCGCGGTACACGCGGCATCGCTACCTTGATGAGCTTTATGCTGTTCAGCATTCTGCCCACCATTCTCGAAATTGCGCTGGTATGCGGTCTGCTGTTCGTTAAATTCGATTATTGGTTTGCACTGATCACGCTGACGGCGTTGGTGATTTATATCGGCGCCACCGTAGCGATCACCGAATGGCGCACCGCGCATCGGCGCACCATGAATGAAATGGATTCGAAGGCAAACACCAAAGCAATTGATTCGCTGTTGAATTACGAAACGGTAAAATATTTCAGCAACGAAGAATATGAAGCGCAGCGCTACGATCAAAATTTACAACGCTACGAATACGCCGCGGTAAAAAACGAAACCTCGCTGGGATTTTTAAACTCTGCACAAAGTTTTGTCATTGCGCTCGCCGTATCGCTGCTGATGTGGCGCGCCGCCGATGGCATTGTGCAGGGCCATATGACGCTCGGCGATCTGGTCATGATCAATGGCTTGCTCGTGCAGCTGTATATTCCGCTCAATTTTCTCGGCGTAATGTATCGCGAAATCAAACAGGCACTGACCGACATGGAAAAAATGTTCGGCCTGATGCATGAGAATCGCGAAATCCAAGATGCGCCCGATGCCAAACCGCTCGATGTAGCTGCCGGCGCGGCAATTCGTTTCGAGCACGTCGATTTTAATTACGAAAGCAAACGTCAGATATTGTTCGATTTGAGCTTTGAAGTCGGCGCGGGAAAAACCGTTGCCGTGGTGGGATCGAGCGGCGCAGGCAAATCCACACTGTCGCGACTGTTGTTTCGCTTTTACGATGCCGATCGCGGCAATATTTTGATCGACGGCCAAGATATTCGCGCCGTGCAGCAAAATAGCTTACGCGCAGCGCTCGGCATCGTGCCGCAAGACACCGTGCTGTTCAACGATACGATTTATTACAACATCGCTTACGGCAGACCCGAGGCGACGCGCGATGAAGTAATCGCTGCGGCAAAAGCGGCGCACATCCATCAATTTATTGAATCGCTGCCCGACGGCTACAACGCCATGGTGGGTGAGCGTGGCTTGAAATTATCCGGCGGCGAAAAACAGCGCGTTGCGATTGCGCGCACGATTTTGAAACAACCGGCGATTCTGATTTTCGACGAGGCGACATCGGCGCTCGATTCGCGCACCGAAAAAGCGATTCAGGCCGAGCTGAGAGAAATTTCTGCCGATCGCACCACGCTGATCATCGCGCATCGTTTATCGACCGTGGTCGATGCCGATCAGATTCTGGTGATGGAGCAGGGCCGCATTATCGAACGCGGTACCTTTCGCGAATTGATCGAACGCAACGGCAAATTCGCGGAGATGTGGCGTCTGCAACAAGAGGAGGATGCGCATCGATCGCAAGCCGTCGTTGCCGCATAGAAATTGCCGCCGCAATAGTCTCAATGCTCATCACGCCATGGTCGAGTCGAGAACATATTAAATTTAATTAACTTGAGAGCTCGCTGACGCGATCCTTACAGTTCGGGGTGAAACATCCAGCATTCATAACAATAATCGAGTCGTCACGGCTCAAGGAGTTGGCTATGTCGCGCGTTCCGAAAACTTCCCTCGTCGCAAATCATCATCACGGTTATCGCCGTTTGCTCGCTGCTATGGTTTTTCATCGGCGCCCCATGAAAACGATTACAGCTTTCGTGTTGGCGGCGCTCGCACTACCGCTGGCCGCAGCCGCGGATTCTCAGAGCAACGCAAAAGCAATGCTTGCCAAGATCAAATACAACACGCTGATCACGGTGAATGACGCCGATGCCATCGGTGCGGTGGGAGATCAACGGCTGTCGCTAGCTGAAGCGATTCGCCTAGCCAACGGTTCGCTAGCGCTGTCGGCCTTATCCGACTACGAGCGCGCGCAAGTCCAAGGTCTGCCCGGTAAGGCGAGCCGAGATAAGGTGCAGTTCAAGGTTCCCGGCGGCGCAGTGCGTTTTCCACTGCAGATACAGGAAAAGCCGTTTTTCGATTTCGCCGTACTCAGTCCAAACACACTGATGCCGGCCGTGGAGGGGAATGAGGGCGATGCGTTCGTTGGCAACGGCATCCGTTTCACCAATGGTCCCGACGATGCCGTCGACACGCTCAACAATCCCAAATTTTTCGTCGGCGCTCCGCTCGGTGGCAAGGCGTTAAGCGTGTTGAGCTCCGATGTGATTTTTACCGGCATCACCTTCGAGCGATTCATCACCACGCTGTCGATGCAGCCTCCTGCTAATAGCGCGGGAATTTCCGATGTGAAAATCGTCGGCAACAAATTTTACAACAGCGGTGGCCTCGGATTTACGGCGACAAATGCCGGCAATGCTAGAAGCGCGGTGCGACATGTCGATGTTTCCGACAACGAATTCCGCGGCCCGGCGGAGTTTGGGGAAAACTTTCCCAGCAAATTCCTCACCGCCATCAGCTTAAATGCCGGTGCCGCCGGCGGCCCTGGGACCTACGTCATCGAAGATGTCGATGTCTCCGACAACGTGATCAAACAGTACACCAGTGCCGTGCAGGCGCAGGCATTGCAGTCGATCTTCAGTCCCAGTAGCGGCGCACGGATGTCCAGCGTGCATATCAAACGCAATAAAATCGTGATGGCTCCCAACTCCGATCCAGCAATCTATTTGTGGGGCGGCGTATCGGTATTTGGCGATGTCTCCGACATCCAGGTGAACGATCTGTTGATCCAACACAATGACATCGTCGCCGACGGCTTCGTGATATTCGTCACTGGCGTGGAATCGCTGCTCGGTGGCCAACAATCGAAGCACGTCGAAGTGACTGGCGTGAAGGTGATCGGCAACCACATCAAAGCGAACACCAGTTGCGTTGTGGGCGTCACCACCATCGTGGCGCTGACGGAACAGGGCAGCCCCGGCGTGGTCGACTCGTCGATGAATGCCGTTGAGGTGGCGGGCAACCGAATCGAGGGATGCGAGTGGGGCGCCTTCGCGTCGCCGGTCTACAACTGGGGCACGCCGGGTACCAGCACTGGCAATTCAATGCAGTCGGTGGCGTACCGGCAAAACTTCGTCACCGAAGCCACCAATGGCATCGTCGTCGCGGGCGGTGCGCTGTCGGCGGCGGCGCCCGGCGATGCGTCCACTGGGGTCGTCGGCAACGAGCTGACCAGACTGACAATCGAGAATAACTTCTTCGCCGCCAGCGATGCCGGCTTTACTATCGCCGGCGGCCTGGCCAAAGGCAGCGCACCGGGGTTCATCTCACAGAATCGGGTTGCGGCCAAGGATCTCTCGCCCAATATCAACGCCCGCGGCGTGGCATGTAAAGTCGAGAACAATCTGGCGATCGACTCCCCGGCGACGGTGATTAATAACGTGGTTACGGGCGTCCCGACTGCGTCGCCGCGCGATTGGTTTAGCGGCAGCCATGGCCCACGCTGCGTGAAAAAATAAAGCGACGCGCTGCTGCAGGCATCGGGCAGCGACCACCACCACGAAAGCAGGGCGGGAGCTGAACCTCCTGCCCTTTTTTATTCCTGGCTTTTCTTCATCTGGCGTTTTCCGTTACTTATCGCGTCCGCCGCTGTTCTGTCGCCGCGCTATTTCCGAAACAAATCCTTCGCTTGCGCCGGCGCCGCGCGCCAGTATTGCGGCGGTGCATCGACCTGCGCACCCAGTGCTGCTGCCGCATGCCACGGCCAGCGCGGGTCGTACAACATCGCCCGCGCGAACGCGACCAAATCGGCCTTTTCCGCAGTGATGATTTCTTCGGCCTGTTGCGGCTCGGTAATCAGGCCCACAGCAATTGTCGGCATGCCGGTTTCGGCTTTGATGCGCGCGGCCAGCGGCACTTGATAACTGGGGCCGACGGGAATTTGCTGCCGCGGCGACAAACTGCCGCTCGACACGTCGACAAATGCGCAGCCGCGCTGCTTCAGCAGCTTGATGAACTCGACGCTTTGATCGAGATCCCAGCCGCCCTCGACCCAATCGGTTGCCGAGATGCGAATACCCACCGGCTTGTGCGCGGGAAACGCGGCGCGCACCGCATCGAATACTTCGAGCGGAAATTTCACGCGGGCAGCGAAATCGCCGCCGTATTCGTCATCGCGAAAATTCGAGAGCGGCGATAAAAACTCGTGCAGTAGATAACCGTGCGCGGCATGCACTTCGAGCACATCGATACCAATCGCATCAGCACGTTTAGCGGCGGCAACAAAGGCCTCGCGAATACGCTGCAACCCGGCTTTATCGAGCGCGGCCGGCGCTGCTTCGGTGTCGAGAAATGGCAGCGGCGACGGCGCCACCGGTTGCCAACCGCCATCGGCAACGGCAATTTGCGCACTGCCTTCCCACATCGATTTAGTCGATGCCTTGCGCCCCGCATGCGCGATCTGCAGACCGATTTTGATAGCGGAATATTTGCGTATTTCGTTGACGACATTGCGCAGTGCGCTTTGCGTTTTGTCGTCCCACAGGCCCAGACAATGCGGCGTGATGCGACCGATCGGCTCAACGGCGGTGGCCTCGATAAACATCAAACCGGCGCCGGAATGCGACAGGCTGCCCAGATGCATTAAATGCCACGAATTAGCTTCGCCGTTTTCCGCTGAGTATTGACACATCGGCGCAACGACAATGCGATTACGCAAACTCAACTCGGCGAGTTGAAACGGCGTAAATAATTCGGCCATGGTTTATTCCTTGGTTAAGCAATGAAAATGGAAAGCGGTTATCTCACTCGATTGCAGTCAATAAATTCGCAACATGAGCGGGCGCCGAAATCATGGCGTCGTGGCCGGTGGCAATATCGCAGTGATGCCAGGCGGACATGCTATGCGCAAATTCGCGCGCCGCTTTGACATGGCGAAAATAAGGATTGGTGCAGGTGATATAGGTCACCGGGCGCTCGGCTCCCAGTGGATAGCGTAATTGCAACGGCGAAAAAAAGGTCTCGACCGGTTGCGGTGTCAGATTTTGTTCGAGCCATGCCACCTGCTCAGGTACCGTTATCGCGAAAAAATCAATCGGCGGTATCGGAATTAAACCGCTGCCACCATTTTTTACACGCAAGCGCTGATAATAATCGAGCACGTCCGGCGGCGCGGTAGCGAGCACCGATGCGCCGCTCTGCAGCAAATGCGCATCGAGAAAAACGAGATGGCGAATTTTTTCCGGAATGCGATCGGCGACACCGCTCGCCACAACACCACCGAGGCTGTGACCCACTATAATCACTTCCGCTAATTGTTGGTCGGCGATGAACTGCTCGATTTCTTCGATATGCGTGCTCAGAGTCGGCTGCTGTACCGCCAGCTCGGCGCGTTCGGCCAAACCGCTCAAGGTCGGCGTGAATACACAATGGCCCTGCGCGCGTAATAGCTGCGCTATCTCGCGCCAACACCAGCCGCCGTGAAAGGCGCCGTGTACCAGCACATAAATTTTTGCTGCCATCGTTTGTCCTCAGTTCGGCGTATCGATCGCCGCCTGCTGTACATGATCGCCGTGGCCGACCCGATTATCGAGCAACGCCCGCGTCGCTGTTTGAATATACGCGTTCATCAGCGTTTTCATTTGCTGCGCTTGCGCGGCATCGTCCTGCGGTGTCGCGACCAGATGCGGCAGCGTGTCGTAGCGGTATAAACGCGGCGTTGTGTTGGGCGGCTGCACCAGAATCTTATCGCCTTCGATAATCGCCGTGGTGAAATCGCTGCCCGATGGTTTGATGATAGCGCGGCCCGCATCGCCTTCGGGCAGTGCGAGCAGATCGCGACCCCAGCACTGATGATCGTAATCGCCGCCGAGCAAACCCATGATGGTTGGCACCACATCCACCTGCGAGCCAACCACCGCACGCGTGCTGCCGAAGCGCTGCTGTATATCCTTGCCGAGAATCAGCAGCGGAATATGGAAGCGCCATAAATCGATATCGGTAATTTGTTCGCCGCCACCGAAGCCGTGGTCGCCGAGAAATACGAATAGCGTGTTATCGAAACCGCCGCGCTGTTTGATTTTGTCGAAGAACATACCAAGCGCGTAATCGTTGTAGCGCATTGCGGTGAGATGCTCGTCGCGCTGGCCATTAATCTCGACCGGCGCCACCGGCAATTGCGGCGGCAATGCGTAAGGCGCGTGATTCGATAACGTTTGCAGCACCACGAAATATGGTTTTTCCGATTGCTGCAATTTGACGATTTCGTCGAAGCCGCGCTCGAACATATCTTCATCCGAAACGCCCCAGGTGCGATCGGAAAAACGTGGATTGATAAAATCGTGGCGGCCGATAAAACGCTGCATGTGCTGTGCGCGGAAAAATCCGGATTGGTTGTCCCACGCGAAATCGCCGTTGTAGACATACAGGCTTTGATAATCACGCTCATCGAGCACTTTGGTAATGCCGGAAAAATTATTCGCACCTTCCGGTTGCTTCATCAAATATTCGTAATGCGGCAGATTGGGAAAGCACGCCATCGTCGCGAACATACCCTGATGAGTATGCGTGCCCTGCGAGAAAAAGTGATCGAACAATAAACCCTGCTGCGCAAGCTCATCGAAACGCGGCGTGATTTTTTGCGTGTTGCCAAAGGTGCCAGTACGTTGTGCGCTAAAACTTTCGTCGATAATCAACACGACATTTTGGTAAGGCGACGGTTCGACTTCAGCCGGCGCGCTGAAACGGCGATACAACGGCAGCGTGGCGGGTTCGAGCAATTGTTCCTGCGGCAATACCCAATGTGCACGCACCAGTGCTAGCGCTTTATCGGCCGGCATTTGTTTCAACCAGATATTTTCCTGCTTGCGATCGGTTTCCTGTTGCGCGGCTTTCAACAACGTGAACGCGCCGTTCAACGCCAGATGATTGGTAAATAAATGTTCGGTGCGATACGCATCGGCCCAGCGCAATGGCGGACCCGAACGAAACGTGCCACGCGCGGCAGCAGCAGTTGCGAAAATCAATAGCAACGCCACCAGCAGCCGACTGCGATATGTGCTGGTATATAAACCCTGCGGCGTGCGCGTCGCGCGATCGATGGCTTTGATGGCGAATACAGCCAGTGCGGTCAGCGCACCGCACAGCGCGAAATAGCGCAGCACTGGAAAGCCATACCAGAGCATGCTGACGACGGTTTGTGGATCTTCTTTGATGTACTGGAATACGAGGCTATTCAGCCGCGCGTGAAACTCGTGATAGAAATCGAGCTCGAGCACCGCAAGAAAGCTGTACAGCAGCGCCACCAGGCCGAGCCAGAAATTACATAGTCCGCGCCATACCAGTCCCGATGGCAGCAGCGTCGCCAGCACCAGCGGCGTCAGCGCATAACAGGTCATGATTAGATCGAAGCGAAAACCGACGCCGAACGCCGTCAGCACATCGCGCAGTGGAATATCGGCGAGCAAGGTTTCGTTGCGCCACAACAACAAGCCGCGCGCGACCGCGAATAAAACGAGAAGCACCGCCGCGCAACCCAGGATATAAGCCACATCGGCGGCGATGGTATGACGAGAGGACGACGTGCGGTCGTTGAACATCAACGTATTGGACATTGGCGCACCTGGCGAGATTGGCTGATACGGGCGTGAAAACGGCGGCAACGCTATCACAGAAGCCGATTTTTTGCGCTTGGCGGCAACGCTTGCCGCGGCGGGTTTTCTCCGTTGTAATTCCCGGCCCAACCGGATCGTTAATGGAAGCGGCAATGAAAATCTATTCGTGGAACGTCAACGGCATTCGCGCGGTGCTCAAAAAAAATGTATTTCTGCCGTTCATCGAAGCCCATCGGCCCGATATTTTGTGCCTGCAGGAAACCAAAGCCGAGCGCGGCCAGGTCGAAATCGATCTGCCGGATTACCGTGAATACTGGAATTCCGCCGTCAAGAAGGGTTATTCGGGCACCGCGATTTTTTCGCGCACCGAGCCACTCGATGTGCGCTTCGGTTTTCCCGATGACATCGCCAGCCGCTATGAGCTGACCGATAGCGCCGCCCGCGACAGCGCCAGCGAAGGACGGGTGATCTGCGCCGAATACGAAAAATTCTTCGTGGTGACGGTGTACACCCCCAATGCGAAAGAGGATTTGAGCCGGCTCGATTTACGTCATCAGCATTGGGACCCGGCGTTTCTCGCCTACTGCCAATGGCTGCAAACGAAGAAGCCGGTAATTTTCTGCGGCGATCTGAATGTCGCACACACCGAACTCGATCTCGCCAACCCGAAACCGAATCGCGGCAAAAAGGGTTTTACCGATGAGGAGCGCGCCGGTTTTCAGCAATTTGTCGACGCCGGCTTCGTCGATACCTTGCGGTTATTCAAACAGGGTAATGGCCACTACACATGGTGGAGTCACTACGCGAATTCGCGCGCGCGCAATGTGGGATGGAGAATCGATTATGTATTGGTATCGCCACAGCTGCGTGAGTTGGTACAGAGCGCGGATATACATCCTGACGTGCTCGGCAGCGATCATTGCCCGGTGAGCATTACCTTGGCGGCGACGAAATAATTTAGCTCGCCATTGGCACAGGCAAAAAGCGAAGAAGGCAAATGCTTATTCGAAGCAACCATTGGCTGCATTGCGCAGCTTGTCCACATCCTGCACGACAATATCCTTGCCCTCGACCGCAATAATCTCGCGCGCCTGCAGATGGCTAAGAACGCGGCTGACCGACTCCATGGCCAGCCCCAAATAATTGCCGATTTCGGCACGTGTCATCGGCAATATGAACCGTGTCGCCGAAAAGCCGCGCCGCGCGTTGCGGGTGGAGATACTGAACAGCAACGCCGCAACCCGTTGGTCGGCAGTATTTTTACCCAGCTGCATGATCAGCTGCTGATCGCGCGCCAGCTCCTGGCCAATCATCTGGAACACGCGTTGCTGCAACGTCGGAATCGTTGCGCTCAGGCGGCTCAACGCGTCGAACTGAATTTCACAAATACTCGCGCTTTCCAGCGCTTTCGCCGAACTCGTATATTTGTTGGTGCTGATGCCGTCGAAGCCGAGAATTTCGCCCGGATAATAAAACCCAGCGATCTGTTCCTCGCCGGAATCGGTAATGCGGTAGCCTTTAAAGGTGCCGGCGCGCACGACGTAAATAGCGGTGAACGCATCGCGCTCGCGATACAGGTGCGCGCCTTTTCGCAACGGACGACTGCGTTGCACGATGTGCTCAAGCTGCTCGATTTCGTCGTCGGCCATTGCCAGCGGCAGACACAGCGCCGCCAACCCGCATTGCGAACAGGACAGCTCGGCGTGCGGTGCGCATGGCGGTGCATCAGCGGAGGTGAAATTGAGCGGTGGGTTCGAGCTGGACATATCGAGCCTCCTCGGGCGTGGCCGCGAAAAATCTCCATCGGTAGCCGGCAACGCAATCTATCGGTTCGGCGCACCAGTTGGCGACATAGTGTAGGTTAAATTATCAAACGTCTGCGATACGGACATTTGCCTAAGGAGAGCGGTATGACAGCAAACTCGAATTTAAAACTGCGCGGCGTGAACCTCGGCAGTTGGCTGGTACTGGAAAAATGGATGGTACCGAGCCTGTTCGAGGGACTGCAGGCGACTGACGAAACCACCTGGTGCGCCGAGCTTGGCGCTGCCGCGGCCGACCCACTGCGGCGCCACTGGGATACGTTCATTACGCGCGATGATTTCGCCTGGCTGGCCAGTGTCGGCGTCAACGCGGTGCGCATTCCAGTCGGGCATTGGCTTACCGGCGACGATTATCCCTACCACCGCAGCTACGGTGCAAATAGACACCCGTTCGTCACCGGCGGGATCGATGTGCTCGACCGTGCCATGGCGTGGGCGCGCGAATTCGATCTGCGCGTCGTGCTCGATCTGCACGCGGCACCCGGTTGTCAGAACGGCTTCGACAACGGCGGCATTAAGGATGTTTGCGAATGGCATACGCGGCCGGAATATTTCGATTATTCGCTGACTGTGCTCGAACGCTTGGCCGAACGTTATCGCGCCCATCCGAATTTGCACGCGATCGAAGTATTGAACGAGCCGCGCTGGGACGTGCCGACTGATTATCTAAAAAATTATTATCGCGAGGCATACCGACGCATCCGCAAATACTGTGATGCCACAGATACCGCGGTTGTATTTCACGATGGCTTCCGCTCGTTCCGCGAATTCACCGAGTTTCTACATGAGCCCGAGTTTCAAAATATCGTGTTCGATATCCATCGCTATCAGTGTTTCGACCGCGCCGATATCGATATGGATATCCACGGCCATCTGCAAAAAGCGGCGATCGAGTGGAAGGCGGAGGCCGATGCCATGATCGATGAGCTCGCGATCCCGATTTATTGCGGCGAGTGGAGTCTGGGGCTCGATCTGAAAGTGGTGTCGCTATGGGCACAGGGGCCGTTCAACCATGCGCTCGATCAAATGGATGCCTTTCAGGAAATCACCGCTTACCGCGGTTATGCGGCGGCGCAATTACTGACCTTCGAAAAATATCGCGGCTGGTTTTTCTGGAATTACAAAACGGAAACGACGCCGGCATGGTGCTTCCGCGCCTGTGTCGAACGCGGCTGGCTACCGGCATTGTTCGATGGCCGCGCAAGAGCGTGAACGACTTCGCTAATCCCCAGGCCGTTCAGGTGCCGTTAACTGGCCTCGCTTATACTTCACGGAGTCAATTTGCTGGGGAAATCCAATGAAAGCATTAAGAATCGCGATAATCGCTGCACTGCCCACACTGTCGATGGCTGCGTTAGCAGGCGATCTCACCACCGATGCCGCGATTGGCGGTGCGATTGGTGGCGCGGTCGGAGGCGCAGTGGGTGCAGAAGTCGGCGGGCGCCAGGGCGCGATTGTCGGTGCAGGTGTCGGCGCCGCAGCGGGTACTGCCATCAACACGAAGGATCATCAAGAGCCGCGTCGTCGCGACTACGACGATCGCGAATATCGCCGCCATCATCACGATGATGATTACGATGACGACGATCATCATCGCGGTCATTTCTGCCCACCGGGGCAGGCAAAGAAAGGTAATTGCTGATCACACGCCACGCGGAAACAAGAAGGGCTCCCATGGGAGCCCTTTTTTATTGCAGCAGATCGACCTATGGACCGAATTTGATGGGCGCCATTGCCGACAGCGCACTCTTCAGGCCAGTCGTATCGATCGCTGACATCGCGAAATAGTAGTTACCAGCGGCGAGATTCGACAGCGTGTAGTTCGCCGCGGTGCTGCTCGCCACACTGATGGTGCCAGCAACCGCCGGATCATCGGTCGTGTAGTAAATTTCATAACCGGCCAGCTCAGCCGACGTCAGCGGTGTGCCATCCGCGCGCGTGGTCGGCGCGGTCCAGCTCAATTGCGCGCTATAGACGACTGGCGCCGTAGGGGTGGTAGTGGTGGTAGTTGTCGACGTCGAACCTGTCGTTGTTGTGGTTGCTGGAATAGTTTTTCGAGCCTGCAAACGACTCGGAGCAAAGCGTTGCGGCAACAACAGTGAAGGCAAAAGCAAAGAAAGAGTTACGCATTTTTTTAGCACCCGGTAATGCACAATCCGTTGGCTGCTGTTTAAGTTCCATCGAACTGTAGAACACCGGTGCTTAACGATTGTTTGCGCGCGCTGAAAGTGTGAAGTGCGCCGTTGTCGGCTTGGTAAAAATTGCGCGGCATCACAGGCCAAATGCGTTATGCGTCCGCCGGCCGCTCGCTCGCAGTGCCCAGGGTGGCGGTCTGAAACAAATAGCGCTCCTCGCGCAAGCGATTCAACACCAGCTTTCGATCATGCAGCGCCTCCAGCCCGGCGTGGAAGCTGATCGTCAGTAGTGCCGTATTCGGCAGGTCGCGGCGCAGCGCCTCGAACATGCATTGCTCGCCGCTGACATCGAGCGCGTCGGTCGCCTCCTCGATAAACACCCATTGCGGTTGCTGCAGAAAAACGCGGGCAAAGCCAAGCCGCTGTTGTACCCGCAGCGGCAGAATGCGATCCCACGCAGCGCGATCGTCGAGGCGCGATGCGAGCCAGGCGGCACCGGCGCATTCGAGCGCATAGTGAATCGCTTTGTTATCGAAAGTGCTTGGCGCTGCCGGATAACTCAGCACTGCGCGCAGCGTGCCCTCGGGCAGAAACGGTCGCTGCGGCATGAACATCACGGTCTGTCCGCGCGGCAGCAACACTTCGCCGCTGCCCCAGGGCCACAGGCCGGCGATTATCTTGAACAAACTGATGGTGACCGCCGGATCGCCCGCAATTAAAACGCGCGCACCGCGCTCCAGCTGTACGCTGAAATTTTCGAGCAATATCTGTCCGTCGGGATTGGCAATGGTCAGATTGTCGATGCGCAAGGTCGAAGTCGCGGTCTCGCGTACGGTGATGCGATGCGCATCGGGCTGTTTCACGCCGGCCTCGATCAACATCAGGTCGTCGTACAGCGACAGCACACGATCGGCCGACGCACGACATTTGGCCATATCGCCGAGATTGTCGATCGGCCACGACAGCGCCGATGTCAGCTTCTGGAACGCCTGCGCCGCCTGCATCAGCACGCCCAGCGTCATGGTGCCTGCGATGTACTGCGGCGCCGCGACCAGCACCGGAAACACCGGCAGCAACGCGCCATAACCGGACGAGAACGAGACGATCCACAGATAGGAAAACGTCTGCTGATTCCAACCCCACTCGACATCGCGAAACAGCTTCTCGGCGTGGCGCCGCTCGACCCTTTCGCCGTGCATCAATGCAATCGATTCAGAATTTTCGCGCGCCCGCGCCAACCCGAAGCGAAAATTCATTTCCGCCGTTTGCAGCCGATTAGTCCAGAGGATCAACGGCCGGCCCAGCGACCAGCCAAGCACGGTGCCGACGCCGGCGTAGACGAACGCCAGCACCACCATGTATCCGGAAACGATGAACGAAGTGCCGGGCAGATTGGCGGCACCGGACACCGACCACAAAATATCGACGAAGCTAAAGAGAATCAGCAGCGAGTACACCAGCGTGTGACCGAGCGCGATCGCCGTTTCAGTGGCGATGTGAATATCCTCGGCGATGCGGCCATCCGGGTTGTCGTGCTCGCCGGCGGTAAATGCCAGCTGATAATGCCGACCCCGCGTCATCCAGTGGCCAATCAGCCGCTCGCTCAACCATTTGCGCCAACCGAGCTGCAGCCAGCGCTTGACGTGCAAATGCACCGCCGTCACCAGCATGGTCAGAATAAATTATCAATACAAGGTGCCGATCTGCAGCAAAAAATGCGACAGCGAGCGATCCTCCAATGCATCGAACAGCGCGCGATTCCAGTAATTGGTCCAGACCGCAAGCGCGACCTGCAGCAGCGTCAACCCAAATAACGCCAGCGTGAAACCGCGCACCTGCCATTTATTTTCCGAATACCAGTACGGACCAGCCAGTCGAATGATCTGCTTCAAGAAATTGCGACGCGGCGGCGGCGCCTGCATACCGGCAGAAGGGGAAGAGAGATCGTTCATTGCTTCCTTCGTTGGTGGCGACATCGCTGTCTTATCGGCATATCGACATTAGCCCTGCGTCGACATTTGGGTGCGATGCGGTAACGAGAAATATAACGCATTGCCGCGACCATCGACCGACAACGATCACATTACGACTGGCGCGATGGCATAACGCAGCTGATATGATTGGGCCATCCCTTCTCGCGGAGTCGAACGAATGTTCGCAAATCCCTGGCCATTTCTGCTGCATTGGGCAATTACATCGCTGTCGCTGTGGGTCGCAAGCTATGTGTTCAGCGGCCTCAAATTCGCCAATGCCTCGGCGTTGATCATTGCGGCGCTGCTGCTCGGCTTCGCCAACGCGATCGTTCGCCCGCTCTTAATTATTCTGACACTGCCGTTGACGGTGCTCACGCTCGGATTTTTTCTGCTCGTGATCAACGCGCTGATGATGCTGTTGGTATCGTCGTTGGTGAGCGGCTTTTTGGTATCCGGCTTTTGGACGGCGTTCTTTGCCAGCATATTCATTGCCGTGCTGAGCTTCCTGCTGAATCTGTTTTTATTCGGTGGTCCACCATCGCTGCGACCGCCCAATAGCGGCGGCTGGATTTGAGTCAACCAGCATCGCCTTGCGCCAGTTCAAAATAATTCAATAACAGCGGACGAACGTCATGAACAAAAAATTTGCGATCGCTACAGCTGCGCTCATCGCCCTCGCGGGGCTGACCGGTTGCGGCAAAAAATCACCAGCAATCACTGACTGCAATGCGTCTGATAATCTGCGGCCGATCTGTCAGTTTCATAATCCGGAAGATTTGGAATTACTGCCCGACGGCAAAACGTTGATCGTTTCGCAGATGGGTAATTTCATCGAGAAAAAACCGGGCGGTCTAGCGCTGTTCGATACCGAAACCGCGCAGCTCACGGTGGTTTTCCCAAGCGCCGATATCGCGCGCAGCGAAGAATTATGGGGCGATGCAACGTGCCCCGGCTTACCCGGTGCCGAATTCACACCGCACGGCATTTCGCTAACACAACGTGACGATGGTCGCTGGCAGCTGGCAGCGATCAATCACGGGCAGCGCGAAACCGTCGAAATGTTCGAAGTGCTCGATAACGCCGGCCATTACTCACTGGCGTGGCACGGTTGTGCGGTCCCGCCGGCCGGCATTTTTATGAATGATCTGGCGTTACTGCGCGATGGCGGTTTTATCGCGAGCAATATGTTCGATCCGCGCAAACCGGAAATCGGTGGTATGAGTATCGAAATGTACAAAGGCCTGCTCGGCATGAATACGGGGTATTTATTCGAGTGGACACCGAATAAAGGCACGCGCGTACTCGCCGGCAGCCATTCCGATCTGCCGAATGGCGTTGCCATCGGCGCCGATGAAAGCACCGTGTTCGCCAGTAGCACTGGCGGCAACAAAGTGCTTAAGTTCGAGCGCGCCACAGGCAAACTGTTAGGCTCGGTAGCAGTGCCACAACCCGACAATCTGAGCTGGGACAATCACGGCCAATTGCTTAGCGTGGGTTATACCGGCGGTGGCGCCGATCAAATGGACTGCGCGAAACATCCGGGCAGCAATTGCAGCGGCGGCATCGAAGTCGTGCGCATCGATCCGAGCACGATGCAGAGCAGCATTGTGCTGCAACACATAAGCCCGCCGCTCGGCACCGCCAGTATTGCGCAACAAGTTGGCGAACATTTATATCTCGGATCGTTTAGCGGCGACCGGCTGGTGGTGGCGCCATACGCCGCGCCTTAAAGATGGCGGCTGAGGGTTTGCGCCAACGTGGCGAGAATGATCGGTTTGCTCAGATGGTCGTCCATGCCGGCGTCGAGACTGCGCTGCTGGTATTCCGGCAGCGCGTGGGCGGTTAACGCAATAATTGGCACGCGCTGCCGACCGCTGGCACGCTCATACCGTCTGATCGTCTGCGCGGCGCGATAACCATCAACACCGGGCATTTCGCAATCCATCAAAATCGCATCGAACCGTTTTTGCTCCGAGGTCGCGAGCTGAATCGCCGGGGCGCCGTCATCGGCAATTTCCAACGCCATATCGAGCTCGCGCAACATCGCCGCAATCACCTGTCGATTGATCGGGTTGTCATCGACAACCAGCACGCTCTTGCCGGAAAACTTCGGCAATGCCATCGCGTTCACCGAAGGCGTCTTGGCGGTTGCGCCGAGTAACGCCACCGACAACATCGAATGCAATTGCTCAGCCGCCATCGGTTTGACATACGCCGCGGCAAACCCCGTATGGAGCAATTCGCGTGCACCGGGCAACGTGCTCGATGCCGTTAACAACAACCGCGGCACATTTTTCAGCGTGTCATCGGCACCTATTTTTTTCTCGAGACTAAAACCATCGAGCCCCGGCATATCGAGATCGACGGTAATGATATCGGGATGGAATTCACGCGCCGCGGCAATCGCGTTGGGCGCCTGATCAACCGTCAACACCTGCATGCCGAGCGAGCGCGCCTGCTCTTCGATGATGCGCAGATAATCGGCGCGATCATCGACCGCGAGTAATTTTTTCCCGCGCAAATCAATATCGGCGCGCTTCGGTATCGGCGCCGGATCGCGCTGTAACCAGATCGAAAATGAAAAGATCGAGCCGCGACCGGGTTCGCTGTCGAGCGTAATTTCGCCGTGCATCAATTGCACCAGGCGCTGACAAATAATTAATCCTAAACCGGTGCCGCCATAGCGATGACCACTCTGATCGACCTGACTGAACGGCTGAAATAACCGGCGTTGATCGCTCGGCGCAATACCGATGCCGGTATCGCTGATCTGCACTTGTAACTGCACGCTGCCGTCTTCACTGCGCAAGGGCGCGACACGTATCACCACGGTGCCGCGCTCAGTGAATTTGAAAGCGTTGTTGATCAGATTGCCGATGACTTGCTGAATGCGCGTCGCATCGCCGAGCAAATGCACCGGCGTTTCCGGCGCGATCGACGCCACCAGCGTGACTGTCGCTTGCCCGCTGGTGCGAAACGGCGTGATGACTTCTTCGATGATTTCAGATAAATCGAACGGCCGTTCAACCAGCGTCATCTTGCCGGCATCGGTTTTTGAAAAATCGAGAATATCGTTAATAACGGCGAGCAGCGTTTTGCCCGAACTCTGAATTGTTTTCGCAAATGAGCGCTGCGTGTCATCGAGTGCAGTGCGTTGCAGCAGATCGACCATGCCGAGCACGCCGTTCAATGGTGTGCGGATTTCATGACTCATGCTTGCAAGAAATTCGCTTTTTGCCTGCGCCTGTTGCCGCAGCAATTCATTCAACGCGGCTAAGTCGGCCTCGCGATCTTCAAGCTGCGCTTTCGCCGCTTTTAATTGGCGATTGGCATCCTTCAGTTCGGCCGAGCGCCGCAGCACTTCGGCCTCCATGCGATCAGTATTTGCAGAGTGATTGTTGGCATTGACCTGTTCGCGCAGCAACACGAATTCGGTCACATCTTCGACGTGGTGAATAATCGACAGAATATTGCCATCGGCGCCGAACACCGGCGTGTTGATCGGGCTCCAATATTTCAAAAGGAAGCCGTTTTCGTGCGGAATATCGTATTTCTGCACGCCCATGACATCGGCGACACGATCGCGCAGCACGCGCAATAGCGACGATCGCAAATCGCTGGTGCCATTCGCAGCGGGATCACTGGGGTTATCGGGAAATACATCGAACAGCGGTCGGCCGATAATCGCTTCGCGCTGTGTGCTGGTGGCGCGCAAATAGTGTTCGTTGACCGCGATGATGTGGAATTCGCGATCCGGGCTCAGTACTAGATAGGGGTGGGGAGAACTCTCGAACAAGCGCTGAAAATCAATATCCAATGCCCACCTCGCTGTAGTTGCGCGCAAGAAACCGCTGACGCGCGCTGCGCTGGAATCATTCAGAACATTTACTTAGGCTAGCACAGGATTCCTGCAAAAGAGCATCGCACTTCAACGCGAATGCAACGGTCGCAACTGCGGCGCGGCAACATGGCGTTGGATCAATGCATTTCTGGCGATCGGTTCAATATCGCGATCAAGCGCTTGCAACCATTGCACCTGGTCCGCGATTAAAACGCCGATGGCAATGCCATTTCGATACAACACGCGGTTGCTCGCGAGCGCCGGTACTTTCGGACCGGGCACCAGCAAGCCGACCAGGTTCAACGGATCGGCGCCGCTGACGCAAATCAATTCATCGCCACTTGCCTGATCGCTGTTGACTTCATTGCGCAGCGCACGCAACGCGGCCAGCGCATCGGGCAGCGCGAATTGCTCACCGGTGATACCGGCAACAAAACGGCCACCACGAATTTCGCCGCGCGCTTCAAGCCGACGCAACACGCGCAAAATATCGCGCCACGGCGGCAGCCAATCGGCTTCGCGCGCGAGCAGTCGCCAAAAAATCACGCCGTAGCGACGCAATAAAACGCGCACGATATATTCGAGCCCGGCATCGTCGTTAGTGAGATGCTCGCGCACCAGTGCCCAACGCCCTGCATCCTGTATGCCGAACGCGGCGGTGCGATGACGACGCTTGCCGCCGCTAAACGGTTTGCGTTTATCCAGCGGCAACAGCAGCGCACGAATACCGGCAAAACTATCCGACGTGATGCGACCGAGCGCGACCAATTCACCGAGCGCTTCTTCAACTTCGCTCGACAACATGCGCGCGCCATCGACGATCTCATCGAAAAACGACGCACCGTGTTCGCGTAAAATCTCAACCACACGTTCAGCGCGCGAACTCATCGCCACCGGCTCCGCCGCCGCCTGCGCGCTCGCCGCTGCGCTCCATAACGGCATATTGCGTCGCGTCACTAATGCGATCGGCGTGCTGCGCACCGGTCCGGCACGTTTACCGGCGTCGCCGCCTTTCGGTTTCGCGAGGCGTGCCCAACCGGCGCGCCCCGACAAACATAAATCATCGAGCCAGGTGAAATCATAGTGCTGCAACCGCGCCGGCAAAATATCGCCTTCCCATGCAATCGCCGCGGCTTCAAAGCCTTCGAGATTGGCGAGCACTGCGGCCAGCGCCTCTGGCCCTTCCTTACGCGTATCGGCGGCGACATTTTGCCAGCGCAATAAAAAGCGCATGAATTGCTGCGTCGTCACCGGTTCGATTTCAGCGCGCAAGCGATTCACGGTGTAGCGATGAATGCGCGCGAGCAAACCGCGTTCGCACCACTCAGTGATGTCGTTAGATTTATCGGGGGTGAAATGCCCGCGCAGCACGAAGCCTTCGGTTTCGAGTGCGATCAATGCTGCATCGATTTCCGCGACGGCAATATTCAATGGCGCGGCTAATTGTTCGGCAGTGACCGGGCCGAGCATTTCGATGCGACCGCGCATAATTTCGAGCAGCGCCTGTTCACGCGTGAGAGTTTCGTTCGCGTATTGCGACGGAGTAGAAATCGGCGGTGCCAGTTCGGCGTCAGGAAATAATCCGCGCATGCGCGGCAATCGTTCGGCGGCGACCCACAATGTCAGCTCCGATACGATTTCATCGCTAGTATTTTCCGCCGGCTGGGGACCACTTCCCCCTTTAGCAAAGGGGGATTGAGGGGGATTTAACGCAGCTGAAAATCCCCCCTTGCGCCCTTTAGGACCTTCAGGTTCCTTTTTCAAAGGGGGGAATGGAGATGCGCCCAAAGGAGGGGATTGTTCGTGCGTACCGCAGCCAATTCGCAATTGCGTCGCGCGCTTGCTTACAATTAATTCGCGCAACAGCACCGGCCATGACGATTGCTGCACCATTTCATCGGCAGTGAAGAAATGTGCGCACATCAACGCGTCATGCAATTCATCGGCATTGCCCACCGCCGGCCACGCTTCCGCGCGCACGCGCGCAATTGCCTGCGCATCGAGCTTGCCGATATCGCCCGCACTTTTCGGATCGAGCCAGCGTCGGCTCATCACCGCCTGCGTGCGGCGTTCTTCCAGCGGTGCGTCATCGAGATATTGATACGGTCGCGCTGCCAGCACCTGCAGCGCCAGCGGTGACGGCTCGGTCACATCGAGTGCGACGATATCGATTTTTTTTGTTTCGATGCGCTTGAGCAGCGCAATCAGCCCATCGATATCCATCGCCTCGTGCAGACAATCGTCGACGGTTTGCTGTACCAGCGGATGATCGGGAATTTCGCGCGGGCCGGTCAGGTTTTCCGCGCACGCGATTTGATCGGGAAACACATCGCACAACAAATCTTCCGCATACATGCGCTGTAATTGCGGTGGTGTTTTTTTACCACCACGAAAACGCGGAACCGCCAATGCGATGGTCGTATTCCAGCGCCAGCGCGCGGTGAACATCGGCGCATCGAGCATCGCCTGCACCAGCACATCGCGCACGGTTTTCGAATTCAAATAATGCGCAACTTCAGCGAGCGGAAAACTGTGACTCGTGCTCAGCGAAATAATGATCGAATCTTCAGTCGCCGCTGCCTGTAATTCGATATCGAATTTGCGACAAAAACGTTTGCGCAACGCCAAGCCCCAGGCGCGATTGATGCGGCTGCCGAACGGCGCGTGAATCACCAATTGCATGCCGCCGGTTTCATCGAAGAAACGCTCGAAAATAATTTTGTCCTGCGTCGGCAACTGGCCGAGCGCGATTTTCGCCGCCATTAAATAATCGACAATTTGCGTAGCCGCGATCGCATCGAGCCCGACCTCGTGTTCCAGCCAGTGCAAATTCGCATCGTGATCGTCCTGCGTTTCGAGCATGCCGCGCAACCGCGACACCGCGTGCGATAACTCGTCGCTGCGCCCCGGCGCTTCGCCGAGCCAGAACGGAATTGACGGCGGCAAACCTTTCGCATCTTCGACGCGCACCCGCCCGGCTTCGATGCGCAAAATGCGATAAGACGTATTGCCGAGCTGAAAAATATCGCCGGCCAGACTTTCCACCGCGAAATCTTCGTTAAGCGTGCCGACGGTAAATCCTTCGGGCTCGAGCACCACGGTGTAATCGGCGTTATCGGGAATTGCGCCGCCGGAAGTCAGCGCGGTCAAGCGTGCGCCACGGCGACCGCGCAATTGTTTTTGCACTGCATCGTGATGAATGTATTGGCGTACCGCACCGCGCTTGGTGCCGTAACCATCGGCCAGCAGTTTGATAATTTGATCGTAGCTGGCACGCGTTAATGCTCGGTACGGGTACGCGCTGCTGACCAGATCGAATAATTCGTCTTCGTTCCATTCGCGCGCAGCGACCTCGGCCACGATCTGTTGCGCGAGTACATCGAGTGGCTGCTCGGGAATAATTAAATGATCGAGTTCGCCGCGCCGCACGGCGTCGAATAATGCCGCGCCCTCAACCAATTCATCGCGCGATAGCGGAAATAACCGCGCTTTCGGTAACCCGGCGACCGAGTGCCCGGCACGGCCCGCGCGTTGCAAAAATGTCGCGATCGAACGACACGAGCCGATCTGACACACGAGATTGACATCGCCGATATCGATACCGAGTTCGAGCGACGCGGTAGCGACCAGCGCTTTCAACTGTCCCGCCTTCAACCGCTGCTCGGCATCGAAACGTAATTCTTTCGCCATGCTGCCGTGATGTGCGGTGACGAATTCGGTACCGATGCGTTCGGATAAATGCCGCGCGACGCGTTCGGCGTGACGGCGTGTGTTGACGAAAATCAATGTGGTGCGATGCTGCAAAACGAGTTCGGTAATTTGATCGTAAAGCTGCTGCCATTGCTCGTTCGACATCACGGCTTCGAGCGGCGACGGCGGCGTAATAATTTGCAGATCGCGCGTGCGCACGTGCCCGCTATCGACGATCACGCACTGCTGCAATTTGCGTTTCGCGCCAATTAAAAATTCAGCGACAGTTTCGATGGGTTTTTGCGTTGCCGACAAACCGATGCGCTGAATCGGCGTATTGGCTAATGCCTGCAATCGCTCCAGCGACAACGCCAGATGCGACCCGCGTTTGCTGTTCACCAGCGCGTGAATTTCATCGACGATCACCGTGCGTACATTGCTCAACATGTCGCGGCCCGACTCGGAGCCGAGCAATACGTACAACGATTCCGGCGTGGTGATCACAATATGCGGCGGCATTTTGCGCATGAATGCGCGCTCGGCCTGCGACGTATCACCAGTGCGTACCAATGTGCGGATCGGCACCTCGGCAATACCCATTTTTTCGAGCTGGGCGCCAATGCCCTGCAGCGGCATTTCCAGGTTGCGCTGAATATCGTTCGACAACGCTTTCAGCGGCGACACGTACAGCACCGTGGTTTTATTCGGCAGCGACGCATCGAGACCGGCACGCACCAGCGTATCGAGCGCACTCATAAACGCTGCCAGCGTTTTACCCGAGCCGGTGGGCGCGGCGATCAGCACATCGCGGCCGGATTTAATCGCCGGCCACGCCAGCTGCTGCGTCGGCGTCGCGCTGCCAAAAGCTTCGCGCAGCCATTCGGCAACGGCGGGATGGAAGAGCTTGTCGATCATCGGAATCTCTCGGCCGCTGAATCGGAGCGGTTGATTCTACTATTGAGGACCCGCGTTGTAAGTGAGTGATTTACATAGCCGAAAAAAACCGACGAAAAGTTGCGATCGCGTGGTGTATTTCGATTGTGGTAAAAATGCTCCGCTCAAATTCAATTGCCGTTGTACTTGCACCTCAACCTACGAGGAGATCCATATGGACATCGAATCAAGCTACAACTTTCGCCGCATTAATGAGCGCCTCACAACGTCCGGCGTGGTGCCCGAAGAAGGGCTGACCACCTTGGCCGCGCAAGGTTATGACGTCGTCATCAACCTGCTTCCCGAAACCAGCGAATTCGCGGTTGCCAATGAACGGAGCATCGTCAAATCGCAGGGCATCGAATACATCGATATTCCCGTCGATTTCAAACAACCGCTGCCGGCCGATTTCACTCGATTTGCGACAGCGCTCGATCGTGTGCGTGAAAAGAAAGTTCATATTCATTGCGCCGCGAATTATCGCGTCAGCGCATTTTATTCTTTATACGAATTCAAGCGCGGCAACTGGAGTGCGGAGCAAGCCAGGGAATTTATTGGCTCTATTTGGCAGCCAGAGGATCATCCGGGTTGGGATGGATTTATAAATAACGTTTTGTCGGCTGCGGATAAAGCGTGATCCACTCCGTAAAATAAATTTTTACTTCAGAGGTGCACCCGCTTGCAAAACGACGAACTCGAAATACGGCAATTGGTCTCGACCTGGATGAGCGCCACTAAAGCCGGCGATGCTGAAAAGGTTTTATCGCTAATGACGGACGATGCGGTTTTTCTCATCGCCGGACAGCCGCCGATGCGTAAATCCGATTTCGCGGTTGCCGCGCGTGCACAGGCGAGTGGCGCGGCGCCGAAATTCGATGGGGCGAGCGATATTCAGGAAATTAAAATTCTCGGCGATTGGGCTTTCATGTGGCAACAGCTAACCGTGGTGGCGACGCCGCCCAATGGGGCCGCTGCTGTTACGCGATCCGGTCCAACGCTCACTATCTTTACGAAACAGAACGGTAAATGGTTGCTGGCGCGCGATGCGAATATGTTAACCGTGGCGAAATAACCTGGCTCCATTTCAATAATCACTGCTCACTCGTGCGCTCATTCCTCGCACTGAAAAGGCGTCCGCTTTGTTCATCGATCGCCGCCAATGTCAACCTACCGACGTAACGATAATTCGCTGCGCGCCGCATATTTTCTTTTAATAATTATTTAAGTTGCCAACGGCCCACTTAACTTTATATAAGACAGGCTCATTATCTGTCTGTTGGATGCACTTGCAATGTCAAATCCGGAGTTGAAAAAACGCCTGTTGCTGATGGCCGTATTTTTAGTCCTGTTATTCGGTAGCCTGTTCGGTTTCGATTTATTCAAAAAAGTGCAAATGGGCAAAGCCTTTGCCGCGTATCAACCGCCAGCGGTAACAGTCACCGCCGTGCTGGTGGAAACTGGCGAAATTCCGCGCACGCTCGAGGCCATTGGTTCGATTCAGGCGATTCAACAGGTGCAACTCGCGGCCGAGGTCGATGGCCGTATCACCGCGCTGCGCTTTAAACCGGGCAGCAGCGTATTGGCGGGCCAGCCGCTGCTGCAATTGAACGATGCGCCGGAGCAGGGCGATCTGCAGCGCCTGCGTGCACAGGCGAAATTGGCGCGGATTAATCTCGACCGCTCGCAGCAATTGTTGAAGCTCGCAGTCTCGCAAAGCGAACTCGATGCGCAGCAGGCGACGCTGGCCGAAGTCGAAGGCGAGATCGCGCGCACTGAAGCGCTGATCGCGCAGAAATTAATCCGCGCGCCGTTCGCAGGACAGATCGGCGTGCAAAGCGTGCATCTCGGCCAATATGTACAGCGTGGCGAAACACTGCTGACGCTGACCGATCTGAAATCGCTGTATCTGAATTTCACCCTGCCCGAACAACAGCACAGTCAGGTGCATGTCGGCCAAACGGTCGAGTTTGTAGTCGATGCGTTACCGCAACAGAAATTCACCGCGAAAGTAATTGCGATTGAGCCGCAGATCGGCATGGATTCGCGCGCGATCAAAGTGCAGGCGCAATTGGAAAATCAAAAAAATCTGCTCGCACCCGGCATGTTCGCGCGCGCTGCATTGCAATTGCCGGCGGAGAAAAATGTGGTGAGCATTCCGGAAACGGCGGTCGATTACAGCATTCACGGCGATTCGGTGTATGTGCTGAAAAAACAGAAAGCCGCACAGGGCGAACAATGGATTGCAACGCGTGCTCTCGTGCGCACCGATGGCCGCACTGGCGATCGCGTCATTGTGCGCAGCGGCGTACGCGCGGGCGATCGCGTCGTGACTGCCGGTCAACTGCGATTGCACGATGGTGCGGTTGTGCAAATCGTCAGCAACGACACGCTCAATGTCGACAGACAGCGCGGCCGGGTGGAGTAAGCAGAACGTGAAATCATTGACCGATCTGTTTATTCGCCGGCCGATTCTGTCGCTGGTCGTCAACACCTTAATTTTGCTGCTCGGTCTCGCCGCCGTACGCAGCGTACCGATTCGCGAATTTCCGTTGATGGAAAACGCGACCATCACGATTACGACGAATTATCCCGGCGGCTCAGCGGAAACCATGCAGGGCTTTGTCACCACGCCGATTGCGCAGGCAATTTCGACCGCGGCTGGGATCGAATATCTGAGCTCGTCCTCAACGCCCGGAGTGTCGACGGTGAATGCGCGCCTGAAACTCAACGCTGATTCGAATCAGGCGATGACTGAAATCATGGCGAAGCTGAACGAGGTGAAATACAAACTGCCGCGCGAAGCGAACGATCCGGTGATCGAGAAAACCACTGGCGATCCCACCGCGATTACCTATGTTGGTTTTTCCAGCGAGGAATTGAGCCTGGCACAAATGCACGATTACATCGTGCGCGCAGTGCAGCCGGTCATTAGTGCGGTACCCGGGGTATCGCAAGCGCTGCTCGCCGGCGGACAGCCGTTGGCGATGCGGATCTGGCTCGATCCGCAGCGGATGAGCGCGCGCGGTATTGCCGCCGATCAAATCGCCGATGCGATACGCCGCAATAATTTTCAATCGGCCCCGGGGCAGGTGAAAGGTGCTTTCGTCGTCAGCAATATTCGCGCGCAAACCGATCTCACCAGCATCGACGATTTCAAGAAAATGGTCGTGCGTGCCGATGGCGATACGTTGATTCGGCTCGAAGATGTGGCGACGGTGGAAATCGGCGCGCAGAATTACGAACAGCTCGGCCTGATGAATAACAAGCGCGCGATTTATATCGCGGTGTACGCGACACCAGGCGGCAATCCGCTCGAAATCGTGCGTAACATTCGCGCGAAGCTGCCGGAAATCAGACGCAATGTACCGCCGACGGTGACGGTCTCGATCGATTTCGATGTCGCGAAATTCGTACAAGCCGCGATCGATGAAGTGCGTAAAACGCTGATCGAATCGGTCGCGATTGTAGTGCTGCTTATTTTCTTGTTTCTCGCTTCGTTCCGTTCGGTATTGATTCCTGTCGTCACGATTCCGCTGTCGCTGATCGGTACCGCAGCGTTGATGTACATGATGGGTTTTTCCATCAACCTGCTGACGCTGCTGGCGATGGTGATGGCGATCGGCCTCGTCGTCGACGATGCGATTGTCGTGGTCGAAAATGTGCATCGGCATATGGAGGAAGGCTTGTCGCCGCGCGAAGCGGCATTGCTCGGCGCGCGCGAAATTGTCGGCCCGGTGATCGCGATGACGCTCACGCTGGCGGCGGTATACACGCCGATCGGCATTATGGGCGGGCTCACTGGCGCGTTATTTAAAGAGTTCGCGCTGACGCTCGCCGGCGCGGTGATTGTGTCCGGCGTTATCGCACTGACGTTGTCGCCAGTGATGTGCTCGCTATTGTTGAAGCGGGAATCGTTGAGCGGCCCGTTTGCGCAGCGGGTCGATGCATTGTTCTCGCGCTTGGCGCACGGCTATGCACAGCGACTCGATCGCTCGCTGCATTATCGACCAGTGACCTTGCTGCTCGCCGCTGCCGTTATCGCCAGCCTGTGGTTTTTGTACACCGGCTCCAGCAGCGAATTGGCGCCGCCCGAAGATCAGGGCACGATCCTCGTCAGCGTCAAAGGTCCGCGCGCGGCGAATCTCGATTACACCGAAGCGTATATGCATAAAGTCACCGACGTGATGCAGGCGTTGCCGGGTGCAACGATGACATTCGGGATCGTCGGCTCGGAAGGCATCAGCAATGCGTTCGGCGGCGTCATTTTTAAACCGTGGAGTGAACGCGAGCACAGCACGCAAGAAGTGTTGCCACAACTGCAAGCGCAGCTGAGCAACATCGAAGGGCAAAATGTATTTGCCTTTATGTTGCCGGCGTTGCCCGGCTCGACCGGTGGCCTGCCGGTACAGATGGTTATCAACAGTGCGGCACCCTATCCGCAGATATTCGGCACCATGGAAAAACTGAAAGCAGCGGCGCTGCAAAGCGGCATGTTCGTTGTCGTCGACAGCGATCTCGCGTTCGATAATCCGACTACGCGCGTGGTTATCGATCGCGCCAAAGCCAATACGTTAGGCATCGACATGCAGAAGATCGGCGATACGCTGACGCTACTGGTCGGTGGCAATTTCATCAATCGCTTCAATCTCGATGGCCGCGCCTACGACGTTATCCTGCAGGTGCCGCGCGCTTATCGGTTCGATTCGCAAAGCCTCGCGCAATTTCATGTCCCCACTGCGAGTGGCGAGCAGATTCCATTGTCGACAGTAGTGCGGATCGAAAACGCGATTGAGCCGAATGCCTTAACGCAATTTGCGCAATTGAATTCGGCGACGTTGCAGGCGATGCCAGCACCGGGTGTGACGATGGGCGCAGCCGTGAAATTTCTCGAAGCGAAAGCGCAGGAAATTCTGCCGAGCGGTTTCACTTACGACTGGCTCAGCGACTCGCGCCAATATGTGCAGGAGGGCAATCGCCTGATCGCCACCTTCGGTATCGCGCTGATCGTGATCTTCATGGTGCTCGCTGCGCAATTCGATAGCCTGCGCGATCCGCTGATTATTTTAATCACGGTGCCGCTGTCGATTTTCGGCGCGCTGCTGCCGATTTTTCTCGGCTTCGTCACGCTGAATATCTACACACAAATCGGCCTGGTCACGCTGATCGGGCTCATCAGCAAGCACGGCATTTTGATGGTCGATTTCGCCAACAAAATGCAGATCGAACAACAGCTCGACAAAAGTGCGGCCATCGTCAAAGCAGCACAGGTACGACTGCGTCCAATTCTGATGACGACCGCGGCGATGGTGGTCGGGTTAGTTCCGCTGTTACTGGCTAGCGGTGCCGGCGCCGATGCCCGCTTTAATATCGGTCTCGTCATTGTCTGCGGTATGTCGATCGGCACATTGTTCACGCTATTTGTATTGCCGGTGTTCTATACGTTATTGGCGCGCGATCATCGTATCAGCCAAGACGCGACCGGCGCACTGGTAGACGCGTAGCCGCCAATACACTCTTCTTCCCCCTGAATAAGGGGATCGAGTGGGTTAACGATCTGCGATTGAAAAAAGAGCGTGGATAAGCAATTACCACAGTGTTGTCGCGACGGCGGTAAGATTCATCTGAATTTTGGCTCATCGAATCCAGGCGCAACGCCATGCAATTTTTAATTCACTTGATCGAGCAATTTGGTTTGCTGTTGGTGTTCTTCAACGTACTGTTGGAGCAACTCGGGCTGCCGCTGCCTGCTTATCCCACTTTGATCGTGACCGGCGCATTGGTATCGCGCGGCGATTACTCGTTTTCGCTATTGCTAATCACCGCGACGGTGGCTGTGTTGATTGCCGATTTTTCGTGGTACCTCATCGGCCGACGCTACGGTCGCAGGGTGATGAGCACGCTTTGTCGCATTTCGCTATCGCCCGATACCTGCGTCAATCAAACCGAATCGATTTATTCACGCTGGGGCCCGCGTTCGCTGCTTCTCGCCAAATTTATTCCCGGCTTCGCTTCGGTCGCCAGCGCATTGGCGGGAACCGTCGGTACCTCGCGCAAAACATTTTTATTTTTCGATGCGATCGGCGCTGCGTTATGGGTGGGATTGGCGCTGTTCCTCGGCTCGCTGTTCAGCGATGCGATCGATGATTTATTGGATGTATTGGCAGAGCTGGGTAAATGGGGCGGTCTGTTGATCGCAGCGGCATTTGCCGCCTTCATCGCCAATAAATGGTGGCAGCGCTATCGCTTTTTTAAAGAGCTGCGCATGGCACGCGTGACCGTGCACGAACTCGAACAAATGTTGCGCGACGGACAGACGCCGGTGGTACTCGATGTGCGCTCGGCGTTGTCGCAACAGGATGGACGCATTCCCGGTGCGCAATTAATAACGCTGGACGATGTCGATGCTTTCGCGCTGCATCAACCGCTCGATGGTGAAGTGATTGTCTATTGCGCCTGTCCCAACGAAGCCTCGGCAGCGCGTGTCGCGAAATTATTAAAGCAGCGTGGTTATACGCGCGTGCGCCCGCTACTCGGCGGTATGGACGCATGGGTCGGCGCTGGTTATGCCATCGAGCGCGATGACAGCGGCGTGTGACCAATCAAAAGCTGCAAACGTCACACACCGCGATGCGCTGCTATTCCCTCAATCGACCAGCACTATTGCGTCAATCGAAAAGTAATTGCTAGCGTTACCCAGCTACCAATCGGCACGCCGTTTTCTTCATTCGGCAGCAAGCGCCAACTACTCATCGCTTCTTTCACTGCCGCATTATCTAAACGCTGAAAACCACTGCTACGTGCGATACGCGCCTCGCCGATTTTTCCGCTCGGTAATACATACACCAATAATTCGACACGCCCTTGCTCACCCAAACGCCGCGACTGAGGGGGATAGGGCGGCTGCGTGAGCGGATGTTTCGCGTCAATGCGGGCTGCGGTAGCTGTCAGACCAGCACCTTCCGTTGGTTTGGCTTCCTCTCGTGTCGTTACCGTGGTGTTGTTGGTTTGATTATTAGCAATATTGATTGTCGGTTCTGAAGGTGTAATTTTCGTCGTCGACTTGCCGGAGTTAGATGTTTCTATCGGCGTAATCGGGTCGGATTTCGGTTGCACGTTGATCACGCGGGTAATCAGCGGCGGTTCGGTGGGATGGAGGGAAGTGATATCGAGTCCATTTTTAATTGCAACGACGGCGCTGATATGCAGCAACGCCACCATTGCAATGCGAATGTTGCGACTACTGCCATTGGTGGAAAGATAGGAGGAATAGGCCATGGTTATAACTCCGTTGTTATCTGCGGAAATCGCCATTTGCGAAATCCGCTTGTTTAGAGCAACCGTTTTGGAAACCATTTCACGTGAGCGGGCTACGAGAAAAATATCCGCGTCGAGTTAAGTGATACCACTTTTTACCCAAAACGCGAGCGGGATTTTCGATTGATGTAACCGCGTTAAACAACGTGTAGCGGTACGCTATGCGCTATCGCCCCATAAGTCTTTGAATTACTGAAGACGCGCCGCATACTAGCAGCGAAATTATTTTTTATTTTTATCGAATTAATACACCACCATGAAAAACATTGTCATCTTCACCGGCGCCGGCATCAGCGCCGAAAGTGGATTAAAAACATTTCGTGCTGCCGACGGCTTGTGGGAAGAACATCGCATTGAAGATGTTGCCACCCCCGACGCGTGGCGGCGCGACCCGGAATTGGTGCTGCGTTTTTATAACGAGCGGCGGCGTGGCGTCATTGCCGCACAACCGAATAAAGCGCATCGCGCACTCGCTGAGTTGGAAGCGTATGCACAGGTGCAGATCATTACGCAGAATATCGACGACCTGCATGAGCGTGCCGGCTCAACCAACGTGCTGCACTTGCACGGCGAAATCATGCAGGCGCGCAGCTCGATCGACGAGCACCGTCTTTACGACACGCAAGGGCAGGGCATTCATATTGGCGATGCCTGCGAACTCGGCAGTCAGTTGCGGCCGCATGTCGTGTGGTTCGGCGAAGCGGTACCGATGATGGAGCCCGCAGTGGAATTGGTCGAACAGGCCGATATATTTCTCGTGGTCGGCACCTCGCTCGCGGTATACCCAGCCGCGTCGCTACTGCAATTTGTAAAGCGCAATGCAGAAAAATATATCGTCACGCTCGATCTGACCGAACCGCCGCGTGCTGATTTTATCTGGCTAAAAGAAAAAGCGTCGATCGGCGTGCCGATGCTGGTCGAGCGCTGGAAATAAAATTCGATCGCTCAGCTATCGCTTTTTATTCTGTATTGGCTCTGGCTGCGTCACCGTAGAGTTTTTCACGTCACGCCTAATGTCCGCCAGCGCCGTTGCCAAATCGGCACTGATATTTTTCTGTTGCTCAAGACGAGTCTCGATGTGTTCAATTTTTTTGTTCACTTCGGCAAAAGCCTTGTCGTTGTCCTTAGGTTCCTGCCATGCAAACACGGAGACGACAACAGCGGCAATCGACGCAACAATCGGCAACCAGTCCTTCGTTTGGGTAACAAATTCTTTGCGCTGTTTCTGTGCGAGATATTTTGAAAAACCACCACCGCTCATCACTGGTTTCGCATCCCAGCCCAACCGGTAGTACGGCACACCGTCGAGACCAAGGCCGGCGAACACCAACAAGCTATTGTGATTTTCCGCGACCCAATCCATCATCTCCTTGGTCGTCTCGGCATTCGTTACTACATTGCCGCGCCCCGTGATATTGGCAACCGCAAAATACTGCTCGTTATCGTTGCGATATTCGATGCAGGCTTCCAACAAAGCATCGATCTGTTCTGCGCTGTAGGGTGTGGTTGTCATGTTTTTATCCTCAGCTCTTAAGCAACCGCATCGTCTCCGCCGGTTGTTCTTGGTTGTTATGCGCTGCACCGAAGTAACGCCAAGTAATTTTCGTGATCGTCCCTATCTAAAGTTTCTGCGCTAAAACCCAACTGCTTTACCTCTGCAGCGAGAAGCCTTTCTCCGATATCAAACCACTCTATGACATCACCGCACTCCCCATCAAACTCGAACCGCAACCGCCGAGATTGCCAGCCCGCTGTTGATGACAAGTTCTGTGAATTTAGAATAATTTTTCCGTCGCTATTCAGAGCCTTTCGTGCTTTGATCAGAAAATCTCGGAACCCATCAATATTTCCGACTGCACCTATGCTGCGCCCTAGTAGTAACCAGGTGTCGTACTTCGAAGCAAACGTGTATTCCAGTATATTTGATTGGATAACGCTTTCTACTCCGCGGGCTTTCATTATTGAGCACGACGCTGCCGAGATATCCAAGGCCGTCACCACATGACCATTGCGCTGAAGATGCAGCGCGTGCTCGCCGGTGCCCGCACCGACATCGAGTACGGCGCCCTTACAAGCCCGAAGCGCAACTCTATCCAACTCAAGAGCGTCGGCGCTTCGGAAAAATGTTTCCAGGAGAATGCGATAACTCGGCCCGCTTTCGACGTGCACGATTAATTCGCTATTTTTATTTCCACTAAAATAGCTCTTTATAGCTGCTCCAAAAATATCGTGAGCATCTGCATTCATACGTAAGCCCGTCGCAACTTAATATGTATAGCCTGCCCGAATGCCTTTTCCTGAATGCTCTATGTTATTGCGATATTTCAGCCACATATTTCAGATATTCCGTATCAGTCGCATTAACAATTTCCCATGCTCGCTTGTAATAACCCCCGGTCAGTTGGCTATCGACGATGATGGTTTCTTTCAATACCGCGTTTTCGTTTAGCTTTAGCAGCACAGCTTTCTCAAGCGCCAGCAGATGAAGATGATCTCTCGTATTTTCTGGTTCATTCGCGTATTGCTTCAGAAGCACAGAGTTCTTCGCGGGGTATTCAGCAAGAAATTTATGCAGCAGCTCATGAAATAATGTCTCGACTTTGTAGCGCATTGTCACGGGAGATGGGGTAAAACTTTTAAGTGCGTAACGCATATTGATACTAATACCGAAACCCGATTGCGAGGGGATATTACAGAGCGTCAATCGCGCGGTGAATTGTTTAGCCGGGAAGGGCTTTCCTGTGATTTCCTCTGTGGCTTCAATCATTTGGGGGCCGCTTACTTTCCACAAGCCCTCAAATTCCGCCTGGCGGGATGTCAGCTCTGCTTTCCAATCGTCATGGATCGCAACGCCTCGAAAAAACGAGCACACCGAGTCAAGAGTTTGGTTGTAGGAAATGGTAATAGCTGGCTGGTCAGCGTCCGCCGAGCTGGCAAATAGGCCAAATAGACTGGCGATTAAAATTACAGTTTTGCAATGGCGCATAGCGCCTCCGTGTTAGACATCGTTATTATTAAAAAAACAATAGAGTTGTGTCGCCATCCGATGGGTCGGTTGATGCTCGCTAATACCCCACGATTGAATGAACAATCACTGCGATGTGCTAATTTGAAAAGCGCATGGGCCACATCCGTAAATGTATTGGCATTTACCCATGCCTGGGGCCAAGCCCAGTAGGGCGCAATTTATTTATTGCGATCTACTGGCTCGGATTTTTTAAATCAATTATTTTTCCCCGGACGACGTATATTCGATGTCGGTAACGACATTGTTATTGAAAGAAATAACCAGCAGTTTCTGGTAAAACTTCATATTAAAAGCGGTGCCCTTCGCCTGCGTATATTGATAAACCATTGCTGTATCTTCTTTATTTTTTATCAATGGATAAATATAGCTGCCTGAGGGGTTTCCCAAAAGAGCAATTACTTGTTCTTTGGTAGAGACTCCTTTTGTAATCGCCTTCATTTTCGATTCATCGAAGTCAGAGGCATCCGATTTGAACGAACTGACAAATTCCTTGCCTACTAAAATGTTATTGGAAAAATAAAAGCCTAAACTCCGTGCCGGCACTACCCCTGAATACAAAGCGTCACCACCAGTGGCCGCATAAGCATATGAAAAACTCTCGAGTGCTTCGTTATTTTTTGTTACTTGGCCTTGGCGGTACGGCTTACCTTGTTTCTCTAGGATTTGTTGTTTGGTTGTACTTCCTAATGAATAAGTACTGTCAGCTGGGCGCACGAAATCTGTACCTGCGCACGCAGCCAGTAAAGAGAAGAGTCCGAGGACCGCCAGTATTTTTATAGCCTTCATTGTTATTTCTTCCTTATTTAAATTGAGCCGCAAAGAACATCCATCTGGCAGGCGACCATCTGCACAGAATTCACTTAATTATCAAATGTAAGGCCTCGCCCAGTGTCTGCGGAGAGGTTAACCGCCATCAAGTACATGCCCAACTGTTCTGTCTTTCAACTGCCTCCGCAAGCGACTTGCATGCCTGCCTCGATGCAGAACTGCTCAGCCAATGTTGATCAGTTCAACTCCGACGGCAATAACGGTCGGAAGAAACTGCGCTCGTAGCTAACGATGCAGCGTGTTTCCTCCGCGTAACGCAGTGCCGCCAAACATTCCGGGCTTTGATACAACTTGGTTCGGTATTCCTCGTACAGTGCGAACGAGGGGAACATGAATAGGGTGGGTGCAATATTGTTCGCACCCTCCGACGGCAAAAAATAACCGAGCGATTTGCCGCCCATGCGTTCGATCAGGTCGATCCACAATTTGGCGTAATGTTCGAATTCCGCCGCTTTATATGGATCAATGATGTAGCGGATATGGCAGGCAATCATTAGTTGTTATTCCTTTCAATATTCGACGGTCAATATTCCACGGCAATGGGATCGAGCGAGCGCCACAGGTACCACGTCGCGACCGTGGCCCATGGTGCGAATTGTTCGAGGTGTGTATGCACTTGCTGCTTGCTGATGCGTTCGCCAGCGTAATAATGTTTTTCGATGGCGCGGATCAAACCGATATCGTCTATCGGCCACACATTCGGACGCATCAGATAAAAAATCAAAAACATTTCCGCTGTCCAGCGGCCGATGCCTTTCACTTCGATCAGCTCCGCCATGACAGCGTCGTCGGTCATCGTATGCCAGCGGCGCGGTTTGATTTTGCCACTGGCGAAATGGGTGGCGAGATCGCGCAGATACAGAATTTTCTGCCGGGATAAGCCCGCTGCGCGCAATTGTTCGTCAGTCGCATTGAGCAGATTTTCCGGCGTCATTTTTCCCACCGCGAGTTCGGTTTTATTCCATACCGATTGCGCCGCCTTCACCGAAATCTGCTGGCCGACGATGGCGCGCGCGAGTGTTTGAAACGGATTGCCGCGCGTGCGCAGACTCGCTTCGGGATAATTTTTTATCAGTTGCTTCATCACGCGACAGCGCTTTGATAAATGCGTGCACGCTTCTTCCCAATATTCCGGCGTCATGCGGTTGGCCTGGGCTGATCGTCGGGCAGCGGAATAAATTCGGTTTCGCCGGGCACTGCGGCAAACCGTTGCGCACGCCAATCGTTTTTAGCTTGTTCGATACGCTCGGTACGCGATGAGACAAAGTTCCAATAGATGTGACGATACGCATCGACTGCTGCACCGCCGATAATCACGAAGCGCGCGTCGGCAGTGGCGACGATTCGCGTGGCGTCGGCATCGAGCACCACAAATTGCAGCGGCTGCACATTTTCGCCATTCAACTGCAATTCGCCGCTGATGCAATAAAGGGCGCGCTCAGACGCCGCTGGTAATTCGATAGTTGCGCCGGCGCTCGCTTCGATATCGACGTACAACGTTTCGGCGAACGTCGCGACCGGCGACAGCAAACCGTAGGCGTTGCCGATCAATACACGCGCGTTAAATCCAGCGCCGTGAAATTGCGGAATAGCGCTGGCCGGCGTGTGCGTGAACGCCGGCTCGCACTCTTCATCGGCCAACGGCAACGCCGTCCATAATTGCAAACCATGAATGCGATACGGCGCATCACGCAAATCTTCCGGGCCGCGCTCCGAATGCACAATGCCGCGGCCCGCGGTCATCCAATTGATGGCGCCGGGCTCGATACGCTGCACGTTGTTGAGACTGTCGCGATGCATCATCGCGCCTTCGAATAGATAGGTGACGGTGGCGAGACCGATATGCGGATGCGGGCGCACATCGAAGTTGTCGGTGGGCTTGCGCACGGTGGGGCCGAAATGATCGAAGAAAATGAAGGGGCCAACCGAGCGCTGCGCCGCCGCCGGCAACGCGCGCCGCACGACGAAGCCGCCACCGAGATCTTTTTCGTGTGCTCGAATGAGCTTGAGTGCTGACATTTTATCCTCCAGCAAACCAAGGGCTTAGCGCAGCGGAGCGCGCGCTGTTCGGCAACTCTAACGAATGATCATCGCCGGGTGCCAGCTTAAGATTTATTAATACAGCCTTTTACGTATTGCTTATGGATAAGGAAATGCGCGACGCTATATGCCCGGTTTTTTCCATTTCATGCGACAGCGAATCTTCACGAGGTTTGTATGGCTATCGGCAACTCAGTACAACAGGATCAGGAACAAAGCTTCCGACCAGTAACCACGCAAAAGGTAGTGCCGGTCGATACCTCTATCGAATTACCGCGCCCGACCCGCGATATGGAGCAAATCAAAGCCGATCTCGCGCGGGCCGGTTACGCCATCATGCTCGATGTGCTGAAACCCGCCGAGGTACGCGAGTTTCGACAGGTACTGGTGGATGAGATCGCGCGTGAAGAAGCGCTCGACGAAAATCGCGTACGACGTTTTTATACCGATCCCGATGACAAGAATCGGCGTTTGAGCCGATTGCCGAATCGGCATCGCTGGTTCCGCGATGTACTTGAGCACCCGGTTGCGCTGCAACTGACGCGGCATATTCTCGGCCCAACGCTGATGAACGAAAGTTATCTCGTCCACAGCTATGGCGCGAACCTCACCCGGCCCGGCAGCGCGGCGCAATTTATTCATCTCGATCGCGGTATGGCCGACTTCGATTTTAAGTTGCAGCAGAAGCCGCTGCAGTCGCGTTTTATCTGGTGTCTTGATGAATTCGTCGAAGAGAACGGTGCCACGCGCGTTGTGCCCGGCAGCCATTTATGGAATGAGCGCGCCGATATGAGCGGCGGCACTTTTTACGAATCGGTGCCTGCAGTGGCGCCGGCTGGATCGTTGATTATTTACAGCGATATGTTGCTGCACGGCACCGGCGCCAACACCAGCGAGAATATGGAGCGCGCTGGCGTAATCGTCGGCTATTGCCCGCCGTGGTGTCGCCCGATGATCACTTTCCCGCTGGTGCTCGATCCGAAAGTAATGCAGGGCACATCGCGCACGTTGCGCCAATTGCTCGGTTACAGCTCGGTTTCGATCGGCTTCGATGAGCAATGGGAAAGTGCCAGCGAAGAGCTGCGCAGCCTCTGCGTGCCGGTCACGATGGAATGGTAATCAATAACAATTTGTAGAACTCTCCAGGGGGAAATGGCAATTGAACCACTTCAGCTTTAGCAAACTGTTGGTTAACGATCTGGAAAGAGCCGCTACGTTTTACAAAGACGTGTGTGGCCTCACCGAAATGACGCGCGTCGAATCGGTAATCGCCGGTCGCGGCATCAAGGAAATTATTTTCAATCCGACTGCGCCGGGCGCTGCGACATTCGTACTGTTGAAATTCGTCGATACCACCAAGGCCTACAGCGATGAGGTGATTACCGGCTTCGTCACTGACGATCTGGCCGCATTCGTCGAGCGCACCAAAACAGCCGGCGGTAAAGTGGTTTCGGAAATCAAAACCATGCCGGAGCACGGAGTGAAAGTGGCATTCGTGACCGATATCGAAGGTCATCTGCTCGAAGTCGTCCAGATGTTGCAACCCGCGTAATTTTGCTTCTAAAAAAAATGAAAAATCCGCGCCGAAGCGCGGATTTTTTATTTCCGATTTTCTCTCCCGTAGGAGAGAGCATTAAGCAATTATTCCTCTTTCGGTTTTTTCTCCTCCAGACAAAATCCCACCGTGTCCTGATTGCTGATGCCCACATACGCGCTGTTGACGATCGAACGATTCGACGCCGTAACGCGTAATACATAGCCGCACGGTTTCATGCCGGTGGTATCGAGGCTCCAGTTATCGCCCGGCAATGGCAGCGTGTTTGAATAACCCACGTTCGGAACCGGTACGCCGATCGGCGCGGTATTAACCGGCGGATCGATGGTGAGGCCGTAACTCGACAGATATTCATCGCGAGCAACGAAATTGCCTTGCAGCAAAGTGCCGACCGGGAATTTGCCGCAATCGCCGGTGCCGGCAAATATCGTCGCCTTGAATACATCGGGCGCGCTGTTATGCAATTGCAGGTAATGCTTGTCAGGCGCGCCGACCGGATTGTTCGCCGCGTCATAAACCTGCAACGTCACCAACCAGCGGTCGTCGCCGGTGGTATCCCAATGCGCGAGCGTGGTGTTGATATTGTCGCTGAAGCCTTTGTACTCGAATAACTTTGTCACCGGATCCGCATTGAGCGTGTACGTCGACAAATCCTGTTTTTCGAGAGTGAGGCTGGTAACCACCGGCGTCGGCGCGCCGAGCGGATTGCCATTCACATCGACCGGCACCACTTCCACTTTGTATTTAAATCCAGCCACGGCAAAACCGCGCACGGTGACACGCCGCGCAAACGGACAACCTTCCGGCACCGCCTGACCATTAAATGCGAACTGCGCGCCAGCCAGCGTTAACCCGGAAACCTTGCTCGGCGCATTCACGGCGGTGTTGTTGATGAAGGGTGTGAGAATGCTGCCGAGATGGCTGATTTTTCCCGCCGGCACTCCCGTTGCTGGCGCGATGTTGATCAGCGTTTCTTCGCGATTACCCCACGCCGGTACGTAATTCGGATTATTGCCAGGCACCGGATGATTCCACGACAGAATCGCGCGGATACGCACCACCACCGGACCTTCGTGGCAATCGCGACGATATTTACTGAGATCGACCGGCAACCGTACCGCGTAATGCACACCGTCTTGCGGAATATTCGCGACGTCGTAAACGCGCACATCGGCGCTGCCTAAAAAGGTTTCGAAACTGCCGTTATTATCGAAATCCGCCCACCAGCTCACGTATTCGCGGCTGCCCTGCGTGCAGGGTCCGCCCGAATAACCCGCGCTTTTTTTCACTTTGATCACACCGACCAAACAGTCGGGTGAATTCGGATCGAGACCGATGCAATTCAATTCTTCGTAGCTGATATCGCCGTCGGTTTTTGGAAACAAGATGTCGATGATTTTCGGATCGATCTGAATCGACGGAAATTGTTTTTGAAACAACTCCGCGCTGGTCGCGTTCACGCCAGATGCAAAACTGGTCAGCTCCTTGAATGCGAACCGATGTACCGGCACGCCTTTATCTTTATAGATATCCGACAACTGCGCGACATCGAGTGCTTTCGGTTGCGCGTGAATCGGCGTATCGAGCGTCAGCAATTCCGTGATCGAATCCGGCAGTTTCACTTTCGCGGCTTTCAACGCATCGAGCGGGAAAAATAAGCGGCGCGGCTCGACTTGAATATTCGCCTCACGCACATTGCCCCATACCGGATTCCAGTTCGGCTGTGCTGGTGGCGGCGGATTATTCCACGACAAAATCGCGCGGACCTTAATCAGATGTGCGCCGAAAAAACAAAACGTGCGTGCCGGATCGACTTTTAACGACACCGCATATTCGAGCCGCTTGCTGCCCTCGGTGCCCTGCTGCACGTTATGCGCCTGAAAACTGGTGAGACCCTGATCCTGCCAAGTGCCGCCGTTATCGAACGACAAATAAAAACGCACATATTCGGGCGTGCCGGCGCCGCAAATGCCGGTGCCATAACCCGAGGGTTGATAGATATACACCACGCCTTCGAGTCGCTCCTGCTGCGGGTGATAACCGACACAGCCGAGTTCCTCATAATGCGTATTGCCCGCCACCGGTAATATCGGTTTGAACGGGCTTTCTGCGAGGTTGCCGAAATAATTCGGATTGGTTAATAACAGCGTTTTGAAATTTGCGCGCTGTTCGGTATGTGCGACTTGGGTGGACGCACGCGATTTTTGCACGGCCTTTTTGATTTCATCGTTCATTGCTATCTCTCCATGAAGTTATTGGTATTGGCCGGGCAATTGCCAGCAAAATTCGCAGTAAGAAAAGTGGCACTTCCGTGTGCCGAGCCATCCATCGCAAAAATCCGTTTTCATTCATCCGTGTACCAAACGCATATTCCCCAAACGGCGCTGGCGGTCGCGGCGGAAATTACCGCGCACGACTCAGGCATAACGATATTCACCACGACTTCGTGGCGCAGTTAAATAAGTGGCGGGGATGATGTGATTTATTACCGTCGGGCTTGACGCCCGGCACGCGATAGTCGTGAGCGCGACGATGGGTAATATTTCACACGGTTGCGGTATGTAAATGCACAGCAAAACAGTGGCGCGAAATCGTAAGTTGATCTCCACGGCAGCAAATGCCGCTCGATCGCAACGGAGTCGCTCGCTATGAACGTCAATCAGGCAGTCGCCAACAAGGATCCACGCACCGCGCGCGTTATCGCTCCCAGCGCTGCGCGCGACATCACCATCGAGCGCGCCAGCATGCCGATGGTCGCGCCGCAGCGGACAGCGCGCAGCGTCGGCGTGAAAACTATTTGCGGACAGGTAGTGGCGATGTGCGATGCCGACGAACGGCCGCTGGCGGGTGTACAGGTCGATGTGTACGCGGTGAGTTCATTGAACGACGTCATGCACGATTTGCCGATCGCGTTATTAGCGCATATTCGCGCGCTGCTCTTGGAAAAAAATGCACCGCTCGATTTATATCGTAGTGGCGGTGATATTGCCGACATGCCGTTGATCAGCTTTGCCGATGTGTTGCGGCTGCGCGACATTCCCGGTTACGAATTGCTCGCGGCAGCGGCGAAATCGCAAGCGGACGAAGCGTTCAAACAACAGCTGTGCGGCAATCCCGCCATCTTTCAGCCGTTGCTGTGCTATTACCACCCGGGCCATTTTTCCGCAGTGTGCAGCGCCAGCATAACCACCGATGCGAACGGGCGTTTTCAATTCAACGTGCAACAAGGCGCGAACGTCGACGCACAGCCGGGTTATCGCTTCGTCGTGCGTCGGCCGATTACCAACAGCCTGTATCTCACTCTCTATAACCCGACGCCGGCCGCGTGGTACACGCGCTGGGACTGGTCGAATATCGACGCCGTCACGCTGCGCACGCGCCATGCGCTCGCCTTGCGTGCGCAATCGCCGCAATAGCCCTCGCTGTAGAAAAAAACAAAGACGTTGTATCCAAAAATAAAACCGTCGCTCCAAAAAAAAATTGTCTCGAAAACGCGGTACCCCAAGTTAAAACCTCGTAACGCAAATAAACATGGAGATTCAATCATGGAAAATTATTTGAAATTAGATCATGTCACCGACATCGCGCGGCCCGCGTTGCTCGAATACATCAAACTGCATTTGCATCACGCGCGCATTTTATTCGTGGTCGATACCGAAATCAGTTTATCGCCGGGCGCATCATCGTTCGGCGTCGAGCGGGTGATTCGGTTATTGCGCGAAACCACGGTCGGCTGCATGCATTTTCATGTCGACGTCGCGGTGCGCTCCAACGCGGCATTTAGCGTCGTCGCCAGTCCAACCGGAACGAATGCAAAATATCTGGGTTTTCGTTTCGACAGTACACTGCCCGACGCGTCACGGGTGATCGATCATTACGATGAAGTGTGGTGCTTCGGTTTCAAGCCGGATAATTTCGGCGCGACCGATGCGAATATCGATACGCCTGCCGCGATGCCGGCCAGCGATGCGGAGCTCGCGGTGCTGACCACGTGGATGAATAACAAAGGCGGCATGTTCGCGACCGGCGATCACGATTATCTCGGCGCTTCGATGTGTCATCGCATTCCGCGCGTCGGCACCATGCGCGCCTGGACCAACGCGCAAGGCGTGCCGCCGATTGGGGGAACCGCGCGCATCGATACCAATCGTCCCTTTAACGCGGCGGAAATAGCGGGTGCCGAGGTCATTGAGTTCGATCGCCAATCCGATTCGTTGCCGCAAAAAATCGATTGGGTGCCCTGGATGTGGTTTTACCATCATCCGTGGCCGTTGCATCTGGGCCACGTGCATAAGCGCCCGCATCCGGTGCTGTGCCATCCGTCGCTTGGACCGATCAATGTGATGCCCGACCATCCGCATGAAGGCGCGGTGTTCGATCACGTATCGCAGCCGGATATCGGCTTGGCGGCCATCACGTTGACGAACGCGTATAACTTTGGCGGCGGCGTGACCGGCGCTGAATATCCCACCGTGAGCGCGGTGCAGCCGTTACCGATGGTGATCGCGCATGGGCGCACGTTGGCCGCGCCGCCGTTGTTACCGGAAAAAGGCGATTCGCCGGCAAAACGTTTTGCGATGATCAGCGTGTACGACGGCCACCGCGCCAATGTCGGCCGCGTCGCTACCGATTCCACCTGGCACCACTGGATGAACATCAATCTCACCGGTCTCGAAGCCGCCGGCGGCGATAATTGGGAAAAGGTGAAACGCTATTACATCAACCTCGCGGTATGGCTCGCGCCACCGCATATTCATCGTCATTGTTTTCATTTCCACGTGCTCGAAAGTTTTTATTCGTATCCAGGCATCGAGGAATTTCATCCCAAAGCCAATCTGTTCGATCTCGGTTTAAGCTTCCGTCACCATTTGCTGAAGCTGTATGGCCCGTGCTGGGTCACGCAATTCGTGTGGGATCTGGTCGGTTATCTCGATATCAAATTGCGCGAGCGTTTAATCGAACGTTATCTCGTGGTGCCAATGCCGAAGCGACCATTCCCGCCACGGCCGGAGCCATGTCTCACCTGTCCTGACCCTGATTTTCTCGAAACCGCTGTGCTCGGTGGAGTCATTCGCGCCGCTGCTCAAGAAATTTATGCGGACGCGACCGGAGTCAGCGCAAGCGTCGAGCATTTGCGCAAACTCACTCCAGAAAAATTGGAGCGGCAGTTGCTCGCAGGCGCGGCGCGAGGCATCCGCGAATTGCAATCGATGTACGCGGATTCGCAGAAACAGACCGAGCAGTTGTTGGGGGATAAAGCGAATCTGGAATAACTTTCTACTGTTGTATCGCATCATCTGTTTTAGCCAATCTCTATTGGCTCGGCAGGCACAGTGACGTCGTAGGGCGTCACTGTGCTTTTTGCCGCATCGAAGCTCGTTATTTATTTCCATGTCATTTCTGCAATGCATTATTTTTGAAGCCGACCGTTTTGGTGTGCTAGCGCGCACGCTGCGCGGAATTACAGTGGTGCCGCAACGGTGCTGCCGCTATGATCTGCCGGGTTGCACGCTTGGCCGTGATATTCGCGGCAGGGATGTCGATGCGCCGCAACACACTTCCGCGATGATCGCTCTGCGTGTGATCGCCAACCATTAGCGCGGAAGCTTGGCAGCTTTCATTTCAAACAATTTCGGGAAGGAGACATACATGAACGTATTACATTCTTTGGGGAAACGTTTAAGCACAAAACTCGCGGCGGGATTTTTTGTAGTGTTCGGTCTGGCAGCATGCGCGCTGGCGGGATATCCGGATAAAGGCGACGATCGACCGCTACCGGAAATAAATTTCACGCTGAGCGCTGATGGGCATTTGATCGCGAAGGATAGCAATGGCAAACCGATAGGTGACAAATGCAGTGCCGATCCGAAAGATGCCAATGTGTGTCCGATGCTTAAACCCGGCCATCAAGTGCAGGTTGAGCAAGTAACGAATGTATCAATCATCAAATATCACGGTAGTCCGCAGTGTATTGCGATGATAATCAACGGCTACTGGTACGTATTACCCAGCGCAGCGTATTGCAATAAATAGCCATTTTTCGACATTAGAATCTTGATAAGCCTCTGGCAACAGCGGCCTATCAAGATTTGATTCAGTAAGCGAGCTTCAGTCCTAATAGAACTGTGCGCTCCGGGATGTACATGGCGAGCCGCGGGCTTTGGTCGAACAATGACGTATTTTGATAATTAAATGATTTGTTAAACACATTATTCCAATGCAGCGAAATTTCTGCCTTGCGTCGCCAAAATGAATAACTCGCTGCAGCATCCACCAACGTAAAACGCGTATCGGCTTTAGTCAGCCGCTGATCAAATTTGGCATCTTGATCGAAGTATGTCGCTGTGGCTGATAGGGTTACACCCGTATCCGATAGCCACCGCACATTGAGTGGCATGCGCTTCGTTGTCAGTGGTGACGGAATATTGCCAATGGAGTCTTCTATTTTCATGTATTCAGTTCTTTCGTAGTGATACGCGAGCGAAACTGCCCAAGGGTTTGAGCTCCAGTTCCAAAATAGTTGTCCTCGTGTCTGCTCAGCCTTTTGTAATACCGTATTTTGTGCGGCGAACGGAATATCGGATTTTTGAAAAGCAAACTCTCCGCCAAACCAATTTCCTAAACCCGCGTCAACGTCAAAACCTAAAGCATATTGGTTCGACTCAATACCGCTCGCTTCGTCGGCAAACTGGTTGAATCCGCCCAACTGCGTTGGTTCAAGCGTCTGCTCAATACTGGATGGGCGTTTTAGCGATTGAAAATAGGCAGCGCGTAAATCTAATTGCGGAAGAACTCGATATACAAGCGCGAGCTTTGGATACCACCCCGACAACTCTTTAGATAAAGTACCGTCATCGAGCTCGGCATAATCAACACCCAGGGTCAGTTCTAACGTTTTAATCGGTAAAAATAACCAGTAGCCATACCCAACGCGATAATAGGTGCTGTCGTTGGTCGCTACGGGATCCCCCAAAATCATCTGTAACAAAGGGTCTGAAGTTTCATTGCTCTGCACCGACTTTCCTTTAATTTCCGCCCAATCTGCACCCACAATTAAATGACCAGGCACATTGCTGAATTGCCCTTGGATTTCTGCGTTGGAAGTACGCGGCTTCTGATTAAAGATGGAATCTACGGGGGAATCGAAAATCGAGAAATGAAAGTGTTGATCGAATTTGGCTTCCTGATAGTTGAGCGCAGTTAGTACTTCAACTTCCGGTGACACTGTTAAGTGGCTACCGACCAAAACCGAATTGACGGTATTTTCAACGTTAAGAAATGATCCCGACTGATCCTCCAATAACATTTCGTCGATATTTCCGCGATCTTCTTTCCTTCTGGTTACCTGCAACAAAAACGAAAGATTCTCACTCGCCTGAAATTTCGTATACGCCGATAGCACGTCGTAACGCGCATCGTTATTGTCGCGATGGCCGATCGTTTCGTAGTGATATTGGCTGAGCGCATACGAGAAGCGATCGACGATGCCGCTCAATGCAATTTCGTCGGCGCCGGTGCGATTGCTGCCGCCCAATCCGGAAACAGATAGCCATGGTTTTTCGCGCACGAACATGGCGTTGTATTCGCGAAAACCTAACGCGGAGGGACCAGCACCTTCGGTGGCGAGCAAATTGGTTTCACCCAGCAACGGCAGCAGCGGTGTTGCGGATAAGGGTTGTAACAACTCGGCCTGCAATACTTCACTCGCACGTGCCGCGTCGTATTGCGGATCGTCGGCATACGCTTCGGCCAATTGGCGATGGCCGCCGTATTCGCTCGGCGCGGTATTAACCGCACGCGCTGCGGTACGTTGCGCCAGTGCATCAAAACCCAGCTCACGATAAATTGCCGCTTGGCTGGCCGTGCGCGTCGCTTCGTCGGCGTCCAGTTGCAGACGTGAGCGATAGACGGCGCGATTGTCGTTGCGCGCCATTGACTGATTCAAATCGTCGAGCGCGTCGAACGGGCGATTTTGTACTTGCGCCAACAATGCGCTGTAAAACCACGGCGTGGGATCGGCGGCGTCTAATGTTTTCGCCAACGAGTACTGATCGCCGGCCAACCGCTCACGTCCTTCTTCCTGATAGGCCTTGCCGAGATAACTGCGCAACAGCGATTGGCCGGGATCGAGCGCGACGGCTAATGCGAGTTGCTCACGGCCCTCGACGACGTGATTGTGACGAATCTCGATCAAACCGAGACCGAGGCGCGGTAATGGGTCAGTGGCATCGAGCGTAATTGCGCGTTGAAATGCGGTGGCGGCGCTATCGAATCGAAATTGTTGCAACAACACAAAACCGTCGATCGCATGCGCGCGCGCGTAATCCGGTTGTTGCGCAAGCGCCGAACGCGCGGCGCTGTGCGCGAGTTTGGTATCTCCATTCATCAGTGCCAGCTCGGCGACGCGTGCCTGTATTACTGCCGATGTCGGTTCGATCGCCGCTGCCGCGCGTGCGTGTGACAGCGCGGCCGGTAATTGATGTTGCGCCTGCTCCAGATACGATTGCGCGATCAACACAGTGGTATCGCGCGGCGCGTGCGTTTGCGCAGCGTCGAGTAGCGTTGCCGCGCGGTCAATTTCGCCGACGGCAATTGCGTGCACCGCGCTCAATGCCAGCGCTTGCGGATGATCGGGTTGCAATGCGAGTGCGCGGTCGAGCGCAGCGCGCGCGACATCGACTTCACCACGATGCAAATTAATCGCGGCGAGCAGCGCGTAATAATCGGCATCGCGATTTGCAGCAGGCAATGCTTCCAACTGTGCGATCGCACCAACCGCGTCGTTGCGTTGCAAACGTTCGAGCGCCGGTTGAAAGCTGGGCTGATCGGTCAACGGCAGCGGCGGGTAATACAACGTCCATTGCACTGCGTCGCGCAGCGCCGGCACGGTCAACAAACGCGGCGCTTGGCCGCTGCGCGCGATAACTGCCGCGCCACCGCGCACGCTCTGTTCGCCACGCTCGTTGCTGGCAAGCACTTCGCCTTCGAGCATCGTCACCGTGCTCGATTGCTCAACGCGATTCGCAGTCAGAATAAATTCGGTGCCTTTGACGCCGGCATTTACGTAATCAGTCTCTACGTTAAATGCGTGCGGCGTGCGCGTAATGAAATGCAGCACGCCGTCGAATAGATGAATCCAGTTTTTTTGTTCGGGCGCGGCAAAGCGCAACATCGTCGTACCCGATGCACGCAGCAGCGTTTCATTCGCGAGTCGGAATACAGCACGCCCACCGGTGACCTGTACGCGCACACCCGCCGGCACGCACGCGCCAATGGCGAGCGGCTGCCACTGGCCGGACTGCTCCATGCTCACGGGGCCTTCGTGACTTTCGAGTCGCCCGATCGCCTGTTCACATTCGCTGAATGCGGAGTTCGCCGCGCTAACCAGCGCGATGAAAAGCCACCAGCGCGATGCCTGGCGAGGTGAAGTGCGAGTGGTATATGCGTGTGGTTTTATCATTATTCGATCCCCAATTTACCGATCCATTAATTACGCCCGACGGTGCCGCTCAGTTCGTACAGCGCCAGCGGCTCGCGCTTGCCTTTGAGCATGATCTGACCGTGACTGCGCAGCACGAAGTGCGCGAGCGCTGACATTTGCGATAGCGCCTGTCGCACCGGCTCGCTAAGCAGAATGCGCGAACCCAACTGCCGGTTGCAGGCTTCGACGCGCGCGGTGGTGTTAATCGCATCACCCACCGGCGCGTACTCGAAATGCTGGCCTGCGCCGAGATTCCCCAACGATAACGTGCCGCAATGAATACCGACGCAGGTGGTCAACGCTTCGCCCCGCGTTACCGTCATGCGATCCGTGGCTGCGACGATAGCCAGCGCGGCGCGACAGGCACGCGCCGCGGCGCTATTGTGCTCTGCATTGGCCGCTGCAAAATCGGTAATAGGCCACAAAGCCAGCAATCCATCGCCGACGATATTCGCCACCACGCCGCCATGCCGTTCGACCTCGGCAACCACGTCGCCATAATATTGATTCATCAACGCGTGCATGTAACCGGGCTCGCGCTGCTCCGACAGCGTGGTGAAACCGACGATATCGGTCAGCACGCAGATCGCTTCGAGTTCGCGACGCTCGACCAGCAATTGCTGCCGATTTTTGCTGACCGACGCGGCGATTTCCGCCGGAATGTACAGACTTAATACATCAGTGGCGGCGCGTTCGGCTACCGCGCTGCGTCGGTAATAAGACCAGAGCGTTAACAACACCAGTGCCGGCGCAGCGACCGCGAGCGGCACCATGATCGGCAACCACAGCGCGTAACGATCGAATATGTACGCGGCAATCCACGCATAACCAACCGCCAATGCCAGCGTTAACAACAACCAACGCGCCGGTGATAGCAGCCGCGCAGCGAACGCGAGCAATCCGCCCCATACCAAAAGTATGACGATCTGTTGCCACGGCGCGAGCGCGCGCAGCGTCGTGTTCTGCTGCAAATTCGCAAACAACGTTGCCGCCACTTCGACACCGCTGATGCGGTTGTAACTATCGGTGGAATATACCGTGAAAAAATAATCGCGCTGTTTATGAAAGCGTTCCGAAAGCCCGACGAAAACCACTTTATCGCGCAGTGCATTCACTGCCGGCGCATCCGGATGCAGCAGCACATCGCTCAGCGATAACGTTGGAATCGTGCGTTGTGGCCCATAAAAATTGAAATACACGGGATCGCGCGTCTGCCACGCATTTAACAAAATACGCAAACGCTGCGCTGCATCCGCGGCGAGCTGTTTCGTTGCGACGTTTTGCAAATGATCCGCCAGCGCCGGTTGTTGTTCCAATGCTGCGCGGATGCGTGCGGCGAATAATGCGGGATTTTGTTCGGCCGCCAGTTGTTGTGCGAGTGCTTGCTGCTCGACCATCGGCAGCAACTGCAGCAATGACGTGCACGCGTCGTGATAATAAATTTGCAACGCAACCAGCGGCATTGCCGCCTCGATACCTTCGGGCGTGCGCGGAAACAACGTCGTGTATTTTTTTAATGCTTGATCGGGCAGGGTGAACGCACCAACTGCAGCCGCGTTATCGCTGAATAATGCGAGCGGCATAAGTTGCCACTCGATAGTATTTTCGGAAGACGCACCGACCGCGATGCGATCGAGCATTTTCAGAATCACCACATTGCCGGCCGCGCGCATCGCGGTGGCGAGCGCGTCGTCTTGGGCCGCGTCGCTCGCTTCGAGAAACGCAATATCCATGACGACGACGGCAGCGCCTTTCTCGGCGAGCGTACGCACTAGCTGCGTGTAAATCGCGCGCGGCCAGCGATCGAGTTGATCGAGATCGGGCAGCGCCAGCGCTGCACTGCTTTCTTCATCGAGTGCGACCAGCGCAACCGAGGCGGGCGGTGGGCGCTCGCCGCGCACGCCGAATAACAGCGGCAGCCCGAAATTTTCCTCGAGCTGTAAACCGAGCGGCGACAGCAACAGCGCAGTCGCGATGAGCAGCACCGCGACCGCACCGCGCAACGGAATCAAGCCGAAATATTCCGACATTGCCCTGGCACTATACTTTCGGCCGAGATCATCGCAATTTTTAGTAGCGATTTATTCAGGTTGTTAACCAATGCATTACTCCCTTCGCATGGTCCGGTAATCTCCGCACAGCGTGTGACGAATTTATTTATTAGCCGCGCTGCGGATATTCGTTAGATGGCAGATAGTGCCGAATAGAAAAATATTCTTGGATAGCCAGTATTCGTTTGGCGGCTCATATTAGTTAGACGAAAGCCGCATATTGGACCAGCGTGGCGATCAGAACAACCACACGCGAGCAAGTAGAAAACATTTGCGCATGATTGCGCGACCAATAATGAAACGGCCGTCGCCGATTATCCGTCGCCAATGCCATCGCAAATTCGTACAATTGCTTGGCACACTTTGCACAGAGCGCAGCGGGAACGCACATGCTAAAAAACATTGATCTGTTTGCCGATCTCTCCGATAGCGCCGCCGATACGCTGCTGCGCTGCGCCAAGCTACATAAGTATCCGAAGAATTCAGTGATCGTCACCGAAGGCGACACACACAGCAATTTTTATATCGTCGCCTCCGGTCATCTGAAAGTATTCGCGAATGGCGACGACGGCCGACAAATTGTCTTCAGCTGGCTCGAGCCCGGCGATTATTTTGGCGAGCTGGCATTGATCGACGGCGCGCCGCGCTCGGCATCGGTAATGACGCTCGCACCAACCACGCTACAAGTAATTTCACAGCACGATTTTCAGCAATTTCTAACGGGCGATTACGGCGCTGCGCTGGCGATGATGAAAGCGATGGCACGACGAATTCGCATACTCACCGGCAGCGTGCGCGATCTTGCGCTGCTCGATGTTTACGGTCGTGTTGCTAATTTGTTGCAGCAGCGTGCTGCCGACGACGGCCACGCCGAGTTAAAACTAACGCATCAGGAGATTGCCGACATGGTCGGCGCATCGCGCGAAATGGTCAGCCGCATCATGCGCGAACTCGCCGTCGGCGGTTATATCGAACAAACCACCGGCTCGATCGCCGTGCGCAAAACGCTGCCGCGTGGTTGGTAGGTATGGTCATCGAAATTGCCGTATAAATTTTAAATCTATTTTTTCACCGCTCTGGGTTTGATTTTTCTCTGTTAAGGAAGACGGTTGTCTAGTGCGTTGCTTCTTCGCGATCTCGGAGCCATTCATTGTTATAAATAATAATTTCAAACTATATCGAGCACCGAGCACCGAGCACCGAGCACCGAGCACCGAGCATCAGCATTTTCGTCGGCGATATTTTCGATTTATCCACGCAGCTGCGGAGTGAACAAAAATGCCCGGCAATGTAGCCAAATATAGGGGTGTTATTGAGCGACTTTGCGGCGGATAGTGTGCACGTCCCTGGGAAAGCGTATGTGCGATTCGCCCGAGCAAGCCACTACTCAAATAATCCTCCTGTTAAGGAAGTAATGTTCAATGAAGAAAAAATTACGCGGCATCGCTGCTTTTGCATTATCAGCAGGTCTCTTGGGTGCCACGCTGTCGGTGGCATCGCCGGTCGCAGGCGACACGTCGATCGACTATCTCACCGCATCATTTCGGCAGGAGCGCATTCTCGATTGGGGCGAGCGACCGGATTGGTCGTCGGATGGGCGCAAGATCGTATTCACCAAGGACGATCTGGTGGATGGCCCTGCGTACGAAATTGATGTACGGACCAGAAAGGTTCGCTGCCTTACCTGTCAGCTGGGTAAGAACCAGTTTGTCTCGCGCATATTTTATCTTCCGGACGATAGTTTCCTCATTGAGGCATCGCCGGGTATGGCCGAAGGCAGCGGCGGCGGTGCCGGAGCCATGAAGACCGAGCTGTTCTGGATGCCGAAGTCGTTATCAAAGCCAGTGCCACTCGGCGTTGGCGCCATGGGCGATATTGCGATTGCTGCAACGGCGAACCCTGATAAATCGGTCAACATCGCCTGGGCAAAACCCAAAGAAAGCGGCCTCGATCTCGTCATGGGCAAATTGACGCATGACGGTCGCACGGCTCAGCTTATCGATGTGCACGAAATCTATAGCTACCCATCAGCACAGTCCGCAGAGGCCAGTTTTCCCGAGGCGTATGAGTTTATCGATGGTGGCCGATCGGTCATGTTCTGGACGGTCGAGATGCGAACGCTGAATGGAGAGATGTACAAGGTCGATATTCAGACCAAGGCAGTGAGCAAGGTCTACGCAGCGCCCGCGCACAATGAAACCCATGTGTTCCCCGATGAACGGTTCGGGCTCGAGGAATCCAATGCTGCTTCGGATCCGGCCGGCCCTTATCGGGGCGTCAGTGGGTTGAGTCGGGGTGCCGTGGGAACGTTCCTGCAGATGAAGGGCGTAACAAACGCTAAAGAGCTGGCGGCGACAAATTCGGACAAGGGGTTTGATATTTATGTTGTCACCATGGACGGGGCATCACGGCGTCAGCTGACGAATGTGAGCCCTTCGGGCGCTCAGGCGCATCAGTCGGTCGTGTCACCGGACGGCAAACAAATCGCTTTTGCCATCAAGGCGTCGAAGACGGGTCAATCGCCAACTCCGCCCGGCTTGTATATCGGCACGTTTGAGGAGGTCGCGCGCAGTCCCGCCGCCGATGCCTTCACACTGATTCCGGAAAAGCCCTCATCGGTTTTTTTCGATGCCACCTACACGCACGTTCCGATCGAGCCCAGTCTTCACGCGATGGACTCGGTATTCATCGATGTCGATAAAGATGGTGATCTCGATGTCATCGTGGCCGTCGAGTACGGTGTTAACCGCCTTTATTTGAATGATGGCAAAGGTAGGCTGACCGAAAAGCCCGGCGCATTCGGCACGGTGATCCATGACAACGAGCATGTCCGCGCCGCCGACTTCAACGGCGACGGCAATATGGATGTCGTGTTCGTGGCGGAATCGGACGAGATGCATCAGTTGTTCCTCGGTGATGGCAAAGGCGGTTTCACCGATGCCAGCGCGCGCCTGCCTGCGTCCAGCCAGGGCAACGGCCTGGCGCTGGGAGACGTCAATGGCGATGGCCTGCCCGATATTGTGGTGGGCAGCACTGGCGAGCAGGGCTATGGGCCCAAGATGAAGCTCGTTCCGGCGCACAATCTGCTGTTCCTCAATGATCCGAAGCGGCCCGGTTATTTCATCGACGCAACGGCCACCCATTTGCCGAAAACCGATGACCAGACCGAGGGCGTCGCGCTCGCGGATATGGATAGCGATGGCGATCTCGATATGGTGTTGGCGAGTCCATCCCGCTCAAACCGCCTGTTGCTCAATGACGGCAAAGGGCATTTCACCGATGCCTCTGACCGGCTGGACCTGCGTGTACCGCTGGAAAGTCGTGAGGTGCATGTGTTCGATGCCAACGGCGATGGCCACAATGACATCGTGTTTTTTAATATCACCAGCAACAACGCCGGCTGGGACAAGGATCCGCAGACCCGATTGCTGATCAACGATGGCAAAGGGAAATTTCGCGACGAAACTGCCGAGCGGCTGCCATCGCATCGCTTCTCCAGTTGGGCCGGCACAGTGGTCGATTTCAACCATGACGGGGCGCCCGATCTGCTGGTCGGCGCTATTCAGGTACCCGGCTTCGTCCCCCTTCAGCTGCAAGCATGGCAAAACGACGGCAAGGGACACTTCAAGGATGTCACCGCCGAGGTGATCCCCGGCGCAACGGTAGGGCGCAGCTGGAGCATGGGGCAGGGCGATTTGGATGGCGACGGCAAGCCCGATATTTTTATTGGCGGCTGGGGAACGCAGGCCCGGCTTCTGTTGACCGACCTAAAAGGGTACGCCGCTTCATTTCGCAATTTTCGGGAGCTGAAGCCGGCCAATCGCAGCACTACCCAGTGACTCTTTCTTGCTGGCTCCGTAAGCAGACGCGTTTTGTTTAAACCGCTCAGCTGCCGGTCAAATTGAATATTCGACTACCGTCGGTCGCTAACTAGCTCTGTCGAGTTTTTAGCTGAAAATAGTCACTCAAATTCAACCGGGCTAAAGAAAAAAATGTTAACGCGCTTAGGCTGTGGAGAAAATTCTCGGCGATAGCAAGTTAGGTTTAACGCTTGATGATGTAGCGCACGACTCGAAAAAATAATCCGTATGGCAGCAAGAATTTGAGACGAAATTTCATTCAAGGTGATATTCGACTGTCGAATGTCAATTTCATTGAAAAACTTAATGGCCTGAACCTCATCCAGATTTCATCCATTTTGAGATTGCTGCCGGCCCTTGAAATCTCATTATATTTGTCAAACTTCAACGAAAATCTCGTTTAACTTAAATTATTAATAACCTCATATGGCTAACTAAAAGAGGCTCGTCGAAGCGATTATCGTGCGCTGCCATTGCGAGCCCCTCCTAGAGCAAATGTTGAGCGACTTTGCTCTCTCAATTGAGCTATCGCAAGTTGAATCGCCCTCAAATTTACTTGGCCGCTATCGGCGAGATGCCAATAGAACAACTCAATCCGAATGCCTCTCCTTATGCACTTCGCTGTATTATCGATTATTCATGCCAAATTAATGGCGGAAACGTCGCAGCTTATCTGCACTTATCCACGCCATCATAAATTTTGGCCGATATACGCACGGGTCGATCAGGACCAATCGCCAAAGATACTCGCCCAATTCGCCGTGTTGCCTTGATCACCGTAATAGAGAAATCTGAATTTGCGCAATTAAGCGTCGTCGACGCTGCGGCTATCAGCGGCGGCAATGGTAAGGGTGAGGCCGAGTTGGCGCGCGAGGAGCATCCCGATAAATAACGCGTCACATTTATCCGCGATTTATCGAGTTGTGCGAAATCGTTATTTCCACTGCAGCCAATACTCTTCCGGGAAAGGTCCCGCTTTGTAATCCATCGCGCTGTTCGCTTTGATATCGTCGCGGCGGAAAACTTGCCGGACCATTTCCGGAATCATCACCATGCCGACATAACGGCCCAGGCATTCGTGGCTGCCAAAGCCGAAATTAAAATGGTTGTACCAGTTGCGGTTGGGTATGAATTCATCGGGATTTGCGTACGCGCGCGGATCGAACATCGCCGATTGCGTGACTGGTAATACGTAAGTGCCGGCCGGGATTGTCGTGGCGTAATCGGTGCCCTGGCCTACCGTGAATTCAGCGGCCGATTTGCGAAACAAATACGGCGCGATCGGTACGAAGCGCAAAGCTTCCCATACCAGCGCATCGAATTCGGCAGAATCATCCTTTTGCGCGGCGGTTTTCGCGTGCGCGCACCACGTCGGCGATGCCAATAAATACTGAATAGTTTGCGCCACTGCCTGCGAGGTGGTTTCGATGGCGCCGATCAGCAATCCGCCTGCGTTGACGCCGAGGCGCTTTAGATCGAGCTGCATCGCATCGGGAAAATTATTGCGCAGCAGGCGCGTGACGATGTCGTCACGCAGCGGCTCATGCGTTTTACCTTGCAGTACGCGCACGAGCATTCTTAATTTCAGCCATAACGTGCGCAGTAAATTCGCATTTTCGAGACCGACCGCGATGCTGCGGCGCGCCATCAATTCCGCGATATAAATGCCCAGCTTTTTGCTGGTGCGCGCGTGGTTATCTTCGATGTCCTGCCGCTTTTGATCGTCGATCAAATCGAATGGCTGATTGTGGAAGGTGTTGTACTGCGCCCAGTACGACCATTCGATCAGTTCCTTTTTATCGACGCCGGTTAAACCGAAATATTCCTGCACCAATAATGCGGGCACCATGCGGCAGAATTGATTGACGATTTCAATGCGGCCGTTGGCGCTGTCGAGAATTTCTTTGCCAAAGCGCGCGATCATACGGCGCACGTCGGGCAAATCCTCGCGATTGAGCAAACTCTGCATCAACGATTTTTCGCGTGTGTGCAGCGCGTCATCGTCGTGCGCCATCAGATAAATACCATCGCCCATTTTCGGCAGGTATAACTGCACGGTGAATATCTTGGGCATATTGAGCACTTGCGTCACGTCGTCGAAACGTGTGATCAAGGTGGCGCGCGAAGTGACAAAAATCGGGCGCCGCTCCCGCAGCTCTTTAAAGAACGGCAGCGGCTCTTCCCACATCCATCGATAAACGAGCCCATATTTATCGGCCTCGGCCGCCGCATCGTAACGCTCCAGATAATTCGTGCTCATCGCTTCACTCCCTGTTTTTGTTTTATCTCTAATTGCAATTGCACTTGCAATGTAAGAGCCGGTTAACGCGAAAATAATTACAGCGTTTTTATGTACTCGAGCAGATCGAGCCGCGCCTCTTTATCCAGCACCGGCAAGATGCGGCCGTCGGGCTGCGCGGTGCGGCCCGAGGTATATTCATGACCCGCATTGCTGTTGCCGGGAATGCTGGTGTCAAACACGAATCCGGCATAACCGCTGTGGCGCAAGCCCACTTTGTCGGGCTCGAATTCGCGCGAGCCGACGACAAAGGTATCGGGACGATATTCGCCGTCAGCGGGATCGCCGGGCCGCTTCTTCGGCAACAGCAAATCGTAAAGGCTCGGCACCGAACCATTATGCAAATACGGCGCGGTGGCCCAGATGCCATTGAGCGGGCGCGCTTTGTAGGCGAATAAGGATTTGAGCGGTTCGACGCTGGTGTCGGGATCGTAATTGCCGCCTTTCAACGACGCCTTGATGTCGTTATTGAAAAACGCATAAATCAAATCGTAGCCCCAATTCACGCCACGCCGAATCGGGTTGTTGTAAGGGTACGGTGTGGCGACAGTGCCAAGTGTTGCTTTGGTTAATAGTGCGGCGGCGGGTGCGCGTTGGTCGAGCAACAAACTGCCGGCATCAAGCGCCACATATTCATCGCGCAATATGCCACTCCAGCCGCCATAAAATACGCTGTTGCGGGCCATTCGCGGATCGGTGCCGATCCGTTCGAGACTCGACATCTGCGCCACGACTCGCCGGTACGGATCGTCGCGCTGCATTTCCGAATGACACGCCAGACAATATTGATCGAATAATTTTTCGCCGCGCTCGACGCGCGCGCGATCGATTTTCGGCAGCACATCTTCGGGCCATTGCGGCGATTGCAATTTCCACAGACGCTGTTCGATGCGACGCAAGTTATGCACGTTGACCGAGGATTCAAAACTGACATGCGTTTTAAAACCCTGGCCCGTGATCAACGATGAAATTGAAAAACCGGGCTTGCGTTTCCAATTGAGCGTGCCGAATACGCCGATGACTTCGCCGGTATTTCTGCCGACCGAACCGAGCCCCGCGTTCGAGGCCAGACCATTCCACTGCACGTAATCGTGTTGCGGAATATCCCAGAGGAACGGATAACTCACCGGCGCGTTCGGCTGATTGGTAATTTTATTTTTAAGCGCGATGAGCTGCTCATCGGTCAGCATTGCGAAAATTTCATCGCGCTGAATACCGCTCAGCGTGTTGTTTTCCTTGCCGAGAATGGCATTGAGCTTCGCCGCCAGCACCACGTCTTTTAATTCGGTGCGGATCAGATCCGAGGTCAGCACATGTTCGAGCACCCGATTATAAATGCGCCCAAATGCATCGAGCCGGGCATAACCGTACGTCGTTTCGCTGGTATTGACGATGTTATACGTGCGCAATTCGAGATTCGCATACTTGAGCGCATCGAGCACCGCCTGTTCATCGCGATAGTGACCGTGCGCGAGCACGCGCTGCACAAAACGATCGCGCACCGCCTTGTCATTTTGCGTATTGAGCAGCGCCGCCGCGAGATTGCGCACAAAGGTATCGAGATCGGCCATGCCGGGACCGCCGTCGATACGCATTCCGATATGGTTGTAATTGATTTGCCCGCTGTGACACGCAGCGCAGGTCAGGCCGACATAATCGGTACCGCGAAAAACGTCTTTAACAAAACCGACCGGCAGACCATCGGGATTGCGCTTGGTCGGATGCTGCGGCAAATAGCGGTAGCGGTTGATATTGTCGTTGTCGCGAAATAACGCCGTGCTGCCGATTTGCTCGACTTCAAGAAATAAATCGTAGGGGACGAGATCGGAGCCCTGCGTGGTCGTATAAAACCACAACGTCTCCTCAGGTTTCCAACCCTGATCGAGAAACTTTATCGATGCGAAACTATCGCCAAATACATCCTGCTGCACGAGTTCCGCGCCGCGAGTGCTGTCTTTATCGCGGAAATCATAATAATTTTCTTTGATGGCGATGTAGACGAGCGGAATTCCGATGAGCAGCACAACCAACGCGAGCGCAGTAAAGAAAACCAATACGCCGATTGTTTTTTCCAGCAGCCATTCTTTGAATACGCGGAAGAGATTTCGCATCACCATATCCCTCTGGTTATTGAATTTATGCAAGGTGCGATTTTAGTACGGCCGATCAATGCCGCTGAAGCGACGCAGCACTGTAACTAAAAGCAGCGGCGTGCGAAAGAAGCAACCTTTATTTGCGAACGTCGCAACATCGAGCTGTCTCTGTCGCCTAGCGGCGATTCATGGTTACAATAACTTCTGTCTCGGCTAGAGTGAACAACCATATTTCAACGGGTTAACGAGCGTTTAGCTGACTCGGGACGATTCACTATTTACTAGTCATGGAGGCTTATTATGTCTTACGAGTACCGATCAGGCAGCCAAACCCTAGAGGTGCCTAATCCCTATGCTGTCGAGAATAAAATACGCTTCCTGACTGGCGGCGTGTTTTTTCTGGCGGGTGTATCGCTGCTTTTTTTATTTCGCAATCGGATGCAAGGCGGTTGGAATGTCTCTTCGCTTATTCCGTTATTTTTCTCAATTTTATTATTAGCGAATGCAGTTTCAATTATTGCTCACGGGATGATGCAACTGCGTTTCTTCTTCGGAAGAGATCGTCCTGGCACGCTCATTCCGAGCGAGCTCCCGCAAGTCAATCCGCAAGGACAGCAAGTTACGTCTTACCTTAAGGAAATTGTACGTCGCGGTGCGCTTCACTTCCCAGAACCGCAAGGTGCAATTAACGGTTTACTACACCACTTGCAACCGGATCTTATTTTTGCTCCGCGCCCCCTGCGGGTGTTGGCTCAAAATCAATTCGTCACCGCCATTACATCCTTTGCGATATTGGCCTCTTTTTTAGTTAGCTGGTTGCTTTTATCCGGTCAACATTATGATCAGATGATTGGAGCCATCTACTTGCTTCTTTCCTTGATAATTATTTTTAAACCTATCAACCAGAACGGCGCTGCGAATCCATCGGTTGTATTGCCAATTATTCTCGTTGTTCTTGCTGTTGTAGCGCCGGTGGTAATTATTTTACGTAAGCCGTCGACAGCAATGCTGGGCGATATGCAGTTTTTTGGTGCCACGTTTTTGGTTCTGTTATTAATCGGCGTGGGTACCAGTATATTTTTCTTTGCATTGCGCAGACAGCTGGGGAAGCTACCGGCCGCCAGCAGCTCAATGCATCAACTTTCGGTCAGTATGAACTGTCAGCCCAACCAACTTTATGACGAATTATCGCGGCGGCTTCAGGAGAAATGGATCGAGCAAATTCCAAACCGCGAATATTCGAATCTTAGACCCGACCTTAATCTTTCCACGGAAGCTTCAGGCACCTTTGCGGTTGAGCTGATGCAAGAAACGCAACCGATGTCTGCGCAACAAACTCTACCGCGGACTATTAAAGAATGCTGGAGCGACTCAAAATATCAGTTGGTCCTAGTTTTACAGGCTTTTGGTGCCGGACTATTAATAATTGCCACAGCACTTATTACCTATGGTGCATGGGTCAATACGTTTCCGCATTTTTTCGAATCCCCGTCAGCACTGATGAATATTATTCTTTTTTCAGCCACTTTTTACGCGGCCGGATATTACTGCTTCAAAGGTGCACACAAGCTATTTGGACGCTTCGATTTTGAATCGAAGATTTACTGGTTCGAATGCAATGGGAATTATCAAATTGCCTCTTTGGATTACGGGAATGTGCTTTCTGATCGATTGAAGACCCGAAAAAGCATTGTCAATATCGAGACTGCTACGTTGCGCGTTTGGGTTGTGGAAATTTACAGCACCGCTTTTGATTCGCTGTCATCGAATAAGTGGGGGCGTTATGCAACTGCAATGATGGGGCGCAAACAAGATGCACAGTTGCTAGCGGAGTCCCTAGCCGCTTTTGCTCAAGAGCAAAGCATTGTTGTTGCGCCTACAGCATCGCAAGATGCTAAAAAGGCGATGGATATGGCCCGGCTGGGCCTCGATACAAATACACTAACTCCAGACGCTACAAAAATTGCGGCCGGGTTATCCGATAACTTAAATGGCCCAACCTCTCCGCCGTTTGAGTAGCGCCGTGTTTTAAAAGGCTAATCATTCCTCACCAAAAAATGGCCCCATTGGCGGCCATTTCTTTCAGTTTGGGATTTCGTTTCACTCAAATTGAAGCTCATCGGCGATATATTGTCGAGTCTCATTCAATGTGAAAATTATAACCTATTGAATCTTAGACAATTATCGATTTAATTGAGATTCAAAAACCGTCTGAAAATCTCAACATATTTGATAAATCCTTTTGAAATCTCACTAGACGTGAAAATTAAAGCATAACAATGGATTAGGGCTATTTAAGCTGCGGATCGCCTGGCGGTCATGAGGCCCAAAAGAAAAGGCCGGCTAGAAGCCGGCCTTTTAGAAGACTGCGCCCTCGGGGGCTCGCAAGCAGAGGTCACACCGAGAGCATTCGCCTACAGGATAGCAAATCTATCAACAGAATTACCATGGCTGTCGATAAACGCGCTTAGCCGCGAAATTGCGCCGCCTGATCCAAGTACGCGCGAAATATACATGCCGGAGATGCTGTGATCCACCACCAAATCGACGGACTCCTTGGTGAAATCATCGACGATGGTCCGGCATTTCAAACGTCGGCCGTTCGCTAACACATCCATCAGAAAATCCATCGACCACACGGCATTGGCTTCGACTAACGGAGGCTTTTGCTGGGTGTTGGCATTCACTCACAGCGGGCTGAGCTGTAGGCGAACACCCGCCATCAAACACCGACTCTTTCGACTTGCTCATCTGAGGCTTGAACCATATCTCCTTCCGCCGGCTTAACAACGTAAGCGTGTACATGCCTTAACATAAGTTTTTCGACGAACCCTATTATTCCAATATGGGGGCCGCTGACTATTCGTAAATGTTCGCCTACACGAAAACGCAGCTTAGAGAGGGCAGCCTCGTCGAGAGATCGCTCCCAAACTGCTTTTTTGTTGAGCGTCTCTTGCGCCGGGATACCTAGCATCCGATCAGAAAACACATAAGCCTTTCGCAAAGGTTCGACTGCCTCTACTGGCTTACCACTTTCCAATAATTCAATTCCTAAGTTAAATGAGTCAATGCGTATTTTCTCAAGAAGTACGTCATCAAAAGGATAAGTGAACGGTACCCATTCTGAAGTACGCCCTTCAGGGTTCTTCACCTGAAATTCGTAGTCTCGCCAAGAGAGCGACGCCTCCGGCTCGTTATCTCCGCTAGAAACTTCCAGGTAATTTCCAAAATAGATGTTGGGGAGCCGCCAAAAATAATCATTGCGTCCCGCTGGAGTCCCATTTTCGCCACAACGGCGATATGTGAAAACGACTCCAGGAATAAAACCATCTCCCTTAAATATGATGGCCGCCTTGTACCCACGATGAAGGCCACCGTCATTGTAAGGAACAAGCGACCAAGACACTTCGTGCAATAAAGGTACGATATTATTGCCAGATGCAGCATGATACCCACGCAGCGCAACTTCGGCAGAATTATGAAAAGGTACCCTCCCAGGTTGTGGAGGCATCATCGATCGACGAATGAAATCCAGCCAAGTGATGTCCTTCATCGCGGAGCGTGCAAGCAACAATCGTGTTTGATCCAACTGCCCTGAAACGATAGATAGGCGACTCAGGACCTCGTTTTTCGCTTGTGTGAGATCGAGAATATGCCCTTCTGTTGCGCCTTTGGTTTGCTTCAGATCTTCTTCAATTTCAGATAACCTGAACCGAAGCGCCTCTCGATCTGCCACCAATTCAGGATTTAGTCCCGCTGTAATTTTTTCACGTACTTCGGGCGCTGCCTCGGTAATTTTATCGAGAAGATAACTAGCAGCGTCCGCAGTTAGTTTTTCACGATCACGGAGGTGTATGTACAGCTGGTTTACGAACTCTCGATTTAAAGCCTGCAAAAGACTAGTAACATCGGAAAACCGCTCTATCCAGGGCGCAGGATTTCGCTTCTTAAATTCGTGCAGCATTTGAAGGGTGCGCTCCTCCAAGCCTTGAGGCGCGGAGGTTGCGAAAGCATCTTTATTTTTACGCCAAACTTCGTAGAATGTACAAATATCATTATGTACAAAGAGAAGAAGACGCTTTCCACAATCGAGAGCGTGCCTGAGTTCAGCATGCGTTGGTGAAAGGCCATGGTATTGATTGAATGGCCCCCAATCTTCAAAGGGTTGACCATACTTCCTGTCGATCACTCCAACAACGAGAGGACATTCTTCGAGTGCACGCAGACATGTTGCATACGGTGGCAGCCCATCGTCATGCGGGAAGCCACCTTCATCGCTTAACATTGGTGTAAGGCCAAGATGACTCAGCCAAGATTTCACGGCGGCGCGAAGATCGCGCAACTCATAACACGCAGAGCTCACGAATACCTGAAGGCTATAGCTCATCTCTTCAATAACTCTCCGTACCTTTCCGTTGAAATCTATTGGCTGACAAACCGGGCTGGTAGCAGACCTGGGCTACCCGATTCCTCGCAATACGTTTACAGCCGTTTCGCTATGTATAAACTCTGGCCTCGCAACAGATTGCATGTAACGCTCAAAGAATTCTTTTTTAGAAATGAATTTCGCAGACATTTCTGATTGGTGTATCCAAGCATGTAACAATTTGTCATTGGATTGGTTAAACTCTAAATATAAGTGGGTATTGGGTGTAGACGCTAAATCCCACAACCACGTTCTTCTTGGTTTCCAAATAACTTTATAATGACCTTTTTCGTCCGCTTTTTCAGACAAAAAAAATCTTTTTCTCCAAAATTCTTGGATATCTACTACCCACAAAACTCTTCTACCGGTTTCATTTTTATAAAAATTAACCCTTTCTCTTGAGTCTCTAATGTCGATAATACTTTTTTGAATTTCAATTACTGTATTGTTGGAGCCTAGTATATCTGCTCGATGTTCATTATTCAGGCCAAAAACAACCTCACAAAATTGATCTTGTACTGGAGACTTCCAACAGATATGCCATTCTGATTCAGGCTCGTAGCCTCGCTCAAAATTAGGTTTTCCTCCTTCATAAGCCCAATATTGTCTAATTAACCCAACATGGGCTTTTACAGCATGATTGGTCCATGGACAAATCCCAACTTCACCACTACCGGCATCTTCTGCTCTTTTTCTTTGTCCGTTATGAACGGCAATTAACATGACTGACCCACCCCTGCTTATCAACAACGTCCCTATAGCTTTTCTTTGGAGCAATAGTTGCAAATCATGTTCACCTAACCCTTGCTACCCCCAAGAGAAGCATCTCTAAAAGCCGCTAAATTAATCTAACTGTAATGCCGGATGATAACGCATAAAATGACGCAGCAAAAACACTACTACCGGCAAGTATTCGAAACGTTATTTCGGTTGAACGATACCATTGCATGAAAGGTGTCTCGTTATCTTTTTGGTAGACCAGATGACCTGTAAAGTAGACGGCAAATGTGAGCGCAATAACGCATGGAATAAGTAGCGTCATAGAAATGCCAAAAAACCAAGCCTGCCACTTTTGAGTGAATGTATTGACTCCGATATCAAATGTTGATTTTGCTAATAATAATCCTAACGACATCGCTCCAATTCCAAAACTACTTTTTAACACACCGTGAGCGGCAATTTTTAGTGCTCGGATAGAGGGTAAAAATAAAACGAGTCCGAATAAGATCATTCCAAGCCCACCGATAACATTCCAAAGACGACCGCCGATTCCCTCATCCGCCGCCTTTGCAAAATAGTTGAAATCGATGTAGTCGCGGAAAAAATATATAAAGAGACAAAACAAAAATGAAGGTAAAAACCAGATAATAAATTCGCACACCGCTTCTTTTTTACGCAAACTGCCACAAATAGCAGCGCGGCAGCCAGCTAAATTATTTATTAAAAACAATCTAAATCGTTGGAAGTTTTTATAGATAAAGCTACGTGTTTGAGAACCCTGATTGCTTCTCGATGCCTGCGAAAATATTCCCATATTTTGACTCCCTTCGTTCATCCGACAACTTTAACCTAGAACAATAAACGTCAAAGCCTCTCCCTAGCTCAAGCAATTGTGTGCTCTTTTGGAACCTCAGTAAATATGGTTTTTATTTTCCTCGATAAGAGCCGCCCTAAATTCTATTGTTCGGCTACTCGGACTTTGCGGACGAATGAGAAAATTATCAGATCAAAACCAACCTCCGCTTAGTGTCACTAAAATTATTAGTCTAGATCGTGCCAATTGGGGGGCGTTTAACAATTGCAGAATTCACTAACTTAAACGGCCGCTCCACCTTCGTAAGTCCGTACGATACTTTCCATATAGGTGATACCCTGCACGTGATGTTGATACTGTCTCGCCCAATCGAAATCGAGAGCCGATTCTGAGTCGTGCAACACAAGAATAAAGCGATCGCCATGATTCAATTCGCCCCAAAAGGCGCGCGAGAATTGTCGATGTTCTGCAAATAAATAGCGATCGGGGCCTGATGGGCTCAACTTGTCTGAATCACCCATGCCGATAAGATCGCACGCGATTAAACGGCCCAGACCTTCGCAATGCGGCATAGCGTCGCGCTAGAGACAAGGCGATGTCGGATTAAGCTCTTCCTGACGCAGACCAGTTGCACTGCCGCTATGAGTATTTGGATGCCGCGGAGAGAAAGATGGCTGATGACCCATCACCATGCTGGCCAAACGAGCCAACAAAAAATGCAAATCATGACCGTATCCGATCCTTAGGCTTTCGCTTCGCTTGCTGTGGAGCAAATCGTCAAGGGCTTGAGAATCGGCTCGTTGCCAATTAATCAGCGAGCGATAGCGGCGAGGAGAGGCATTAATTAGTAGTTGCGAAACCCGTGGAAGAGAAGAGCGCGCCAGGAATGCTGGTTTGGTTGTACGCTCCAGCGAAAGCCGCCACCAACTCCGATTCAATGTCGGCCAGTAATTCCAGTCCGTTCTGCCACGCGCGAGCGTCGCAAACTCGGCCAAAGCGGCCAATCTGGGCGGACTTAATTTTGCGGAGCTGGCTGTCCGCTTCCAATCTCATCAATTCGGAATTAGCTGAGACTTTTGAGACTCAGCGTCTACTGCCTCTGCATCTTTGGCCAATTCATCTAGTACGGCAAAGACGCCACCCAGATCCTCATTGTATGAAGCGATGTAGTTTGGTGTAACCACTAATCGCTCTCCAACTTTCAGGACTTGCTCGCGAATTAGTTTCTGATGCAGGTTCCAGTAGCGTCCAATCGATTTTGGATCGAAGCCTCCTGCGATTTCAGCTTTAGAGGCAAAGTAGCCCTCTTCCGCGCCTGAAAAGAATGGGTTGCTCAAATGCGATAGACAGTGATCCAGAAAATAAAAGATATTGCATTGATTGATGTCGGGGTTGAAACAAATACCAAATATATACTCATCCATCAGCGCAGCTATTCCACCCGCATCACCAGTATCGTGCTCGTCATAATACCCACATCCCACTCCAGATCCTTTCGGGGGCATCGAATTGCACAACTGGTAAGTTACGAAGGATTTCACGGTTGTGCGCGTCGCTGAGATGCTCTCAGCAAATGAAGCGGCTTCTTGCTCAGATTGATCGTTCTGTGATGCTTTCTGATTAAGCGGAGAGGAAGCCTCGCCCAGGAACATTTCCTCTGAGGTATCACTAACTTCCGCAAAAAAATTCCGCTGCGTATCGATGTAGGTTTGTTTGAAAAGCGCGAATACTTCTTGCGATAGTTTTCTCATCCCTATCAGCGCAAGGCCGCTGACTAAACCTGATGTCTCCGCATTTGGATTTTGATGGGCGATGAGGGCTGAGTGCAGGTTGTACAACTGACCTCCGCGATCTGCAGAGCATTGAAGCCGAAACAGCATGAGATCATACCAACCAAGCACACCGCGATTTGTGCTCGCAATGCGATGAATGAGCCCCCTGTCCACATAAGCGTTTTCGCCAAAAATTCTCCATGCAATCTCAATGACATTCTCTTTGGTGTTCGGTCGGCGACGCCCTTCGGTTCTCCCCCAGCCAGCTCGATCCAATAGAATTAGCAGAGAGTAAATTGATCTGGGCCGTAGCCCGCGATCATGAATTTCGATCATCGAATAGCGCGGCAGAAATTCGACGAGCGTGTCGATTGCGTCTTCAGCGACGGCGCGAGTGAAGTCGTATGACTGATTGACGAGCACTCGCCAAAACTGGTCGTGTGCGTACTCCCATCGCTCTGATTGAAAATCCGATGTTGTAAGAACGGATGTAATAGATTCCCCTTTTCGAACTTGCTCTACGGCGTTTTGGTAGAGAACAAATGTCTCTTGCGGCTCGGGGGTTGTGAATCGCACAATGAGCCTGAGATAACGCTCCAGGTTTCTAAAAGATTCATTATTAAAACAGGCGCGTGACGCCAAGCTCGCCTCATTTACATTATTTCGGTCATTAAGTTTCAGAATTTTTACGTCGAAAAGTTGTGTTAATAGGAACGCTGCACTTTCTGGAGCATGCTCTATCAGAGTTGAAAACTCAGGCGAATTTTTATACTCATTTTCTCCTCCATATTCGCGGCGCACCGAAAAACGCCCGCTACGCCCTTCTGTTTCCTCAGCGTAAATATTTCTGAATAATCCCGGGAAGTGCAGATGCAAAAGCATGAGATTAATGAGATCGCGTCTATTGAAATCCGTGCGCCCCAAATCGCTTTTCTCAAGCTGCATAAGCAACATAGCATTAACGAAGCGTTTCACCTTGCGTAGATTACCAACCAAAGGTAGATATTTTGCTGCTAGATCGTCATCAAGAATACTCGCCAACTCGTTAAGTACAGAGCCCAGTTTCAACATCGTGTCAGAAGGAATCGAAACCAGTTGGTTATCTGCGCGTTGCCAATCACGCTTTAAAAAATTCCGAATACTTGAGCTGTCAACGAATAGGCTCAATTTTACGGTCACAAATTTTTCAAGAAATTCCCGCGCTCGCAAACCATCATCCTGACTTCCTGCAAGTATCTCTGTGTCGTAGCAAAGAATGTAGGTAGCTTGCGAAAGTTTGAACGCCCGCCGTGTTGCAAATAAAACATTGGTCGTAGTCTTTGCGTCTAACCGATCAAGGTCGTCAATAACTATGATTACTCTGCGTTCGATTCGTCTAAGAACTTCGTCAATGTCATCGAGCAGTTCATCAACTGTCTCTTGTGACGGTTCCAGAGAGAGTTTGAATCCAAGGAACGAAACATCTGCCTTGCCTTTTATCAGCCGAGAATATCGCGATGCTGCTGGTCGAAACTCTGGGGCGAAAACCTTACGTTGAATCGCGGCAGACAAGTCGCGAATCAATCGATCCGTGAGATCAGGCTCCGATGCGTATCGAAGAGGTTCAAATCGACAAACGATGACTTTGTCTTCCGCCATTGCCCAGTAACGCTCAGCAAGATTGATAAAGCTCGTCTTGCCGACACCCCATGGTCCATCGACACCAAAGACAAGTCCCGCGTGAGCACCACTTGCAAGAACAGTCTCTGCGAACGACCTAGCTTGCGTCTCACTCGCGAGCAAATCGTCTTTCTCGTCCGCAACTTCCTCATCTGCAATGAAGTACAACTGCGGAGTCGTCTTTTTTTGTCTCGGCAAGTATTGTTGAACCAGTGGTGACAACAACATAGCGCAGAGCAGAAGGAAAACCGCTATTGCCCAATTCGGATCTACATTCTTTGCTAACACTGCGTGGGACTTCGCCAGCCAGGGAGAGGCCAACTTATTTGCCCAAATACCAATGCCGATTACGAGCAGCAGATCGAAGCGGAAACTGCGACCCATTCGCTTAACAACAACGAGCGCCTCTCGCTTGAATGCGTAGATAGAACACAGCAGCAGGCCGGCGAGTATTCCTCCGGCCTTTATGCAGAGAGGTACGTCAGCCAATGTTGGTGCGTAGATCGCACCAAGGTAAAAGGCTGCCCGCCAAACTTCCGCCCCAAGGAAGCCAATGGCAAGCGGTTTGGCGAATACCAGAAACTCAGGCATTTTCATTGTTGATTTAGTAGCGGCCATCGATTTCTCCTCTGGTGCGATGCCACTTCCAAGTCCACTTTGCCAGAAGCAAGCTGAGCTTAACCACTTTGCCAATGCACAGGACATGTATCGTCTAAATCAGGCCAGCAGCAAAGCACACATTGTAGTGGCATCGGATTAAGGTTATCCGGCCGCTTCGGCCGAACTATTGCCGCACAAAATATTTTAGTCGTCGTAAATGCTCGGCCTATGCGGCCGGTCGAGACATTATTTTTAAAAAACTTTTTGCGTGTCCGGCTGCACTCCTACGCCTTCATGTTCGTAGTACATGCTCGACAATATTTACGAGCTCAGGTTCTTGCTCCGGCATCCCCACCGTAAATGGCGGCTCAGGGCGGTATTCCATGGCTAGTTGTACGGCACGAGCGATCTGATTACCTGCAATCAGTGCGCAGAGATGGATTCCTATGTCGATGGCGGCAGAGACCCCGGCTGCTGTAATTATCTTTCCGGAGGTGGTAATTCGTTGCGCCGAGTAGGTAGCACCGAACTTGGGAAGGACATCTTTGCTGCGCCAATGTGTAGAAGCCTGCAGCCCCTTGAGAAGTCCAGCAGCACCCAACAATAAGGCCCCCGAGCATACTGATGTTGTCCAACGTGTTCCGCTATTGATGTGTCGAACCCATTCGTGAAATTCAGCGTTTGCCATCATCGCTTTCAGACCGTCGGGGCCACCGCCTGGGATCAACAGTAAATCGGTTCTTGTCACATCGCGTATCGCGTGGGTTGCTATCAGTTGCAGTGATTGACCTCCCGTAGAAATTGGACCTTTCGAGATTCCGGCAAAGCGAATGCGCGCATCCGGTAGTCGGCGCAATGCCTCATAAGGTCCAATCGCATCCATGGCGGTAACATCGTCGAACACAAATATTGTGATGTCCATTCGCATGCCTTTCTGGAACATATCATTTGAATCACTAGGAGCGGCGTACGACGTTGCAATCTTGCCTAAAGCCACCGTACCGAGGAGCGCCGTAGTCGTGCTCAATATTTTTCGGCGACTTATATCAATGTTATCGATCATCGAGGCTCTCCAGAGGCGAGTCAGGTTAAAGCGAGGTCAGGAAAAAAAGCCCAGCACTCCTGCATTGATCTATCGATTATCAATGACTAGTCTTGTGGCTGAAATGACAAATATCCCTCGTTTTCTGCCATGACGCGCACACTGGAATTTCTGATTTTTCCGGGTTTTCAACTATTGGATGTGGCTGGCCCAATAGCGGCATTCGAGATTGCTAGCCGGTTTTGTCAGAACACCTACTCGATCCGACTTGTAGCGGCAGTCCCCGGTATCGTCACAAGCTCGTCAGCAGTCGGTATGCCGGCGGAGGCGTTTGGGCATAATAGGCATCTCGACACCCTCTTAGTGACCGGCGGGTTCGGTACACACCACGCAATGCAGTGCGCGAAGACCGCGCGCTTCCTACGCGGGCGCGCGCTGAAAGCTCGTCGCGTGGCAAGTATCTGCTCGGGAGCCTATCTGCTTGCGGAAGCTGGATTGCTCAATGGCAAGCGAGCAACGACGCATTGGAGTACTGCAAAGGATCTGGCGAGGAAGTATCCCCAGGTGATGGTCGAGCCAGATCGAATCTATATAAGGGATGGTGCGATATGGAGCTCAGCTGGCATCACTGCGGGCATTGATCTCGCTCTCGCGCTAATCGCCGAAGATCTTGGTGAGGAGGTTGCCCGACTGACGGCCAAGCAATTGGTCGTTTACTATCGTCGGCCGGGTGGTCAGTCACAATTCTCTCAGTTGAGTGAGATGACTCCTGGCAACAGTCGATTTGAGGGGCTCCTCGAGTACGTTAGAACTCATCTGCGCGAGTCGTTAACTGTGGAGAAACTGGCAGCACGCGCGGCGATGAGCCCACGACATTTTGCGAGAGCATTTCGCGCAGAAATGGGAGTCACCCCGGCTAAAGCCGTTGAGCGGCTGCGCGCGGAAGCTGCCCGAGCGGCACTGGAAAGTGGCAACGATTTATCAGTGCAAGTGGTGGCTCAAGAATCGGGATTCGGGAACCCTGAGCGACTTCGTCGTTCGCTTGTTCGGCTCTTTGGATGCCCACCTTCAACGTGGAAACGACTTACGTCCGATAACGAGTGATCGGCAGCTACTAACTCAGCCCCAGCTGATCATTAGCGGTCTTCTTTTTAACGAAACTATATTCATGGACTATCGGGTAATACTTTCCAGAATGATGAACACAATTCAATAAAACGCCGCGCGCCTTCTTCGAGCCGATGGCCCTCGCGATAGTACAAGCCGACTTGGCGGTCGATACTTCCAAACGCCACTTCGTCGACAACGTCGAACTCTCGGCACACCGGATGTTCTTGCAGAAGTTTGTTGTTGAGGTACCCCACACCGAACCCCTGATCGATTAAATGAATCCGGAGGCTAAGGCTGCTGATTTCCCACGTGGTGGCAAAGTGGTCGCGAATGCGCTGAAAGGCCGGGCGCATTTCCGGGTCATCGAGTGCGGAAGTAATTATGGCGGTCTTGCGAAATGAGCGTTTATTGCCGCCAACGATAGACGCATGTAATGGATGATTGCGACTAACGACCAAGTGGCGAGTTTCCGCAAACAGCGGGACACAGTGAAATGCCGACATTTGTTTTTGGAAAGGACCGAGACCCAAATCCGCCTGGCCTGACAAAACCGCAGCAATGATGCTGCGACTGGGTAATTCGGCAAACTTCAGATGGGTGTTGGGCCATTGGCGCGCGTAGAGAGAAACCAGCTGCGGGGCGTAGAACCGATTAATCGTGCTGGACACTGCGAGTGACAGCGCCGCGGTATCACCACGCTTAATACGATCAATATCGGATAGAACCTGCCGCTCATCCCGCAAGACGCTGATGGCATAGCCAAATAGCCGCTTACCGGCTTCTGTCAGTTTGAGCTGCTTGCCACGCTCAATCAGCACTATACCCAGCTTAATTTCCAGGTTGGCAATCGTCTGACTCACAGCGGATTGGGTGAGGTGTAGGGCTTCGGCGGCGCGGCCAAAACCATTCACCTCAATGACGGAGCAGAACGCCCGCAATTCACTATTTTCCAGTCTCATAATTAGCCTTACTAATTAATAAATAAGAACTATTAACTGGATTTATTTTAGGTGAATTTTTAGGCTGGAGTCATCTTCTTATCACGAGCGGGTGTAGCGATGACCGGCATGCAAACACAGGATATTTACTCCACTGATCTGGCGGGCATCATTGTCGGCGAGACCGCGATTTCCGATGTACAGGGTGAACGGGGAGTACTCAGTTATCGCGGTCATATGATCGAGTCAATTGCACACAAACCGTTTTTGCAGGTTGCCTGGTTACTGGTATTTGGTGAATGGCCAACTCCGCATGAAGAACATCAATTGGCGGAATTTACTGCGCTGCATCGTAGGCTAAATGCCGTGGAGCTGGGGGTGCTCCAAGCACTGCCGCGCGAACTCCATCCGATGTTGATGCTGCAAAGCGTTATCCCCACGCTTGCTGTTCCAGAGAATGGTCAGGACTTCGGTTTTTCTACGGATGTTGCCCAAGGCTTCGCAATCGCGGCAAAGCTACCGGTACTCGTCGCTGCTTGGTATCGACTGCGCCGCGGCGAGAATATTATTCCGTCCTCCGATAGCTATTCTCCGAACGATGACTTTTTTCGCATGCTGCACGGTCGAGTGCCGACGCCGGAACAGATCAACGTGTTCGATACCGCGCAAATTCTGCAAATGGAACACAGCTATAACGCCCGTACTTTTGCCGGACGAGTTTGTGCCAGCACGGAGGCGCCATTGCAATCAGTGCTTTCAGTCAGTGTCGGTACTTTGTTCGGCGCCCTTCATGGCGGTGCGGACCAAGCTGCATTAGCGATGGCGCGAACAATCGGTGATCCGCTCGCGGCGACAGAATATGTCAGGCAGTGTCTCGGCAATAAAATCAAAATCATGGGTATGGGGCATCGCGAATACAAACTTGTCGACCCACGTGCGCGCATCCTCAAACCGATGGCTGCAAAACTTTGCAATAGCGGCGAAAGTCGACGTCTATTTGAAGTGCTTTGCGCAGTAGAGGATGCTTGTCAGCGGGAATTTTCCAAACAGGGCAAACAAATATGGGCGAATGTTGAATTTTATAAAGGAGCCGTATTTCACAGCTTAGGTATCCCGGATGATTTTTTTACAGCGATGTTCGCGATGGCGCGCGTCTACGGTTATCTCGCGCACTATCTGGAATTTAAGCCCGTGGCACGACTGATTCGACCACGTGCCAGATACGTTGCGCACCACCAGTGTTGAGTTATGGACCAAGTTGATCAGTTTAATAACCTAAACAATCAAACGTGCATGAGTACGGGCGCAACATCAATGCCTACCGTGATGGTATCAACCAACGCATCAGCAATATCTCTCAAATGTCAGGAACAACCGACACAACGAGTTTAATTTTTTTATGTGGATATGTCCGCTCAATAAGTAGTTGGATTACTTGCCGAATTGATACGGCAGAGGCAGCGTAGCTGAGATATGAAAGTCGCAATTATCGGTGCTGGCGGGCTTGTCGGGAAAGAGTTTACGCGACAACTTTCTCATGAACATCAGGTGTTGCCTCTCATGCATCGAGACCTTGAGATTACAGATGCGAGAGCGGTCAGACGGCTCATCCTCGATGAGCGCCCCGCATTAATTATCAATTGTGCCGTGCTCGGCGTCGATGCTTGTGAGCTTGAGCCGTCGTTAGCATGGGCTGTGAATGTCAGCGGCGCGGAAACTCTAGCTAAAATGGCGGCTGTTATTGACGCGGAGTTCGTGCAGATCAGTACCAACTACGTTTTTGGCGGCAAGCCGAAAGGCGATGCATTCTACACGCTGGAAGATACTGCGGAGCCACGTAATGTTTATGGACGAACGAAACTCGCCGGCGAGCAGGCCGTCAGGGCTGCTGCGCGCAGATGCTATATCGTCCGCTCCTCATGGATCTTCGGTCACGGTAAGGAGAATTATTTCGGCACAGCACCTCGTTTGCTAAATGCGGCCCAGAGGGTTCGCGCGATCACCGACGTTTGGGCAAATGCGACCTATGTACGTGATTTGGCGTTGCGGGTTATGGAAACTCTCTCCTGCGGCCATTGCTCCATTTATCATGTCGTGAATGAGGGGCTGTGCTCATATTACGATTTCGCGCTGGAAGCGGCGCGCATCCTTGGAATTTCAAGCGACAGGTTGTCAGGCTTGATTGAGCCAGTAAAGTTAAGTGAATTTCGACATCGGGCGGAACGTCCGCGTTATACACCTATGCGTTGCCTTGTTTCTGAAAAGCTTGGGCTTCCCGCTTTGCGGGACTGGCGTGTAGCGTTAGCAGAATTCATTCATGATGGAGGCGCTTTATAATCAAGGCATCATCTAACAAGGGCATGTAACGAACTGAAGCATCGGCTGATTAAGGCGCTAAGGAGGGAATATGTTTCCAGTATCCGTCAAGGGAGTACTGCTTTCTCCAAATCAAGAAGTCGTATTGTTGATGAATGAGCGAGATGAGTGGGAGCTACCAGGAGGGCGAATTGAATTAGGTGAATCGTCAACGGAGTGTTTGGCGCGAGAAATTCGCGAAGAGCTAAATATTGACGTGAAGGTATCCTCACCAATTGACACGTATTTATTTGAAGTCATACCAGGAAAGCATGTATTCATCGCCACTTATGCATGCACTTTAGCGGGCAGCTTTCAACCAACGATTAGTCATGAACATAAAAAAGTTGGGTTATTTTCCTTGGATAAATTACCGAAAAATCTGCCAGCAGGTTATCGGCTGTCGATACAGGCTAGCCGTGCACATCCTTAACAATCACGCGCAGCACGCCATTACCTGGCAATGACTGGAAAGCCAAAAGCTGCGTTTTTGCCTGCCGCTGGCGTGAGAAAAAAATCGCAGATGTTCTGGAATGCGGCGTCGAGTAACAGGAGTTGTTTGAAGGTCCGCGCTCCAAATTTTCGACCGGCCAGTTTGGCCGGTGTCGGCATCTACATTCCCCGCTTGAAAATCATATGAGTGGCGCTGGGTGTGCTTGTATGTTCGGCGCATTGGTAGCCCAGCGCACGCATATCTATACCAGAGAACAAGCTTTCCCCAGAGCCGAGAAAAATTGGCGCCATAGCAATATGCATCTCATCGATCAGCCCGGTTCGTAGGTATTGCCGGACGGTATCCACGCCGCCGCCGATTCGAATATCCAGTCCATTCGCAGCCTCTTTGGCCCGCTCCAACGCGCTAAAAATGCCGTCTGTAACGAAGTAAAAAGTAGTGCCGCCGTCCATGCTGAGCGGCTCGCGAGGATAGTGTGTTAACACGAACACCGAGGTGTGATACGGCGGGTTGTCGCCCCACCAGCCCTTCCAATTCCTATCCGGCCACGGCCCACGAATCGGCCCGAACATATTGCGCCCCAAAATCCACGCACCGATATTGCGGAATCCGCGCGCCGCAAAATCATTATCGATACCCGTGGTGCCACCTTCTTTCCCATGCATCGCCTGAAAGGTTTTAGTGGGGAACACCCATTCGTGCAGACTCATCCCACCCGCACCCAGCGGCGCTTCTAGACTTTGATTCGGTCCCGCACCGAATCCGTCGATAGACATAGAAAAGCATTCCACACGCAGCTTGGTCATGACTAACTCCTTTGAGCTCTCAGCGAATGATTGCGGTCTTTCCTATAGTCGAACGGTACGCCAGCAAATCGACAAGCCAATGGGATTTCTGTTGAAGCCAAATATCGTCCGGCGAGCTGGCTCCTTTGTCAGGTGGGCCCTCATTCGTCTAGTCAGTCCGAACCTCCGACTGACGAAACCAAATTATAAGTTTTGCGCTTCGACCAAAGCGGCGGCTGATCAACCTAAAGCTGCATAGGCGACCGCGTTGGCCGAACTTCTCACACGTGAATAACCGGACGCAAAATGGCATCCCATCCACATGGTAGGAGGCTGCCATGAATACGATGCCGTTGACTTCCGAAAAAGCTGTGCCCTGGAACAAAGACAAACTAATCGGGCAAAAGTCTCCCTTGAAGCTAAAGGATATTTGGGCAATTCGCGTTCGACTGCAATTAGCCCAGAGGAAGCGAGATCTCGCGCTTTTCAATTTGGGCATTGATAGCAAGCTGCGAGCGTGCGACTTGGTCAAGCTGCGCGTGAATGACGTAGCGCATGGAAATCAAATCGCTCCACGAGCGATGGTCCTACAGCAAAAGACACAAAGGCCGGTGCAGTTCGAGATTACCGAGCAAACCCGAACAGCTGTTGCGGAATGGATCGCAACAGCCCACCTCACAAGCGGGGATTATCTTTTCCCCAGTCGGCTACACGATTCGCCGCACTTATCGACTCGACAATATGCGAGGATCTTGCATGGGTGGATCAATGATATTGGGCTGGATGGTTCCTTGTACGGTACGCACTCCATGCGCCGAACCAAGGTTTCATTAATATATCGCAGGACGAAAAACTTAAGAGCTGTGCAATTGCTGCTGGGGCATGCGAGGCTCGAAAGTACCGTGCGCTATTTGGGTATTGAAGTGGATGATGCGCTGGAGATGTCCGAACAAACCGAAATTTAATTGAGCTTTGGCGCCCCAACGTCTGGGGCGCTATGTCGGCCAAAACAGACGATCGTATACGCAGGGTTCACTAAGAGACTGCGCAACATTGCACTTTCATATGAAGCAAAGTACCGCGCGCGGACAGCAGGTAGGCAGGCAATAGCAGTGTGGAATTTAACTCGCCTGCTTTCTCCGAGATGTCGCGTACTTCGCACCAATCCAACCCAGAGTAATAAGGAAATAGACCAGGCCGGCCAATCTGCCGATAGAAAAGACCTGATCAAACTTTCCAAATTGGCCAGAATTATAGAGCAGCATTAGGCTACTTCCGGCCACAGACAATGCGATTACGAAATCAACGACTGCAAGAAAAAAACTTTGCAGCCAGTAGCGGTTTTTGAGTTGGCTGTAGTGAACTTCGAGTTTCTCCCCGACAAGAAGATGCTTGCTCTTTATTGACTTCCATTGGGAGTCGAGCTCTGCCTTAATTGCTTTAACGGTTTCTCGCTGGTTCCGAATGAGGAGCGACATGAAAATCGCAAACACGATTGAGCCTAGCCATATCGCTGCGTTCGATAAGGTCAGCTCCGTTTCGCTTTTCATTTGACTTCCGACGATGACTAGAGCGACGGGAACCGCTAATAGCTGATTTTGAATATCGGAAAAGGACTTGTTGAGCTTTATAGTGAATTCAAATTTTTCTTTCTCGACCTGCTCTCGAATTTTCTCAAACGAAAACTCAGAGACATAAAGCTGATAGTTCGAACCCACGCGGTCTCGGAAATCGCCGAATCGCTGCAGAAGACACGGAACAGTTAGTTTTTCAATTTCATGCGCCTTCAACATCTCAAAGAGAACAGATTTAATTATTGTTTTCTTCTGCTCTTTATGGATGTCCGCGTCGACAAAATCTCTGATAAATTCTTGTAGACCATCTAACGCCTTTAAATCAGCCTCGCCATAGTGCAGCTTTATCTCTAACTTCGAGCCGTGAAGAAATATTGCTTTGTCTCTATCGGAGTGGTCCGCTAAACCCGTCAGAACAGTGACGAATTTCGCAGCATTTATGTACTGAGCAACGGCCCGCGGCGCGCGATCCTGGTCCTGCGGGTGGCGATACTTTATGTCGGCTATATAAAATTCTTTTGGCGCGGACCTCTGGCGCGTCGGTGCCTCAAGGAGCTCTGCGAGATTTATAAAGAAGGGGCTATCCTGCTCCATAGGCAGGCTGAACTCGACTTTTCTCAGCTCGTCGTCAGATGAGATGAGCAGGCCTGCCTCCTCAAGTTCCTTTTTCCGGACGGTATATGCCTCCGAAGACAAGTTTCCAGTAACTTGCCTTTTAAAAGTGACTGCATTGACAAGCAGCGAATGAACTTCAATCGCTGTCTGTAACTTGCTCATCATCCGTGCCTTTGCCCAGCGCCAAGTTCATATCGTTAATCAAATCTTCCGGTGGATTCTTCAGGACCAGAGCATCATTGTCCTCGTCATAATAGACTTGCTCGGAAAATAGGGAATCGACATCAAAGCCCACGCTAACTCCCCGAAATTTCTTGCTTATACGGCGCAGCGTTTTATATGACTCCGGATGTGGCGAAAATGTCTCGCTAACTTCGATTTGCTGATCCCTGACATATTTGATGAACGATTCTGGCTCTTGATCGTTGATTATCGCCGAGACAGTTGTGAGGTTTACCGGCTCATCAGCGTTCTTTTTTTCCCTACAGTGATCATGTAATTTCGATCGTGCCGCTTGGCGTTTATCTGCGCTCCAACTCAATGACTGGCAATAGCTATCAATTGCTCGAATAACGGCTTGCGTATTGTGCTTTGCATCAGTGTAGTCTTGGCACGATGTGCATCCCTAAAAAACTGCGATGACTCTGAATCACCGCCAGAGCCACGCTTAATAAATGAAAGATACGGCTGAGAATTAGTCCTCCATTTCTCGATATCTATTCTCGCGGCTTCCCGAAGATGCGAGACATCGAAAGCTCGCGACGAATTTAGGTCTAGCGTATCTTCGTTGAGGCCGATATTTTCTCTGAGTTTCAGAAGCGCAATAAGTAGCCACTGCCTTCCTTGGTTTGTATAGCTCAGGAAAACAGGAAAGCTTGTCGTTGACCATCGCTGGCGCGACATGGCTTCTGCAATTAGCCGGGTGGCCTGTAAGCTAAAATTTTCGATGGTTGTCTGCCTTTGGGCATAGTCACCCAGAAGTGCAGGGAATCTATCTAACGGATCGCTTCCGAGAGTGCCGTACGCCACACTTAACTTCTTGTAGAGATCCAATACATCGGCGCCAAGTTTCATCAGCTTCGCGTCGAGTGGCAGGACGCAGGTACGGGGCTGTACTGTGATGCTAGTTGGTGACGCGCAGCCTTTACTGTATAAGCGTCGTAATTTGCGCATATCCGATAAAACGTTGCACGACTTGGAACACGTAGTGGTTGGGTACGTGCTTTATTGAGCAGCAAAAGTGAATGACACAGCGCATCGTAAGCTGCCTGGCAAGAGTGTCTTTCCCTTGTTAAATAAACATCTTCGATAGCTTTATGAATTTCATCTTCGACGATGCCGCGAAAGCAGCGCCGAATATTACCTTTGGAAGGGGCTTTGTCCGCTAATGCATTCAAATCACGACCGGCACCGCGCCAGCGCTTCCACCATCTATATAATGTGGAGCTCGATGGCCGATTAGCGTCACCCAACCGCGCAGCAACAATTTCGATAATTTCATCAAATCGATCGAGTTGAATCGAAGGGTTTTCACCCAACCAATTTTCAATTTCTTTTACATAGAAGTGCCGTCGCATCACAACATTTTGTTTTTCTGGTGATAGCGCCGCAATATCTACTCGGCATGTAGAACTATCTTTTATCGGTCTTTGCCGGTACTCCCCGTCTAAAAACGACAACTCGCCAGAGGACAGAGCCCCTAGCAATTCAGATTTAGTGCGATTAATCAGTGCCAAATCTGATGCGCGCTCCAACTGACAGTATTCATCTCCAAGAATACGAGTTAATCGATACATCACGCCGCTCAAAGCCAGGTCCTGTCCGACACGTAAAGAGGCTAGTCTCATGGCTTAACTCCTTTGCAGGAAAAATGGCCGTGTTGTGCGATAGGGGAAGCTCCAGATCCAGTGCAATTTTTTGTTGCGCCATGAGTGCTAACGCGACTGCTCGCGAACAAACGTAATTTGATAGCGCTTCAAAATCAGGGGCCGAGGTAGCGGAAACCCATTTCTCTACTTCATGAATCAAATGCTTGGGCAACGCATGGCGCAAATAAGTGCGCAAAATACTTAGATTACGCTGTCGTTGTTTACTGGGAAGCTCCTGTTCTGTTAGCACATAGAAAGGCTGGCGATTCTGTGCAAATGTTTTTGCGATGTTTTGAAAGCGGTCGAAATTTTCTGGATGAAATAGTTTTTGATTCGGTTTAATTTCTACGTAACACACCTGGCCGTTGCTAAGAACTAGCTCAAAATCCGTGTAGTAATTTTTGATGCTACCGCCAAAAGGGTATTCGATCTTTAGGGGTTGATCCCGGAATGAAGTTATTGCAGGACAAAACTCAAACAGATAGCAGGCTTTCTCCTCAAGCTGCGACTCCCACGCCACCATGTGTCCAGACTTCGTAGATGGAAACTGACCACGGACCAAACCGCGCGATCGCGTTATCGGTTGTCGCACCCGAGGAGGGGCTGTTTTAGGTGAAACATCGAGGCAAACCCGTCCCCGAGGAATATCGCCAACTGGCGCCTGGCTTCTTTTCGAAGGCATAACATCCCCTTACCAAAAACGGTAATTAAAATGTTGAGCGTGAGTTAAGCCTTAGCGGTTAGCTTGACGAGCTTTGGGGAGGAGGGGATACTCATGTTGCGACACGTGAGGGCTTCCCTTACACCCAAAGCGGGGCATTCCGAAAGGCTGTCCCGTTTTTCTTACATACTCTGTGCCCTCCATTCGAGCTGTGCCAACGATCTGATTCCTGACCGCTCTTCCGATATTTTCAAAACACTATTAATCGCTTCAATCTGCCCTGGACTCAGCGCACCAAGTTTTTTCCATAGACTTCTTACCAGTGCGTACTCCTGGAGAGTCATATTGTCCGGCAGTGCCAACCGCCGTTGAGATTGGGAAATGTATTCCCGCAGAAGAACTTGTTCGTCCTCACTGAGCGATAGACAGTGAATAAGCTTTTCAATGACATCGTCTGCCGGCGGCCCTTTCTTGCCATTTTCCATCATGCTGATGTAGCAGGGGTCGACTTGCAGCAGCTTAGCCAATCCCTTTTGTTGAAGATTGCGGCTGCGACGAAGAGTTGAAAGGTAGTAACCAAAAGGCGTCATGGCATTCTTTCGGTAAATTTTTAGTCGACTTTAAGTCACCCCAAAAACACTTTCAATCTTTTTATTTGAAATAAGAAAAATATACTCTTTGATCAATATTCACTAGAAAAATAGCTGTTTTTGCGACAAAACATCTATTTTGCGACAGATTATATAAAGTGCAGCAAAACTCTATTTTTGAATTATTGAACAACTAATTTTTTATTGAATATATTGTTCAATGCGAAAATTAATTCGCAGCTGTATTGGTTACGATATTTATTTGAAATTGGAAAATTATTTAAACAGATTTATTAGGAAATCTGACAATTGCTGATTTGCTCATTGAATTATCGATCGCCAAATAAAATTGGACACCTTATAGCAATCGATAGAGCTGATGATAATTCGGTTAGGAATTAGCGCTTTGACTTGAACATTAACTAAGAGGAGATCAGACTGAAGTGTCGCAAATATTTGGAGCTGATTATGGCTACAGTTGTGTCGATTAACAAAGCCAAAATTATCCTATCGCAGCTTGTAAAACGTGCTGCTGCCGGTGAAACGATATTGATAGGATCTTACGATCAGGCTCGCGCGAAACTTGTAAGCACTAATGACTCTCCACCGATCAGGAAAAAGATCATTGGTGCGATGAAGGGTGAGTTTGAAGTGCCGGACGATTTCGATGCGCCGCTTCCTGACGAGGTGCTTAATGCCTTCGAGGGAAATTAAGATACTTACATTTTATTATTTCGATCGGCAGCTGGTGTCTCATGACAACCGTTCGACGTTCTATTTAAATTTCATTTGCTCTGTAAGCCTGCAAAATAATCGAGCGTATATTTAAAGGAGCGTTTTTTCATACGGACAGAAGTGCCGCGATCCATCATTCTTTCGTTTATTAGCCTGTACGCCGTTCAAAAAATTTACTCTGAATAAACCCGTTAGATCCGCAGCAGTTTTTTAACTGGCTTCAACATCGATCCTACACCACCCAGCTGATCATTATTTGATCTTCCCGAAAGGTTAAGCCATTTAGCGTACGGGCCGCTGCTTTCTCCTCTTCATAAAGCAAAATGGCCCCGAAGGGGCCATTTCATTCGATATGAGATTTTTTATCACGCATTTGAGATTTTTTTTCATCTCAAATGAGATTCGACATATATATTGTAGGTTCTCGGAATGAGTGGTCTTTGGCTCGTTGATTTAAAAGGACTTTTTCAAACATTTTGAGAATGCCAAAAGCAGAATTCTCAAAATAAATGGCAATATCCTATTAAATACCTAAATCATTGAATTTCAAAGATTTTTCTATCTCTTACCATTTTTCCAACGCACATCTAATAAAGTCCGAAGCCAGCCTTTCCTGCTCAAGCCGGCCATTTCCATATCGCCCATTACGCAATGCTTGAAACACTTGGCCTTCAGCTTCTGTCAGATGCTCCGGAAAACCACTAAATGGTTCAGGCTCCTCAACAAGATGCTCTCTGTGTTGAAGTAAAGTAGCCTCATCCATCAACAAGCTTTTCACATGTGTTTGTCGTCGGCGCGCCTCTGACAAAAACGAGAAGCCCCAAGTATCCATGTCACCCCAATACCCAATGGATCTATCTTTCAACCAAAGGCCATCCGTCCAAGCCAAATTGCCACCACCACCAACGACAGCAACCGTAGAGGCTATTTTGGGCAGGCTGTAACCAGACTGATAATTTTCTACCACAAGCAAGCGCTCACCCGGCAGGGGAGTAGAGCGCAAAGCCTCCGTGGGAACCTTCAATAATCGGACACCGCCAAGAGCCCGCGTTGTTTCTGGACATAGAGGCATAACCAATAACCAATCACTCGGCGTTGCATTGCAATCCAACCAAGCCATGATCCCGCCACTATTTTGAATCGCTCCCTCATACAGCCCATCCAGCAGCGCGCTAATAAATGGGAGATGAGTTTCTACAAACTTGGTATCTATACCAACAATTGGTAAGGCTCGGAGATAACAGCCATTTCCCATTCCTTTCTTCAATTGAGGAAGAAGCCTGCCAACCATTTGTGCTTCAAGCTGACTCAATGATTCAAGCTTCTTAAGATATTTCACAAGAACAGAATAGAGACACTGATCGACTTTTAAAATTGGCGTCATACGTTGTTGCCAACATTCACTACGAGCAACAGCCTCATCACCAATTATCTGAAATAGCTCTTGAATACGGTTAAGAGTGCAATGTGTCGGTACAGACACTTCACCTAACTGAGTGTATTGCGTGACCTTCCATGAAACTTGAGCTTTATTTGGCCACGCTTGCCAAGCCTTGATAAAAGCATGAAATGCGGGCAAATCCTCAAGTGCCTTTTGCCCCGAAGGGGGTTTTAGATTAATCGTCACTGGAAATGATCGTTCTCCTAAAAGCCTCTTTGTAAGATTTGCAGAGTTTTCCCATTCGGTTTTTCGCAATATTTCTCTGACGTTATCGGGCATCAGACCCCAAGACTTCATGTTGGAGACACCATGTTATCGGCTACCTGTATACCCATGGCTCGAGCCTCCTGCTCAATTTTCTTTTTGCGGTGCTGCTGTAAGCGCTGATCGATCTCTTCCCACGTGACCTCACACAAGTGACTTTCATGAGTTGCAGCATCTCTTTCTGCAATAAGCAGAGAACGAGCTGACTCACGTGCGAGGTTTAGATTTTTATACGGAGTAATTAAATTCACGTGTATTTTAAGTTCGCGGAAAACTCTCAACACTCGGCGGCTGACCGCTTCCGCTGTATTAGAAAAGGCCTCATCAAGAAAAACCGTGCTATAAATCGGTTGATCGCACCCATCCGGAGTGAGGACGTAAGCTAGACTGGCCGCCACAATGGTTCCCGCAAACGATTCTTTTTCTCCACCAGATTTACCGCTCGAAGAAAGCAAAACATCTCGTATATCACCAGTTTCCGCATCTAACTCTTCGGCGAAGAAAGATAATTGGTAACGTGGGTCGAGCAAACGCTGGCTTTCTAGCGTACCAGCAGTAGCCGGGTTACTCGCTTTCTCAAGAACCTCGATAACGCTTTTGAGCTGTTGATATCGCATTTCATCATCGTCCGTGGTATTTCCTAACACACGAACTAGTTGGCGATTAAATTCATCGACGTGGGGATAACTCTCTTTTTTTGCCTTCAGCTTTAGATAGCTTCCTGGGCGAAACTCTGTGCGCCGCAAAACCCGATTGATGGTATCGATACGGTCAAGAATTTCTTCCTTCTCCGAATCCATAGTGGATCGAATGCCAGCTAATGATTGCATCGCACACTTCGTTAACCGATCACGAAATTGCTCCACGAGATTAGGTAGCCCCTCCCTTTGCAACTGTGCCAAATAGTCTAGATATTGCGAAAGGCTCTGAATGTCCGCACCCCAATCACCGGCGATTACTTCCCAGCCTGTTCGAAACGAGGACATAATGCCGACAGCGTTTCTCTGCGCTGTTTGTTGTTTATTAACAACGGTTGAAATTTCATTATCAATTTCACGCCGATGCTGCTCTTCGAGAGGCGCTATTTCTTCAATAGTCGCATCCTCAAAATTACCCACCCGTTTTAACAATGCTTCGCGTACAGCATCTTCTAAACCGGGTGCGGCAGCTTCATTAGCTTTCGAGAGCTGTTCTCTAGCCTGCTTACATTTAGTTTCAATTATGCCTTCTTCCTTTTTTACCTCTCCTTTACAAGTTTGAATTTCTAATAGCTGGGCTTTCGCAGCCTCCCATGCTTTCAGTGCTTTTTCTAAATTGCTACCTGCCTTAGTTAAATCTTCTAAAGCAGCTTTGGCGTGGTTGAACTGCTGTTGCCACCGTGGCGCATCGATATCGTCCCAGCGAACTCTGTCCAATTGCTCCCAAAGTCGAACCTTCTCTTGGGTTGCGTTGAGATTAGTGCGAGATTGAGTTACCGATTTACCGAGCTCATCAATGCGCTGTTTGATTGCTTTTTCGTCCTGACGCAAGACAGCTAGTTTATCTTTGTTATTGAACCCTATTTGCCAGCGGCGCTGATCATCTATGCGAGTCTGGTCCTTCTTAGCAAAACGCCCTTTATCGTAGTGAATTAAACCTTCACGAGTCATCGAGTAAGGTGTCACATCAAGAGTTTCTTTGCTATTTACACAATGAAGATCAAAACGCGCTAAATGATGTTTTAACCACTCTCGATACGCATGGTCTCGCCAAGTGATCTTACGCAAAAAACTGTCGTCAAAAAATCGGGCTTGCCCTGAAACCTCTTTAACAACCTGAACCTGTATATCCAAACCAACGTAACGATCGTTGAGCCAACCGGTTACCCTTGGATAAATGTCCTGTGGTACTACCAATGTCGTACGCAATCCTCCTAATGCACGCGCGATGGCTCCTTTCCAAGAAATATGCTCAGAGCGAACATCCACCAACTCTCCGATAAACATTAATTGATCTTTATCTAGATTAAGAGAGTTAACGATCTCATTGCGCAACGCCTGGAACGGAGGGTCAATGTTTGAATCAGGATTAGATTCGATAGTGCGTATATCCTGCTGCAAGTTGCGTAGTTTTTCTTGTTCGTTTGCAAGTTTTATAGCAGCATCGGCGAAACTATTTTGCGCCACCTCATTTTCTTCATCGACGCTCGCCAGTGCCTCGGTAATTTTTGTTTTGTTGGCATTGAATACACTTTCATTGAGCGTTTTATCTAAACCTACACGGGTCGCAGTTTGTTGGTATTGACCAGCAGCGGTACTTACTTCATCAAGCCGGCGCTTTGCGTTCTCCAGATTCAGCTTAGCCGTCTCGACTCTATCACCTCCGGCCTGAATATAATCTGCATGTCGCTGTTCGACCCGACTGGAAGCATCTTCTTCCTGGCGTTGCAAATCAGCTAAATTTTCTTGAAGAGCCTTTAATTCCTGCTCATTTTTTTCGAGCAGCGCGCGCCATAGTTTGGCGCGGAGTTCACCAAAATATGGTTCGAGTCCACTTCGTTCTGCATTCAGCGATGCGCGCTGTAACTCGCATTGTTCTAATGTGGTGGAAAACTCAGGAAGATTCTTCAATTTTTCATGTTGATTACGAGCATCCAACAATTGGCCGTGTGTCGCCACTAAATCATCAAATTCACGCACAGTACTGCGCGCTTCGTCTCTAATAACGCTGGGCTCCAATACCAACTCACGAATCAATGTGGTTAAATCATCGATCTTTTTTAACCCCAACGCTCGAGAAAGCAAATTAGGCGCGTTGCGGTTATCCATGTGTAAACAATCGCGATAGTAAGTTTGATATTCAGTAAACGACTCAAAAACTGCCACCAGTGGATCCAGCTTCAACACTTTTTTGAGTTGTCGTGCGTCTCCCTCACCAAATTCGGAAAATAATTCTTCAAGTGTGAGGTGGCGTTTCGCCACCAGATATAACCGTTTAAAATCTGGCGCAACGTTAGTAGATTGGTTATTCCAAAAGAGTGCAGCCAATGTCACTACAGATCCATCATCTGCTTGATAGGAAGCGCGCAATCCAGAAATGACGGGGCCGGATCGTTTGTAATTAGTTTTTGTCTGTGCACCATCATGACTCAAACCATGACTGCCTCTTATATAAGAAACCAAAGTGCGATCGCTTCGATCTCCTTGGGCAGCTGCCATGTTGAAGGATGCTTTGCTGCTCAAAAGCAATGCCATCAACCCGTCAATCAATGTAGATTTACCAGCACCGTTATCGCCAGTAATTAATGTGCCTTGGGAATCAATTCGAGCAGTATGCAATCCATGAAAAGAACCCCAATTGCAAACGGAGAGCTCCGCTAAACGAATTTGGCCGCAGGCAAAAAGATCAGACACCATCTGATTCATCGAGAACATTCCCTTTTTCGGCACTCCTTGCCATAGCCTCATATTCCTTTAAGAGGTGTTCGAGAAACTCAGCATTAACCACATACCGAACGACGGGGGTTATTTCAAACCGTTCGTCATCACCTCTAACTGAGCTCAATAATTTTTTTTCTTTCATTTTAGTAATTGCACCGCTGAGCTTTCTGCGATCACTGCGGCTGCTATTAGTTAAAGGAAGAAATGGTGTTAATTGTGATTCTATTCGTTCAATATCGATAATAATTTGCTGCTCCCCAGCAGTCTGCCGCTCTTGATAATGTTTGCGCAGCACCAATAACAGAAGAGTGTCATAAAGCGAGAGGGTGCGACGACTGATAAGCGCCGAACTTTCTTCCTCATCGTCAAAACCTTCCAAATTTTGCTGTTGAAGCAAAAGAGCAACGCCTGCAGTTGGGTCGATTAAAAGACGCAAATACATGTTTGCTAAATGATCTTCTATCAATGTCTGGTAACGACACAGCAACTCATAAATTTGTGGTTTGCTGTCTGCAAAAACAACACCGCTACGTAGCAATTCAACTAATGCGCGACGTAGCTCGGGAGAAAATCGCCCTGTATCCAAATTAGTATTGCTTGGATCGTCGATGACATCGGATACAGCATTAACACTATTCTCGTGGACACCTTCAGTTTCCATATCGAAGCAGTTTTGTGTCTCTAAATTTGCGGTTGCAAGCCGGTCAAAGAAATTTGGATCTGTATCGGGAGAAGTTGTCACCGGGCCACCTCAGTGAGATCCATTGGAAACATTTCAGAACTCAATTGATAACAAGGTATGGTCGCTTGAAGATAAGCACCTTGGCGATCCTGAATCACCACCCGCTCATTATTTTCTAATAATGCGCCGCCTACATTTTTTGCAACACGAAGATAAGCGACCAGCTCTTCCAATCCGGCATCAAGAAGATGTCGATCAACCATTTCTCCCACTGTCATAGGCCCACTGGACTTTAAAGTATCCAGCATTCGAGTTGCTACGTTGATGATTTGAACGCTTTCCAAGCTGTCCAACATAGTATCGCTGGGGTCAGCGCGATTTTTTTGTAAGTGAATATCTCGAGTATCCAGCTGTTCCTCTGGCATCCGCAGTCGCAAGCTATCAATCGAACTAATTCTGGCGGTGCCAGAATGCAGCGATAGGGGTAGTTCCATATCGAAAGAGATATCTATGTTGCTAAATGTCACGGCTATTTTTTCGAGCTGCCGCAATAGCTGCTCTACGGCGCGGTTTTCTCTATGCGCGCCACTTTCAATATAGGCACGAAGACTTTCTTCCGTACGACGGCGTACCATAAATACGCGTTTGCTTTCTCGATTTAGCTCTCTGACTAAGTGGCCGAGAAATCGCGATTCATCGGCAGAGAGATAATTCGCGGCAGGGCGACTCAAAATAGAACGGAGTTGCTCGCGAAACTCGCTGCTGCGGTTTTGCTCTCCCAACAGCTGGAAAAACCCATCAAATGCTCGACCGGCATCAGAGTCTGCCAGTAGTTGCTCTTGCTCAAGCAACGCTAATATAACGTTGCCGCGTCCATCTCCAGATTCGATCATTTGCACCCGCAGGCTCTGATCGAGAAGTCGAATATCATCCTCTACTCGACGAAAATCACCTGTTAGGTTCGATGCTAATTGATAAACCTCTCGTATTCGTTCGCGCTGTTCGGCCACTGACAGCTCTTGCACAACTCCAGCGTTAAGCTGGTCAATTTCCAGCTGCAACATCGCCTTTCTATGCTCTAGTAAGGTAATGCGCTCTTGAGGATTGGGGCTCAGATCCACAGCCAATTGAGTAACCGCATCCTGCACAATGCGGAGGTGTGATGCAGAAGCGCTTACATCTCGATGATCAAGGCTCTGACAAAATCGTAGAGCAACAGTGCAGGCATCGGTGCAGGTTAACTGATCGTCCAACTCTCGCAGCCAGCCAGCTTGTATCCACTCGCGCAAATAAGCACCAGCACCTTTTTCAGCTTCTCGACCTTCGTTAACAAGACGATCAAGCTCGGCCTGCAAAGCTACACGTGCTCGGCCAAAAGGGACTTCGCTTTCCGCTCCAAATAGCTCGGCGATAAAGGCCAAAATAAGAGGAGCATTTGCAGCACGAAGCAGCCGCCATGCGGCATGGTCAGACTGGAGATGGCCAAAGCGCGAATTTAAAATCGGGATAGACATTGGACGCTCCTTTATCCAATCGGCTATTTATTTGAACTTCTACTACTCTGTTCGAAACTTCGGTTTTGCGCAAGATTAATAACTGGCTTATCTGGAAAAGCTGGCAGACAAATCTTCGCTGAAAAACGCATGTAAAAATGTTTCTCGCTCTGCCTGAGAATACAATGGAAACTGCGCTATATGTACATGCGTCATCTCGGTTATAAAATTTTTGATTTCGGGATCATTTAATCCCTTCTCTTTTTTACTCTGTAATGACGATAGCCTCTTGACCGCTTCTTCTGGAAGCACATCATTAATGTCACGAGCAGGAGCAGAAGCGGAAAACAATCTTGCGCCATAATTTGCGGTACTCATCTCGACAATTAATGCCGTGAGATCTACTTCAAATAATTTTTTCAGGGTTTTTAGTTTTTTATTTCTTTCAACAGAGAAGGAGTCTTTGTGAGTTACGTTGTATCGCGGCTTAAAATAATTAATGAGCGCCGCCTCAGCTAATGTTATTCGCGATTTTCTATCAATTTGTGTACCGCGCATTTGATTAGCAAAGTGCTTTCTTTCTTCCTCTTCGGAAGCTTTTGGCTCTACGGAAAAATCACCAGCCGAAGATAAAATATGCTTCGAGTGCTCGTATCGAAACATTAGTATTAGAATTTCATCTTGAGGATACTCATCCGCCGCTTCAGAGAGAATTCGCTGTAAAGTTGAATGAGAGGAAAGACGATCGATAGCTAAGCGTTTTCCGCTTTGGCCAAATCCTTGCCCAATATAGACCACTTCTATGTCCGTAGCCGTCGAAAGGTTGTGTTCAGTGTGCGCAAGCAAAACGTGCGTGGGAACATCTATTTTTCCATATCCATCGTATAGCGCCGTAATACTGCTACCCCACAAATTATTTACAGATGCAGCAACCAAGCTTGCCTGTTTTCCGTGTTGGTTAACCCAGGGTTTATTTTGAGAAAATGAGAAGCGCTCGAATGAAAATGGCGATTCATCATGAAGGCGGAAATCACCACGTATCGAGCCATTAGCTACGCGCAAAGAATATGGACAAATACTAATTTTTCGACGCCGGCCTACGACATAAATATTGCATCCCTCTAATGCATCGCGCATCTCTGAGTTCTTACTACATTGATACAAATCGCAAGGTCGAATAACTGTGGCCCCGCCCGAGTAAAGATTAATACCTCCTTCTGCTATGTATTTTCGCTCGATATTTTTCCGCATTTCTTCATTAACTTGTGCCATGTTCACAGCGCCGCCTCCATTATCGATTACCGTCTTACGAGCAGATTATTTAAAGACTACTGACATCGTAGCTCCAAGCATGGACGCTGCTACTTTGATTGGTAGCGAGCCTGCTAAGAAGTGCTCCAGCAAATGCACCTACAAAAGGGGTAGCGACTGAACGACCAGCAACTAAAGCAGTGCCGCATTCATCGCCGCTCTCTGCTAGAAGTGCCTGATAAGCTGGCTGACTTATATCTACAGCTCGCGCAGCACGAGCATCGTTACCAATCCAAATATCACGAGCTTTACGCGAACTCGGGAAATCATGTAGTTGAATGCGAGTGAAGGCGTCTACACCATCACCAATACCTGCTTCTAATATGCGATTTGCCTTCAATTGATCGAGCGAACGCCGTAATGCAACGTTGTCTACCGCTACAATTACTAAATCCTCTGTGGACTGAACTGCGTCGGTGAGATCTAAACGCCCATAATCTCTCTGCACCTGCACATCAAGCGATTCGAGCCTCTCTGCTATCGCGTCGACCTTACTGCGCCCTACATCTTTTTGCGTAACTAGAAGACCAGTACTCAAGCTAGACCAAGATACGACGTCGTAATCAGTCAGACGTATTGAGCTGGGAAGTTGCTGGTTATCGGCAAGCGCCTGCGTCCAAAGAAAGGCCTGCCCTAAATGCCCTAAACCAATAAGCCAAAGATTTTTGTTGCAGGCTAAATTTGGACTGCTGGGCAAAGCCCAGTGAATTTCTCGGTGCCCGGCAAGAGGTGCCTGGCGATAGACACGCTGGAACACTTCGTTGAGCGCAGCGCCTGCTGCCGCAACGCCTACCTCCACAGGACTGATTAAATTTGAGGCATTCGCTACATCAGGAGCGAGCGTAAACCCATCAGCGTACAAACTAAGGCCTAACCAGAAGGCATTATCTTTTGCCATTCCTTCACCAACTTGAAGTGTTGGTACGTCGGCAAAATCCATCGGAGCAGTAGCAACACCGAACTGCTCTGCAACATCGCCCAGCGCTTTATCAGCAAACCAAGCCTGCGTGCATCGCTCATGCATTGGGCCACTCAACTCGACGCCTCCAAGAAAAGTCTTTGGAGCAGCATTCAGCAGTGTGAGTATTGCCGCCTCTATCGCTGGTACTTTTGAAAAGCCAGATTGCACTTGGATACGCAGACGAAATGAACCAAACAGGGCTTGGGCTTCTTCATACGAGCCAACCCGACCTTCATCCATGGCGATCTTTATTGTGCGATTGAGTGTTTCGATCAGATTCATGCGGTCCTCACACCAAAAGAATTGAATTCTGCGCCGCTTGGTGAAACATTGAGCGCCACTGGCCACCGCCCTCGAAGACATGTACGCCGAGATCAGCTGGCTGTGGGTTTCGCATTGCAAAATAAGGAACAATTAGAGCGACGTGACCGGCAACAGAGACCATGGGATGGGCTCGATCAGTTACGCTCTGCATCGGGGCTAATGGGTGAGTGTGAATATCGGCGACAACTTGCAAGCCGGTTGCATAACAATGACTCCAAGCGGCCGCCATTTCCTTAGCCGAAAGTGCTACGTAGGCATGGTTGCGACTGCTTTCTGGAGCAATAACGTCGTACATGAGGTACGACGTAACACGCCGCATTTTGTCATCCATATGCCCAAGTAAAAATGCACCTGCTTCCTTAACGCCATGCCCCGATTTCGCCAAATCAGTCATGAGTGTCGAGTAAGTAATTTTGGGAATTTCAAGCAGCGGGCGCGACATAATCGTCACCATTGAGCATCGACCAAACCACATCTAGGTAACGCGCAACGCCAATGGCTGGATCCCAACACCAGGCGGGATGCAACTGCAACCATTGCTCGTGCCCGGCGATGCCATTGCGATCACACGGGATGTATAGCGCTGTACCTCCATGCCAATCCGCACGCAATGCGACACCAAAACGCGCGCCGGTGCGTGGCCACCGAGATGCTGGCAACCACGAGTTGCTTAATGGGTCCCAAAAGGCCCCCGTAGGCGGGGCCGGATAGCCGTCACACTGAAGACGAAGCGTGAATTCGCAATCGTCCTTTGCTCGTATATCCACAAAGATAAATGGCCACGAAACTTCGCGTAAACGCCACCGACTGTCCATTTCACCCATCAAAAAAGCTGCTTGTTCTAGATGCTCAAGCAGCTTCGCCTGATCAGCGGACACCGTAACGTCACCATTCACCGTATAGGTACGTACGAGATCAAAAACGACTTGGCAGGTGCCGTGCTCGACGAAGCAACCTACATGCTGATCACGAGTGGGCTGATTGCTTGAGCCCGCCACTTGGAGAATCAGCTCATTCGCATCTGCAGGTGCAATCCCCAGAGCGTGAACTGCCCAGCGCTTAATCCTGCCGATTCGAGTGACGGGCAAAAAACGGCGCTCAGCCGTTTTTCCGGCATATCGAACAATTACATCGACAAGCAGGCAGCGCCCGACATGGACGATGCGGCCATGATGAAGCTGCTCGTTATCTGCAAATTCTCGAGTTTCGACATCATCGTCGGCTTCGTCGAAGATCTGCAGATCCGACGCTATATGTTCGGCTGGAAGAGCAGCAAGAATGTTCTTCTTAAGCTCTTCAGAGGTAAGTCCCTCATGAATTTTGACAACCAGACCATCTTTAATAAATGCAGCTTGAACGATGATGCGCTTTTGCATGGCTTGACCCTCTTAAATCTAGAGCCAGCAAATGCTGGCCTCACTAGATCAATCGGGACAACAAAAAAAAGCCGTAAATCAGTCCGATCTGCGCTTGTTGCAGGGGAAACTGAAGGCACAGAAGTCGCAGTCGTACTCACTGGATGGTTTTGCAGGAAAGTGTTTTGCGCACAAACTAATAGCTTTAGCTTCGTAGTTCGAACGAGTTTGCGATTGAATCTTGCCTACGGCGGTAGTTGAGCTGTCGACGAGTAGAACCACCTCAATAGACGTTTTTTTCCCGCCAGATTGATGGTGAGCATCCAACAATGCCGCGAGAGCTTGTTTCATGGAAGACAAACTACTTTTACTTTTATTGGGGTGAATAAACCTTAATCGCTGAGCTGCTCCATCCTCAAAGACTTGATCGGGCTGTAATTCGACACTCATTGGGCCAATCGCGAAAACCAACTTGCCAGTGTTCAAACCGCCCTCTATTAACAAATCACGACCTCTTCCAACTCGCTCTTCTACGCGTTCCCGAATGAGAGTTGCGGCTGGGTTTTCATGGAGCTTCAAACGAATTAGCGCAGCCTCAACAACGCTGCGCCATTTAGCGTCGGCAAGTAACGACGTGTCTGCAGCTAAAGCCTTGATAGCTTTGCGCGACGCTACGTCTATCGCTCGATGAATTTTTAATTCGTCGCGCTGCGATCGACCTGCTCTGGTCGACATCTCATGTCTCTGCGGACATTTAACAAATTGCAGGTATTCCTCCATGGACACTTGTGTTGGCTCTGGCTTGCTAGAGCTAGATGATTGCGCGACTGGAGCGAATTGCCACTCACGACCTACCGAACTCAGCAATCCATCCAACGCGGAGGGCAACTCTTCGTCCGCCATCGAATAAATTGTCAGATAAAGCCGAGGGCGAGACACGGCAACATAAAGTAAATTATGGCGCTCATTCTTAAGAATATCCGTCGCCTTATTGCCCTCGATTACTGCATCCGGCAGCAGTTTATTTGCTTTTGGTTTGAGAGTTTCATAAATGTTCTTAGTAACACGTAAAAAATGAACAGCATCAAACTCAAGACCCTTACTGCCATGAGCGGTCAGAACTCTCACAGCATTCATACCCTCCGCCTCGGGCGGGACTGCTCTCATGCTGCGGTCTTCACCAAGCCGCACGCGGTCACGTATGCGATTGGGTAGGTTTTTTACGGTGGACCAGCGACCGGTTCCATCTGGCGATCTACAGAAATGCACAAATTGCCATATGGCCATCAATGCGTTGGCTGCTGCTTGTCCAGTTCGCGCGACCATCTCTCTGAGCCAAGCACCATCATCAAGAAGTACAACAGAAAGGGCTTCCCAGGGAGACATACTCTCAGTAACGAGACCACACATTCGCTGCAGATTTCGCAAGGCCTGCGCATCCAACTGATTTTGGTCGTCGGCAGTGACATGCTGCCAATCCAGATCCTGTGAGCGTGTTTGAGTAAAAACGATATCAGCCCCCTGACGACTTAGAGCCAACACTGGAGAGTGCCAATGCCGCACAAGGTTAATGCCGTAGGGATCAACTGCGAGTTGCAACAAACAAATAAGATCCTTGATCTCGGGCCTTTCAAAAATGTTTCCGAGATAAAGCATCGGTACACCCAGTTGCTCAAGCCCGAAAGCCAGATCTGCGGCATCGGAATTCTTAAAAACAATGATCGCCTGTTCAGCAAGCTTGATGCCTATTGATTCCAGTTGCCGAATACGCCAAGCCAGTGCTTGTAATTGTTCGGCTTCGTTTGTTGTATGCACTTCGCTTGGACCGTGACCCAAGTAACCGCGCTTTGCATTCAGGGCTGCGGTTGTGCGACCGGCAGGGTTTCGGTTGGCAACTTTGTCGAACGCATCGACAATTTCCTGTGAGCTGCGATGATTCGATAGCAGGGGAATGCTCTCAGCCCCAGGGAAGTCGACCTGAAATTTTTCTAAGTTTGTCGAGGACGCCCCCATGAACGCGTAAATAGCCTGATTCGCATCTCCCACCACCCAAAGCGTTTTCGCCGCCTGAGCCAGCTCTTTAACGAGAAGAGCACTTGCCCGATTCACATCTTGGTACTCATCCACCATTAGGTGATGGATACCACCGAGAAAACGAATTACAGCTGGATCTGCTGATTGCAATAGACGAATAGACACACATAACAAATCTGTCAGGTCGACCGCCTTTCGACGAGACAACAACAGTTCATAACGTTCGAAAATGGTCGCTACATCTCGTCGCTTGGCATCTGTTTCCGCATCACCACTTGAAGCTTGATCAACAGCAACTGCAAACTTAGCAGCATCAAAAACCTCATCTTTGGCTCGCCGAATAGCGTCTAGAGTACTTTCCGACCAAGGATATGGATTGGAGAGCGGATCGAATATTTCGAGCTCTATGTTAGAGACATCTGCCTCCAGCATTGCTAGTGAAGCGAGTTTGTCGAGCACGGGGAAACGTGCCTCGAGCCCATACAAGTTGCCGAATTTGCGCAAAAACTCCAATCCAAACGCGTGGAATGTACCGATCCAAACACGATCTGCGCCAGGAATGTTGCCAGCTCGCGCGCGCTCAACCAATTCACGAGCCGCTTTATTAGAAAACGTTAAGATAACAATATTTTCTGGAGCAACGCCTGACGCTATTAATCGGCGTAGCCGAAGTAGAAGGGTGGTTGTTTTGCCTGTGCCGGGTCCGGCTTCTACCAAACTAGTTTTTGCGTCGCTATTTACCGCAGGCTCCTGAGCCTCGGTCGGTTTATCCGGGAGCCGGAAAATCTTGGAAGATGCGACGAGATTAGGCAGCAACAACGCGTCATATAACTGCAGCCTAACGAGCTCCAACGGCAACTTTCGCTCTTTTGCTAACAGTGCCGCGCCACGCTGTTCATTAATAAAGGCGCTGCGAGCGATATCTCGAGGCAGAAGAAATTCACGCGCAAAAACATTGGCTTGAAGCTCTTGTCTTTCGCGCGCGCCATAGCTTTCTACTTCCCGTGCCCCATTAGTCTCCGCATCAGCTGTAATTGCATCTTGGTTGACCTCCAACGTTCCAGATGTCGTTGGATGCAATTGAAGATGTCCCAACTCATGCGCAATCAGAAATGCTTTTATCTCATCTGATACATCGTTTCGTACTAGGATCCATTTGCGCTCGACATTAATAGTCGCATCCGCGCCCTTAAGTAGTGGGAACCCAGCGCTAACCTTTTTCAGTGATACATCTAGAGTCCTGCAAGTTGCGTCTAGAAACTCCAATCCGCTCTGTTCAAGGTTTACACCTTTCGCCTTAAGTTCTAAACGAAGCTTTGTGGCCTCTTTCCGAGCTGATTCAAAAGGATTCACTATAGTGGCTCCAGATACCCACTCAAGAACTTGCCGATCGCTTCAAAATAGCGTTTTTAGTTGTGTCGTCGAAAATGCAATCCTCAACTATCTGTTCCCAGCTCACAGAAACGGACTCTGTCGGCTTCTCTTTGGCACTAAATCTTTGTTGTAGGCCTACAGATTGTCGTTTCATTGCCATACCTTGAATCAAGGCCGCCGGAATGGCCTTGACATGCGCGCCCAGAGACTCGTAAAACCACTCAGGTACTCCAGAGACCTCTGTTTCGGACTCTATAATCGCAAGGAGAAGCAAATCTTCTCCATGCTCATTTGATCCGAATATGTCGATCGCCGCCGCTCTTAAGGCCCTTTCGCCAGAAATCGAGTCGAGTTTTTTAACTGCTTCTGATGCAGACGGGGTGTGTCGCAACTGTTGCATGCGCTGCAGCAATTTGCTTTGTCGCGGCAACATCTCTTCATCCGATAGCAATTCACGATCGATCTCATCCGGAGTTGCTGGCATCGAGGTTAATTGAACGTGCGCGTAGCGTTGCAGTGCCCGAGCGTGCTCGGGATATTTGTCAATGAAGGCTTGCAGCACCTTGGCATCGAATTTTTGCGACGCATGCGCGTAGTCTGCGAGAACCTCATCCAGACTTGCTGTGCGCTTGGTGTTAGTCATTGCTCAACCTTTGTTTGATAATTTTGATGGCTTGATTGATGTACTTTGTCGCAGTTTTCTCGGTTACACCCATGAGGTGAGTAACTGTAACTTCATCCGGTTTTTTTGATTCGATTTTACGCCCCCCAAAGAAGCGAAAAGTAAAAGCCAATTGAGGGAGCTCTGGCATGTGTTGTTGCACGATGAGGCGAACCTTCTCCAACGTGTCCCGCTCGGCAAGAAACTCTTCAATTTCAACCAGAATTTGCTCAGGTGACTTCGGTACCGCGAGCAAATCAACAGTGTCACTAGCTTGTGCAATGACCTCGACATCATTCTCTTCGTCATCGAGCGATCTACCCGCGCTACGCTTTTTTGCGTAAAGCTTCCCAGCTTGATCTAAACAACGTTTGTACACATAGTCGCCAAAGGCAATTTCAGCATGGCAGGGGACTGTCTGATCCTCCAGAATTGACAGCACAACTTCCTCGCAGAAGTCGGCAGCCACCTCTTCAGCACCGCCACCAAGTTGCTGCCATCCGGGATTTTTTCGCGTATGCGCCTTAACGTGCTTTGTCACTCGACGAAGCAGTTCCGCTGCATAGGTATCTGCTTCGAGCCCTTGATTCGCACTCCACGCCTCAAGCATCAAAGTAACAATAACTTCATCGTCAACGTGATCAGGTTTACCGTATTGGACGGTAAACCGCTTGGATCGAGCAGCGGCATCCAAAGATTTGAGCTCTGTCGCCATTTCTGCCCTTGGTGATGGCTGGCTCCAAGCGCCACGTGGTGCACTTTTTTTATTCATCATCCAAAACTCTTCCTCCGCCTTAACATGGCCTGCATCTAATCAATCGGAACAAGAAAAAAACCCCGTAATAGCCATACTCTTTTCCATGTACGCCACTGAAAAAATATCAACCCCAACCACCCTGCTACTTCCTGGGCGGCGAACCAGTATTACGACTAAGACCGGACCCTGATAAAAAACCACAATGAAAAAGCCCACAGAGGTATTGCAATGCTAACAAACCAACCGAATGTAAGATGTTTAAAATAACAAATCGCCAGAGAGGAAAAATACGAAATAAACCAGGTAAATGCGGCAAAAGAAAACTCCGCCATGAAGCGCTGATTGCTTGGGAGCTGTCCCCGAGAAGCTCCTGTGGCAGTTAAAATTAAAAGGGTATCCGGATTTGGCTGTGTTTTTAGACTGGCCATCGGCCGTTGTCAGTTGAACCCAAAACCGGATTATGTTGTGTTTTGTCTTTTAAGTGCGACCCTCGTATCTTTTTCGCATGAAGCCCTGCTTTACAGTGCCAGTCCTTTCGGTGCTATAAGTGCTGCTTTTGAGGTTCAATAAAATCAATAGGGGGAAATACCTTTTGAAGTATTACCTAACGACCTTAGAACATATATATATTTTCTAAAGTGAGAGTTGATCGTCTCGCTGTTTCAAAATTTGAATAAAGTCGCTCGCCAATTTTTCAATTGTGTTTCTTGCCTCCTTTTCCTGGAGCGCATAAATCAGCGTTAAGTATTTTGCATCGTTCCACATAATAATTCGCTTCTTATCCTGTGTTTTCTGGGTTATGAATCCCCAGAACCACAAATCGTCCCAAAGCACCATATCTTCTGGACTATCTGAAATGCTGTGGAGAAAGTTATTTATTCTTTTAAAATCAGGTTTCGACACCACAGTCAAATAGCTACCGAAAATATGTGCAATCACAGCATCAACGGGGAGCCACATCCTATCAACATCAACAAGCGGTGGAACATCACTCCAAAATTTAAAATCGGCATTATCACTATCGTTATGTATTTGATAGATTGATTTTGCAAACAGCGCTGCCGTTTTATTGCCCCATCCCGGTTGCCTTCGTAATAAACTGTGTAACACATCGAATGGCATTTTCTTATTCTGAACATTCAATCCGACCAATTCGTTAAGCAACGTTGTAAACGCTTCGAACGAGTTGAGGCAATCTGCATCATGTTCAAGCCGCTCATAAACATGCTTCCAAAATTTGGCAACACTATCCAATGCCGGCTGCGATTGCGTATTTAGGGTAAAAGATAACAATGCAAGAACTTTTTGACGGGGTGTGTTAAATCCTGCCAACCAACCGCGATAAATATTGTTCTGAAGTGACCTATTGTATGCGCTGTGTTCTTTTAAAAAATTGAACACCCGCTGAACCTTTTCGAATGCTGGAGACCTCTCATTCACGACGTCGATCTGCATTGAATACTCCTTATTTCAGCACCCAAAGTCTTACTGCGTATTGCAGCAAAAGCAGCCATTGATACCGATTCAAAGTCGGCCAGTAATTCCAGCCAATTCCGCCAGCGGTGTATGTCGCAAGCTCGGCCAAAGCGGAAATTCGTAAATGCAAGCAGCGGCCTAACAGCAGCATGTTAACCTCGTTTCAGCCGAACGGGTTTTCCCTTCTGCGTGATAACTTCACGAATCTCAGCACTTTGGATTTGTAGAGTGCCCGATGAAAGATCTTTGGCGTGTTTCTCTAGGCATTGGTCATTGTCAGCAAATATAACCACAGCTCTATTTCCGCTTCCTTTGGAGCTGGGATAGATAATTCCGTCTACTTTACGCTCATTATTCTCAAACACGTGCCTGAAAAACTCCGTAACGATTTGAGTGGGGACATAGTCGATATGAGCCCGATCCTTTCTATCGATTGGCTTACGAAAATCGCTGATGAAGTTCTGCAAAAATCGGATGGCAGCTCTGTTTTTACGCTCCTGTGCATCAAATATGCTTGGTAAAAATAGGCGGGAAGCGAGATCGACAACCGTAAGTTCCCTCACCGGCCTGAATGTCGAACAATAAACCTTTTTCCCCTTGTCCGACTTGTTGTCATACGTTTCTTCAATGGCCGTCTGCAGATCAAATGCCCCGTAAAACATAGATATTCCTGCAGGGCTCATCCGGTTTGCTATGGTTGCGAGTCCCAACGGTGGTGAGCCCATGGTCGCGGCCGAAGGGGTGAAAGAAGACGAATCCACTCTTACTCGGTGAATCTTTTTGCCAAAGGGAATTTTGACCAGGAGATCTAATCGCAGTATTAATTTGCCTAGCTCATCTAAGATACTTACTGGATCAATTTCATCGTGCTGTTCCGGGTCCCAATTGTCATTGCGAGCCTTTAAAAAAACGTATCTTGAGGAGTGGCAAACAAAATCACAAAATTTTTTCCAGCCATAATACAAGCAGCGATCATACGTCAGAGAGTAAGGGTCTCTTTCACACCATCCTATGTTATGGATTGCGCCACAAACGTCTTCGATGATTGTGTAGTCACGGACATCTAGGCCCACTTCATCCAAGACTTCAGCGGTAAGTAGTACCTCGCCTTGCCAACCACCCTCGGCAGATTCGTACGCCAATCCTGCATTCGACGGATCATCCCATTCGAAGCGAATTCCATCTAGAACCTGTTGGACGAGCAACGACAGGGGCACAGATGATATCTGTCGCCGGCCGCAGTATGAACATCCTCTACAGCTCGCGTGAGTCTGGATAAAGTGCTTTAGCGCGTATTCATCAACGCACTTACTGCAAATAGTTTTGCTGACATCGTCAAACCCACGCTCCTGTATTTCCATCCAGAGATCTTTTGCGCGTCCCATACTTTTATTCCATTCCTACGAGCAAGTGCCCGTATTTCAGACCTTTGAGACAATCGGGGTTAAAAAACTTGGTTTTATAGCAGCTCATATGAGCCTTTAGTGCAATAGTAGATGATGAAGAATATGGGGCCTGTAACCTGCGCCTGTTGTGCGCCATGATGGATGTCCATCGCAGCGGTTATTACGCGTGGAAGCGCTGACCAGATAAGTAATCCATCTCACTGCATCAAACCATCTTGCGATATTTAAAACCGATAAACTTAGCGCCTTACCGTTATCGGTGATCGCATTAGCCGCTTTAAATAATCTGTCAATTTTTCCTCTGAAAACTCATCGAACCCTGCGCTCATCATTTTATTGAAATTATGCTCAGTAACTCCTATACGAGTAGCTGCGTCTTTTTTGTTAAGGCCGAGCCTTTTGATTTCACGATAAATTTCCGCGACTAAATCGGACTTTCGCTTCAATTCGTCGGCATTTGGAAGTTGTAAATCTGCAAACACATTTCCGCAACTAGGTTCGACTTCATTTATTTTCATGATGTCTCCCGTATTTTTAAAGCTAGTGAGAATCGTCACCTTTAAAATTTCAATCTAAATATTGACCACCTTATATGGCTCAAAACCATTATGACTTTCATATGGTTGATACCCCCTTGGATTGCATATGATTCGCGTTTTATGCAATTCATAATCGAGCACCGTGTGCATGTGTCCATGAATCCATAAGTCAATCGAATGTCTCTCAATGAGCGCGTCCAGGTTTGAAGAAAACGCAGGGTTTAACGGACTTCCCGCGAATCGAGACACTACCGATTTAGCGGATGGTGCGTGATGCGTAATTACAATTTTCTTTGCTGCGCTTGATTTCTCCAGAGCGCAATCTAGCCATGTGACACTTTGCTCAAAAACCCTTGCCGCATGTGCCGGGGAGAATAATTCTTCTCTGTCTTCTTCGATAATATGAAAATCAATCACATTGCGCTGGGCATACGCCATATCGAGTTCAGGTGTATTGTAGAAATTGAAATCCGTCCAAAGCGTAGCACCGAAAAATTCGGCCTCACCTAGTCTAATTGAATTGCAATCTAGTAAATGAATTCCTAAATCATGCGCTTTCCGTTTTAATTTTTGAATTAAAGGTGGCCTAACGCTTTCATAAAACTCGTGGTTCCCCGGAACGTAAATAACGGGACTGGAAAAGCGAGATTTAGCCCAATCAAGACCCTCTGTTCCGCAAGCAATATCTCCTGCAAGAACCACTACATCTACTGTAGGATCTTCAGGGATATCAAATGCCTCGCAATCAAGGTGTATGTCTGAGAGTATCTGGATGCGCATAGGCTAAGCCTTTATCGATAAGGCTAAGTTTATTCTTCTATTTATCCAACTTCACCGTCCCTACACCCACCGAAGGTGTTGTCTTCACCATTCTCCATCGTGTTTAGTGAACACGCCGTCAGATGCTTATTCCATCGAAAGCAGTCGTTAGTTCCGATTCAAACCAGCAGCTGGGTCAGATAATTTTATTGATCGGTTATTCCGGCCTTTGGTCTGATTCAAACTTTTGTTGACGCCGGCGTTTTTCGCCCAAGGTTTCAGTTACCAATTCCTCAACGGCACTTATATGCCAAACCATCCCCAAGTCCGATTCAGCATTTACGCGCCCGGAATAAATACCGAGAAATTCCCATTTTGGTTCCGTAGTGAGAGTGGTGCGAAGTTGCCCATCTACTAAATGCCGGTAACCGTTAGGTCTGTACGCAATCACGGGCGAGCCGGACTGGCCTTGTCTCGTTCTACAGTCTATGAGAAAAACGGGGTCGTCCGGAGTAACAAAACATAAATCTTGCGCTAAAAATCCAGTCATCCAGATTGGATGGAAACCAGATGACTTCTCTCCAAATGGAAACCCTATCACGCTAACTGTTTCCGCGGGGCCGACTATCATATTTGCTCGATCATGCTGCGTCCTTAAGTAATATGTGTATAAGAATACGTCGGCACCCCATTTCAGATTTAATCCAACGATATCCGCTTTGCCCTTCAATCGTGGGTGTTCAACCCAAAACGGCGTACCGTCAGGACGATATAACGGTAGGCGGATCTGTATCCATTCGGCTGGTACGGTATGTGGCTTCAGAAAATAAATGACAATGTGATCTGGCTCCGCCAAATTTTTATCTAAACATTTTCCCGATTGTTGGTTGCGTCCCGTCACGTTGTGCCTATTGGTTACTACAACAACATCTGACTCCTTATCCAGTGCTACTAGGGTGGCCGTTCCTGAACTCAGTCGCGTGCTACCGAAATACATTTCAATGTATAGCGATTTGAGCGTAGGAATCTCGACGTTCAACCGCTTCTCAAGAGGGACTTCATTTTCTTTCATCACAATCTCTGGGCGAATGGCCGTTAAAACCTAGCTAGAGACATATAAAGCTAGCGGTGTTAGCGAGACTAGCTTTAAACTGGACTCGCTGGTTGGTTTTAATAGTAACCAGTTCGCTAAGATTTGGATTTTCGTCATTAAAGGTGTGCACTATGGTCGGTCCACGGGTCTTATAACTACTAGGAACACATCCTGTCGGTTAAATCCTCTGAACGCCGATGGTTGCGACTGACAAGCTGGGATTATTAGCCGACTTCGAATGGAATGCTCAATTAGATGCAGGCTGTAGCGAAACAGTTTCCAAGCATCTAAGTCTCGCCTCAGGATACAGGCGCTGTGCAACATTTTTTAGCAATGAATCTCTTCGAAAAAGAGCTTGCCTACAACCATCCACCGTCGGGCCAGAGCAGGGCGTGACATTGAACTCGCTTAATCTTCTAATTAGCCCACCTGGACTTGTTCCGCACTCATAAGCCAGCTGCGCAGCAAGTAAATAACTTGATTCGAATTCCTTAATCGAATTGATAGAAATAATGGCGCCGGTATTATCTTTATCTACTTTTGTTAGAATCCCTGATCTAACCCAAAAATAAGCTACTTCTTGTTTAACTCGCAAATGTTGCGCGGCCTCTGGAACACTTAAGCCCAATCTTTTCGGTCGATATTTTTCGCCCCATTTGCTTAACCTTTCGCGATCAAAAATCCAGCTCGAAATACCCTCAAAGCCCTCTAGCAAAGCCACAGGCAATAGCTCTCGGTCTTTCACAGCATGAATTAGAGCAACAATCACGTTGTCACTCCATTGCCAATATTGCAGAACATCGCGAACGGCCACCTCACTGAGATTTACATAAGGCCTTTCTGTTAGGCCTTCTCTTATATTTAAGATTCTTTCAATGGACTCTGCCGGAATACACCATGATGCGCCGCCATTTAGCTTTATCGCTTCGGGAAACAGCATCGTGCATATATTTTCTAAACGTCTTCGATTCAGCCCCAATATTCGCATTGCTGTTTTTAGATTAACTTCCGATTTCACACGCGGTCCTACTTGCTCAATATCCACGCGGTTCACCATCAAGGTCACACGTCCCGACTTGCCACGATGCTCGCATGCCTTAACTTGATTTTCCGCAATTAACAATTTAAGCCTTTGCCGGGAAATGCCTAAATCTCGTTCTGCCTCTGCCGCAAGCATCCATTTCTGTTCGCGTGGCGACGCCATTGGAAGCCGACGATTGCGCTTTGCTAGAGGAGCATTCCAATGCTCCATCAGATATCGTTGAAACTCATCACGCAAAGGATCGAAGGACACTCCAATTAATTGTCGATAGAGTGCTTGGTAAAAATGACCAAAGCGTGTCGGTAATCGCGCTGCCGTATCGGATTTTCCGTCTTGCAGCTGATTTAAGAAGCGATGGAATCCCTGTGGCCACTGCTGAATTATTTCAGCAACAATGCTCGTTAATTTCCAAGATATTCCCAGGTTTTTTATTTTCGTAATTTTCTGTGGCCGCTTATTTCCTAGAAACGCAGCGTAGGCGCCTAAGAAATGAATAAGTTGCTGGAATTCCAAGAGGCTAAGTCGCGTGAACCAATCGGCGGGAGATTCCGTTGAATCTTGCCACTTATCAGCAATTCGCCGTGACAGCTCGACGAGTGCGTCGGGTGCAGATTTTTTTGGATGCTCGATAATGGAGGCGCCACATTGGCATTCCATTAAGCTGTCCCGATTCCACGAAAACGACTCCCCGCAACAATGGCAAGTATCGACCAAATCGATTTGGTGAATATGGCACGTATCGTAAAACTCCAACTCCCACCAAACACGCCAGTGCGATTGTTCAGCGAGACATAATGGACAAGCACGAGGGAAAACTTGATTCCAACGAACATTTGCACCTTCGAAGCGTACTCGCCAATCATCAACGTTAAGACCGGAGCCAATGAGTGCTGGTAGCCCACCAAGTCGTGACTTAGCACTAACTATTTCCCGGTCCCGCAGCTCTTTATAGGAAAGTAGATTGGCTCTTCGCAACCGGAGGAGATATCCATATGGTCCTTCATTATGAAGAATTGGAGGCCGCAGTAGGAGTTTCACTACGCTACGCCTTTAATGCGTTCATCACCTAATTTTTTAACTATTTTTTTCTCGGCTGCTCGGTAGATATCGAGAGCCGGATGGCCTATTAAAAAATGTATGAGGTATCGCTGATATAGTCGTTTTTGAAACTCTCGCACCGCATTTTTGCCGTGACTCAGCGATCGCTGCATCTGATACTCCAGCAATTTTTTGCAAACCTCACTGAATCCAATGGGCCAATTTGTTAGAGCATCCGTGAGCAACTGCTGATCTGGATTGATTACCTGCGATGTATCTCTGAGAACGACCGCATAATCATCAACAATGAACGAGTCTCTTAAAAATGAAACTAATCGAAACGCCTCATCCAAGCCTAGGCGCAGAATGGGTTGGAGTTCTACGGGATATGGACACCACTCGGGGTTAACGGCAGACAATTGGAGCTGGGTTATTTGTTCAGAAATCGCCACATATTTCTGCGCACTTATATTTCTCGATTTTCGTAAATCGAAACCACAACGACAATGAATAACCGAGGAGTCTGTCCAATAAAGCTGCCGACAGCATCTATCGCACTGTTCTACCAAATATGTATTATGAGCCGTACAAGTATCGAATAAGACGATTTCCCAACTTAGCCGCTGATAGGGTTCTTCACCCAAACATTGAGGACAGATACGTCGTTTGTTTATTACAAGTTCTCTGGAAACATGAGATTTAAAACAACTCGTAGCATCATATTCATACCGTCTTCCCGCGGGCTTAATATCAACCGGCAGACGCTCGGCTAATGCTTTCAATATTTCAGTTTCCGTGAGCAGATGGGCTTCTTCCGTTGTTATACAGCGTCTCGTTTTTGCTGGTTTTATGTGGATGTCATTGATCTGTCTAAACCTAATTAAATAACCTCGGAAACTTTCTTGCGAGTATAGCTCCGGATAGATAGTAGTTTTCATGAGGACTCCCACTGTTATTTTTGTTTCCCCCTATCCATTGAATAATCCCAGCCGGCAAAGGGCTCATCTGGCTGATTGAGAAACCTCAGATATGCATTTTCCAAGAATGGGTTCAGTGACTCGGGGGCGTCTGCCCAGACTTTTTCCTTATAAGCCTCAGCGAAGAGCGCCAAATCTAACAATTGAATTTTCTGCTCCGCCGCCAGCTGAACGGCTCCTTCCAAAATTTTGATGACGTAGTCAATAATTCCTGCGCTCGCATAAAAAAATCGCTGGGCTACGCGCGCATCTCGCAGCTCTATACTTTGTATTGGTAATTTTTCCTGTAAGCCTTTTAAAAAGCCCCTAAATTGCTTTTGTTCATCCTGTTCTTCAAAGCTAAAAGGCAGCATTTTGTGGCGTGAAGACGATCGTCTAGCGAGCTGCATATTCGATTTAACAAACTCCACAGCTCGAGGTAACCCAGCAATCACTACGGGCTTCTTAATCTCCTGCATTAAAATTTTGACGCTATCAGATACTTTTCTCCCTTCCGCAATTTTTTTGCGATCGACAAAATGTTGAATTTCATCGATCATAAGAAGCTCACAACCACACTCGCTCAGAAAGTGACATATCTTGTTCACATTGTCTGCCGCTCTTCTTTCGGAGCTTTCTCCGATAGCAGCTAATATTTCTGTTGTGAAACTTAGTTCGGTTGGATTGGCAGGCGTAACAACATGGACCACAGGTATTACCGTTCGATTGTCTTCGTCAAAACGTGGAAATTGGGCCGAGTAATATTCAAGCAGCGTTGTCTTACCGACGCCAGATTGCGCAGATATGAATAATGAATCCGATTGTCCTGTGGCCTTACATTTTTTATGCATACGTGCAATGCGACGTAATGCTTCGCTGAATTGTGGTGTCATCACGATTTCTTGACGTAAAGAGAATTCCCAAGGAATTTGCTCCATTGTATTTTGATCATAGCCAAGTAGGTCAGCGAACTTATCCTCGTAGGGGTCCATATTAAAATTCCTCTCAAAGAAAAAAGGCGCGGATGCGCCTTTTGATCAAGCTGATTTTTTAGTGACATAGCTAGGCAGGTCATCGTCCAGACCGCTATGGAGAGATGGTTTTTGCAACACCTTCGCTGTGATTACTGATTTAGTGATTTTAGTTAGAGTGTCTTCACGCTCCGCAATAATTGATTCGCTATCACTTTGCAGCAATGCTTTCACCTTTTTACGCGTACCCATACGCTTATCGCGCACAGCTGCGTCGATGACTTTTTGGATTTCTTCCTTAGCTTCAAGCAGAGCAATTGCATCATCGGGATCTTTATTTTCTGCACGGATTTTCGCGCGCACCATACGATGAACCTGTCTGTGTAAATCCTTCGCGTATTCGAGCTTACGCTCGCAAACATCAACACGGACATACTCATCAATACGAGGGTCAAATGCCTGAATGTATTCAATCGTATCTTCGTGATACTTGATCAGTATTTCGGGTGTCTTATCACTAAAACGGCGCAGCTCTTGAATATGCTCGCTGTTGTAAAAGAGGCCCTCCAGCTCGAAGCCGTAATGCCATAATTTTTTTGTGACAGGTATGCCAACCATTATTTCAAGTTGATCGGGGTAGGCTGGAAGCTCAATGATGCGGTCAGCTAAGCCCCGTTTCCATTTTTTATAGGGCGTGGTTCCAATCTCGCGATGCGGAGTGTGGTGGTAGATATCAACTATCCACTTAGTTACCAGATACACGAGGTCTTGTAGATCAATACATGCATACTTTGCCGCATTGTATTCACCGCGCTGATTGATATTAGAAAATGTTGTGCCTGGTAATAGATGAATTAGCCCTTCACCGATCGTTCGCATCGCTCGTTCTATTGATGCTTTCCACGTTGGCATTTTACGAGGACAAAAATCGATGCTGCCAATTCCCATTTCTTGGCACTGTTTCCGTACGGCTTCCGCATGAAAATCCATGCCATTATCCCAAGCAACAGAATGGGGAATGCCATGAGCGGGCCAGTCAGAATTAATGCCCTCGAACTTACTTAGCCAAGTATCCTTTGGTAATACCGCGCGCTTCAAACATTGCATTACAGAAAAACTAGATGGCGCGTGAAATGAAATGTAGAACCCAATGATCATGCGACTTTTTTTATCGATCGCTAGTGTCAACCAAGGTCTACCACATGGCAGCTTCGTCAACGTATCGATAACGATGACATCCAACGGTGTATGATCAACCTCAACACGATCCAGTATGTATTCAACCTTTATTGTTTTAATTGACTGTCGATACTTCATCTCAGCAGTGTCTTTGCCGAGTCGAGCACGATCAACAATGTCTCTCTGAAGCGTATTAAGCCAACGATATACCGTTGCTGAAGACGGCGGCTCTAACTTTTCACCATCCGGTTTTTCGGTTTCATTTATTCGGTGGATTTTTAGCTTCAATGTTTCATAAACATGTTTTTTGGGCCGCTTTTGCTTAGTCAGATAAACCGTATTTACAACGTCCAAAAAGTATTCATACAGATCCTTCGATGATTTGCGGCCGGCACGTTCTGAACGTGGCACAAGCGCTGTAATACTTAGAGAGCGGCGGTATCGACTATACCAACGCAGAATGGTGCGAGCGCTCGGAGGAGAGCAATCGCTTAACTCACTGGCGACTTCGTTAATTAGCGGTGGCAAAGAACCGAACGACCAAATTGCTCTTTTTTCCTCAAGTCGTTCGATATATGTCTGTCTATATCTTGCGATGGCTTGATGATGTTCCGTATAGATCGATAAGTCCCGTGGCGTTGCAAAATATAAAACATTTCCACCGCCGATACTCTCTTCTTCGATTTTCCATTCATTGTTCAACCACTTTTGGTGTATGACGCTAGGTTCTTCCGCCATTTTTTCCCCAATGTCATTTTCGAATAAAAATTTGCCGGTGACGGTTCTGGACAACAACGTCCAAATTTGTTTTCCACAACGAAATTGCAGGCCTTTTTTAAAAGAGAAGCGAATCATGGTCAGCCTCCACAAAGCTGAGAATGGTTGAGGATGTAATGGCTTGGGATAGGTCACAGTGCAGCTGATGGGTACTTAATAGTTGCCAAGCAATGCGCTCTCCGCCTAGCAGCCGTCCAATTTCTTGTAATGATTTGCCACCTAATTTCTCTAACTGAGATTTGGTAACCATTGGCCAATCTACTTTCATGCGGGGCCGGTGGTATGCAATTTTTCTAAGGTTTGAACGGCGCGGCTCCTGATTTATTTGCGCATCGGTAAGGAGTCGAAAAGATCTTCCTTGCCGCTGCAGATGCTCGGCTATCAGCGCGTATTTTTTGCGTACTGCTGGTTCTGCTAATTTGCGCTCGTCTTTCACCTCGATTAGGAGCGATTGACCCGAATGCAACTCGAGCAGGAAATCGATATAACAGCTTTTTTGGATTGGCCCGTCGTAGTAAATCTCGCGCTCCTGATAAGCACGATAGGTTTTGATACCCGCTGAAAACTCGAATAGTAAGCAGCTATCTTTTTCTAGCCCGGACTCCCAAGGAATCATTACTTGTGCTTTTAAGGAATTGAAGTAGCCCCGCATCCGCGTGCCGGACCGTGTCACTACTTTGCGTATTTGCATAATTAATCTCCCACCAAGAAGCCCAACGCACCAAAAAATGGTGATTGCTACTCCTAATCTGCTCAGAAAACCGTCCGCGAAACCCGGGCCGAATAAATGCGCTCTCGGTCAGAGAGGATCAAAACGGCGAGGCGAACGAGATTGCTGCGGCTTGACGACTTTGGTGGCGGGGAGTAATACTTAGGCTTCCACACTTAAGTACTCTCGGTTCGCCGAGGCGCAAAGGGGCAGGCCGCAGGGTTTGCCCTTTTTCGTTTACATGGCGGCATCCCCCCTGTTAGCGCGGCGCATACGCGGCTGACGTTCTTTCTGTCCTGCAGAATTCTCCTGAAGCGATTTCAACCACTCGGCGACATCACATGTCAGCGCGAATGTTCCTCGTCGTCCCGGAATTTTGAAAACGTTTACGCCCACGATGCCTTTACGGACTGCACGACTGAAAGCAGGAGTTGAGGGGTAACCAAGAGCTTGGCGTAACTGCGCTCCGCCAATGAGAGGACCATATTGGTTGAGCAAGGAATCACTTAATGACATAGATGGTTCGCTCATAGCCGATTAAGGCCTCTAAAATTCGGTCGGAAACTACTTATAACAACGCTCTGACCAAAATGAAAGTATTTCTTTAAAATCAAATACTTAGGTATATAAAAACATATACCCGCTGTATCATTTTTCAAGTCATATAACTTCTGCTTTTTAAGGTATTTAGCGCTTTTATCTCGACAGGAAAAATGTGGGCGGCTGTTAAAGAGAGGGGGAAAAATTATGGTCCAAGCCCACTTAAACGGATCCAGCTCACGGACCCAGCCTTCAGAAATGGAAAACGCCCAACCCTGTCAGGATTGAGCGTTTTCGACAATAAACTGCGGGAAAAAAGAAGGCCCCTAAAAGGGGCCGTATCTTAGTGCCAACTTATGAGAAAAAGGACAATATTTTTGAGAGCCTACATATATATTATTAAATATCGAGGTTAGCCACCTTCAACGCGTTCTCCTCAATGAAGTCCCGGCGAGGTTCCACCGCATCGCCCATCAGGCAGGTAAAGATCTGGTCGGCGGCGATCGCGTCCTCGATGCGGACTTGAAGCATGCGTCGCACGTTGGGGTCCATGGTCGTTTCCCACAGCTGCTCGGGGTTCATTTCGCCCAGCCCCTTGTAGCGCTGGATTGTGTAGCCGCGCTCGGCTTGTGCCATCAGCCAGTTCAGTGCTTCGACGAAGCTGCCGACCGGCTGGACCTTCTCGCCGCGGCGCACGTAGCCACCTTCTTCGATCAAACCATTTAGTTTGGTGCCGAGGCGAATCAGCTGTTGGTAGTCGCCGGAGCCGAAGAAATCATGGTTAAAGCGATAGTGTGTGCTCACTCCATGGGAGATGACGTGAACTGCTGGGAGGAATAGATGGCGCTCGGTATCTTCTTCGATGGTGACTTCGAAACGGCTGCCGCGGTCATTGGCCACCGTCGCCTGCAGGTGTTTGGAGAGCTCCACGATCCAATCCGCGACGCGCTGGCGCTCACTCAGATCGGCGATGGAGAGGACCGGCAAATAGACCAATTGCTGCAACGCCACTTGCGGGTACAGACGCGACAGGCGTTCGATGCGGCTTTGTACCGTGCGATATTCGGTGACGAGGTCTTCCAACGCGATGCCGCTGATCGGCGGAGCTTCGGCATTCACATGCAGTGAGGCTTCTTCGAGCGCCGACTGGGTCAGGTATTGGGCGAGGGCATCATCGTCTTTCAGGTACTGATGTTGTTTGCCTTTGGCGATTTTGTACAACGGCGGTTGCGCGATGTAGATATAGCCGCGCTCGATCAGCTGGGACATTTGCCGGAAGAAGAACGTCAGCAGCAAGGTGCGGATGTGCGAACCATCGACATCGGCGTCGGTCATGATAATGATGCTGTGATAGCGCAGCTTGTCGATATTGAATTCGTCTTTGCCGATACCGCAGCCGAGTGCGGTCACGACGGTGCCGACTTCGGCCGAGGAGATCATCTTGTCGAAGCGGGCTTTTTCGACATTTAGAATCTTGCCCTTGAGCGGCAGGATTGCCTGAGTGCGGCGATCGCGGCCCTGTTTGGCGGAGCCGCCGGCGGAATCACCCTCGACCAGATACAGCTCGGACAGCGCCGGGTCTTTTTCCTGACAATCCGCCAATTTGCCTGGCAGACCGGCGATGTCGAGCGCGCCTTTGCGGCGAGTCATCTCGCGCGCTTTGCGTGCCGCTTCCCGCGCGCGGGCAGCATCCAGCATTTTGCCGACGATGATCTTGGCTTCCTGCGGGAATTCCAGCAAAAATTCCGAGAATTTCTCGCCCATAGCCTGTTCGACCGCTGTTTTCACTTCGGACGAAACCAATTTGTCTTTGGTTTGGGATGAAAACTTCGGGTCGGGAACTTTGACCGAAATAATAGCGGTCAGACCTTCGCGGGCATCGTCGCCGGTGGTCGATACTTTTTCTTTCTTCGCCAGACCTTCACCTTCGATATAGGTGTTCAGGCAGCGGGTGAGGGCGGCGCGAAAGCCGGCCATATGTGTGCCGCCATCGCGCTGGGGAATGTTGTTGGTATAGCAGTAAACGCCCTCCTGGAAGCCGTCGTTCCACTGCATTGCGACTTCGACGCCGACGCCCTCCGCTTCGGTAGTGAAGTGAAATACGCGATTGATCGGCGTTTTGTTCTGATTCAGGTATTCGACGAAGGCGCGCAGGCCGCCGTCGTAATTGAAATTTTCGCGCTGGCCCGAGCGCTCGTCGAACAGGTCGATGTTGACGCCGGAATTCAGGAAGGCCAGCTCGCGCACACGCTTCGCGAGGTAATCAAAATGGAATTCGATATTGGTAAACGTTTGGGCGGACGGCTTGAATCGGATCTCGGTGCCGGTGGTATCGGTGTCGCCCACCGCGACCAGCGGTGCCTGCGGTACACCGTGGCGATAAATCTGCTCATAAACTTTGCCGGCACGGCGGATGGTCAGCTTCAATTCTTCGGATAAAGCGTTGACCACCGACACGCCCACACCGTGGAGGCCGCCGGAAACCTTATACGTGTTGTCATCGAATTTACCGCCCGCGTGCAACACGGTCATGATGACCTCGGCGGCGGAAACGCCTTCCTCGTGCATATCGGTCGGAATGCCCCGACCGTTGTCGGTCACGGTAATCGATTCGTCGGGGTGGATAGTGACGGTGATCTTCGAGCAATAACCAGCGAGCGCTTCGTCGATCGAATTATCAACGACCTCAAACACCATATGGTGCAAGCCAGTACCGTCATCGGTATCGCCGATATACATTCCTGGCCGCTTGCGTACTGCGTCCAGGCCCTTAAGTACCGTGATACTGGAGGCGTCGTAATTCTTCTCGTCGCTCATTCGATTCCCCTGTTGGTCAGCATGGCGTTATTTCGCCGTGTTCCACGTGAAACATCTGTACGGCTGTTGAAGGAGACCAGCCGTCAATTAATTCGTTTTGCTCGATGCTGGTCGCAAGCACCTGCACGTCCAGGCGCTCGAGCACTGCACAAAACTTTTGGCGATGCACGCGATCTAGCTCGGCACCGAGATCATCGATTAAAAATATGCTTGTTCTGCTAGTGCGCTTGCGCAGCAACTCGGCCTGGGCCAGCTGCAGCCCGGCCACCAGCACTTTTTGCTGACCTCGCGACAGCGTGTCAACCGCCAGCGCCGCCCCCGCATATATCCGCAGATCGGCGCGATGCGGACCAACGCGGGTCATGCCTTGTTGGATATCTCCATCCAGCGCCAGCTGCAGGGCTTCTTCGAGCGCGTGCGGCTTGGACCAACCCCGGTGATAACTCATCTCGAGGCCAGTCACGGCGGGAGACAGCTCGCTCAGTATTTGCTGAGCCATGGCAATCAGCTCTTCCATGTAGCTTTGGCGCATCAGGTCGATTTGTTCGCCGTGGCGGGCGTACTCACGAGTCCATAGCGCCAGCTGATCGCGCGCGATTTTACCATGCCGCAGAAGTGTATTGCGCTGTTTCAATGCCCGCTGAGCCAGGCGCCATGTCGGATAGAAGGACGGTTCCACGTGGAACAAGCCCCAGTCGATAAACTGGCGCCGATGCGTTGGTCCGCCCTGCAGTACCTCGAACGCTTCAGCAGAAAATACCTGCACCGGCGCGATATGAACTAGCTCTGCTAACGACCCTATCGCGCTGCCGTTGAGTAGGATGGTAGGCTTGCTGCCATCGCGTTGCCGCTGCATGCCCAGGGTTAACGCGGCTCCGGCATCATCCCGCAGCTCGGCAAAAATGACACACTCAGCGCTGCCGTCCTGCAATACCGGCTTGACCTGTGACTGCCGAAACGAACGTCCCACTAGCAGTAGATGTGCGGCCTCCAGCAGTGAAGTCTTACCTGAACCATTGGCGCCAAAGAAGATATTGATACGCTGTAGCTGGGGGAGGGAAACGCGGCTCAGGTTGCGGACGTTGGTGACCTGAAGCCGCCGAATGAGCATAAAGGGGAGAGGATGCGCCGTATTACAGGCGCATCGGCATCACGACATATACCGAGTCGCCGCTTTCGGCTTCTTCCATCAGTACCGAGCTATTCGCATCAGATAGCGATAACTTGACGCTGCGCTCGCTGAGAACGCCCAACACATCGAGCAAATAAGACACGTTAAAGCCGATTTCCAGTAATTCGCCTTGATAATCGACCGATACCTCTTCCTCGGCCTCTTCCTGCTCGGGATTATTCGCCACGATGCGAAGGCTGCCGGAGTTAAGGCTCAGGCGCACGCCGCGATATTTCTCGTTCGACAGAATCGATGCGCGCGAGAAGGCATGGCGCAAATCTTCGCGATCGCCAAACACGATCTTCGAAGTAGTGCGCGGCAACACGCGCTCGTAATCCGGGAACTTGCCATCGACCAACTTGGAGGTGAATTGGACAGAATCAGTGTTGGCGCGAAAATGATTGCTGCCGATGACGATGGTGACGCTACTTTCGCCGTCGGTGAGCAACCGCGACAGTTCAATCACGCCTTTACGCGGCAAAATCACCTGTAACCCATCATTGGCAACCTCGATATCCCGTTGCAGCGTGCACATCGCCAGGCGGTGACCATCAGTGGCGACTGCGCGTAAGCTGCCGGCTTTAACTTCCCACAGCATCCCGTTCAAGTAATAACGCACATCCTGCTGCGCCATCGCAAAGCCAGTGCGCTCGATCAGCCGCTTCAGATCCGACTGTTTCAGCTGCAACTCGACACTGCCGGGGCTGTCCTGCACGCTTGGGAAGTCCGAAGCGGGCAGCGTGGATAGCGCAAAGCGGCTGCGCCCCGAACGAATGACCAGGCGCTGCTCGTCGAGCGCAAATTCCAGCTGGCTGCCATCCGGCAGCGATTTACAGATATCGACCAGCTTGCGCGCGGGTACGGTGACTTCACCCTGCGACTCTGGCGTTGTATCGAGAGCCACATGACCGACCAACTCAACTTCCAAATCGGTACCGGTGATCGACAGGCGTTGACCGTTCAGCACCAGCAATACGTTAGCGAGAATCGGCAGAGTCTGTCGGCGCTCGACCACGCCAGCGGCGAGGTTCAGCGGCTTCAACAAGGCTTCGCGGGAAATAACAAATTTCATGGCAGCTTCTTCTTTACCCTGGGAACTTGAGGACGAAAATGGCGCAAGGACGCCAATCTATCATGTGGTGAGCAGGCGCAACAGGTTCTGATAATCTTCGCGAATATCGGCATCGATTTCGCGCATTTCCTTAATCTTGCGGCAGGCATGCAGCACTGTGGTGTGGTCGCGACCGCCGAAACTATCACCGATTTCCGGCAAACTATGGTTGGTCAATTCCTTCGCTAATGCCATGGCGACCTGCCGCGGCCGCGCCACCGACCGGCTGCGTCGCTTCGACATCAGGTCGGCCAGCTTGATCTTGTAGTACTCGGCTGCGGTGCGCTGAATGTTGTCGAGGCTGACCTGTTTATCCTGCAACGCGAGCAGGTCTTTCAGCGAATCTTTGATCAGCGGAATATCGATGCTACGCGCGGTGAAATGCGCGCTCGCAATGACGCGCTTCAGGGCGCCCTCGAGCTCGCGCACATTCGAGCGAATGCGCTGCGCCAAAAAAAACGCGGCATCCGGCGGCAAGTCGACACGCGATTGCTCGGCCTTCTTCATCAAAATGGCCACGCGCGTTTCCAGCTCGGGCGGCTCGACCGCTACCGTCAGGCCCCAGCCAAAGCGCGACTTTAGTCGCTCTTCGAGCCCATTGATTTCCTTCGGATAGCGGTCGCAGGTCAGGATCATCTGCTGACCGCCTTCGAGCAGCGCATTAAAGGTGTGGAAAAACTCTTCCTGCGAGCGCTCCTTGTTTGCAAAAAACTGAATATCATCGATCAACAATGCATCGACCGAACGGTAGTAGCGCTTGAATTCGTTGATTGCGTTCAATTGCAACGCCTTGACCATATCGGCAACGAAGCGCTCGGAATGCAAATAAACGATTTTCGCGTTCGGGTTGCGCTGTAACAGCGCGTTGCCGACGGCATGCATCAAGTGGGTTTTACCCAGCCCGACGCCGCCATATAAAAAGAGGGGGTTGTACGCACCGCCTGGATTGTCCGCCACCTGCATCGCTGCAGCGCGCGCCAGCTGGTTCGATTTGCCCTCGACAAAATTGGCGAACGTGTAGTTTTCGATCAGGCTGTTCTGGTGCTTAATACTGCCTTCCACTTCCACCTGGCGTGAGCCAGATAGACGCGGTGCCGCAGCCACGGCAGGAGCGGGCGCCTTTTCCAGGACTACTGATTTGTGAACAGTGCTGCGCGTGCCGACATCGAGCACGACATTGAGCGCTTGATTCGGCGCCAGCTCACTGACCAGCTCTCTGATGCGCGCGAGAAACTTATCATTGACCCAATCGCGCACAAATCGGTTGGGCGCAAGCAAACGCAACTGGGCGCCGTCACCGCTAGCGGCAAGCGGTCGAATCCAGGTATTGAATTGTTGGGCAGGCAATTCTTCCTGCAAATACTCAACACATTTCTGCCACGTAAGTTCCGGCAAAACATTTCCCCATTGATCTAATTCTTCAGCGATCGACGCTAGCATTGCTTACCCAGGCCTTTCTTATTAGGTGGAAGTATCCGGTTGAATCGGGGCAAGGCGCGCATTCTACCCGCAGGGCGCATAGTTATCCACAAAAATCGGTACGTCTCAAGCACCGAAATTAGAATTACTTTTTATTAATATTCAACGAGTTGGAATATTTCCACCGCAAAAAGCCGAGCTCAAGCCAGCAAAATTATGTTGCTGTGGATAACTCATCGGCTTAGCTGTGGATAAGCTCTGCAAAACCGCTGCGTCAAGACGTCTAAACCTGTGCAAAGTGCAGCACGCCTATCGCTGGCAGTGACGTGCTCGGATTGTTTGCGTAACAAATTGCTAATACGAAACGGATTCTATAGAATGCCGCGTCTTTTTCCGGCTCTGGCAAACTCCCCCAGAGCCCTACCTGCGATGGGAATTCCGCCATGAAAAGAACCTTCCAACCGAGCAATCTGAAGCGCAAGCGCGTCCATGGTTTCCGTGCCCGCATGGCTACCGCCAATGGTCGCAAAGTGCTGGCGCGTCGTCGTGCTAAAGGCCGTCATCAGCTGGTAGTTTGATCGCGGTTACCTGATATCGATCTGGCGCAGTGACGAGCTATCGCTATTCCAAAGCACTGCGTCTACTAACGCCCGCGGATTTCAAACAGGTTTTCGATGCAGCTGCGCTGCGGGTATCCAGCAAGGAATTATTAATCCTCGCGCGTACCAATCGTTTTGATCATCCGCGTCTTGGTCTGGTTATCGCCAAGAAAAATATTCGCAAGGCTGTTCAGCGCAACCGGGTCAAGCGCATCACCCGCGAAAGCTTTCGGCTGCAGCAAGCTGCTTTGGTGGATGGCGCTTGCGGCATCGACGCCATCGTGTTGGCTCGCGCCGGACTGGATCGCCTCGATGACCACTCCTTGCGTGAGCTGCTCGATCAACTCTGGCGGCAGTTGCAGCGCAAGGCTCGCAAACAGACGACGGAGTAACGCATGCTCGCCCGGCTGTTCATCGCGCTCATCAAAGTGTACCGGTGGTGTCTGAGCCCGTTGTTAGGTCAGCACTGTCGTTTCTACCCCAGCTGTTCCGAATACGCGCTGACCGCGCTTAATCAACATGGTGTAGCCCGTGGCGGTTGGCTGAGTCTGCGCCGACTGGGCCGCTGCCATCCCTGGCATCCTGGTGGTTACGATCCGGTACCGCCGTGCACTTGCCATTCTGTCTCCTCTTCTCAGGTATAAACGTCGTATGGATATCCAGCGCTACCTATTGATTGCCGTGATCGCCGTGTTGTCGTTCATGCTGATGACCGAGTATGTGCATTTCAGCCAGCAACGCGCGGCTACGCCAATCGCAGCAGCCAGCGTCACCGCGCAGCAGCCGCCCGAAACCGTACCGCAATCGACTACCGACGTGCCGAGCGGCGCAGCGACACCGGCCAGCGACACAGCACCGTCCAATGCCACGCGCTACATCCAAGTCAGCAGCGATGTGCTCGATATCAAAATCGATCGCCAGGGCGGTGACATCGTTTACGCCGCATTGCCGAAATTCACCGCCAAACTGGAAACACCCGATCAGCCGTTCGTGTTGCTCGAACAGGATGCTGCTCGCAGCTATGTCGCACAGAGCGGCCTGATCGGACTCGACAACAATAATGCGCGGCCGCTCTATCAAAGCAGCGGCGACAATTATCGACTGGCGGAGGATGCCGATACGCTGACCGTGGCATTGACTGTCGAAACCGCGCAACACCTGACCGTCACGAAAACCTTCACGCTGCACCGTGGCGATTACGCCATCGATGTTGCTTATCACGTAAAAAACAATAGCGACAGCGCCTGGCAGGGCACGTTGTACGGTCAATTGAAACGCGACAGCAGCAGCGACCCGAGCGTGGTCAGCGGCGGCTTCGGCATCAGCTCGTTCCTCGGTGCTGCCGTGCATTTGCCGGATTCGCCTTATCACAAGCTGCCATTCAAAGACATGGCGGAAAAGCCGTTCAAGCAGACCTTGCAGGGCGGCTGGATCGCATTCGTCCAACATTATTTTCTCAGCGCCTGGATTCCTGCCGCCGATCAGCAAAATCAATTTGCGACGCGTGCCAGCGACGGCATGCACGTCGGCTGGTTTACCGCGCCGACGCAAACGGTAGCGCCCAATAGCGAAGCGACTTTTGCCGCGCGCTTTTATGCCGGCCCGAAAGATCAGTACCGCCTGCGCGCCATTTCGCCGGGCCTCGACCTCAGTGTCGACTACGGCTGGTTGTGGTGGATTGCGCAACCGCTGTTCTTTTGCCTGACCAAAATTCACGGCTGGATCGGCAACTGGGGCTGGTCGATCATGGTATTAACGCTCGGTGTGAAAGCGGTGTTCTTCTGGCTGAATGCGAAAGCGTATTTGTCGATGGCGAAAATGCGCAAGCTGCAACCGAAGATGGTCGAAATTCGCGAGCGCTATGCCGATGACAAGCAAAAGCAATCGCAGGAAATGATGAGCCTGTACAAGACCGAAAAAATCAATCCGCTCGGCGGATGTCTGCCGGTGGTAGTACAAATGCCGGTATTTTTAGCGCTGTATTGGGTACTGCTCGAAAGCGTCGAGCTGCGTCATGCGCCATGGATTTTGTGGATCAAAGATTTATCCGCAATGGATCCTATTTTCGTGTTGCCGTTGATCATGGGCGCGACCATGTTCCTGCAACAAAAATTGAATCCACCGCCGCCCGATCCGATGCAGGCGAAAGTCATGCAGTTCATGCCGATCATGTTTACCGTTTTCTTTTTATGGTTTCCGGCCGGTTTGGTGTTGTACTACATCGTCAACAACGTGCTGTCGATCGCGCAGCAATATGTCATCACCAAACGCGTCGTCAAAGATTTTTAATCGAACCTGCAAAGGCCGGATATCCGGCCTTAATTTTTTGCCATGTCGACATTAAACAAACCGCTAGCAAACACGGACACGATCGCCGCCATTGCGACGCCGATCGGCCGCGGTGGCGTCGGCATTGTGCGCGTATCCGGCCCGCTGGTTAATGCAATTATCGCCCGTGTGATCGGCCGCGATTTAATTCCGCGTGTCGCTCATTACGGTCCCTTTCTGGAACACGCTGATGTCGAACGCGCCGGTCAACCGCTCGATGTCGGCATCGCGTTGTTTTTTCCCGGGCCGCACTCATTCACCGGCGAAGATGTACTCGAGCTGCAAGGACACGGCGGACCGGTCATTCTCGATTGTCTGCTGCGCGAAGTGATACGACTCGGGGCACGACTGGCACGACCGGGCGAATTCAGTGAGCGCGCCTTTCTCAACGATAAAATCGATTTGGCGCAAGCCGAAGCGATTGCCGATTTGATCGACAGCGCTTCCGAGCAGGCCGCGCGTTCGGCATTGCGTTCACTGCAGGGCGAATTCAGCGCGCGCATCGATGCACTGGTCGACCAGCTCACCCGACTGCGCATGTACGTAGAAGCCGCAATCGATTTTCCCGAAGAAGAAATTGATTTTCTCGCCGATGGCAAAATTGCGCGCGACATAGTTGAACTGTTAGAACAGATCGATGCGGTGTTGTGCCAAGCGCAGCAGGGCAGTTTGCTGCGCGAAGGCATGACCATCGTCATCGCGGGCGCCCCGAATGCCGGCAAATCGAGTTTGCTCAACGCGCTTGCCGGCCGCGACAGCGCGATCGTGACACCGATCGCCGGCACCACGCGCGATGTACTGCGCGAACATATTCAAATCGATGGCCTACCGCTGCATATCATCGATACCGCTGGCTTGCGCGATAGTTCCGATGCGGTTGAGCAGGAAGGCATTCGCCGCGCATGGCGTGAGATCGAGCGCGCCGATCACCTCTTGTTGGTTGTCGATAGTCAGATCGAGCAGGATATCGATATCAATGCATTGTGGCCGGTCGATGCACCGCTGGCGTTACCGCAAATTCCCATAACTATTGTGCGCAATAAATGCGATCTGTCCGGACTGGCGGCTGGCGTTATTGCCACCACACCGGCGGTGCTGACGTTGAGCGCAAAAACCGGTGACGGTATCGACATGCTGCGCCAGCATTTGAAAACCAGCATCGGCTTCAGCGGCAGCGATGAAGGTTCTTTCCTGGCGCGGCGCCGGCATCTCGATGCGCTGCTGCGCGCGCGCGATTATTTATGCGATGGCCAGCAACAATTATTGCAGCACCATGCCGGCGAATTACTCGCCGAAGATTTACGGCAATGCCAGCGCACACTCGGCGAAATAACCGGTCAGGTCAGTGCCGATGATTTGCTCGGCCGTATCTTCTCGAGTTTTTGCATCGGCAAATAACGCGATATTCGACACAGCATTACATTGCTGAAACGGTTATCGCATGTACAATCTCAGGCTGAAGGGAATGCACTCACTCAACCGGGACACTTAACCGAACATGTGCATATGACCATTCGCTATTTTTTGCGCCTATTGGCGCTGCCCTTATTGCTGACCCAATCCGCCGTTGCTGGTGCCGATGACGATCCCGATGTCAACGAAGCGCTACCTCTACCCGAAGTGCTGACGCCTGTACGTCTCAAACAACCCCGCACCGAAACACCAGCGAGCGTCACCGTCATCGAGCATAAGGAAATCGAAGCGAGTGGCATTCGCGATCTGCCCGAATTATTGCGCCTGGTGCCCGGCATGGCCGTCGGTGCACGCTCCGGTTGGGATTACGTGGTTAGCTATCACGGCACCAATCGTCACAACAGTCATCGCATGCAGGTGATGATCGATGGTCGCTCGGTCTATCAAGCCGGTCTCGCCACCATCAACTGGGAAGATATTCCGCTGGCGATGGAGGATATCGAGCGCATCGAAGTGACCCGCGGACCAGACACCGCAGCCTATGGCGCGAATGCGTTTCTCGGCGTTATCAATATCATCACCAAACATCCGGACGATAGCGCGCGCCTGCGCTTCAAAGCCACTCGCGGCAACAACAGCACCGAAGATTACTACTTATCGACCACTGGCGAAGTCAGCTCCGGTAGCTTTCGAGTAACGGCCGCAGCGCGCCGCGATGCCGGCTTCGATCATCGCGCCGATGGCAGCGATCGTCGCGACTCAAAAAATTTGCAGATGATCAATACGCGCTTGCTGCTGGCGCCGACCGAAAACTGGAGTCTCGATTTCCAGGCCGGTTACAAAATAGGGATCAATCAAGACGACATCAATGGCCTCGACATGACACCGCCAGACAATGATGTTGGCAATTATTTCGCGAGCCTCAATTCGCAGCATTTTTTAACCACTAACAATTCGCTGAAGTGGCAGCTCGATTACTCGGGATCTCGCAGCATTACCGAATGGCGTTCGTGCGATTCCGCTGCCACCCTCAATCCGAGTTTGCCGTCGTTCCTTTTAATCTGCGGCGACGTCAATAACAACATTCGCGCCTCCCGCACCGATTTCGATATCCAGGACACCTGGCTCAGCGATGGTCCTTGGAAATTAGTCACCGGCGCGCACGCGCAGTATCAGCGGGTCAATTCAGAAACGTATTACAGCGGCACCGAAAGCCGCACCACCTATCAATTATTCGGCAACGCCGAATATCATTTTCTGCCGCAGTGGTCCGCCACCGTCGCAGGCTCGCATGAATTTCTCGACGGTGGTCAGCATGTATTTTCACCGCGCTTGGCGCTGCTGTTTTTTCCGAATGAAAATCATTCGATACGCGCCGTCTATTCAGAGGCCATTCGTTCGCCCGATCTGTTCGAAACGCAGTTGCGGTGGCATTACATCGTCAGCAATCTGAGCACTATTCCAACAGTCCCATTACCGCTTCCCACTCAGGTCGATTTACCGACGTTAACCGTTCCCGGCACTGCGCAACCCGAGCGCATTCGCTCGCGCGAATTGGGCTATTACGGTTTGTGGTTCGCGCGCAAATTGGAATTCGATCTCAAGTTGTACAACGATGATCTCTACGATTTAATCAGCGACAACCCGACGTATGGCGCCTATAACCCAGCTAATAATTCGTCAGTCAAACAGCGCGGCTATGAATCGGAAATTAAATTTCGACCCACTGAACATTTGTTAATGCATTTATCCTATGCGCTGATCGATTCGGATGCTTCGACCCATCTCGAAGAAGACCTCACGCCAAATCATTCCGGCAGCGCGGCGGTGATTTACGATTTCGCATCGGGCTGGCAACTGTCCGGATTTTATTATTATGCCTATCCGATCAACACCAATAAATTTTCACGGCTGGATACCCGCATTGCCAAACAGTTTCCAATTTTATCCAGTCGTCTAACTTTGAGCGCAACGGTGCAGCACTATTTTGAAAAGCAGTCCGATCTATTCGAAGATAATTTATATAGCAGCCCGAACAGGATTTATTTGTCAGCGGATTTAAGTTTCTGACAGCCAAGATTGCTTAAGGGAATAACATGTTAAGACGGATATTTTGGATAACGATGTTGTTGCTGATGGCCCGGCCAGTGTTGGCGGACGCTGTGGTCGCGCGCATCGATATCGTGGTCCCCGCCAATAATCCAAACTTGGCTGATATGGCCGGCGGCATCGAGCATGCGTTGACGCAACGCTGGCCGAATATCCCGGTTACTGTCGCGCGCAACGATAATTACTCACCGAGCGATACCGCCAATACGCTGGTGGTGGCAATGGGTGATAGTAATTTACCCTGGCTATTTCGCACGGCGCCGCAGTATGCCTATGCGCTCGCATTTAATGTCAATTCCGCACTATTCAATAATGGCGAGCGCCGTGACAATAAAATTACCGCGTTGTATCGCGATCAGCCGCTAGTACGGCAATTGCATTTGGCAAAACTGCTGATTCCCAATTTGCAACGTGCTGCCACCATTCATAGCGCCGGCATTAGTTATGGCAACATCGAGCAGCTGCAACGCAACAGTGGCGTGCAAATTACCGATGCCATCCTCGATACCAATATCGATTGGGCGAAAACATTATCGCAGCTGATGCGCGATAACGATGTGTTGGTCGGCGTTGACGATCCGCGTATTTACAACAGCGAAAACATTCGAAGTATTTTGTTGACCACCTATCGTCATGGCAAGGTATTGATCGGCCCGAGTCGACCATTCGTCAATGCCGGCAGCCTCGCGTCGTGTTACACCGCTTCCGAACAATATCTACAACAATTGCTCACTATGGTAGCCGCTATTGTGCAGGAGCATCGCGTGCCACGCGCCCAATTTCCGAAGGCCTATCGCGTCGCGGTGAATACGCAAGTCGCGGCCTCATTGGGTTGGAATATTCCCGATGAAAAAGTGCTGACTGCAATGCTGTTGGCTCAACTCGGGGAGTGCGGCGATGGGTGTTAGAGAATTTTTACGTCGCGGCAAAATTGCCCATCAGATCGTGCTGGCCAGCACGATACCAATGCTGATTCTATATCTGATTATTTTTATATTTTTGCTCAACGCGCGACTCAACGATCAAGAGTCGATGCAGCGCGAGCACGGCTCGCTGTTGGTGAATCAACTCGCCGTTGCCAGTGAGTTCGCCGTGTTGACTGGCAATGAGGAACAGCTGCGCAGTATGTTGCAGCGCTCGGTCAGCGGCCCGGTGGCCAATATCAGCGTATGGGATGCGCGCGATCATCTGCTAGCGACGATCGGCAATCCAAACGCGGCGCAAAATGTCGATGTATTTCGTACCGATATTCGGATGGAACCGATCGCTCTCGACGATCCCCTGACCGCCGGCAACGAACTGGCGGCGCGCGGCAATACCATCGGCCGTATCGAAATCACGTTGTCGCGCCAGGGCATCACCGCGAGCCGCAATCATGCCATCGTCATTAGTCTGCTGGTGGGCACACCGATACTGCTGCTGGGTATTGCGCTGCTGTGGTATCTCGGCGAACGTCTGGGGCAACCGCTGAGCACGCTGACCGAAGTCACCGCCGCGCTCGCGAAAAGCGATTTAAGCGCGCGCACACCGGAAAATGGCATCGGTGAAATTCGCGTGCTGCAATCGTCAGTCAATCAAATGGCGGCAGCGCTGGAACTCACACAAGTGCGCCTGCATGAGTACCTGCAACAACTCGATCAAGCTCGCATCGCCGCGGAGCAGGCTAACGATGCAAAAAGCGAATTTCTCGCCACGATGAGTCATGAACTACGCACACCGATGAATGGCGCGCTCGGTATGCTTGAACTGTTGAAAAATACCGAGCTGGTACCGCAACAACAGCAGTATGTGAATATCGCGATCGAATCGACCGAACATCTGCTGACCGTGGTCAACGATGTGCTCGATTTCTCGCGTATCGAACGCGGCCTGATGCAGCTCGAACCCATTTACGCCAACGTCGGTGCATTGTTCGAACAGATCATTGGCTCGTTCCAATTAACCGCACAGCAAAAACATTTACTGCTGCATAGCGATATCGATCCGCTGCTACACGATATGCGCCTGCTGGTCGATCCGGCACGGCTGCGGCAAATTGTGGTCAATCTGCTCGGCAATGCGTTGAAATTTACTTTTTCAGGTTCGGTGCAATTCATTACCCGCTGCCAATGGCAGAACGACCAATTGCTCGACGTCGAATTCGCCGTGATTGATACCGGCATCGGCATCGCGAAAGAAAAGCAGGCGTTAATTTTCCAACCGTTTCGCCAGGCTGATGGCTCAACGGTACGGCGTTTCGGCGGCTCTGGACTGGGTCTTGCCATCGTGCAGAAGCTGACTTCGCTGATGAACGCCGATATCAAAATCGATAGCATGCCCGGCCGCGGCTCCACGTTCCGCGTGAAGTTCCAAGCAGCGGCGCGCCAAGCGGCAACAGCCGAACGCGCCGACGTGATTAAACAGCCGCTGCCACCGGCGGACATCCTGGTGGTCGAAGACAACGCCATCAATCAAATGGTGGTCGCCAATATGCTCGAAAGCCTGGGACTGAAAGTGAAGACCGCCAACAATGGTCTCGAAGCCCTCGAGCTGATCGAGCAGCATCCGTTCGATCTGATCCTCATGGATTGCCAGATGCCGGAAATGGACGGTTATCAATGCACGCAACGGATCCGATCGCACGAACGCCAGCATTTCGCCAGCCTGCCGATTGTCGCGTTGACGGCTAATGCGATGACCGAGGATCGCGAGCGCTGCCTCGCCGCCGGCATGAACGATTATTTGAGCAAGCCGGTCACAATGCAGGTATTGCGCGAAAAATTGCTGCGCTGGCTGCAACCGACGGGTTGATTGCTGTTATTCACACGCTCGGGACAGGTTTTCCACAATCTGTTTACGATTCAGCGAATGTTTTTAACGGCGACTTCGCTGCATGCAATGTCAACGCATAAGATGTGCACAACCCCGTGCAAACTCGACCGCTACACCGGGTAACCCAAGCGGGTACATCGCTAAGGCTAAATCCATCCACAGCGATGCACAGGCGGCTACCGTGCCCGCACACCCTTTGTTGGAGCATTTGTTAGTCGCCTAAACAGCTGAAAAACCTCGTATTTAATGGCTTTTCAACAGATATTTGCCTCTTCATTAGTAACTACTATTTATCTATTCATATATCTCTCTTCATAGAAATATATATTTAATACTTACATCAATAAAAATTCACACTGTCGAAAATTTCATCAATTTCTTGCATGACCAATCGGCTACCGTATAATCGCCAACCCTTTCTGACAGCGTTTTTCAGGTGCGACGGTGGATTATCCGAAGCGTTTCGATGTGATTGTGATCGGCGGTGGCCATGCCGGTACCGAGGCCTGCCTGGCGGCGGCTCGGCTTGGCTGCGAAACGCTGCTGCTCACGCACAACATCGAAACGCTGGGCCAGATGTCATGCAATCCAGCAATTGGCGGCATCGGCAAGAGCCATCTGGTCAAGGAAGTCGATGCCCTCGGCGGCGCGATGGCGCTGGCTACCGATCGTGGCGGCATCCAATTCCGTATCCTGAATGCAAGCAAAGGCCCGGCGGTCCGTGCCACCCGCGCGCAGGCCGATCGAGTGCTGTACAAAGCCGCGATTCGCGCGATTCTGGAAAATCAGCCCCAACTCAGTATTTTTCAACAGGCGGTCGACGATCTGATCGTTCATGGCGATCGCGTCGAAGGCGTGGTAACGCAGACCGGGATTCGCTTCTACGCACGCTCGGTGGTGTTGTGCACCGGCACTTTCCTGGGCGGCAAAATTCACGTCGGCCTCGAACAGCACTCCGGCGGTCGCGCCGGCGATCCGCCATCGATTGCATTGGCGCAACGCTTGCGCGAATTACCCTTGCGTGTGGACCGGCTGAAAACCGGCACGCCGCCGCGCATCGACGCACGTTCGGTTAATTTCGATGGCCTGCAGCAGCAATGGGGCGATACCCCGATCCCGGTGATGAGCTTTATCGGCAGCGCGGCCGATCATCCGCAGCAGACGTGCTGTTGGGTCACGCACACCAACGCAGCCACGCATGAAGTCATTCGCGGTGGGCTCGATCGTTCGCCGATGTATACCGGCGTGATCGAAGGCATCGGTCCGCGCTACTGCCCGTCAATCGAAGACAAAATTCATCGTTTCGCCGATAAGGCATCGCATCAGATTTTTATCGAACCGGAAGGATTGAATACGCACGAGTTGTACCCGAATGGCATTTCCACCAGTCTGCCGTTCGATGTGCAATTGCGGCTGGTGCGTTCGATCAAAGGTTTCGAAAACGCACATATCACGCGTCCCGGCTACGCGATCGAATACGATTTTTTCAATCCCCAGGATTTGCTGCATTCGCTCGAAACGCGCCATATCCAAGGGTTGTATTTTGCGGGACAGATCAACGGCACCACCGGTTACGAAGAAGCCGCTGCGCAGGGATTGCTCGCCGGTATCAACGCCGGTCTGCGCGCGCAGGAGCGTGAACCGTGGCTACCGCGTCGCGACGAAGCGTATCTCGGCGTGCTGGTCGATGATCTGATCACGCTCGGCACGCGTGAGCCGTATCGGATGTTTACCTCGCGCGCCGAATACCGCTTGTTATTGCGCGAGGACAACGCTGATCTGCGGTTGACCGAACAAGGCCGCAAACTCGGCTTGATCGATGACCAACGCTGGCAGCGCTTCTGCACCAAACGCGAAGCGATCGCGCGCGAGCAACAACGTCTCGCCTCCACTTGGATTCAACCGCACACACCCGCTGCGGAACAAATCAATCCATTGCTCGAACAACCGATAACACACGAATACAGCCTGCATGATTTATTGAAGCGTCCGGGTATTAATTATTCGAATATCGCGGCGCTCAAAGGCGACGTGGAAATCGATCCGCAGGTCGCCGAGCAGGTTGAAATTCAAATTAAATACGCAGGCTATATCGATCGTCAGGCCGAAGAAATCGAACGGTTGCGTCGCCATGAAAATATGACATTGCCGAGCGATTTCGATTTCACCGCGATCGAAGGTTTGTCGAACGAAGTAAAACAAAAACTCAGCAGCGTTCGTCCACAAACATTGGCGCAGGCATCACGTATTCCCGGCGTTACGCCGGCAGCGGTGTCGCTGTTGCTGATTTATTTAAAAAAGCGCGGCCTGCTCGATCGTCCCAATACCACGACGATCAGTGCGTAACATTATTTTGGATTCATACACACAACTACAACGTGGTTTGACGGAATTGAACCTGACATTGCCTCGGCATGCCCAACAACAATTACTAGATTATCTGGCGCTCCTAAAAAAATGGAATCGTGCCTACAACTTGACGGCGGTGCGAGATGAAGAGGGGATGGTATCGCGCCATTTGCTCGACAGCCTCGCCATCGCGCCGTACTTACAAGGACAGTGGTTTGCGGACGTCGGTACGGGTGCCGGCCTGCCGGGTATTCCGCTCGCGATAGCGTTTCCCGATCGTCATTTTTTGTTGATCGACAGCAACGGTAAGAAAATTCGCTTTATCACCCAAGTCATCGCCGAATTGCATTTGTCAAACGTCACCGCGATGCAGTGCCGCGTCGAAGATTGGCAACCTGGGCGCCGGGTCGATGCCGTATTGTCGCGCGCGTTTGCATCGCTCACCGATATGGCTCAGAGCTGTGAACATCTGCTGACATCCAACGGCGCGCTGCTGGCAATGAAGGGCGTTTATCCGGAACAAGAATTGAGAGAGTTACCGGAACGATATAAAGTCGATGCCTGCGCGCCATTGCATGTACCGGGCGAAACCGGCCAGCGCCATTTGGTGATTATTCGACCGGCGGCATAGCGATCGAGCACATTTATTTTTCAGAGGCAGCGGTGTGGGAAAAATTCTCGCGGTGACCAATCAGAAAGGTGGCGTCGGCAAAACCACCACCTGCGTCAATCTCGCTGCTTCGTTGGTCGCCACGCGCAAAAAAGTGATGCTGGTCGATCTCGATCCGCAGGGCAATGCGACGATGGGTAGCGGCGTTGATAAAAATGCGGTGTCGCTGAGTATTTATGACGTACTGGTGCATCGCGAGCCGGTAACCGAAGTGGCGCTGCGCGCGGAAAATGCCGGCTACGATTTACTGCCGGCAAACGGCAATTTAACCGCTGCTGAAGTCGAGTTATTGCACGCCGAGCAAAAAGAATTTCGTCTGCGCGATGCCTTGGCGATCGAACGCGCCGAGTACGACTACATCATCATCGATTGTCCGCCGTCGTTGAATATGCTGACGGTAAATGCGCTGGTCGCAGCGGACGGCGTGTTGATTCCGATGCAATGCGAATACTATGCGCTCGAAGGTTTGACGGCATTGCTCGATACGATTCAGCGTGTGCAACAGGTGCTGAATCCGCAATTAAAAATCGAAGGACTGTTGCGTACGATGTACGACCCCCGCAACAGTTTGACCAATGATGTGTCGGCACAGTTGTCGACGCATTTTGGCGATCGCGTGTATCGCACCGTCATTCCGCGCAATGTGCGACTGGCCGAAGCGCCGAGCTTTGGCATGCCGGTGTTGGCTTATGACAAGCAATCGAAAGGCGCACTGGCTTATCTCGCCCTCGCCGGCGAAATGCTGCGCCGCAACGATAATTACAACGCAGTGCCCGCTGCGCTTTAACGATTTTCTAACGCGTCAGCTAAGGCGCGAAATTGGATATTGCATCATGAAAAAACGCGGATTGGGACGCGGGCTCGACGCCTTGCTCGGCAGCCACAATGCAGCCAAACAACTGGCCGCAGAAAACCCACTGAGCGAGTCCAGCGACAGCAAAGATGGTCAGCTGAAACACGTACCCGTCGAATTCATTCAGCGCGGCAAATATCAACCGCGGCGTGATATGAACCAGGAAGCGCTCGAAGAGCTCGCGAATTCGATTCGCGCGCAGGGTGTCATGCAGCCGATCGTGGTACGGCCAGTCGGACCCAATAAATATGAAATCATCGCCGGCGAGCGCCGTTGGCGCGCCAGCCAGCTCGCCGGTCTCGATACGGTGCCGGTTGTTATTCGCGATGTGCCCGACGAAGCGGCGATCGCGATGGCATTGATCGAAAATATTCAGCGCGAAGATTTGAATCCAATGGAGGAGGCCATCGCGCTGTCGCGGCTGCAACAAGAATTCGAATTAACGCATCAACAAATCGCCGACGCGGTCGGTAAATCGCGCGCGACCGTGACCAATCTGCTGCGCCTAATGTCGTTGCGCGATGATGTGCAGCGCCTGCTCGAACATGGTGATCTGGAAATGGGTCACGCGCGGGCGATGCTGAGTCTGGCACCCGAGTTACAGGCGAGCACGGCACAGACGGTGGTCAGCAAAGGTCTGTCGGTGCGCCAGACCGAATCGCTGGTGCGCAAACTGCTCGAAGACAAACCGGAAAAACCATCATCGGCGCTAAGCGCAGATGCCGATATCAAACGGCTCGAAGAATCGCTGGCGGAAAAATTGGGTGCGAACGTGCAGATTCAGCACACCGCGAAAGGTAAGGGCAAATTGGTATTGAATTACAACAGTCTCGACGAACTCGATGGAATATTGAGCCATATCCGCTGAGTTTACACGCGGCGCAGTTCACGATATTGTTGCGACCGCAAAATGCAGCACCATCGACTGCAATTAAAAATAAATACGAAATTCAATGGCTAGCGTTGCTCTTATACGCGCCGACAAAGCGGTTGAACGGGTGTATCAATGCCCCTATAATGCCGGCCGCTTTACCTCATCGATAGTTGACGAGTATGGGGACAGCGGCGACACAGCTGGCTTGATGGAAGCTGGCCTTTGTTTTACGACACAGGCTTTGCACTATGCGGCGACAACCTGAGACAGCGCAGGTGAGCGCCCACATCGCCAGACCCCCCGTGGAGAAATGGTGCGGGCTACAGGTACTAATCCTGTTGCTGGTTGCTGCGGGACTGATATGGGTAAATATCACCACAGCGTATTCAGTATTGCTGGGTGGTTTGATCTCCGTGGTACCGAGTTATTATTTTGCGCGACAAGCGTTTCGCTTTCGCGGTGCGCGCTTCGCACGCCACATTGCGCAAGCGTTTTACGTCGGTGAAACAGGCAAGTTTTTGTTGACCGCCGGTGCGTTTGCTCTGGTATTCGCACTGGTGAAGCCGCTGAACGCAGCGGCCGTGCTGTTGGCCTTTCTGGGGATGACGTTATGTCATTGGGCCATCTCAGCGCGGTATATCGCACGTTGATTAAATCGTCCTAACACCAAGGTTGTGAGAACAAACATGGCAGGGGAATCCCAAACTACCACGGGTTATATTCGACACCACCTCACTAACCTCACCTATGGAAAATTGCCGGAAGGCTATCAGCGCCTCGACCATCATGGTCATGTGGAGGAAACGCTGGAGCATTCGACATGGACTTTTGCCAGCTCGCCGGAAGAAGCCAAAGACATGGGTTTCATGGCGATTCACGTTGACTCAATGGCGTGGTCGATTGGCCTCGGGTTTTTATTTATTCTGTTTTTTGCGCGCATGGCAAAAAAGGCCACAGCGGGTGTACCGAGGGGTTGGCAAAATGTTGTCGAGATGATTATCGACTTCATCGATGGCACGGTGCGTGATGCTTTCCACCACAAGAATAAATTGATTGCGCCGCTAGCCCTGACCGTTTTCGTGTGGATCTTGCTCATGAACTCAATGGACTGGGTCCCTGTGGATTGGTTCGCGTGGGTTGTCGCAAAAATTTCAGGTG